>Ga0209555_10002571_pt1 | contig 12735 bp, 3 predicted proteins | sample SaaInl85LU_5_DNA_FD_184643 | JGI IMG/M metagenome (GOLD analysis project Ga0209555, IMG submission 184643) | Marine microbial communities from expanding oxygen minimum zones in the Saanich Inlet - ESP_85LU_5_DNA (SPAdes) (version 2) | ecosystem: Environmental > Aquatic > Marine > Intertidal zone... | reverse complement strand
ATCATCCGTTACCGTGAACGTGAAACTATCGCTGCCATTAAAATTATTGTTGGGCGTGTACGTTAAGTTTGGTGCCGTACCGGTAACGCTACCATTGCTTGCCGTGCCCACACTGTAACTGGCAACACTGCCATCCACATCGGTGCCCGCCAGGGTAATGGATAAGGCGTTGTCTTCGTTCGTGCTGACAGATTGCGCTGTAGCTACTGGATCATCGTTCACATCATTAATGGTGATCGCAATCGTCGCCGATGCTGACGTTGCACCATCATCATCCGTTACCGTGAACGTGAAACTATCGCTGCCATTAAAATTATTGTTGGGCGTGTACGTTAAGTTTGGTGCCGTACCGGTAACGCTACCATTGCTTGCCGTGCCCACACTGTAACTGGCAACGGTGCCATCCACATCGGTGCCCGCCAGGGTAATGGATAAGGCGTTGTCTTCGTTCGTGCTAACAGACTGCGCTGTGGCCACGGGATCATCGTTCACATCGTTAACGGTAATCGCAATTGTCGCCGATGCTGATGTTGCACCATCATCATCCGTTACCGTGAACGTGAAGCTGTCACTGCCATTAAAGTTATTGCTTGGTGTATAGGTTAAGTTTGGTGCGGTACCTGTAATGACGCCATTGCTCGCTGTCCCCACACTGTAACTGGCAATGCTGCCATCCACATCGGTGCCCGCAAGCGTAATGGATAAGGCATTGTCTTCGTTCGTGCTCACCGACTGCGCCGTGGCCACGGGATCATCGTTCACATCGTTAACAGTGATCGAGACAGTAGCAGCAGCTGATGTCCCGCCATCATTATCCGTCACCGTGAACGTAAAGCTGTCACTGCCATTAAAATTAGCGGTTGGGGTATAGGTTAAGTTCGGTGCGGTACCTGTAATGACACCATTACTCGCAGTGCCTACAGAATAACTCGCTATGGTTCCATCTATATCAGACCCAGCAGCCAGCGTAATGGCTAAGCCCGTATCTTCGTTCGTCGATACCGCTTGACCGCTAACCGTTGGGACATCATTAACATCTGCGATATTGATATCAACCGTTGCAGTATTAGAGTCCTCCGTTCCATCATTGACTTTGAATGTGAAACTGTCGCTACCGTTGTAATTAGCTGAAGGGGTATAGGTTAGATTGGGGATGGTTCCAGAAAGGCTACCTTGACTAGGGCCAGATACAATACTGAAAGTCAACGAGTCGTCGTCAGCATCTGATCCCGTTAATGTCACAGATACTGCGATGTCTTCGTTCGTTGAAACCGCACTACCGCCTGTTTGGCTATCAGCAACCGGTGCGGTGTTAAACTGGAAAGTAGCATCGGTAGTGGCTTCACCAATATAACCACCGCTGGCATTACTAATCTGCAAATAAAATTGCTTGCCGTCATCGTCAGCCTGCAAGGTTTGCAAATTAACAACAACCGTTTTTGTTTGTTCGCCTTCTGCGAACGTTAGCGTGCCAGCAGCCGAGTTATATTCAGAAGCTGCTGTTGCTGTACCATCAATGGTGGCGTAATCAACAGTTACACCACCAGACGGTGCTGGATTGTTTAATCCGACGGTAAACGTGGCCGTTTCTAGATCATAATCTAAAACCGCAGCGGTATTTGTAACCTGTAAATTGGTAATGGAATCACAATCACTACCAGTAACAACTAACTCGCTGAAATCATGGTTATTGGTAGAACCTCCTGTGCTAGCCACCATTGACAGTCGAAACTGCGAAGGCAGAGCTGCCTGATCACCATCCGACAGCACATCATAGGCGTTAATTAACGTAATATAACCGCCACCGGTATCGCGCTCGACAGTGACATAAGCATTGACCTCATTACTGGTATCGACGGTGATTCGATACCTATGTCCACTAGTATTGCTATCAATAATCGGGGATAAAGAACTTGTGCCATCCAAGTACTTGTAACCAGTAGTACCTGATCCTGAACCGCGTATTACTACTGCATCTGGCACTGCGCCAGGGCCCCCATTCAATCCAAGCCCAGCATTCGAATAGTTGCCGAATTCATCTATTCCTATGCCTAACCACCCACCTGCGAATCCATTGCTAGGTGGTACTGCAGCGTACCCCAAAGAACCACCGGTAGGTCCAATCACTGGGGACACATCCCAATCGGATAACACAAATGCGATACCATCAGCACCTGTGCCACCAAAGGCATAGCCGACGAATTCGAATTGAATAACCCCGGTACTAGGGATTGGGAAATCTTTACTGACCCCACCTGCACGCCCAGTTCCTGTATCCGTTAAGCGAAAGCGTGTTGAACCAGACACATCAACCGGTGTTGGCGTATAACCCACACTCGCTAAAATATTCCAACTAGGGTCAATACCCCCGGCATTTACACCGACAAAACTATCTTGATAACACTGATCAAGAACGAACTGGCCATTAGCATCGAGGACATTTAAGACAAAGGGTTCTAGTGTGGCACTGTTAACACCATCGCTCACTGTGATTTGGATATTCGCTGTCGAGCCAGCATCAGCGGCAAGAGGCGTACCGCTAAGCTCACCTGTTGATGCATTAAAAGCAGCCCAATCCGGTTTGTTAACAATGCTGTAAGTTAAACCTTCCCCTTCAGGGTCAATAGCCGTTGGCGTAAAACTATAGGAATCAGGATTCCTAGAATCTAGTGTATACGCAGGGGTTGTGCCGCTGATAGCCGGCGCTTCATTAACATCCAACAAGTTTATAGTAATTGTACGAACGTCTGTTCCTGATGTTGACCCTGTTACAGTTACTTCTACATTAAAAATATTATCGCCATTAGCATCTGAAGGTGTTTCATAGTCTGGTGCTGAATCAAACGTTAGTGAACCACTGGTAGCATTCACCGATACGACCCCATTATCTGATGCAGCCCCACTTAAGGCAAAAGAAGGCGTTCCGACAATGGTTCCTGCCGTTGGAACGGTCATAATTCCAATTTTGTTTTCGAAAACGCTTGCGCCATCTGCAGAAGCACCGGTAAAGCTTATGGCTGCAGCCAGAGGCCCCTCACTGGTGGTACCATCAGAAGCGGTCACACTATAAGAAGGAGCATTGCCAGATCCGTTATGAACAAATTGCACTAAGCCATCATCAATATCCTGCTGGCTAAAACTGGTGATTGCAACGCCAGCATTTGCAATATATTCAAATTGGCCATTGTTAATATTGCTGATAGTAATGGTTAAGTCTTCCGCATTGCTATCAGCATCTGCAAACATTAAATCATCAGAGCTTATTGTTAACGTATCTCCATCTTCAAGCGACAAAGTATTGTTAACCAATAATGGACCACCGCTGCTTGGTTGATCGGGATGCGCTTGAACATCGATTTGCAGTGAATAGCTACGATTCAAACCATCTGAATCTTGAATGAATAAAGAGAGATCCCGCTGCCCCTCTGTTCTCAGCACAAAGGTATCTGTATATGTCAAGCTCCTTATTAACGCCTGAACAGCGTCAAGAGATACACCGGAGCTTTCGAAATCAACCCTTAACGCTTGACCTACACCATCTTCAAACCCATCGACCTCACCTATTTTGCTGCCTTCATAAAAGACTTCATAGTCGGTTCTTCTAATTTCACCGGTTCCATCCCCAACGGACTCTATGCCCAAGTTTTCAAATTGGCCATCAGTGAACGTTACGTTAAAACGAATGTAGCCATCATTTAGGTTAGTAACTGGGGCTCCACCATTATCTAGGTCTGAGACTGTCGCATTGACATCTTCATCCACGAGTTGAGCATAAGTCGTCGAATAAGTGGTGGAATCACCCTCAATATTATCGATCTTCGGCGCGTTCGGATCTGGAACAATGAAGTTCAGTATCAGGTAACTCTTTGTTGCGTTTCCGCCAGTATCAAGAATTTCAAACGTAATAGGATAAGTGCCTGGATCAAGTCCAGCGCCAACCGCGCCTGGCGCGAATGTAAAATTTCCTTCTGTTGGCTCTGTTAAGGCACCTTGGATATCACCAAGGCTCGATGTTTCAATCGCAGCGCCTGTAATCGAAAATGAAAAGGAACTGCCTTTTTCAACAATAATATTTCTACTATCAGGAATATTTGCACTAGGCGTATAAGCAACCGCTGGTTTATCTTGCAAGTCTAAAATGAAATCAACGTGACTTTTTGAAAGAATGGACCCCGTTGAGTCCACATCTTCAGCAACTATACCAATAGAATATAAACCTGAAGTTGTGTTACCAGAATTACTCCAAGTAACAAGGCCTGTATTGGTGTTAATACTCACACCCGTTGGATTGGTAGAAGAACCACCACCCAGCTCATCTAGATTTGCTAAACGGTAACGAATTTTATCCGCATTAGGATCTGTTGCGCTTACATCAAATGTATAATCAGTCAGTGTGGTAACACCATCTGATTGTAATTTTGGCACCTCATAAATTATCGGTAAATCAATCTTAGGGGCTAAGTTTCCATCTTTCATATAGATGGTAGTTTGAATTTTCGAGCTACCATTCGCATTATTTTGTAAATTACCAATACGACAGCAACTGGCATAGTAAACCAAATATGCCGTATCGGGGTCCAAGTTAGAGGCTGTAAATATTGTTGTTCTCAATGCATAGTCAGCACCAGAACTATCACCATTAATATAATCAATAGCATCTGAAGTTTGAGTAAATGATAGTGCTGGGCTACCGGTAAGTGATGCTGTGCTAACCGAATTGTAACGCCATGCAGTTTTAACCGTTATTTCCACATCATTTTTAAGCCCATCACCGTCCAGTTCAGTGGATTGCCAAGTAATTGAGCCACCACGAAAATGAGATAAAACTGAGCGATAATTGTTTCGGTATTCGATTGTAAAAGCGAGAGGCGCTTCTATCGCGCCGGTTGTGTATTCGAAATCCCAATCACCGCCCTGCTTAGAATCACCCGTTTTATCAGTAGACCCCGCCACATCAAAACCGGTCATCTCAGAAAAGGTATTGAGTAAAGCTTTACCCTCACTTGATTCAGCAAGATCACACCCATAAAACATCAAGTCAGCAGAGTCGACAAAATAATCTGCTAAATCGGAAATATTTTCACCGTAACCTTCAATATTTTCTTGATTGATGGATGTTCCCGCTAAATCTAGCGAACCGGAACGAGCGTGAGAAATAATGTGCAAAGAGTCATAGGCTTGGGTGCCATTTTGCTTCAAATGGTTCAGGATCTGTGCGAAAGGTTTACCATTACGTTCAAGAACAAAAATGCGCTCCCTATCTGCTACCTGGGAAACCATTCCTTGCCAGTCATCGACATCAGAATCTACGACAATAAGAGGTCTATCATTTGCGTGCACACCCAATGAAACAAGCACAGGAATACAAACCAACATGTGCTTTAGCACGCTCATAAATACATTGGACTTCATAACAACCTCTTATTCAATAATACCCAAAAACGCTAACGCCTTAACTTTCTGTAACAGATCAATTAATTCGATATCTAAGGTTTATCACCCGATCTTGGCTTACGGGCGTGGGCGGATGAAAATCAAAGCAATAGAGCCCCGGCACATCCATTTGGTTCTCTTCTTCAAGCTTAAGAGCAGGCTCGATGTCTAGCATCTTGTTGGTCGAATACTGATTATCTTTTCTTTTGGGATGGGAATGAAAATTGAACTTAACTGGAATCTCGGCCTCAAAGCTGTAACGCACTGAGGCTTTTTCCTCAATCGAGAAACATTCTTCTTGATTCCAATTGTCACCTTTCTTGAGGGTTAAGGTCTTTGTGTGCCACTTGCCAGCCTCGACTTTTTCTCCACCATGAGCAAACACGACGGAAGCATAGGAAGAACAGAACACTGCAACACACAGCGCAATTGCGACTAAATTGAGATTCGATGAAGTAGCCATAACATCCAAAATAAGAAAGTTTTCAATTAATACGTATCAATCAGAACCTCGCTGCTCACGGCCGGATCACACGGCAACACGGCAGAAGGCCGTACGGATACATCCTATTTATAAATGCTAGACGATTTTTGGGTCTCCAACAATATAGGGAGGCTTTTATTACCCTTTGACGCCTAACCTATTGATACTATTAGATATCTTTGACACGTTTTTCTCGCCCTGAAGCATGTCTTTCCCTTAAATCTGAATCAATATATCGATCAGTTGTCGCCATACTGGCATGACCAGCATCGTCCCGTACATGCTCCCTTGGACGAAACTTCACATCTTCTGAAATGCCTGTGTGCCTTAACCAGTGTACTGTGGCCGAGCGCAATTCTGCTGCATCTTCTTCCAGGCCATCATATTTCATTTGCTCATAGGCAGCGTCAAAACAATCTTGTACAAGGCGTCTTATCTGACGTGTACTGGTTACGGGACCAGTTCCTTTCAACTTAGGAACCAGTGGTGTTTGTTCGCCAGCTGCTGGATATGTGGAAAGGCCTTGGTATTTACGATAACGCTTTAACGCGCTTAGCATATCATTGCAAACGGTAACGGTTCTGCTTTTGTTTCCTTTGCCTGTGACGTGGAGCCACCAATTGCCATCTATATCCTTTTTAAAATCTCCCATAATTGGGCTCGATCGTTCATCTGCTACTAACTCAGATATCCGTAGATACATTGCAAACAGGCAGTTCATTACGAACAAAGAGCGTTCATGTTGTTCTGGATCTTCGTCTGCCATTTGCTCTACAACTTCTAGTACGTAATCCCACTGAATATTACTGATACGCCTTACTATCGGCTTAGTTTGTTCTTTACGTATGAATTTACTTTTCTGTTTTATAAGAGCCACCGGATTTGAATCTACTAGGTTTTCTTGTATCAGGTGGTCGTAGAAGGAAGAAACAGCGGTAAACGTAGCTTTGACAGAAGATTGGGATGGGCAAAAGGATTTTGGATCAGGAATGATGCCTTTCTTTGAGTCTGTTTTAGATACCGTAACAACATAAGGCCTCCAATCTGCGTTAACAATACGAGCGCCATCCTTAGATTTAAATCGAGCGACATTTTTAATGCCGATCCAAGCCTTCGGTGGATTAAAGCAAAACTTTATGAACTCCTCGATATGCTCACGTTTTAACGTTAATACGGATGCTTCATTGATATGCCAGCTCCATTGCAATAATCGTTCGATCTCTCGGCGATAACTATTAAAAGTTGCTGTGCTGCCGTTGTAGTTGAAGAGAAACTTAAGCGCGTATTCTAGATCAAGGTCCGCGCCTGATATCGATTCTTCCAAATATATCGTTGAATCGAATACCTGTTGCTTGAAGGGATTCCCAATGAATTCGAGATTATCGATGATAGGCGTAGGCGCTTTTCGCTTAGGGTTCATAATTCTGGCATAAGTGATGTGAATTGCCTGAATTATAGCTGGATTACGCCCCATATCAACATGTCCGATATTGTAGAATATCGGATATAACAGTGTTTTCTGGTCTGTTGCCTAACAGCCGCTTAGAGCCTGTTGCGGACGTTGAGACATCACCAGACTTACCCCTAGCGGGTCTCACGATAATTGGGATATTAGAACTATCATAATTACTATATCTGATACTACAAATGTCTCGAAGCTGTTTTTTAAGTGTACCTTGGATCACTTAAAAGCTAGACAATGTATTAATGGAGAGTTTACAACGTCATCTACTGACCAGCTAACTTTGCCTTAATCCCTGAAGAATCAAGTCAAGCTTACTGCGATCAAATGGTTTTGCTAGATGACCATCACAACCAGCATTTCGGCATTCCTCCATGCTCGCGTCATCAACGTTTCCTGTTAATGCATAGATAGGCGTGGCAATATCTTTTTCTCGCAGGTGTGTTACCGCTACTAGCCCATCCATATTCGGCATATTCATATCCATTAGAATAAGATCAAATTCATTCGTTAATCCCTGGGCAATTGCCTCCAACCCGTCATTAGCATATACCACATCCACACCCGCTTTCTTTAAGTGAAAACCAATGAGCTGTTGATTAACGGCATTGTCTTCAGCCAACATTACCTTTAATTGTTTTTCGCTTTCTTCTTTATCCGGTTCATTTTCGTGGGCTTGTAAAGGTTCTGTCACTACATCTTCAACTGACTCATTGGAACGCGGAACTTCCGGTAAATGATCCAACCAAGTTGCTTCTTTTCTGTCTCCTATCGACACACTTACTGTGAAAGTACTACCTTTCTGATATTCACTTGTTACTACTATATCGCCACCCAATTTGTTAGCTATCAGCTTAGACAGATATAGCCCTAACCCGGTACCACCAAAATTCCTGCTGGTACTTTTGTCTGCCTGCGTAAAAGCTTCAAACAAAGTTTCCAATTGTTCGGGCTTTAACCCGATACCAGTATCTTTCACAGCAAAGCACAGCATTTCCTGCGATTCATCGCACGATACAGTGATAGAGACACCGCCCTCATTAGTGAACTTTATTGCATTAGAGCATAAATTTATTAGCGCTTGTTTTAGTCGAGTAGGATCACTAACAAAGATTGAAGGTATCGGAAACTGATAACGTATATCAAAATTGATACTTTTCTGGTCGGCAAGAATCCATACAAAGTCTTTTATTTCGTTCATCAATGCGATGGTATCGATTGGAATGAGCTCCACATCGAGTTTTTGCGCTTCAATTTTCGATAGGTCTAATACATCATTAATAAGCTGCAACATGTGTTGAGCACTTCTATGAATGGTACTGATATAACCAACACGATCCTTATCTGTAGCGGCCGTTTGTTCTGCTAGCTCAGTGTATCCAAGTATCGCAGTAAGAGGCGTTCTAAATTCGTGACTCATACTAGCAAAGAACTGTGTTCGGGCTTTTGTCGCGGCCTCTACTTCTCTTTTCTCTTGTTTTACCTTTTCGATCTCCAACGCTTGCGTGATATCTTCTATTGAGCACTCGTAATAAGTATCTTTTGTTTCCTCATCTATTACTCTTGAGGCTGTCAGCGACCCCATAAAAGTTGTTCCATCAAACCGCGTTCCCTGCACCGTAAAAGATCGCCATTTTGATAGATCTTTATTTTCTTTGATTATTTGCGGAACATCGGGAAAGAAGTCGACGAAGTTGACTCTTTTCTTGTCTACATCCAAAAGAGAAGCCTTGTCATCTATAGCTAACATGGAAGCAAAGCTGTTATTACAATTCGTAAAATATCCATTTTCAGAAACAGTGAACAGCCCTTGCAAAGAGTTTTCATAAACCTTCTGATACTTCTCAAGGTTTTTAAGCGCAGACTCTTTTGCACTGATTAGTTGATTGTTGGCGACTACGACCTCTTCCTGAGCAGCAATCTTTTCATCCTGCTCTCGTTTAATTCTATTTGCCAAACCGAATGAAAGAACAATCACTTCGATCATTGAGCCAACATGCAAGGAATATTCGGTTATAGCCATTTGTGGGATAACACTCAAGGCATCGAGTATCGTCGCGATACCTGAAATCATTACAGGCGCAAAAGCCAAAGCGTAATATTTACCTGTCTTAATCTTTTTATACCATGCATATATACCTATAAAAATGAGAGGCGTGAGAGAAACTGCCGCGACACTTACAGTTATCCTAAGCATCAAGGAATAAGGTAAAAACAACGCTAGTAGGAATACCACTGCAAACACAGCAAGACAGGATCGCAGATATAGGTCACAGCGTTTAAGCTTTTCCTTCGTACTCAGAAAAACGCGGGTAAAAGCAAAAGCAGACGTCAGAAAACCAAGTATGGTAATAGGTATACTATGCAATTGTATGCTGGGCGAGTTAGGCCATAAATATTGGTAACCCAAACCACCATAGGTAAGCTGGAAAAGCATGAATGCACTTACATAAACCACATAGTAAAAATAGCTTGGATCTCTTACCGATAGAAATATAAAGAAATTGTAAATTATCATAACGGCCATCATGCCGTAGTAGGCTCCTAACGCCATCTGGTCTGTAGCGACTTTTTCGTAAAACGACTCAAGAGGGTATATTGTAATAGGGGCTTTTACTGAACTTTCGTTTTGAATTCGAATGAAGAAAAAAGAGGCATCGGAAGACATCTTGCTCAAGTTAAAGTTAAAAAAGCGGTAGTTCTTTTCTCGATTCTGAAACGGGAGCAAATCTCCACCCGTTATCTCGTGCCACTGTGACAGTTGCTCATCGAGCGGCAAATAGAGCTTGATGCTATCGAGATGAGGATAGGCGATCTCAAGTAGCATCTGATTAGGGTCTAGCGAGATGGCTCCCTCATCTAATTCAACCCTTATCCAAAAAGCTGATTTTGTATATCCGAAATTTGGCTCTCTTTTCTCACTGAGTCTAAATTGCTCCGCAAGAGGACCAGAGACGTCATTTATGGTGAAGCTCGAGTGCTTATCTTCTAGCGTCCATACGCGAGTATCATACTCAGTCTTACCCGCTATAACTTGAGCATATACAGTAAGCGGCACCACATGAATAATGAAGCAAACTAAAAACCATAGACAGCCATAGATTATATTCTTCGGATTCATTTCCTGCGGTACCGTCGAGTTGAAAAGAGGAAGGATCGGCTATGAAGTCGCGCTCGATAAATCCGTGTAAACAACCCAATTCAAGAGCATTTTCAATAGCATATCTAAGAAGAAACTTTAACCAATACTGCGTAAGAATAAGTATAGTGTGGATATTACTCGTCGCGAGATTTTGCAGTAACAAGCAAGGGAACCTGCCACATATAACTATTGGTTATTAGAACTAAGCCACACAAGACCTCTAAACATGTGCAATAACCGGTTATCTCTCCCAGCTCTATATCCTGACAAGCCTTCGCCAACAGTAAACTATAATCTCTTCTACTAACCGTGGTGATCACCACCACTTTGGGGTACTAGGGATTTTCCCTCCTAAAAAGACATAATCCTCTACATCCCCCGTGGTTCCTGGCCTCCAGAGAGGCATCAACTTCGACTAAACCATATTTTGCCCCATTCGGGTATGATGCTGAGCTTTTTAGGCACCAGATATGGCAATCCAGAAGCGACTCCAGATCCTCATCGCGTCAGAAATCAATGATTTATACAGCCCTCCCAGTTTCACCCTCGAAGAACGTCGATTCTACTTTGCCCTGAATGACCAGGAAGCCAAGGCCGCCAACTCTATCCGTAACCGGGCTCATCGCTGCTTTTTTGTGGCACTGCTAGGTTACTTCAAGTCAAGGCCTGTGGTTCTGAGTCCAAGTTTTGGTGATGTTGAAGAGGATTTACGCTTTATCGCCAAAGAACAGCTGCCTGGTCCCGGTATCAGGCGCTTCTCGTTGGATCAAAAGCAAAAGGATCGCCTATACCAGAAAATATTTGACCTCCTGAACTATCAAAAATGGCGGGATAGGCAGGATCGTAGCCCCTTAATCACACATTTGCAGCAAATAGCCAAGTCATGGATCGAACCCCGGTATTTGTTCGACGCTACCACCGAGTATTTATCGCTACGCCGTATTGCAATACCCAAATACACGGTGATGCAGACCGTGGTAAGCCAGGCGATGAAACAGGAACGAGAGCGTATTACGATTTCGCTGCAAAACCAGTTATCAGGGAGGTTGTCGACTGAGCTCGCAGACTTGGTGGACGGTAAAGGGTCATTGCCTCTGTCTAAATTGAGGCTGTCTGCCAAGAGCTTTACTCCTACGGAACTGGAAAAGGAGCTCAAGGTGAACCGATTAATCGAGCCTTGGATGAGAGAAGTTAACACCGTGGTTAAAGCCTTATCGCTCTCAATAAAAAACCAACAGCACTTTGCTTCGATGGTTGATTATTATGGAAGTAAGATCAAGCGTTTTGACCGAGCTATTCAACAGCTCTATTTACTGTGCTATCTGCAGGAACGTGCCGAGCAAAATAGTGAGCGTCTGGCCGACGGTTTTGTCTACCACATTCGGAAAGTTCATGAGCAGGCCAAAGTGTACGCGAAAGAGGCAGCCTACCGGGACTGGGAAGGCGCTGCGGCCAATATCAGCAAGGCCGCGGAATTGCTCCATCTTTTTATTGATGACTCCATCGATGAAAAGCAGCCTTTTGGTGCTGTAAAACGGGAAGCTCAAAAGCTGCTTAAAAGTCGGGATATTGAGTCATTGTGCCTGTACCTAAACAAGCAAAAACGCGCACTTGATGATTATCACTGGGAATACTATGACCAACAAAAGCCGCTGTTAGAGAAGGTTCTACGGCCGATTTTCCAGTGTCTAGCCTTCCAGGCTACCGAGAAAACACAAGCTCTGGCTACACAGCTAGCCGTCACTAAGGGCGAGTTAGCCACTGGTGCTATTCTCCAAACCATGGACCGACGGCTAATTCAGCCCAAACAAAAGGAGTACCTTGTTGATGAGGAGGGCAACATCCTGCCGGATCGTTTTGAATGGTTGCTCTATTTACAGATCCCAAACAAGCTGAATGGACAGCTCTATTTCCCAACCGTCATTAAGTTCCGCTCGCTCCAGGATGATTTGGTCAGCAATGAGCGCTGGAAAGGCAAAAAGACGCTGATCCAACAATCCATGTTGCCGCGCCTGACGGCGAAACCCAGCAAACTAATCGAGACGTTATCCTGTGATCTCAACAATAAACTACAACAGGTCAGTCGGCGCATCGATAACGGTGATAACCAAAACGTCATCCTGCGCAATCGCACCGGCAAAACAAAGTGGCGACTGCCATCCACCAGCGTCAAAAGTATGCTGAACAACCCGTTCTTTGACCAGATAAAACCCA
>Ga0209555_10002567_pt1 | contig 12748 bp, 7 predicted proteins | sample SaaInl85LU_5_DNA_FD_184643 | JGI IMG/M metagenome (GOLD analysis project Ga0209555, IMG submission 184643) | Marine microbial communities from expanding oxygen minimum zones in the Saanich Inlet - ESP_85LU_5_DNA (SPAdes) (version 2) | ecosystem: Environmental > Aquatic > Marine > Intertidal zone... | reverse complement strand
GTCGCGATTGTCGTCGGTGGAAATTGTGGAGACGCTGTATGACGAGGCCGGCGAGGTTTTGGATGGAGCCACGACGAATTTTGGGCTGCAATTGACGGATTACGTCATGGATGTCCCGCTTGCCGCATCCAATCAACCAGCGCGTTTCGCTCTTTTTCCGAATCCAGCTCGATCGGGAGCGCCCGTGACCATTGTTTGGCCGGCCTTGGCACCGGGTCCTTCATCCGTTGCCATTGCGGACGCATCGGGTCGAGAGGTTTGGCGGGAGCAGGTTTGGCCTGGTGCGCAAGCCACAACCTTTGTTTTGCCAGCTGACCTTGCGCCGGGAACCTACATTCTGCGCGCTTCGGGCAATGCCTACGTCCCACAATCATTTGTGATTCAGCCATGAAGGAGTCCCATCAGTCCATCCTTTCGGATTTGCGCCGCATCATTCGAGCAGTTAACCTCGAAGGCAAACGCGTGGAGCGCGAGTACGGTGTCAGCATTCCGCAGTACCTGTGCCTCAGTTACTTGAATGACCGTACGGATTACATCGCGTCCATGAAGGAAATTAAGGAGGCGTTGCAACTCAACCCGAGCACCACCACGGGGATCGTGCAGCGACTGGAGCGGAATGGTTTCGTTGCGAAACTTCCCAAATCCCAGGACAAAAGAAAATCGTTGATCATTCTCACAGATCGCGGCGCTGGCATTGTTCGAGAGAATCCACAGATCCTTCACGACAAGATTGTCGAGCGAATGGACAGCTTGTCAGTTGCTGATTTCCAAAAGTTAAAGTCCTCATTTGACACAATCATTGACTTCTTGGAAATCGAGCGGGTGGATGCTGCACCGATCGTGACGGCCGAAACAGAATTCCACCAGCCTGGCCAGCTTCCAGGCGAGGAGTGAGGAGGCCATTTTGTTTCTGTAGAAAATAGTGGCTAGGTTTGCAGGGCGATTCACCAAATCGACTGCTTCTTATGCTGCAATACAAAACAACTTGGCGGACGTTCCGCTCGGCTGGTGCACGTCACGCACTGCTCTTCAGCATGTTCATTGGGTTGTTGGGGACTGCGGGCGCATTGAATGCGCAATCGCTGCAAATCTCCGGCACCGTCAGCGACACAGAAGGCCTGCCTTTGCCGGGTGCCAATGTGATTGTGGATGGAACCCAGCGAGGCGTTGTCACCATGCCCGACGGAACCTTCTCGTTGGAAGTCCAGGCGAATGACAAGCAGCTGCTGGTCAGTTTTGTCGGCTACCAGTCGAAAGTGGTGCCATTGGACGGCCGGAAAACTTACAAAATCAAGCTGTCCGGCGTCATCGGAATCGATGAGGTGGTTGTAACGGCACTTGGGGTCAAGCGTTCTGAGAAATCCCTGGGCTATGCCATCCAAAAGCTGGATGGCCAGCAAGTCAATCAAGTGCCTGCGACGAACATCGTGAATGGTTTGAACGGCAAGCTCGCCGGTGTGAACATTCAGGGTTCGGCGGCAGGTCCTACGGCTTCGGCGAACATCACCATTCGCGGTGAAAACTCTTTGTCAGGCGACAACCAAGCGCTGTTTGTGGTGAACGGCATTCCGATCACAAATGGGCTGTTCTCTCCGGGCGATGGTTTGAATGGTTCGACCACGATTGATTTCGGAAACGCGGCCCAAATCATCAACCCGGATGACATTGCGGAGATTTCGGTTCTGAAGGGCCCTGCTGCTGCGGCTTTGTACGGCACGCGTGCTGCGAATGGCGTGATTTTGGTCACCACGAAAACCGGCCAGGGCGCAAAGGGATGGGGAGTCACCTTGAACAGCACCACCACGTTTTCGAGTGTGCTGCGCCTCCCCGACTACCAAGACGAATATGGTGTCGGTGGATACGGTCGGTACAGCTACAACGGCGGAACAACGTACACGGGGGATTATTACGATGCTTTCGGCGAGAATTGGGGTCCGCGCATGGACGGGACACCGATTGTGCAATGGAATTCCAATGGTGAGGCGGTGCCTTTCACCGCAGCGCCGGACAACATCCGCAACTTCTTCCAAACCGGCATCACCACCCGAAACCACGTGGCGGTGGCCAATCAGACGGATGAGGGAGATTTCCGCATGGCGTACACGAACTTGAAGAGCCGTGGCATCGTGCCCAACACGGATTTGGGCCGCCACACCATGAGCATGAGCGCCGGGCAGACCATCAATGAACGCCTGCGCGTTCGGATGAACGCGAATTACGTACGAAGTGGCAGCGACAACGTGCCCAACGCCGGATACGATGAGAGCAGCTCCATCATGTACAACTGGATTTGGTTCCAACGCAATGCGAGCATCGATGATTTGCAGAATTACTGGAAGCCAGGTCTGGAGAATGTTCAGCAAAGCAACGTGGAGGAGTTGTGGACAAACAACCCTTGGTTTGTGGTCAATGAGAACACGAACGCCTTCACCGCGGATCGTTTGTTCGGAAATGCTTTGGCGGAGTTGGACTTGACAGATCGTTGGAGTGTTCGCTACCGTTTCGGGGTGGACATCAACAACGACAGCCGGCAATTCCGCCGCGCGATGTCCACGAAGTCCGTTTTGCTCGGAAGCTACCGCGAGGACGAGTTGAGCTTCATGGAGACGAACAACGAAATCCTTTTCAGCTATGATGGACTGGATTACGACAAGGATTTGAACTTCAACTTCAAAGCGGGTGGAAACATTATGCGCCAAGAGAGCTCGACACTTCGGGCGAACGCGCCACAGTTGCTGATTCCTGGCATTTACAATTTGGGCAATTCGCGGACGGCTGTCATCAATGACCAATTCCGCTACAACAAAGGCATCAACAGCCTTTTCGCCGTGGCAAACTTCAGTTACAAGAATTACCTGTACTTGGATGTGACGGGCCGGAACGATTGGAGCTCGACGTTGCCTTCGGAGAACAACAGCTATTTCTATCCCAGCGTTTCGTTGAGTGCGATTCTGTCGGAGATCATCGACATCCAGCCCACATCGAATTTGTCGTTTGCGAAGTTGCGCGCTGCATATGCCGAGGTCGGGGGAGACACCAATCCCTATCGCATTCGGAACATCTATGAGTATGACAATGCATGGGGAGAGTTTCCGGTGGCGGGCGAGAGCGCTCAGTTGAACAATGCGAACTTGCTTCCGGAACGAACAACCTCTGTGGAAGTGGGATTGGACATGCGGTTTTGGAATGGACGGTTGGGCTTGGATTTGGCCTGGTACAATCTGGTCTCCAGAGACCAAATCGTGAACTTGCCGCTCGCTTCAACTTCTGGCTACACCAGCCGAATTTTGAACTCGGGAGAAATTCAGAACCAAGGTCTTGAGCTCGTGTTGAGCGGGACGCCGGTGGAGAATGAAAAGCTGGTTTGGAACTCGACGTTGAACTTCACACGCAACCGAAGCGAGGTGTTGTCATTGCCGGATGAAATCACGTCTTACCAAATGATCGCAGACGTCTATCCCAATGACGGTGGCCAGGACTTGAGCCTCGAGGCGATTGAAGGGCAGCCGTTGGGACAACTCGTCGGTTTGGGCTTCCAGCGGGATGACGAGGGGAACATCATTCATGCGAACGGCTTGCCATTGCTGACGCAGGACAAGGTTTCCGCAGGGACTTACCAGCCGGACGCGCTGATCGGTTGGGACAACAACTTCACCATCGGCCGTTTCTCTGTGGGCATGCTGCTTTCGGCCCAAATCGGCGGAAAAATTTACAGCCGCACCCACGCGCTCAGCGCCACAGGCGGTGCCATCACGAACAACGACGACCCGAACCTTGATCTGAGCACTTTGGAAGGGCGTGAAACCTATGATGTGTCTTACGATGCAGAGGGCGTTCCGGTGTACACCGCTGTCGGGCAAGACAGCTGGGGTGTTGTGGGACCAGGGGTGATGTACGACGACAGCGGGAACCTTGTTGAGAACACGGTGGCCGCTCCGACGCGGGACTACTTCTATGCATACTATGGCAACGGTTTCAGCCGAGACAACATCGAGGCGGCTACATATGATGCGACTTACTTGAAATTGCGTGAGCTCCGGGTCGGCTATGCGTTGCCTCAGTCGTTCGCTGACAAAATCGGTGCACAAAGCGCGACGGTGTCCTTGGTCGGTCGCAACTTGCTGTTGTTCACGAAGGTGCCTTCAATTGACCCGGAGACCTATTCGATTCGTGGTGGAACTTTTGTGCCAGGCTTTGAATCCACTTCGCTTCCGACGATGCGGACAGTGGGTTTCTCCCTCAACCTCAACTTTTGATTTGAAAAGACAGTCCAGATGAAAAACACATTGAAAAATATGACAAAGGCACTGACGGTCTTGGGGTTGGGAGGATTGGTTTTGGTGGGGTGCGACAAGCTCGAAGACCTCAACGAAAACCCCAATCAACCGGAGAGCGTCACGGCGGACATTATGTTGCCAGGGGTGATTCGCGACATCAGCAACACCTTGGTTGGACATGCATTCTTCATTTCGAATTGTGCTTCCCAGCACACGGCCAAGTCGCTGCGAAATGAGGTGGACATCTACAATTGGAATTCTGCGCCCATCATCGGCGTGGAGCCTTTGTGGCAAGGTCTTTACGGCGCACTTCGGGACATTGAGAACATCGAACGTGTGGCCACTGCTGAGGGCAATGACCACATGCTGGCCGTGGGCAAGACCCTGCGTGCCTTCGCTTTCAGTGTTTTGACGGACACCTACGGTGACGTTCCTTATTTCGAGGCGCTCGCGGGAGAGGAGGGGATCTTCACCCCAGTGTACGACAGCCAGGAGAACATCTACTTGGCGGAAGGTGGATTGTTGGATTTGCTTGATGAGGCCCACGATTTGTTCCAAACTGGAAGCGGATCCATTTCTGGCGACATCCTTTATGGTGGCGATGCGGACTTGTGGAATCGCTTTGCCAATGCATTGCACCTCAGGTTGTTGATGCACGCTTCGGAGGCAACAGATGTGGCGGCAGAGTTTGCTGATGTGGCAACCCGTCCGTTGATGGAAGGGGTGGCACACAACGCGGCTTTGACGTACACGGGTTCGTTCCCCAATGAATTCCCATTGATTCCTTTCAAGACAGGTGATTTTGAATCGGTTCGTTTGGGTGAGCAAATTGTGGCGCATTTCACCGCGACAAATGATCCCCGGTTGATGGCGTATGGCCGGCCCACAGATGCCACCATTGGCACAGACAATGAGGAGTTTGCCGGTTGGATCAATGGCGGCAAGGGATGCGATGACTCCGGGTCCCGCTTGGGCTATGCGTACTACGACTATCCAGGCCATCCGGTGGCACCCGAAAAGGCCAAGGGGGTGTGGTTGAGCTATGCCGAGCAGGAGTTTGTGCTGTCAGAAGGCGCTTTCAATGGCTGGACGTCAGGAGATGCAGAGGCCCATTACAACAACGGGATTGTCGCGTCCATGATGGATCATGAGGCGAATCCCGAAGACACGGGTTTGTCGAGCGTTGATGACTTCTTGGCACAACCGGAAGTGGCCTACGATGGCACGTTACTGAGAATTCAGGAGCAAAAATGGGCGGCGCTCTATTTCCACGGGATGGAAGGCTATTTCGAGGTCCGTCGCTGGTACAGTGCGGCTTCGGGTGACTGGGCGGCACTGCCATTCTTGACGCCTCCTTGCAACAACACGAACGGGGACATGTTGCCCTTGCGTTTTGTTTACCCAGGTGAGGAGCAGAGCTTGAACGGAGAGAATTACAACAATGCCATTCAATCCTACGGAGGCAATGACTTCAATGGAGCGATGTGGCTTGTAGGCAACTGAGTTGAGTGGTCACTGGATGAGGGGCATCAGCTCGTCAGAATGTGACAACAAGCGCCCGGTCTTTGTGCCGGGCGTTTTTTATTTTCGCTGCGAATGAAATCAGAATCTGCCCTTTCTCGCTGGTACCACCGCCACTTCAATTTGAGCCTGCCGGTCTTTGTTCCGGCCGCGGCAATTGTCTTTGTGTTTGTCCTCTCCACGTTTGTGGCAAGGACAGAGATCGAATCCTTCTTCACCGATTTTCAAGTTTCTGCCTACAAGAATTTTGGGTGGATGTTGATTTTGACAGTGAACCTCGCCTTTTTGGCTGCGCTGTGGTTTGCGTTGGGGAAGTATGGACGTGTGCGGATTGGTGGGGCGGATGCCGTGCCAGAATTCAAGAAGGGAACTTGGCTGGCCATGCTGTTTTCGGCAGGGATGGGGATTGGGTTGGTGTTTTTCGGCGTTGCCGAGCCTATGATTCACTTCAAGCAGCCGCCCTATCCGCTGGACGGTCAGCCCGATCGAGCGGCACTGGCCTTCCAGGTCAGCTACTTGCACTATGGGGTGTATCCATGGGCTGTCTATGGTATCGTGGGCTTGGGCATGGCCTTTTTCACCTTCAATCGGGGCCTTCCGCTTTCTATACGAAGCATTTTTTACCCCATCCTGGGCCAACGCATCTATGGCGTGATCGGCCACACCATTGATGTGGTCGCCGTGATTGCCACCTTGGTGGGGCTTGCAACATCTTTGGGTTTTGGTGTTCAACAAATCGCCTCTGGGCTCGCGCATTTGACACCCTTGGAGTCCTCCGTGAACTTTCAAGTTTTGCTCATTGCCATCATCACCTTGTTTGCGACCATCAGTGTGGTGACAGGATTGAAAAAGGGGGTGAAGTTGCTTTCGGAGCTCAACATTTGGTTGGCCATCGGCCTGATGCTTCTGGTCTTGATTGTGGGGCCGACGGTGAAAATCCTGGATGTCTTTGTCCAGTCAACGGGAAATTATTTGCAGAACATCATTTCGCTGGGCACATGGACGGAGGCCTTTCGGCGAGATGGGGAGTGGCAGCATGACTGGACGGTGTTTTACTGGGCTTGGTGGATTGCATGGTCGCCCTTTGTGGGCATTTTCATAGCCCGGATCAGCAAGGGCAGAACGGTTCGAGAGTTTTTGTTGAACGTCTTGATCGTTCCAGTGCTCTTTACATTTTTCTGGTTCTCGGTGTTTGGAACATCTGCGCTGGAATTGGAGTTGGCCGGGATCAGCGCCGTGGGGGAGGCGATCGAAGCGGACTTGAGCACCGCGCTGTTTGTGATGCTCGAGCAGTATCCGCTGGCCATTTTCACGAGCGTCGTCGGCATTTTGTTGGTCACCAGTTTTTTCGTCACCAGTTCGGACAGTGGTTCGCTCGTCGTGGACATGTTGACCAGTGGAGGCGCGCTGGACGCGCCTGTGGGTCAGCGAATCTTCTGGGCCATCACAGAAGGGGCGGTCGCTGCAGCGTTGTTGATGGGTGGGGGGTTGAAGGCCATGCAATCGATGAGCATCGCGGCGGGGATTCCTTATGCGTTTTTGGTCCTTGTGATGATTTTTAGCATCCGCAAGGGCCTTCATGCAGAGTGGTTGGCCCTGCCAGAGACAAAGAAACCGATGGGCCCCAAGTTGGAGAAGGTCAAGCGCCACAAGCGCAAAAAAGGCCGCGCTCAGTAAGCGCGTTCGTCTCGGCCTTCCATATAATACACGAAAGCGCGGTTGACCACTTTGTGCCCTCCGGGCGTGGGGAAGTTGCCGGTAAAATACCAGTCGCCGGTGTGGTTGGGGCAGGCCTTGTGCAGCCCTTCAATGCTCTGGAAAATGATTTTCACCTCCGCCTTCATTCCTTCAGGGGTGAGCAGCAGGGAAATCCTGTCGGAAATCTCATCGGGCGTGAAGGGCGCGTAAATGGCTTTCACTTGATTGCTGTTCTGCTCTTTCGGCAAGGAAATCTGCGCCTTGCATTGCGCATAGGTTTCTTCCAGGATATGGGCCAAACCGCGCTCCTGCAACAAACTCACAGCGGCCTGAAAGGCGATGAAGTCCCCGAGTTTGGCCATGTCAATGCCATAACAATCCGGATAGCGAATTTGAGGCGCGCTGGAAACCACAACGATGCGGCGCGGTTCGAGCCGGTCGAGGATGCGCAGGATGGAGCGTTTCAATGTCGTACCGCGCACAATGCTGTCATCGATGACGACCAGATTGTCCACGCCGGCCCGAACCGTGCCATAAGCGATGTCATACACGTGGGCGACCAAATCATTTCGGCTGGCGTCCTCTGTAATGAAGGTGCGAAGCTTGGCGTCCTTGATGGCCACTTTTTCGATGCGCGGCCGCTCGCGCAAAATGTCGTTCACTTCTTGCGGATCGGGGTTTGCGCCAAGGCCGATGATGCGGGAGATTTTCGACTGGTTCAAGTGGTCTTCGAGCCCCTTGATGAGCCCGTAAAAGCACACTTCGGCGGTGTTGGGAATGAAGCTCGTGACCGTGTTGTCAAGGTCGTGCTCGACGGCCTCGAGCACCTTGGGCACAATGGCGTGACCGAGGGCCTTGCGCTCTTCGTAAATGTCTTGGTCATTGCCTCGGCTGAAGTAAATCCGTTCGAAACTGCAAGCCGTGCGTGCGAGGGGTGTTTTCACCTCCTCAAGCGATACGGCCCCGCTGCGGCGAATCAACAACGCATGACCTGGCGGGATTTCCTGGACCTGCTCGGTCTTGAGGTTGAACGCGGTTTGAATCACGGGCCGCTCGGAGGCCACCACGGCGATTTCATCATCGTCATACCAAAACGCAGGCCGAATGCCATGCGGGTCTCGCATCACAAAGGCATCCCCGTGTCCAATCATGCCACACATGACATATCCGCCATCCAACGAGTTCGCGCTTTGTTTCAAAACTTCTTGAATATTCAAGTTGTCTCCAATGGCTTTCGATATCGCTGTGTTGTCCATTCCTTCTGCCTTGAAGGCGTCGAAGAGGCGTTGGTTTTCCACGTCCAAGAAATGTCCGATTCGCTCGAGAACTGTTACAGTATCTGCCTTCTCTTTGGGATGTTGACCCAATGCCACGAGCTTGTCGAAGAGCTCATCGGTGTTCGTCATGTTGAAATTGCCAGCAACGACCAAGTTGCGGGTGCGCCAGTTGTTTTGGCGCAAAAAAGGATGACAACTCTCCACCTGGTTTTTTCCGTAGGTGCCATACCGCAAGTGCGCGAGAAACACCTCGCCAGTGAAGGCATGTTCCGCTTGCAGGCCTTGTGCATCTTTCAGCGCATCCGCACTGAGTCCCTCAAAACGGCTCAGGGCCCGGGAAAAGATGTCCTGGATAGGCCGGCTGTCCACCGAGCGAATCCGGCTGATGTAGCGCTGGCCGGGCTCAACATCAAGTTTGATGTTGGCCAAACCCGCACCGTCTTGTCCCCTGTTGTGTTGCTTCTCCATCAACAGGTACATCTTGTTCATTCCGTAGAATGCGGTGCCGTACTTGTCGATGTAAAATTGAAGCGGCTTCTTGAGGCGAAGCATCGCAATGCCGCATTCGTGTTGGAGGAAATCACTCATATACTGGGGGAACGAGAGAACTGGGGAAACTAGGGAACGAGGGGAGGACTAGGTCGGCAAAGTTCGTCAGGCCTCATGCCAACGTCAGCCGACCACAAAGGTAGCTGATTGCTGTGACGCAAGTGACTCAAAAGGGGGTGGGCCATTTGGTTAAGACCAAACCTGGCACAATTCTCATTCGATAACCTGTTATTTTTGCCTCATGTCGGGCCGAGTTTCGAAGCAGATGAACGAACGCATGATGCGGTGGTTTGGGGCCCAATCGCCTGATTTCAGTGGGATAACTGATTACGACGTGTGGTTGCGGTTGGGTGTTGGCTACTTGCTGAATTGTCACTTGGGCTTGGGGGCGGCGCATCAACCGAGAGTGGAGTTTTGCATTGCTGGGGCGGAGAAGTGTGGGACCACAGCGCTTGCGGGTTACTTGTCTCGTCATCCTGACATTCGCCTGCCTTTGCGGAAAGAGCCACGGTACTTCGTGGACAAACGGTTTTTTGCTGGCAACCCTGCAGGCGATGCGGATTGGTATCATCGGCAGTTTTGGTGGAGAAATGCAAAGAAAACCACCACCGGTGACACATCACCCCAGTATTTCATGCATCCAAGTGCAGCCCAGCGAATCGCTGCCTACAATCCGGGAATGCGTGTGGTGTGTTTGCTTCGACCCAATTTGGAGCGCATGTTTTCTTTCTGGAAAATGACAAAGTTTCACGGGTCAAAGATTGACTGGGATGAATTTGAGAATCGCATAGCCGCGGCACCAGAACGATGGCAATATGGAAGAGCCATCAGGCGTTGGCAGCAGCATTTTCCACCTGAACAATTGTTGATTTTGCCTTACCAAGCTTTTCTGAATCATCCGAAAGACATGGTTGATCGTGTTCTGGCATTCCTCCATGTGTCGCCGATGCCTGAACCCTTTGTTCCTATCTGGCGAAATACCTCTTCGGCGCAAAATCTCGAAACCACCATGCGCACCAAAGTTCCTGCCTGGATAACCGATGATATGGCCGATGTGGAAAATTTGCTTGGGTGGTCTCCTGAGGACTGGCGGAATTGAACCCGATGTCACCGGTTTGCCGCGAGGTGCGTGCCGCCGGTGTGAATGATGAGAATGCGTTTGCCTTGCCGGACGAGCGGCTCCTGTTCGCTGATCGGCTTTTGCCATTCGCGCTGCAGCCGGAGCATGAGTTTGCCCGTGTAGACGCGGTCGAGCAAAATGCCGTGCTCGAAGTGAAAGGATGTGATGAAGTGCTGAAGTTCTTCCGTCATCTTGCCAAACCCGCCCTCATGCGCATCCCGCCACCAAACCACAGGTGCCAACAACTCCCTCGCCCAGTCGGCATCGCCGAGGGTTCGCCCGAGCAAGGCCGTGACCTCGGTGGCGTGGTCAACCCCCTTCAAGGCCGAAACGCCGATGATGGGCAGCCGCCCCGCCGCCCGAATGGCCATCCCCGCGAGCGTGGTGCCCGTCCCGACGGCGGTCACGACCACGTCGAACCGATCGACGTCCCGCTCGGTGAGGATGTCTTGCGCCCCGTGGATGCCCAGGTCGTTCGCTCCGCCCTCGGGCACGATCCACGGGTTGCCATGCGTGGTGCGCAGTTCGTTGAGAAAGTCCGGGTCGGTTTTTTCCCGGTAGGTCGCGCGGCTGACGGGAATGAGCGTCATGCCGGCAGCCCGGCAAATGGCCATGACCTCGGTTTCTTGCTCGCCGCCGCGAACGATGCCGATGGCCCGGATGCCGGCGCGCCGGCAGGCGAAGGCCGTCGCGAGGAGGTGGTTCGAGAAGGGGCCGCCGAAGGTGAGCAACGCCTGGGAGGGCTGAGCCGCCGCTCGCTCGAGGTTCAATCGGAGCTTGAAGCCCTTGTTGCCCTGCGCACCCTCGGGGTCCAGCAAATCGAGGCGGCGGATGGTGAGGGCGGGGTGGGGGAGGGTTTGGTCTAGAGCGTGGAAATCCATGTGTCCAGCGCAAACCTAAGCCAAGAGCACCTGTGCATCCTATCTTTGCAAGCATGCCGAAAGACTTGGAGCCAGAGGATTTTTACTACAGCCCCGAAGGATTCGTTGTCTTCACCGAACATTATCATCTCAAGCGAGGTCATTGTTGCCAAAGCGGCTGCAAGCATTGCCCCTACGGCTTTGACAAGCGAACCGGTCGCATCCGAAAACCCGACAGATCATGAGTGACACAATGATTGCCACAGATTTCGCCACGGAAATCCGCCAAGGACTCAATGGGCCTCTGCCAGACCCGCGGCAGCCGGATCCAGCCTACAGCCATGCCCCGGTGCGCAAAGACAGCCTCACCGCGAAGGAAAAGGAGCTCGCACTGCACAATGCGCTGAGGTATTTCAGCCAGGAACATCACGCGACCCTCGCGCCTGAGTTTGCCGAAGAACTTCGCCGGTATGGACGGATTTACATGTATCGGTTCATGCCTTCCTACGCCATGCATGCCCGCCCGATTGATGCGTATCCCGCTGAATGTCAGCAAGCCGCTTCGATCATGTTGATGATCCAGAACAACCTCGACCCCGCAGTGGCCCAGCACCCTCAGGAGCTCATCACGTATGGGGGAAATGGGGCGGTGTTCCAGAATTGGGCGCAATACCGCTTGGTGATGAAGTACCTCAGCGAGATGACGGAAGAGCAGACGCTGGTCATGTACAGCGGTCATCCAATGGGGTTGTTTCCCAGCCACAAGGATGCGCCCCGTGTTGTGGTGACAAATGGCATGGTGATTCCCAATTATTCGAAGCCGGACGATTGGGAGAAGATGAATGCACTGGGCGTGAGTCAATATGGCCAAATGACCGCGGGCTCTTACATGTACATCGGGCCACAGGGCATCGTGCATGGCACGACCATCACAGTGCTCAACGCGTGCCGTCGCCACGGCAAAGACCCCGCCGGCACCTTGTTTTTGACCGCGGGGCTTGGGGGAATGAGCGGCGCCCAGCCGAAGGCTGGCAACATCGCTGGCGTGGTCAGCGTCACCGCCGAAGTCAACCCGGCTGCCGCGTGGAAGCGTCACGAGCAAGGTTGGGTGGACCACGTGATTGAGGATTTGGCGGAGTTGACTGCACGGGTTCGCGCTTCCGTGGCAGCGAAGGAAGCAGTGTCCTACGCCTACCTCGGGAACGTGGTGGATGTTTGGGAACAGTTCGATGCCGCAGGTTTGCATGTGGATTTGGGTTCAGACCAAACCTCCCTCCACAACCCCTGGGCCGGTGGGTATTACCCCGCGGGGCTGAGCTTCGATGCGGCGAATGAGATGATGGCGAACGACCCTCAGAAGTTTCGGGGCATCGTACAAGAATCGTTGCGGCGGCACGCCGAAGCCGTGAACCGCCACACCGCAAAAGGCACCTACTTTTTCGATTA
>Ga0209555_10002566_pt1 | contig 12748 bp, 9 predicted proteins | sample SaaInl85LU_5_DNA_FD_184643 | JGI IMG/M metagenome (GOLD analysis project Ga0209555, IMG submission 184643) | Marine microbial communities from expanding oxygen minimum zones in the Saanich Inlet - ESP_85LU_5_DNA (SPAdes) (version 2) | ecosystem: Environmental > Aquatic > Marine > Intertidal zone... | reverse complement strand
CTATCTACCTATTTTAGAATTAATGAAAGTGGAACTGGCCAATTTGAAAGAACCCTTGTTGTTGCAGATAAAGGAAGTTACGTTTCCTATTTAGAAGGTTGTACAGCTCCTCAAAGAGACGAAAACCAATTGCATGCAGCTGTTGTTGAATTAGTAGCAATGGACGATGCAGAAATAAAATACTCTACTGTACAAAACTGGTTTCCAGGAGATGCTGCTGGTAAAGGGGGTGTTTTTAATTTTGTAACCAAAAGAGGTTTGTGCGAAAACAACGCAAAAATTTCTTGGACTCAAGTAGAAACAGGTTCTGCAGTAACATGGAAATATCCTTCTTGTGTGTTAAAAGGAAATAATGCCGTAGGAGAATTTTATTCAATTGCAGTTACCAATAATTATCAGCAAGCAGATACAGGAACTAAAATGATCCACCTAGGAAAAAACACGAAATCGACCATTATCTCTAAAGGAATTTCTGCTGGAAAATCACAAAATAGTTATCGCGGTTTGGTTCAGATTAATTCGAGAGCCGAAAATGCACGTAACTTTTCACAATGTGATTCTCTGTTGATGGGGAATGAATGTGGTGCACATACTTTTCCTTACATCGAAGCAAAAAACAAATCGGCACAAATAGAACACGAAGCAACTACAAGTAAAATTGGAGAAGATCAACTGTTTTATTGCAACCAAAGAGGAATCGATACCGAAAAAGCAATCGCTCTAATTGTTAATGGATTTAGCAAAGAAGTATTGAATAAACTTCCTATGGAATTTGCTGTAGAAGCACAAAAATTATTAGAAATTTCATTAGAAGGTTCAGTAGGATAAAAACAAAAGATTTTATCCGTGTAATTGTTTACGCGTTTTACAGCTAAAAACAGGACAATTACACAATCAAACAAATACACAATTAAACATAGTAAGAGATGTTAAAAATAGAAAACTTACACGCCAATATCGAAGGAAAAAACATCCTTAAAGGATTAAATATTGAAGTAAATCCTGGTGAAGTTCACGCAATTATGGGACCTAATGGAGCGGGTAAAAGTACCTTAGCCTCTGTAATAGCAGGAAAAGAAGAATATGAAGTATCTGAAGGAACTATAGAATTAAATGGAGAAGATATTAGCGAGCTTGCTCCAGAAGAAAGAGCTCACGCTGGTGTGTTCTTATCATTTCAATACCCTGTAGAAATTCCCGGAGTTTCTGTAACAAACTTTATCAAAACAGCAATAAACGAAACGAGAAAAGCAAAAGGCTTAGAAGATATGCCTGCCAAAGAAATGCTAGCTAAAATTCGTGAAAAATCTGAATTGTTAGAAATAGACCGTAAATTTTTAGGACGTTCTTTAAACGAAGGATTTTCTGGAGGAGAGAAAAAACGTAACGAAATTTTCCAAATGGCCATGTTAGAACCAAAATTAGCCATTCTCGATGAAACCGATTCTGGATTAGATATCGATGCATTACGTATTGTTGCTAATGGGGTAAACAAATTAAAATCTATAGACAATGCTGTGATTGTAATTACGCATTACCAACGCTTGTTAGATTATATTATTCCAGATTTTGTACATGTTTTACACGATGGAAAAATCGTAAAAACAGGAGATGCTTCTTTAGCTCTAGAATTAGAAGCAAAAGGATACGATTGGATTAAACAAGAATTAGTTTAATAATAGAAAATTCTTAAAGTTTATCAAGCGCAAAAAGTTACCTGTGTAACGTTTAAACTTTAAACTTTTCAAACCAAAAAACAATGGAATCATTTAAAGACAAAATATTATCTTCTTACGTAGAGTTTGAAAATAGAACTGATACAAGTACAACAGTTCACGATATTCGCTCTAAAGCATTTCAAAACTTTGAAACACTAGGCTTTCCAACAAAAAAGTTAGAAGCTTGGAAATACACTTCCTTGAATTCAGTTTTAAAAGAAGATTTCAGCATTTTTCCAAACAAATCAAAAGCTATCGAATTTTCTGATGTAAAAGAATATTTTATACATGACATCGATTCATATAAAATTGTTTTTATAGACGGTAAATACAGCTCTTTTTTATCTGAAACAACACATGATAGCTATGACGTATGTTTACTATCTTCTGCGCTATCAAAGCCAAAATACAAAGCAATTATTGACAAACACTTTAATAAAATTGCTAAAGAAGACAATTTAACCTCGTTAAATACCGCTTTCGCTTCTGAAGGAGCTTATATTCATATTCCTAAAAATAGTGAAGTAAGAAAACCAATTCAAATCATCCATTTTACAACAGGAATAGAGGATGCCATATTATTGCAACCTAGAAATTTAATTGTTGTTGAAGAAAATGCTCAAGTGCAAATAATAGAGCGTCATCAAAGTTTAACCTCTACTCCAGTTTTAACAAACGCTGTGACTGAAATTTTTGCGGATAAAGCTTCGAATATAGACTATTACAAGATTCAGAATGATCAAATTTCTTCTTCTTTAATCGATAACACCTACATAGAACAACATTCGAATAGTATTGCCGCTGTACACACATTCTCTTTTGGAGGAAATATTACCAGAAACAATTTGAACTTTTATCAAAAAGGACAACATATAGACTCTATTCAAAAAGGAATCACTATTATTAAAGGAAAACAGCATGTAGATCACCACACCTTAGTACATCATATAGAACCAAATTGTGAATCCCACCAAGATTATAAAGGGATTTATGATGACCGGTCTACAGGAGTATTTAATGGTAAGGTAATTGTTGAAAAAGAAGCTCAAAAAACAAATGCTTACCAACAAAACAACAATGTTTTGGTTAGTGATAAAGCTACGATCAATGCAAAACCTCAATTAGAAATTTTTGCTGATGATGTGCGCTGTTCTCATGGTTGTACAATTGGTCAGTTAGATGATGAAGCATTATTTTATATGCAACAAAGAGGAATAGCAGAAAAACAAGGTAAAGGATTATTAATGTTTGCTTTTGCAAATACTGTTTTAGAAAGCGTAAGAATTCCTGAAGTGAAACAGCGTATCACAAAATTAATTGCTCAAAAATTAAACGTTGATATTGGATTTGATTTATAAAGCTGATAAATATAATGTATTTAAAAACCACTCTTCTTTAGAGTGGTTTTTTTTATATTTAAAGGCTGCTATATTTCTTTTATTTATTTATTTGAGAGCTAAAAAAATACAACAGCTTTTTATCACAAGACGATATGACAACAGTAAAAGGATTGGTTTTGATTGGTGGAAAAAGTTTAAGAATGGGAAAAGACAAAGCCCAACTCAACTACTTTGATACACCTCAAAAAGAAAGGGCAAAAGACATTTTAGAATCGTGTGGTTTAGAAACTTTTTACGCTGTGGATAATTCTAAAAGTACCTCTTTAAACACTTATGAAATTGCAGATATTCTAGATAATAAAGGACCTCTTGCTGCCATATGTGCAGCATTTAAAAAAGAGAGTAATACAGCTTGGCTGGTCTTAGCAACTGATTTACCTTTTATAAACAAGGCATTTATTCAACTACTTTTAAAAAATAGAAATTCAAAAAAAATAGCAACAACTGTTCAAGGAATACATAAAGAATATATAGAGCCCTTGGTGACGATTTACGAGCCAAAATCTTATCCAATACTTTTAGATCATTTAGAAAAAGGAATTTTATCACCATTAAAAATATTGAAAAAAAATAATATTGAAATTCTACAAGTTCAAGACCGTTACCTTAACAATATAAATACTCCAGAAGAGTTTATACATGCTAAAAAAGAACTCAATAGCAAGTAATGAGGCAAGCTTAAAAATAAGCGCAACAAAGTAGTCTGTTAATTAGCTTTACCAAAGCGTAAGTAAAACCAAAATATAGCGTGTTCAATTAGTGGCAACTGCTTCTCCAGTTCGTTTTTATAAAAGAAAGGTTCTATATTGCACGAAAAACAACCCTATTTTTTGAAATCGATAAGGAAAGGTTTGAAATAGAAAAGAGTATACTTTAAATGCAACCTACAACAACAAACTTTTTTAAACGACAGATTACTTTAAAAGAAATAGGTAAAGAAGGACAAAAAAAACTAGAGAAAACAAGCATTTTAATAATAGGTTGTGGGGGTTTGGGAAGCCCAATTGCAGTGTATTTGGCAATGAGTGGTATTGGAAAGATTCATTTGGTTGATTTTGACACTGTTGATGTAACGAATCTACATAGACAAGTTTTTTACACTTTAGAGGATATTGGAAAACCCAAAGCACAAGTCTTAGCAGATTTTATCAAACAAAGAAATCCATTTACTAAAATAACTGTTAGCAACATTCCGATAACAAAAAGTAATATTTTACAAATTGTAGTACAAGCAGATATTATTGTAGATGCAACAGATTCTTTGCCTACAAAGTATTTGATAAACGATGCTTGTGTTATGCGCAACAAAGCTTTAGTATATGGTTCTTTGTATAAATTTGATGGCTATGTAGCCTCTCTTAATGTGCTACAAAAAGACAATACCTACTCTTCAAACTTAAGAGACGCTTTTCCTGAAATGACAACAGATATTCCAAACTGTGAAGAAGCTGGCACCTTAAACGCAATTGTTGGCATTATTGCAACAATGCAGGTAAACGAGGTTTTAAAACTGGCATTAGGTATTGGGCAACCACTAGTAAACCAATTGCAAATCATCAATTCTTTACAAAATTCATCTTTAAAAATGAAGTTAAATGCCACATACTCTAAAGAAAAAATTACTGCCCTTTTTGAGAAAGAAGACTACTTTGATGCAGGCTGTCAAATTACAAAAGACGACCTTCAAATAACAGCACTAAACTTAAAAGAAATCATTGAACAGCAAAACAATACTTTAGAAATCATTGCGGTCTTACCCGATTTAGCACTACCATTTTCTATAAGTAAAACAATTCCTATAAGCACCTTTGATGCTCAAAGAATAACTATTGATCCTAAAAAAACTTATGTGATGGTCTGCCAAAGAGGAAAAAATAGTTTCATTGCTGCTCAAAAAATAAAAGCAGTACACCCCAATGCAAAAGTGTTAAGTTTAGCTGGTGGAATTTCTAAATACAAGAGTTTATAACGCTGCACATCCTATTAATTTTTAAACCAATAAAACTACTAAGGAGTATTGAAATGTTTGAAACTTTAATAAATGAGGCCTCTAATTTTATTGAAAATTACACATAAATTATTGCTACTTGTAGTGCTCTTTTTCCAAGACTACTTCCATGCTAAGGATTCCATCAAATGGAAAACATCTTCTTTTATATATTCAACTGCTGGTAAAATAGAATCGTAGTTAGGTTTGGCATAGAAATACAAAGAACCTTTTAAAAAATTATGTACACTATCTGTTGCATGAAATTGTACTTGAGAAGCAGCGTTTCCAGTAATTTCATAAATGGTACCAAAAACCTTGTCTTTGGGGTTTCCAAAATCTTTACTAATAATTTGTGCTGCTTTTAAAGTGTGTTTAAAAACTAATTTTTCAGCTTCTAACAACAATTCGTTTAGGTTGTTTTGAACCGGTCTATAGGTAATATCTAAAGATGCTTTTAAGGCGGGATATTTTATCTTTATCCAATTGTTAGGTTGCTTAACTGCATAAGCATTTGAGGCAATTTGAAAGGTATACGGTCTATTTAATGGTAACTCTAGATAGTTTTTCTTTGGATAAGACAAACTCAAATAAGCTTTTGGTTTTGGTAATACATTTTCTTTACAAGAAACAAGGACTAAAATGAATACAGTAGCTAAAATTAAAAATGGTTTATACATTACGTGTAGCTTTAACCTGTTTTATTCTTCTTTTATCTAAACCTTCGATAGTAAACGTATAATTTTTAAAGTTTATTTGCTCTCCCTTTTTTGGAAATTTACCAGAGATTTCTAAAATAAAACCTGCCAAGGTTTCGCTTTCTCCTTTTTCTTCTTCAAAAAGGGCTACATCTTTATCCTCAAAAACACGACAAAAGTCTTTGATAGATGTTTTGCCTTCAAAAATATAATTGTTCGTGTCAATTTTAGAATACGTTAAATCATCATCATCAAATTCATCATTAATATCACCAACAATTTCTTCGATAACATCTTCTAAGGTTACCAAGCCACTGGTACCTCCATATTCATCAACAACGATTGCCAAATGATTTTTTCGAGCTCTAAAATCGTCTAACAAATCGTCTAATTTTTTATTTTCTGGCACAAAAAAAGCTTCACGAAGTAAGTGTTGCCATTTGAAATTGGTTTTGTCTAAATGAGCTAACAAATCTTTAGCATACAAAACCCCAACAATCGTATCAATATTTTCTTTATAAACAGGATTTCTAGAATATCCATTTGCTAAAATCTTTTCTAAAACTACAGCATATGCTTCGTCTTCAGAAATGGCAAAAATATCGATTCTAGGCTTCATTATTTGCACAGTTTCTGTATTGCCAAAATTTACAATTCCTTCTAAAATCTTTTGCTCGTCCTTGGTGGTAGCACCTTCAGAAGTTAACTCTAAAGCTTGCGATAAAGTTTCTACAGAAAAACGATTTGCTTTGTTTCCCAGTTTCTTTTCAATCCATTTGGTAAGTGCAATTAGTGGCAAGCTAAAAGGAGTTAGCAATACGTTTACACCATTGATAAATGTAGCCATTGCTTTAGAAAAGCCCAATGCATTTCTAGTGGCATAAACTTTTGGCAATACCTCTCCAAAAAGCAATATCAAAAAGGTTACTAAAACAATTTCTAATAAAAAACGAACGGGAATTGTAAAAAAAAAGACTGTTATACTTAATGTAAAATCACTAAAAAGGCTTTCTGATAAAAAAGCAAATAGCAATACAATTAAGATATTGATAAAGTTATTCGTTATTAATATCGTAGCGAGTAGTTTTCTAGGTTTTTCAAGAAGTGTAACAACAATATTTTCTTTTTTACTATTTTTTGAAAGCTCGTTTAAATCGGTTTGAGATAATGAGAAAAAAGCAACTTCTGCTCCAGAAATTAAGGCAGATCCTACTAGTAAAACTAATAAAACAACAAAGCTAATTACTGTGACAATATTTATAGAACTGATTGCTAAAAATAAAAATTCGGAATCTGGATCCAAAGGCAACGTTTTTAAATTTGTTGTATTCTAAAAAGGCAAGTCATCGTTTTCTTCTACAACTCCTTGATTTTGAGTAGTCTTTGTATTCACATCTTGTTGTGAACTTGCATTCATTTGTCCTTCTTTTTTAGGAGTCAACATAGTCATCTCATTAACTTGTACTTCTGTTGCATAACGCTTTACCCCATCTTGTTCCCACTGACGATTTTTAAGTTTGCCTTCTATATACACCTTATCTCCTTTAGAAAGGTATTTTTCGCAAACCTTAGCTAGTCCATTTCTTACAACAATATTGTGCCAATCTGTATTCGTTATTTTTTCTCCTGTCTGTTTATTGGTATAACTTTCTGAAGTGGCAATTGGAAAACGTCCTACACAATTTTGATCATCAAAATAATGCATTTTTACTTCATCTCCTAAATTGCCAATTAAAATTACTTTGTTTATTGTTCCTGCCATAGCTTGAATATTAGTATATCAAATGTACTAAAAATATCCATTACTTTTTGTTTACAAACTGTTCTAAAAAGTTGGCAATTAATACTGGTACAGGATAGTTTAAAATTGCTGTCCAATTGATAATATTACCAGATAAATAATTGGTTTCAACAACCCAAAATTTAGTATACAAATGTTGATGTGAGAGTTTATGTACAATCTCTTTTTCATTAAAAAGAAAAAGCGATTGTACATTTGGAAACAATTCTTTAAAATCATTTAAAAACAATAATTCTGCCTCGTCTACAGAGAATTTTGTTTCAACTACAGGAAACTCATACAAACCTTGCCAAATTCCTTTTCCAGATCGCTGATTTAAAATTGTTTTGTTGGTATTTGATTTTACGACCAAGTAATTGAAATAGCGCTTTTTTATCTTTATTTTTTTTTCTTTAACAGGAAGCAGATCAACGTTACCTTTTTGAAGGGCTACACAACTTTCTGAAAACGGACAAAACATACACAACGCTTTTTTTGGTTTGCATTGTATGGCCCCAAAATCCATAATAGCCTGATTAAAAATACCTGCATTTTTATTATCGAGAACTTCCTGTGCCAGTTGTTTAAACTCTTTTATACCTTGTGTTGAGTTGATTGCAGTTGTAATACCAAAATAACGCGCCAAAACACGATATACATTTCCATCTACAACGGCAGTAGGCTCGTTAAAACAAATGGATGCAATTGCAGATGCGGTGTAATCTCCTATTCCTTTAAGCTTTTTTAGTTCTTCAAATGTAGTAGGAAATTTACCCTGCAATTCATTGGCAATATACTTTGCTGTAAAATGCAGATTTCTAGCTCTAGAATAATACCCTAAACCTTGCCATAACTTTAAAACAGTTTCTTCATCAGCATTAGCTAAATCGAAAATTGTTGGAAACGTTTTTATGAATTTTAAATAATACGACAATCCTTGTGCAACTCTAGTCTGTTGCAACATAATTTCAGACAACCAGACAAAATAAGGATCCTTAGTTTTTCGCCAAGGCAAATCCCTTTTGTTTGTATTATACCAACTGATTAGTTTTTGAGAGAAATCCAAATTAACATTTAAATGGCAAAAATACATGGTTTTATTCTTTTTAAATAAAAATAGGTATCGTTTGTGGTTTTGATAAAGAATGACGATTTTTGGTTACTATAATCTAAAAAAATAGATGATTTTCTGTAAAAAGATCTTACTTACTTTATACGTCCTTCTTTTTAGCCAATTTATTTTTGGACAAACAAGTAATGTTTCTGGTGTTGTTTCTGATAATACTGGCCCAATTCCTGGAGTTTCTGTAGTCATAAAAAGTAGCAACAAAGGAACTCAAACAGACTTTGATGGAAACTACAAAATACAAGTAAACAAAGGAGAAATACTTGTTTTCAGATACTTAGGATTGCAAACAACTGAAAAAATTGTTAGAGATGCTACTAAAATTGATGTGCTTATGAGTGAAGACATTAATACCTTAGACGAAGTAGTTATTACAACAGGTTTTGATAAAATTAATAAGAAATCATTTACAGGTGCTGCTAGTACAATACAAATGAATGAGATTAAACTTGATGGTGTAGTAGATGTTTCGAGAATGATCGAAGGTAGAATTGCCGGTGTTAGCGTTCAAAATGTGTCTGGTACTTTTGGGGCTGCTCCAAAAATTACCATCAGAGGTACTTCTTCAATCTTTGGTAATAATACTCCTTTGTATGTTATCGATGGTATTGTACAAGAAGACATTGTAGAAGCAAATTTAGATCAGCTAGCTTCTGGTAATGCAAATACACTATTAAGTTCTTCTATTGCAGGTGTTAATACAGACGATATAAAAAATATAGATTTATTAAGAGATGCAGCGGCCACCTCTTTTTATGGAGCAAGAGCAAGAAATGGTGTAGTTGTAATCACAACAAAAAGCGGGCGAAAATCAAGTAAGTTAAAAACAACATATAATGCTGAGTTTTCTGTTAGAGACAAACCAAACTATTCGCAATACGACATTTTAGATGCTAAAGAAAATATTAGCGTTCTAAAAGAATTACAAACCAAAGGGTTTTTAGAATTACCCGATATTGCACAAGGCAGATATGGTGGCGTTTATGCGATTATGGAAAGGCAAATAAATACTTTTTTACCAGCAACAAACACGTTTGCCTTAGCAAATACTCCAGAAGATAGAAACCGTTTTTTACAACAATACGAACTAGCAAACACAGATTGGTTTGATGTCTTATTTACACAGTCTTTAACCCAAAATCATTCATTAAGTTTTACTGGTGGGGGAGAAAAAAATGCTTTTTATGCATCGTTAAGTTATTTTAGCGACCCAGGTTGGTCTATTGCAGAAAAAGTAGATCGATTTACCTTTAATTTAAAAAACACGTTTTATTTATCCAATAAATTTAATGTTACTTTTATTTCTAACGCTTCCATAAGGCAGCAAAAAGCACCCGGTACCTTTGAAAGGCAAACAGATCGAGTTTCTGGAGATATTTCTAGAGAATTTGACATAAACCCTTTTAGCTACGCTTTAAATACTTCTAGAACATTACGCCCAAGAGACCGTAATGGAAATTTAGAATACTACACCAATAACTGGGCAGACTTTAATATTCTGGAAGAACTAGATAATAATTTTATCGATTTAAACTTAAGAGATGTTCGTTTCCAAATAAATGCTTCTTATAGTTTTTCTGAACAATTAAAATACAATTTTAATGCAGCTTCTAGATATGTAAATAGCGTCAGAGAACATAGTATAAGAGAAAAATCTAACGTAGTTAGAGCCTATAATGCTGAAGAAACCACCATAATTAGAGACAATAACATCTTTTTATATACAGATCCAGACGACCCAAACGACACACCTGTTTCTGTTTTGCCTGAAGGAGGTATTTACAATAAAAACGACAACTATTTAACAACATATTACGTCAGAAATAGCTTTTCTTATAATAATTTAATAAGAGAAAAACACCAGTTTAATGGGCTTTTGGGTCAAGAATTACGTTACGTAGATCGAAACGACAATCGTTTTACAGGCTATGGACTTCAGTTTGAAAATGGTTTTGTGCCTTACACTGATCAAAGGATTTTAGAAAAACTAATTGCACAAGGAGATAATTATTTTGCTGTAAATCAAGAAAGAGAAAGAACCGTAGCCTTTTTTGGAAAAGCAACATATATGTACAAAGACAAATACGTTTTTTCTTTAACAGGAAGGTATGATGGCTCTAATAGACAAGGGCAAAGCAGAAATTCTAGATGGCTGCCTACGGGTGCTGTAAGTGCGAAATGGAATGCAAAAGAAGAAAAATTTTTACAAAACATTGATGTAATTAACAACCTATCGCTACGTACATCTTACGGTTTAGTGGCTACACCTGGCTCAGCAACAAATGCTTCAGCTATCTTTCAAAGTACAATAACAGATCGATTGCTCCCTTCGACCAGAGAAACTTTTTTAAACATTACTGCTCTAGAAAATGCAGAATTAACTTGGGAAAAACAATATGAATTTAATGTTGGATTTGACTTAAGTCTATTTGATAACAGAATCGAAATTAATAGTGATGTATATTTTAGAGACATCTTTGACAATGTAGACTTTGTAAGAACATCTGGTATTGGTGGGCAATTTATCAAACAAGGGAACAATGCAGATGTATCTACAAATGGAATCGAGTTTAGCTTAACAACAACAAATATTGACAATGGTAAATTCAAATGGAAAAGCGCCTTAAACTTTTCATACTTTAAACAAAAAATTACAAAACTAGAAAACACCCCTATTGCATTAGATTTGATTGACCAAACTGGTGGTAATATTCAAGGTTTTCCTATCAATTCTTTGTTTTCTTATCAATTTGAAGGCCTAGACAACAGAGGATTTCCAACCTTTATATTGCCTGATGGCAACGATCCTGTTACGGGAGTTGATTTTCAAGAATCTGAAAATATTACCGATTTTTTAGTTTTTGAAGGCGCTATTGACCCAAATATAACTGGTGGTTTTTCAAACACGTTTTCTTACAAAAATTGGAGTTTAGAAATGCTAATTACAGGTTCTGGAGGAAATAAAATACGATTAGACCAACGATTTTCAAATACATATTCAGACTTAGAGGTATTTTCAAAAAACTTTGCAAACAGATGGGTTATAGCAGGAGATGAAAATGCAACCAATATCCCAACCATTGTTAGTTCACAACAAAATAGCCTTATCAATAATTTAAATCTTGCTTACAATGCCTATAATTTTTCTACTACAAGAGTTGCAGACGGCGATTTTTTAAGAATGAAAAACATTGCGTTGTCTTATAAATTAAACAATAAATTAACTAAAAAAATGGGATTAAACTCTTGTAGATTTCGTTTGCAGGGCACAAATCTCTTTCTCATTTATTCAGACAAACGACTAAATGGACAAGACCCCGAATTCTTTAATGTAGGAGGTGTGGCCTTTCCTATTAGAAGACAATACACGCTAACTGTAAACATTGGTATTTAACACTAAAAAGAAAAATGAACACTAAAAAACTACGTATTGTACTTTTCGCTTTTTCTATTTCCTTTTTAGGTTGCGATAATTACTTGTCTGAACTACCAGACAATAGAACAACTATAGATTCTCCAGAAAAAATAGCTGCTCTAATTACAGGAGCTTATCCTAATGGAAATTATATGTTTATGGCTTCTTTGATGTCAGACAATGCAAGAGAAAAGTTTTTTTCTGGAGGAAACCAACTAGACCAACAAGTGTACAATTGGGAAGATTCTAACTTGGAAGATTTAGATTCTCCTGTTTTTTATTGGAACAGTTGTTACGAAGCTATTGCACAAGCCAATCAGGCGTTGGCTTCTATAGCAGCATTTGAAACGCAATTTAGTTTAGATAATCAAAAAGGAGAAGCTTTATTGGCAAGAGCTTACGCTCATTTTATGTTAGTTAATTTTTGGGGAAAAGCATACAACCCAGAAACGGCTAACACAGACTTAGGTATTCCTTATGTTCTAACACCAGAAACAACACTAATAAAAAACTATAAAAGGAACTCTGTACAAGAAGTGTATGATTTTATTGAGCAAGATCTTATTGAAGGTTTGGCTCTTGTTGGAAACGACTACGATGAACCAAAATTTCATTTTACCAAAG
>Ga0209555_10002562_pt1 | contig 12758 bp, 2 predicted proteins | sample SaaInl85LU_5_DNA_FD_184643 | JGI IMG/M metagenome (GOLD analysis project Ga0209555, IMG submission 184643) | Marine microbial communities from expanding oxygen minimum zones in the Saanich Inlet - ESP_85LU_5_DNA (SPAdes) (version 2) | ecosystem: Environmental > Aquatic > Marine > Intertidal zone... | reverse complement strand
TAGCATCACTTCTAAGGTATTTACCATCTGTTTGAGATGTAATATCAAATGAAGTAATATATCCAGCTCCGTTAGTTAATTGGTTGTTATTAGTTGGTATGGTTGGTTTGTTCTGAATTAGAGTGTAGTCAATTTGAGATGAACCCGATACTACACTATCACCATTAACACTTAAAAAGTTTTCAGATGAAAATGCATTTGAACCAAGTGGTCTATAACTTACTTTGTTTCCAACACCAACTACCATTGCATTTACTGCAGTAGCTTCTAAAGGTATTGTTTGTAATGTAATAGAACCATAAACAGTAGTATCACCATTTGATGCAATAGCTACACCATCCGTTCCACCTGCAGTATATAATCCAATTCCGCCATCAGAAACAATATAAGTACTACTTGCATCAGCATACATAGAACCATATTGTGTTCCACCACCTGTAAATCCAATAATTGGAGTTGAAAGTGAACCACTAACAGTTACATTAGCACCTAAATCAATAGTAGTACCATCATCCGTGATAGTAGAGTTAGATATGTGATTTCCACCAATACTTTTAACAATTTTATTATTGGATGGGAATGTAATTGCACCTCGTGAATCACGTGGTCCTGCGATTAGACCTGATGCATATCCTTCAGTAGTTGATTCGTAGAACCAATGATTATTTGCAGAATCGTATTCTAATGAACCAGTATCTCCTGAACCGGAATCGTAAACTTTAATACCACTATATTGTTCAGCCTCAGATGATGCGTTTAAGATAATGTAAGCATCACCGATAATTTTAGCCGAACCAGTTACTGATTGAATGTATGCAAATGAACCAGTTCCATTTACAGCAATGTTTTGGAAAGTTTTTGTTCCAGTTATTGTTTGGTCTGATGTTAAATCAACATACGAACCAGTTCCACCAGTTAGCGAACCTATCTGGGTTTGGATGTTAGAAGTAACTCCACTAAGGTAGTTAATTTCTGTTGTTGAAACAGTTACACCATCCAATTTATTAATTTCTACAGCTGTTGCGGTTACATCTGAAATTTGCGATTGAGTGATTGTTACTTGAGATGAACCACTAATTACAGTATTAGTATTCAATTGAGTTTTTACATCATCTACCCAACCTTCAGTTTGGTCAGCAGAGATTTGAGATGAACCACTTACCAATGTTGGTTTATCACTAATACCATTGAATGATACTTGAGATGAACCAGATACTACTCCATCAGAGTTCATCTTAGTTTTAACACGAGCATCAGTATAGTATAAGTTAGAACCCTCAGTAACATCATCAGTATCTAAATTAGAAATTGTAGTTAAGAGTGAACCAGATAATACATCAATTGCATCTGATAATTCTTGGTCTGTAGCATAATCACCATCTAAAGAAGATGAAAATGATTCCAAGTTACCTAATCTTACATCTTGAGCATCATCAGTGTCTTTTAATGAAGAACTAAATACATTATAGTTAATTGTTTGTTCTATATCAATTTGAGATGAACCAGATACTACACCATCACCAAGAGTGTCTAAGAAATCAGCTGATAGTTGTTCAGAAGATGAAATGATTCCACTTGGAATATTCTGTAAATCATTATAATCAGTTGATAAACCACCAAATGTACTAGCAACAGAAGAACTAAAATCAGTAAATCCTGTTACCTCATCAATTTGTACTTGAGATGAACCAGAAACTGTTCCACTTGGTAAGTCGGAAACAGTAAAGTGATTTAAGTCTACAATCTGAGCTTCGTTAATTGTAAGTTGAGAAGAACCACTAATTACACCTTCTATATTCATTTTTTCTTTAACTCTCAATTCAGAGAAATAAAGATTAACCGTACCTTCTGCTAAATCATCACTATCTAAGTGAGATAATGTTACTTGATTAGAAGAAGAAACTATTCCACTTGGTAAGTTAGAAAGTGAAAAATAATCAACTTGAGATGAACCAGAAACTGTTCCACTTGGTAAGTCAGAAAATTCGAAATGAGTTAAATCAGAAATTTGTGATTCAGTAATAGTAATTTGGTCTGAACTACTAATTACACCATCTATATTTAATTTTTCTTTAACTCTAAATTCAGAAAAATACTGATTAGTTAAACCTTCAGATACATCATCAGTAGTAAGAGTTACAACTCCAGTCTTACCAGCAACAGAAGTTATTATATTAGTATCATCCAATAGACCAGATAAATCTAATTCAAAGGTAGAAGCATCATCTCTTGTAAATGTTACAACACCAGTTGAATTATTAATTACACCACTTGATATTGAACGAGAATCTTCATCTAAATAAGCAGATAAATCAACAGTATCAGTTGAACCATCACCTCTTGTTAATGTAAGAATGTTAGATGCAAATGTAAGTGCATCTGAACCTGTTGATAATGCTTGAGATGAACCAATTGTTACATAAGATTGTAAATCAGAAATTTGAGATTCTGTTATAGTTACTTGTGCAGATGAAGATATTACGTTTTCTTCATTTAATTTAGTTTTAATATTTCCATCTAAATTACTATCCAATGATTCGATTCGTGAATCAACCGAAGAAGAGAATGAAGTAAATCCATCTACACTTCCAAGTTGTACTTGAGAAGAACCACTAATTACAGTTTCTGTATTTAATTTAGTTTTAATTGTAGAATCGATAGAAGAAGTAAAAGTTTCGAGTGAACCTAATCTAATATCTCTAACTTCATCTGCAGCGATTGATGAAGTATAGAAAGAAGCAAATGCGTTATCATTAGTTGTATCAACAGAATTAATTAAAGCTACAATCTCAGCAAATGAATCTTTATCAGCATCAGAACCACTTAGAATAGCAGATACGTTGGTTTCAACTGCAATAAGTTGATTATTAACCGAACCAGAGAATGACTGAAGGTCGATTCCATCAACTGTTCCAGATAAAGTTATATCACCAGATACACTAACATCAGTACTTACTTCAACTATATCATTAGTAGCAGTTATACTATATATTGTATCAGTAACAGTATCTTTTAATTTAAGTACGGATGTTATAAGAGATGTAGCAGCTCCATCATTATCTTCTAATGTGAAATCACCAAAATCATTCATTCCGAAACTACCACTTGGGAATTTAGCAGAATTGTTACTTAAATAAACTTCCGCAAATCTCTTGGTAGGAGAACCTAAACTTTGTACTTCGTTATCAATTGGTAAAATATCAGTAGTTACATTTTCAATTGCAAATGAACCACTAAATGAACCAGATAAATTAGATTTTGGGTCAGCAATTGCAGTTCCGTTTGAATCGGTAGCAGATGTTTCTAACTGACCATTTACTACTTTAAAAACAACAACATCACCACTTACCGGGTCTGCAATTTTAAGTTCCTTAGAAATTACTGCAGCAGGGTCACCATTTGCATCTTCTAAGGTAAAATCACCAGATGGACCAATACCAAATGCACCACCAGGGAAGTTTATTGTGTTGTTACTTAAATAGATATCTCTGAATCTGTTTGTAGGAGAACCTAAATCATAAGTTTCATTAGTATCTGGTATAATATGAGAAGTTACCTCATGTACTTGTAATGAACCACTAAAGGAACCACTATAAATACCACCATCTGGTAGTGTGAATGTTGCTCCTTCTGCGAAAATTAACGAACCTGAAATCGTGGGACTGTGTATAATCATTTTTCTTTATCCTTGTTTTGTTGTTGTTTTTTGTTTTTTATAAATATGTTTTTATTAAATATCACCACCATCGAGTGATGCAATTACAGTAGCTGCTGCAGTACCAGTTACATCACCAGTCATAGTTACTTGAGCGGAACCACTAAATATACCACTATCATGTACATAGTTTTGAATAAAAGGAGTTAATCCTTCTACGTTTTCAGCGGGAATTGAACCTGATACTACATGACCACCCATTGCAACAACAACATAACCACTACGTGGTGCATCGAATGTTACAGTTACGGTATCGTTATCAGTAATTCTTAAAGTTTCTGGAATAATTGCGTAATCATTTTGGTCATATACCGCAACTATTGGATTTGGATTATCAAAATTGTGAGTAACAACCCAAGTTGATTCATCGGTAAATGTCTTTTGGATTGTTGAAGAACGACCAATGTTAATACCAGTAAGTAACGAACCATCCCCTTCAAAATATGAAGCAGATATAGTTCCTTGAACATTAACATTACCAACATAGTTGTTAGTTACGAGTTCTTGTACTACATCTTCTGAACCTGATTTACGTAAGAATACCTTACCATCGTAAACGTTAATTGCCAACTCACCGGCAGTTAAGTCGGTTGTTGTAGGTTTGGACCCTTGAACCGTACTTCTTTTTAATCTAATAATCTGAGCCATCTATGTGTTCCCTTATTTGTTAATTTGTTGTTTTAATTGTTGTACCTCGGATGATAATTCTTTAATTCCTTCTATTAAAAGTGAAACTAACTTATCATATTTTACAGCTTTATACCCATTTTCTCGAGTGTCAACCAATTCTGGAAGGATTTCTTCGATTTCTTGAGCAATAACTCCATAATCTTTACCACTATAAATATGTTGTTTTTCAACATTCCATTCAAAAGAATACCCACCAATTGAGTTAATTTTTTGTAAAGGATTAGAAATTGGTAAAATATTCTCTTTTAATCTTCTATCTGAAGATGAGAATGCAACAATATCTCCTTCAGCGGTTATTTCACTTTCGGAATGAATTGATGTTGTTGCCGTTAGGTTCTTAGTATAGATGTTACATATTGGATTAATAGCCGTACCAATATTAACACAATCAATTTCTGAAGTAATATCACCCGTCAGTCCCAATGAACCAGTAAACGAACCAGTTAAGTTTGCTTTTGGTTCTGGTAAACTTGAACCAGTTGCATCAGTTGCAGAAGTGGTTAAAGAACCATTTGATACACTAAGTGAAATTACATCACCAGTATCAGGGTCCTCAAGTTCAAATGTTTTTGCTTTTATTGGTGTAAGAGAGCCAGTTGCATCTGTTACAGCAAGACCTTCACCAGGTAAGTCATTTGTAATAGTAGAAGTTCCATTAGAACCAGATACGGTTATATTACCTGTTTGAAGTTGAGCAGAATTATCAGAACCACTTACAATAAAAGTTAACTTTGGAGTATTTCCACCACTATCATCAGTACGTATGATAATATTATCAGAAGAACCAGTAGTACTGATTTGTATTTCTCTAATTTCAGCAACAGCATAATCTGCATTTACATAATCAAGTAATTTGATATCATAATGGTCACTACCACCAGCAGTTCTTTGGAAAGAACCCATTTGCATAGTAACAATATCACTTGTAGATGTTAAAATCTGAGCCGCTGTTACAGGATTACCATCACAATCAGTATAGTTGAAAAATAAATTTTGCTGTACTGAATGGTTTATTATTCTATATCTAGCACATTGTGAAGAACCTACTTCAATGAAAGAAACACCACCATTACCACCTTGAGTATCTGTTTTTTGTTTAATAACAGTTGTTGTAGTATTTGAAGAACCACTTGGAGGTGGTATTGTTATTTGTTCAGTTATAATACCAATTGGTTCATCAAATAAATCTGTAAACGATACTTGACCATTTCCAGCATTAGCAGTAACCTTTGTTCCAGCAACACCAGAATCATTAGTTAACGTTATGGTTGCAATTTCTACTTGACCTGGTTGATTCTCATCTTCAGGGTCTGTTACTTTAACACCAGAATCTGTTGATACAATGGAACCACCACCAGCGGAACCAGTTATAGTTAATTTTTGAACTTCAACAGGTGCAGCGGGGGCATCACCATATGAAAGTAATTTAATTCTATATTTGTCAGTTCCAGTACTTCTTTCTACACTTCCTTCTCGAGCATCTAATTCATAGTAATTTGTATTAGCAGGTACAGAAACTGTTTGTGGATTTCCATCAGAATCAATATAATCAAATGTTACGGATGATTGTAAATCATAGTTATCAATACGATAAGTTACCATTTGAGTATCACTTATACTCAAAAATTGAACACCACCCTTTGGAGATGGATTTAGTATATTTTTGGGTAAAGTTGGTGATGTTGTTTCAAATAAAATATGTTTAGTTTTAATTGGAGAAGGTTCATCGTTATAATCTACAAAGAAAAAGTCTCCAGCTGACATACCAACTGAACCTTCAATAAATTTAACACTATTATTACTTAAATATAAATCTCTAAATCGATGAGTTTCTGAACCTAAATCGTATGCAACATCCGTATCTGGTATAATATGAGCAGTTGGTGTAAATGAACCAGTAACATCTGTTATTTGAGATGAACCACTAACAACACCATTTGGTAAAATAGCATCTACATTACCAGTTGTAATTGTACCTAATTTAGTAATAGAGGTTAAATTAGATGGAGTTATTGAACCAGCGGTATCAGTTCCAGCCGATACAGATGCGTTTGAAGCATAATATGTGTATCCATAAGAAGCATCTGTTGCAGGACCGTAACTATAAAATGCATTTGTACCAAGTGTTCGATATGTAATTGTATTTCCGGTACCGATTAAAGCAGCCTTGTTACCCGTTGAGTTTAATGGTATTGATGCGATTTGTAATGCACCATATACTGCAGTATCTCCAGCAGTACTAATAGTCATTCCTGCATTTACACTAGCATCGTTATCAACAAGGAATGAAAACCCACCATCAGAAACCATAAATGTTCCGTTTGAATCTGCAAACGAATAATGACGAATGTTTCCATTCTCATCAAGTAATTGGGATTCCTCAGTAGAACTTGTTACTGAAATATTTCTATGAGACTGAAAATCTGCTAATTGGAATGAAGCATGGGCAGTGTTAATATCACCCTCTGGTTCAGGAGTATATCCTTTATATACTTTAAAGGTATTATTATCAGATGCATCTGCGAATAACCCTAAGTGTGCATAAGTACCATCATTATAATTACCAGAAAATCCTAAATCAGGATTAGTTATAGTTGAACCACTATTTAGATAAATCATGTTATCTGCGATAGCAAGATTTTGAGTATTAATAATGGTTTCAGTACCCAATACGGTTAAATCACCATATATTCTTACATTAGAACCAAAAGAACCAGTACCATTTATTTGTATATCATTGAATTGTACGTTAGATGTTGTACTAAGGTTTTGATTAATTGTATCTAAGTTAGATTTATTAGTATGAGTATGATTAGTTCCCTGTAAAGAATCAATTCTGCTGTCTACTGAACCACTAAATGTTTCAAAATCAACTGATGATGAAAGAATACCAGTTCCATTTAATATTTGAGATGACCCACTTATTACACCTTCAGTATCTAACTTTGTTTTTACATCGGAATCTGTGTAATGAGTTAAATCACTAATTTGAGATTCAGTAATAGTGATTTGTGATGAACCTGAGATTACACCTTCACTATCTAATTTTGTCTTTACATCTGAATCAGTATAATGAGTTAAATCAGAAATTTGAGATTCAGTAATGGTGATTTGTGATGAACCACTCAATACATTCTCAGTATTTAATTTAGTTTTTACATCTGAATCAGTATAGTGAGTTAAATCAGAAATTTGAGATTCAGTAATAGTAATTTGCGATGAACCACTAACTGTACCGGTTGGAAGTAAAGAAATTACTTGCGTTGAACCACTTACAATTCCACTTGGTACATTTGTTAGTTGTGTATAATCAGTTGTTAAACCAGAGATAGTAGAAGCAACAGAACTTGAAAATTCATTAAATGTTTCAGTTGATGATGATAAGAGTCCACTTGGTAAAGTTGGTGCAATACCAGCTACACCATCAATAAAGTGTTGAGAACCAGTATCCAAACTCATAGATACATTTCCAATATCACCACCACCTGATAAACCTCCACCAGGGGTTGGAAGAACTGCACTAATATCACCTTGTTCTAATGCAAGTACTCGTGAATCTATATAATTCTTAACAGCACCGGCATTTCCAAGAACTTCTGGGTTACCATCTTGTATCGAATTTGATACATGGTAGAATGCTGCAGATGCAAGTTCACTTACAATTATTTCATTAGATGAACTCTGTAATAAAACAGTAAATTCACTACCTTCGGCTACTTGTGGGAGTGAGTTTAATTGTATTCCTGCAAAAGTAGGAGTATCATTCGATTGTAGACCTAAATCCACATCAGAGTTACTACCATTGATAGTTGCTCTAACAGTACCTTGAGATGGAGATGAATAAGTTGAACCACTTACTACTCCTAACGAGTTTAAGTGAGATGTATTATCATTATCATCATATTGTTTTATTGATGAGTAATTATTAGTTTGAGTTATATCAATTTGAGATGAACCACTTACTAAACCATTTGGTAAACCAGTAATGTTTTCATATACTATTTCAGATGCTACTACATTTTCTAATTTAGAACCGTCTCCAATAAAGAATGAAGCAGATATGTGATTAGAAGATGATATCGGTGAATCACTAATTATATTAGAACCATTAATAGTGATAGTTGAATCAGACTTACCTAAGTTAACGTTAGTAGCGTATAAATCAATAGTAGTTGTTTCATCTCCATTATCAACAATAGAAAGACTACCACTACTATCAGACCCACTTGGGTGTACTAAAAATTCAGCAATACGTGGACCAATTGCCATTTCAGCTCCATATCCACTACCAAAGTTTAACTGAAGAGTATGGTCAGTTGATGCACCAATAACTGGAATATTTTGTAATCGTAAATGGTTATTAGTATAACTAATACCATCTGAACCTATGAAATCGTCAAATGCTATTATATCTTTGGCAACTTCTGTTGGGAAATTTTCTGTGAATGAAGTTTTCCATGTAAAATCAGAACCTGTTATAAAAACTGAGCCGGTTATAGTTTGATTACCAACAAATATATTTGAACCAGTGGTTGCAAGAGTTTCAATGTTAGTAGTTTGTGTTACATCAATCTGAGATGAACCACTTACTAAAGTATTAGTACCACTTGAGATTTCTTCGTATCTTAAATCTAAAGATGCAGTTACTTGGTCTGAACCAGATACTACATTATCTCCATTTGTATTTAAGAATTCATTATCCAATGATTCAGAAAATGCTTCTTGTAAATCTAAACGAGAATCTATTGATTGAGAAAATGTATTAAAGTTTGTAGTTTGTTCTATATAAATTTGAGAAGAACTACTAACAAATCCCCCTTGATAAGAGGCAGTTGTAAATCTATCAATTGTCCAGTATAAATTAATTCCTTCATCTAAATCACTCGTTGTTGCAACTCCAAGATAAGAACCACTATGAACATCATCAATATTAATTTTATCCTTTACATTAGAATCGAAGTTTACGATTGTATCTGCATTTACTTGTGATGAACCACTAAATAAAGTTGGTTTATCAGTAATACCAGTAAATGATATTTGAGTTGAACCACTAACAAGAGTTGGTTTGTTTAATACGTTACCATATTCAACATCAGCTGCGGTTACATTATCTAATTCAGAACCATCACCCTTGAAACCAATAGATGAAGATACTTTTGCGTTTAAGATGAATGATTGTGTTGCATCATCCCATATTAAAGATTTTCCAGCACCATCAATTTCAATACCACTACCATCTGCTTCAGCAGAGTTAGTAGAACCACTTGAAACAGTAATGAGTTTATCTTTAATATATAAATCAGAAGTTTGTATTTCAGTTGCAGTACCTAATACAGTTAAATCTCCACTAACAATAACATTACCACTTGCAGTGATATCGTTAAAAGTTACATTTGAAGTTTTTGATAGATTTTGGTTAATCGTATCAAGTTGTGTTTTATTTGAATGTGTATGTGAATCACCTTCTAAAGAATCTAATCGAGAATCTACTGAAGATGAGAAGGTAGTTTCTATTTCTACCAATCTACCATCTACTGAAGATGAGAAGGTAGTGAAGTTTTCATTGGAAGATGAAAGGATACCACTCCCATCAAGTATTTGAGATGAACCTGATATTACATTATCAAGATTCATTTTTGTTTTTATAGTAGTATCAATAGATGATGAAAATGATTCTTGTAAATCTAATCTTAAATCTACTGAACTTGAAAATTCGGTTTCTAAGGTATTGATTCTATCTTCAAAGTCAGTATCCGTAATTGTTAAAGATGCTGATAAAGATGAAGTTGCTAAACTTAATTCAGTTTCGGTTACATATGTATCATCAAGTGAAGATGAAAATGATTCTAAATTATCTAATCTTACATCAACTGAAGAACTAAACGTGGTTTCTAAAGTATTAATTCTACCTTCAAAATTAACATCCGTTATAGTTAGTGAAGAAGAAAGAGATGATATTGATGAACTTAATTCATCTTCAGTTGCAAATGTATCATCAAGTGAAGATGAAAATGATTCTAACAAATCAATTCGTAGTTCATGGTCAGAGCCGGTTGATTCTGCTTTTATTAATCTATTATCAACTGAATTCGAGTAGGAAGTAAATCCGGTTACAGATTCAAGTTCTACTTGAGAAGAACCACTAATTAATGTATGAGTAGAAGATGCAATTTCTTCATAAGTTGTGTCTAATGAAGATGAAAATAATTCTAAATCATCTAATCTATCATTTTGAACCCCATCTGTGGTTGCAATTGAAGAACTAAATGATGTATAACCAGTTGTATTTACAATTGTTACTTGAGAAGAACCAGAAATGACAGTTTCTGAATTTAATCTGTCTTTTATACCTGAAATGTAACCAGTTGTTTGATTTAAAGTGATTTGAGAAGAACCACTCACAATATCCATTCCTGATATTTCCAAGAATGTATTATAATCTGTAATTTGTTGAGAGGAAGAAAGGATGCCACTACCATTTACGATTAAGTTCTCGATAGAAGCAGTCATTACATAAATATTTTCGTATCGCTTATTATCAGCTCCTAAATCATATACCCCATCGGTATCAGGTACCAATGAACCACTTAAAGATGCATTTACAAAAATATTATCAGTAGTATTACTACCATCACCAAGATAAATATCACCACCAAGTGTGATGTTACCATCAATAGTTGCATTACCTGATAATAATAAACTTGAACCGGTTATATCACCACTAAATGAAACACCACCCGTATTTTCACCGATTTTTACCAATGTATGTGAACCAGTAAGTTGCCCAACTACAAGAGTTTCACTTGTGGTATTAAAAAATAATTCTGATTCTAATAAAGTGGGGGTAGATATACCTCTTCTTAATCTTAATATTGCTGCCATTAAATTCTTCCTAATTTATTACATATAAATATAAATGTATCGAAATTGTGGTGTTTCAAAATCATATTACCACTTATATAAGTATATGAATATTAAAAGATATAAAAAAACCCCCACATTTCTGTGAGGGTTTAGTTTTAAAAAGTATATTCTAATTAGAATGTACCACCATCGAGTTCGCTAGAAGCAACGAATGATGAACCATTCCATTGAATTACATCACCTGCGTTAGAAGGAGTAATTGCTGTAAGTTGTTTACTTCCATTCGAATAAATGAATGAAGAAGCCGCTAAACCTTCAACAATAACATCACCACTAAACGTAGCATCAGTACCATCATCAGTTAATACAGAATCAACCAACAATCCGTTAGCATCAGCTTTAAGAACTGTGTTAGCAGTTGGAGCAACATTTAATCTTGCAAGTTCTTTTTCAGAACCTAAAGGACCAGCTGTCCAAACATCATTAGTACCATTCCATAATAATGAACCACTTGCTGTATTTGGTGCAGTTGCATCGGTAACTAATAAACCAGCCGTGTCTTGTGCACCACCGTAGTTAAGTTCGATTACGTTATCACCAATTGATACAGTAGTTGAATCAATAGTTGTAGTTGTACCTAAAACTGAAAGGTTACCAGTAATTACTGCATTTCCATCAACAGATAAGTCATTAGTTACAGTTAAATCGTTTCCAATTGTTACATCAGAAGGCAAACCAACAGTATAACTTGCTCCACCACCAAGGGCTTGTGCAGTTGTACCAGTGATTTCGATTTCATTAGCAGTTCCACTAACAGAAATAGTTGTGTTACCTTCTACTGAAGTTCCTGCAGTTGAACCATAATCTACTTCAATAGTGTTATCAACACCATCAAGAGAAAGACCAGTTCCAACAACATCAGCATTTAAGTTAGAAGCTCTTACACCACCTTCTTTAATACTAACTGCACCACTCGTTACAGAGAAATCGTCTGCTACAAAAGAAGCGATACCTTTAGCAGATGTAGAAGCATCAGAAGCGTTAATTGTAATTGTGTTATCAGTTACAGCAACTGACATTGCAGTTCCACCAGCGAAAGTTAAATCATCAGTTAATAAAGAAACTACATCATCTCCGGTTGAACCAGAAATTCTTAAATCAGTTACAAGACCAGTTAATGCAGAACCATCACCTACGAATGAACCTGTGAAAGTAGAAGTTCCAGCAACATCTCCAAATTGTTCACCACTTACTCTACCAGTACCGAAATCAGTAGCAACGTTAAGTAATTGTTCTGAACCAGAGATTACACCATTTGTAGCGTTAACTACACCATTAGTTATACCGAAGAAATTAGTAGCATGAACTTGTGCTAATTTCTTAGAAGCAGAACCTAAGTCATAAGTGTTATCAGTTGCAGGGATAATATCAGAAGTAATTTCACCACCAAAAGAGATAGTATCTGAAGTAGCATCACCAATAGTAATGT
>Ga0209555_10002559_pt1 | contig 12769 bp, 9 predicted proteins | sample SaaInl85LU_5_DNA_FD_184643 | JGI IMG/M metagenome (GOLD analysis project Ga0209555, IMG submission 184643) | Marine microbial communities from expanding oxygen minimum zones in the Saanich Inlet - ESP_85LU_5_DNA (SPAdes) (version 2) | ecosystem: Environmental > Aquatic > Marine > Intertidal zone... | reverse complement strand
TACTGTAGATTGTTTTGCTGTGGCGCGGGAGCGGATTCAATATAGTTGGCGTTTCTGTAATTTAAAACGGCTACGAAATTGAGGTTGGCATGGTTGCCCAGCAACCTTGATGAGAAACTCTTGAATTCATTGGCGTCTACGAACGAGGATGACTCGATGAAACCTCTGATGGCATTAGTGTTCTGTTTTTGGGTGATCAGGTTTCGAGTGGCTTCGTTGTAATAGGCGCGCTCGTTAGTTCGAGCGATGGTGGTTTCTATGTGCTTTTCCCATTGAGTGGCAGAATACAAGGCGATAACGGTAACAACAATACCCACAACCACTATAAAAATCAGGGGCAGGTAACTGTCCAAACGCATTTTAAGATTATGGTCGTCGTTGTCGGCCATCATCTGGGCCATGAGCACCATTTGGTCGGTGGAGTTTTTACTCATGGTGTTACCTCAACTCACTGATTAAATTATCAAGCGTGTCGTCATTGCTGGTGATCAATCCGACGATGGCAGGATCCAGCAGTGTGCCTGCATGCTCCTCTAAAATGCGCTTGATGTGACCTGTTGGATCATCGTTTGCAGCCGAAGGCAGGGATTCAAGGATCAGCTTGGCGACGGCAAACAAGCGTGCTTCGATGGCAATGTCGTCGCCCTTGATTCTGTTAGGGAGGCCGCTGCCGTCATAGTGTTCCTCACAATGCAGGCAAATATTATAGGTTTGCTTCAGTAGTGGAATGGGCGAGTCTGCAAACAGTCGGCTGCCCATTTTTGTATGGGAGGTAAGAACTGCAATTTCGTCCCGATTCAGGCATTCGATGGGTGTATCCCTGAGTTTTTCGGGTAATGCCAGCATACCGATGTTGTACAATTGGGAAGACATGGACAAGTTCTCGGTATCTTCTTCAGGCAAGCCATACAGCCATCCCAGCGCGGCGGTGCACAGTGCCAGTTTGTGTGGTGCCAGATGGCTTACCGTTTGATTGAATTGGGTAAGCCTTGCCAGCCGCCCTATCATCTCCCGATAAGCCTGGGCGTTGGCCTTTTCGGTGGCTTTCAAACGTTCATTGGCTTTTTGCAATTGTAGTGTGCGCTGGCTGACCAGGTTCTCGAGGGTTTGGTTGAACGTGTTGAGATCCCGCTGGTAGCTGCTGATGCGAAGTAAGGAGGCGATACGGGTTTCCAGTTCAACAGGGTCCAGCGGTTTATTAATAAAATCGTCAGCCCCCAGGTAGATCGCTTTGCGCCGGGTATCGGAATCATTGAACGCGGTCATTACACATACGGGTGGCTTTGGCTTGAGCCGTAAATCATTAAAGCGTTCAAGAAAGCCAAAGCCATCGAGTATGGGCATTTTGATGTCCAGTAAAATCAGATCAATATCATGGGTGGTTAACTGGTCGAGTGCTTCTTCACCGTTTGCAGCCTCAATGAAATTAATGTCGTAGTCTTCGAACAGACGCCTGATCGAGTTGCGGTTATTGGTCTCGTCATCCACTAAAAGAATATTGCTGGTGGTCATGGTTGAGCCTCCTCAGTGGTGCGATCAAGATCAGGGCTGCTGTTGATGCGTTCATGCAGTTGCTCGGAGATCATCTCCGCTGGCAGAGTGGGGTAATAGTGATGCAGGGCACAAGACTTATTCGCGGTGTGTTCATCTCCGGGAGACTGAAATCCAAATTCCTGTGCCAGTTGGTGTGAGCATCGAATCAGTGTGACCTCATTCTGAAATGCTTCGGGTGGCTCGTCGGGGGTCAGTGCGTAGCGGATACAAATCTGAAACACCTCAGGCAGCCGCCATTTCTGCGCAATGATGGTGCCAGCTTCAATCAGTGTGCCGACGATGGGCTCTTGTTCCGGTTGGCCCTGGGTGTTCATGTATTCATGAAACAGGTCTGGAAGCTCGGACACCAGGATTTGTTTGCCCAGTTCGTGCAATAACCCCAGTGAATAGGCTTGCCCTTTTTCAATCTTTACGCTCATATGTTGGGACAGCTCTGAAGCGATAATAGCCGTTGCCAGAGTGTGGCGGCGCAGTTTTTTGCACCATATTTTGTGTGGCCCACCGTTGCTGGCATGCTCCAGTGCGGTGGCGTAGATGATGTTGCGGAGTTGATCAAAACCCAATAACACGCAGGCATCACGCACGTTTTTAATGCGACCGGACATGCCATAAAAAGGGGAGTTTGCAATCTTCAGGATGGTGGCGGAGGTGTTGGCATCAGAGCGAATGATGTGTTCAAGGTCGGTGGCCTGGCTATCCTGGTTTTGAATAGCGGCAAGCAGCTCCATCATGATGGGGTTGAGCGGCTGTATACGATTGATTTTTTCGATGAGCGCTGTGTGTGTCCCCGTCATGTGTTTGTCCTCTGGGTGAGCGGCATGCTGATAAGCAGTTGGCCAATGAATTCGGCACCACTGCCCAGCCGTACAATGGTTATGAGGCTGTCGTTGAACGGTATCTGGGTTTGAATGTGATCCTGTTGGCTGAAGGCTTCCAGTTGAGGGCAGAGGGTTGACCAGCTACCTTGAAAGGCAATGCTGGCAGGCAGCCCCAGCAGGCTGTTTTGTTGTTTGGAAAACAGTTGCCGTGCTGCGTTGTTTTCCAGAACCACCGAGCCTGCGTCATCTAATCCGATGACGGCAAATGGAAAGTGTTCCATAGCATCCTGATACACCTTCAGGGAGGCAATGTGCAGTTGCAGTCGGCGGGTTTTTTCGGCAACGATGGCCTCCAGGCTGGCGTTGAATTCTGCCAGTTGCTGATTGGTTGCCTGCAGTTGCTGGGTTAAGCGGTGGTTTTGGTCGGCCAGCTCATAGTATTCGAATGCTTCTGCGATGGCATTCAGAAGCAGCTGCTCATCCCATGGCTTGGTGAGAAATTTGAAAATAGAACCTTCATTGATGGCTTGAGTGATTGTGCCCAGTTCGGAGTACCCACTCAGTATCATGCGGACAACCGAGTTGTGTTTGTTTTTTACCTGCTTGAGAAACTCGGTGCCGGTCATATTGGGCATGCGCTGATCTGAAAGCACGACACCGATCTCAGGGTGAGCTTCAATGGTGTCGAGCCCCTCTTCACCGCAGCTGGCCCGGTAAACGATGTAGTCGTCCTGTTCTTCCAGTAGCCTTTCCAGCGCGTTCAAGATGTTGAGCTCATCGTCAACGATGAGGATGTGCCTTTCCATAGCAGTTGAACACTTATCTATTGCTTATCCTCAATTAACTTTAGCAAAGCTGAGCTGAAAAACAGGTGGGTGTTTATGCTTAGCACGGAATGATCTAAGTCAGTGCATTCACTGCCTGTTTAAAACCAGGTTCCCCCATGCATCGACTTCAGCCTGCCAGTGGCGGGCAACCAACGTGGTGGATATGTTTTCGACAATCAATGCCGGCCCCGGCAGCGGTTGACCCGCTGCGAGCGTGTCGCGCTGATAGATGGGAACCGGGTTGGTTTCGCCGTAAATTCGCACGTGATGCCGTTTGGTTTTGACCGGGTTGCATGACCACTTTGGTAGTTGTTGTACGGCACCGGGGGTGGTGATGGTGCTGCGTACGTTAACCAATTCCAGCGGCAGCGGTAAGCGGTGGCCGAAGCGCTGCTGGTGTTGCTGGTGGAACGCCGATTCCAGTGCCTGCAGGTTGGGTTGCCAGGGTAAATTCAGATAGAAGCGTTGACCCTGATAACGCAGATCCACCGAATCGCTATAGTGTAACGATGGGGTGTTGTTGTCATTGGCCGCGAAGGCCGTTTCGCCCTGTTGATGCAGTAAACGGAATTGCTCGGTGAGCTCGGCCACCTGCAACTGGCGCAGCGGTAATTGAATACCCTGAGAGTATGACCGGGACGGATGGGCGACCACCATTCCCAGCGCCGACAGCACGCCTCCCATGAGGGGCACCAGCGCATGATTCATCTCCAGTGCCTCTGCCAGAGCGCATACGTGTAAGCCTCCGGCACCGCCAAAGCAGCACAGATGAAAATCCTCCAGATGATAACCGCGCTCGATGGACATCACTCGTAGTGCGCGCACCATGTGCTCATTGGCGATGGCGATAATGCCTTGGGCTGTCTCTTCGGTTGTCAGTTTCAAGGGCTGGGCCAGTCGATCCACGGCGGTGTGCGCCGCGTTCAGATCCAGTGGCATGGCACCGCCCAGAAAATAGTCTGGCTGCAGATGGCCCAATATAGCATTGGCGTCTGTGACCGTTGGTTGCTCACCGTTCAGGCCATAGCAGGCGGGCCCTGGGTTGGCACCGGCAGACTGAGGGCCTACCTGCAGCATGCCTCCGGCGTCGATGTAGGCGATGGAGCCCCCTCCGGCGCCAATGGTGTGCATGTCCACCTGGGGCACGGCCACCGGCCAGGGCCCAATACTGCCCTCATTGGTAAGACGGATGTCGCCATCAATCAAGGCAACGTCGGTGGAGGTGCCGCCCATATCAAAGGTGAGCAAGCGTTTAAGTCCGGTCTGCTCGCCAATAAAGCGAGCGGCGGCGAGACCACCGGCGGGGCCGGATAGAAGCATGTTGACAGCGGCACGCCCTGCGGCGCTGGCATCGAGGGTGCCCCCTGTAGACTGCATTATCGCCAGCGGCGAGGGTTGAACCGCTTCCTGCAGGCGACGCAGGTAATGTTGCACCCTGGGGCCCAGGCTGGCATTGAGCCAGGTGGCAATGCCGCGCTCGTATTCCCCCGCTTCGGCCAGCACCTCATGGGATGCCGTGACAAAGCATTGGGGCCCCAGCGCATTTTGAATGGCCATTTGGATGACCTGTTCGGGCTCAGGGTTCAAAAACGAGAACAACAGGTTGATGGCCACCGCTTCCACGCCGCTTTTCTGCAGTGCTTGGCGCAGTTGTTCAAGGCTGGCCGGTGTGATGTCCTCCTGTTGCTGCCCGTGACGGTCTACGCGGCCGGGCATTTCAAAACATAAGGCATCCGGTATCGGCGCTGCGCAGGGGGAAGGTTGCAGGTTATACAGTTCCCGGCGGGTCTGACGGCCAATGCTGAGCAGATCGCGAAAACCAATATTGCAGATCAGTGCGGTTTTTACCCCCTTGCCTTCCAGGGCGGCGTTAGTGGCGACGGTGGAGCCATGCACGAGGCTGATTTGGCCCTGTTTTACCGCCTGTTCCAGCCCCAGTTCTGCTATGCCCTGCAATATGGCACGCTCCGGTGCATCAGGGGTAGACAGCACTTTGTGAATGCGCAGCGAACCGTTTTGCAACAGCACAAAGTCGGTGAAGGTGCCGCCGGTGTCGATACCGAGTATGGATCGGGCGCAGGCTGAGGCGTTGAGGTTTGAATTTGCCATAAAAATCGAAAACGGAGACTATGGTTGAGGGCGCAGCACAATTGTACCGTAACGGGGGCGAAAAATTGCAGTTTGGCTCGGAGTTTGGTACTTACCCGGTCAGCTTTTACGCCAGCCTGGGCTGGTATTTCTAACGATCAGTTGAAGAGAACCCATGCCAGAATTACCGGAAGTGGAAACCACTCGCCGCGGGATCGAACCGCATATTGTGGGCAAACGTATCAAGGCGCTGCATGTACGCCAGCCAAAACTGCGCTGGCCGGTGCCCGACGCTATTCATCAGGCCGAGGGCAAAAAGCTGCAAGCGGTGGAGCGGCGCGGCAAGTACCTGTTATTTCGCTTCAGCAGCGGCACCATTATTGCGCACCTGGGGATGTCTGGCAGTATGCGTATTATCGCCAAAGGGGAGCCACCCATGTTCCACGATCATGTGGATATGGCATGCAGCGATGGCACCACTCTGCGTTACTGTGATCCGCGCCGCTTTGGGGCCTGGCTGTGGACTTCAGACGATCCTCTGAAACATGCCTTGATCGAGAAGTTAGGGCCAGAGCCCCTGACGGATGCCTTTAATGTGGATTATCTGCTGGAGAAGGCCAAAGGCCGCAAAAGCGCGGTGAAGACCTTTATCATGGACAGCCATATAGTGGTGGGGGTGGGGAATATCTACGCCAATGAGGCCCTGTTTATGGCGGGCATTCACCCCAAGCGCGCCGCCGGACGGGTCAGCAAGGCGCGCTATGCGAAGCTGGTGCAGGCCATCAAAACCGTATTGGCGGCCGCCATCGAGATGGGGGGCACAACCCTGCGGGACTTTGTCGGGGGCGACGGCAAGCCCGGGTATTTCAAGCAGACGCTGCGGGTCTATGGGCGGGCCGGACAGCCCTGTTTAACCTGTAAAACGCCCCTGACCGAGATCCGCTTGGGGCAGCGTTCTACCGTTTTTTGTAAACTGTGCCAGACTTAAATGACCCTGCGGCACCCTTGCGGCCGTAAAAAGTGCGATCCAGTACAAAATCCGCCCGAAAAATACGGCCTTCCGGGTTGTCAAAAGTGGATCGTTTCCGAATTAGGGAATACACTAGAATAAAGCACTTAGGTGGCTACCTTCGAGAATATTATAAAGAGGAAACATTATGCGCAGCCTGAAGAGCACTTTTAGATCCGTTATGGTCGCCTTGTCCATGGCCTTGTTTGCGGCGGCACCGGCGGTATCCCAGGCGCAAACGGTGACGGATCGCCCATCTGGATTGGAAATGACCGGTGATGTTCTGCTGGTTCGCCCCCTGACCCTGGTGGCAACGGTCATTGGTACCGGTCTGTTCGTGGTGTCTCTGCCGTTCTCGGCGCTGGGTGGCAATGTTGGTGAGGCGGGTAGCACTCTGGTCGCAACGCCTTTTAAAGCCACGTTTATGCGTTGTTTGGGTTGTTCAGACAAGCATCTGAGTACAGCGCAGTCAGCTGCTGAGTAAGAATTGATATAAAAAAGCCCTGCCCTGAATGAATCAGTGGCAGGGCTTTTTTGTGCCTGAAGTTCGGGCTATTCCGGTTGGCATTCAGCGGGGCGGTATCGGGGGTCTAATGTTCCACCCGTGCAATCCCAGATGAATGCATCCTCCTCCAGATACGGAATCAGGGTGATGGTTTCCCCTTCGATGTTGTCCGTACTGCCATCAAAGGTCAGGGTGATGACCGCGTTTTCACTGATGTTCCAGGTGGCGTAAGTCAGCTCCCCTACGTCGGCCTTGCCCATGTCGATCCCGCTATTGGGTACGAAGTTGGTGCGCTCGATAAAGTCGGTGATTTCCTGCTCCAGTGTTTCCACTTCATACAGGGTCTGATTAACCTGGCTGCGGGTGAGGTAATCCTGATAGGCAGGGATGGCCACTGCAGCCAGCACCCCCAGTATCATGATCAAGATCAACAGGCTGGGAATAACCCAGATCCAGCCACTGACGGCGCTTTTGTGGCCGTGCCTGGCATCCCAGCTTTCACGGCCGGTGCAGAGGAAGACAACGAATTCCACCAGAGAGACGACGCTGGGGATACCGGTCCAGCACAGCAGCAGGTAGAAAATGCCCCACCATTGTCCCAGATAGAAGCGGTGGACACCCCATGCACCGGTGGGTAAGAAGGCCAGCAAGGCGGCGATCTCCCGGCTGCGCCCGAGGGTTGGCAGCGTGCGGTTGCAGTGGGGGCAGCGTCGCGCCAGCCGGGGAGCCTCGCCTCCGCAGTGGCTGCAATAACGCAATTCATCCGGGTGCAGGTGGCCGTCTGCCGGGGCTGCGTAGGGTGTCGGTGTGGGCGGATTGTCTGCAGCGTCACTGGTAGGCCGATGTGCTGGCGGGTGCTCTGGTGCAGCCGGTTCCAGTTCAAGTGGCTGTGTGGCTGCCACTTGCTCATCCATCCTGACTTCGGCGCCAGTGTTTTCCAGTGCTGCCTGATAGCGGCGTGCTGCAGTTTCATCCAGCCCGGCTTTTACTTTACTGGCGTTGCCTTTTAGCAAAGCTTGAGCTTTCTCCGGGGGCAGTTTCATCAGTGCCGCCAGTTTGGCTGCCACTGCTGTGGCATCGTGGCCCGATAGCGTGTGGCCGGTTAGCACAATATTGTAGCGTGGTTCGGTCATTGATCAGGCCCGCAGTTTGGCTTTCAGGTTTTCTCGGGTGGACTGCACAATGGCATAGAACACCGGGATCATGGGCGTGCCCACCACCAGCGCGGTGACCATGCCCCACATTACGGTATGGCCCAGTGACAGCTGACTGAACATGCCGGCACCGGAGGCCATCACCAGTGGCAGTATGCCCAGCACGAAGGACAGCGCGGTCATGCAGACGGCTCTAAAGCGCAGTTTGGCGGCGCTGGCTGCGGCTTCTTCGATGCTTTTGCCGCCTTGTTCGCGTAGCTCGCGGGCAAACTCTACGATCAGAATGGCGTTTTTGGCCGCCAGCCCGATCAATAGCACCAAGCCTACCTGGGCGAACAGATCCAGTGCTCCCAGCTGCGGGATACCGATTTGGCCCACCGCCAGCAGGCCACCGATGGCGCCAGCTACTGCGATGGGTACCACCAGGATAATAGCGGCAGGGATCGACCAGCTTTCATACTGGGCCACCAGGAACAGATAGATAAACACCATGGCCATCAGGAAGGCGATGCCAGCCTGACTGCCTGCTTTGGCTTCCTGGTAGCTCATGCCGGTCCATTCCACCTTGTAGCCTGCTGGCAGGTTGTCTGCGGCCAGTTTTTCCAGTTCCTGCATGGCTTCACCGCTGGCCACGCCGCTGGCGGGGTTGGCCCGTAAAATGGCTGATCGATACAGGTTGTAGCGGGTGCCTACGTCGGCACCCAGTGTTGGTGTTACTTTCACCAGGGTGGACAGGGGCACCATATTCCCCAGCGTGGAGCGCACATAAAGTTGATCGATGTCACGCAGGCTGGAGCGGAACTCCGGTGCGGCCTGCATCATGACCCGGAAGGTCTGGCCAAACAGGGAGAAATCGTTGATGTAGGACGATCCCAGTTGGGTTTGCAGGGTGGAGAAGATATTGGTGAGCGGCACCTGCAGGGTTTTGGCCTTGTTGCGGTCTACGTCTACGAAATATTGCGGTACGTTGGCGCGGAACGTGGTGAAGGCATCGCGAATCAGAGGCGATTGGTTGGCGGCGGCAGCAAGAATCTGAATCGCGCCTGCCAGCTCTTCGTGGCTGCGACCCTGGGTGTCTTCCACCACCAGTTCCAGGCCACCGACGGCACCCATGCCCGGTATGGAGGGGGGAGGGAAGGCCTGGATCAGGGCTTCGGGTATCTCTTTGTAGGCGGTCTTGTTGATGCGGGCAGCCACTGCAAAGGCAATGTCTTTGAAGTCAGGCCGATCATCCCAGTGCTTCAGTACGATAAAACCGGTACCGCCATTACTTTGAGCCGCGCTGGCCAGAATCGAGTAGCCGGACAGGAAGGTGGCTGATTCCACCGCCGGATCGTTTTCGATAATGGTTTGCAGCTTTTCCATGACCTTTTGGGTGCGGGTGATGGACGCGGCATCAGGCAATTGTACGTTGAGCAGCAGGATGCCTTTATCTTCAATGGGTACAAACGCGGTGGGGATGACGCGGGTGCCCCACAGCAGACCGGCGATGACCACGATGAAGAACAGCCCCGCCATGGAGCGCCGCGCCAGTAACATGCCGACGGCACCGGTGAATTTGTTGGTAACGCCACCGAACATCTGGTTAAAGCGGCGGAACCAGCCGGGTTCTTTTTCGGTGCGGCGCAATACCAGGCTGGCCACAGCCGGGCTCAGGCTCAGGGCGCAGACCGAGGACAGCACCACCGCCACGCAGATGGTGACAGCAAACTGGTTGTACATGATGCCGGTAATGCCCGGCAGCAGCGCGATGGGTACAAACACCGCCAGCAATACCAGTGTGGTGGCGACAATGGGGCCACTCACTTCTTCCATGGTTTTGATAACCGCATCTTTGGTGGTGATATTGGGATCGGTGCGCAGGTGGCGGTCGGTGTTTTCCACCACCAGAATGGCGTCGTCCACCACGATACCGATGGCCAGGATCAGGCCAAACAGGGTCACGGTGTTGATGGTCATGCCCATCAACAGCATGACAGCAAAGGTGCCGATCAGGGATACGGGAATGGCAACGGAGGGCACCAGGGTGGGGCGCCAGTCACCGAGGAAGATAAAGGTGATCAGGATGACCAGGCCCACGGCCTGCAGCAGGGACACACTCACCTGGCTGATGGAGACTTCTACGTAGCGAGTGGTGTCGTAGCCGATTTCATATTCCAGGCCGTCGGGAAAGGTTTTGTACATCTCCGCCAGTTGGGCTTTTACCGCCTCACCTGTGATGAGCGAGTTGGCCCCCGGCAGCAGGTAAATAGCCATGACGGTGGCGGGGCGGTTTTTGAAGTTACCGGACACTTTGTAGTCCAGTTGCCCCAGCTCTACACGGGCGACGTCCTTCAGCCGCACCAGGGCACCTTCTTTGGACACCCGCAGCACGATGTTTTCGAATTCCTCAGTGCTTTTCAGGCGGCCTTTCAGTTGCAGTGAATATTCCGTGCTGAGGTTGCCGTCGTAGGGGGGCGCGCCGATTTTACCGGCCGGTGCCTGAATATTCTGTTCATTGAGGGCGTTGGCGATGTCGGTGTGGGTAATGCCGAGGGCGGTCATTTGTGCAGGGTTCAGCCACAGGCGCATGGAGTAATCAGCGGTACTGAACAGCACCGCATCCGACACTCCGTTGATGCGCTTAACATTGCTCTGAATGTTGATCAGGCTGTAGTTGGCAATGAACAGCTCATCAAGGCTGCCATCAGGGGAGTACAGGTTGACGGTGAAGAGAATGTCGGGTGAGATCTTGTCGATGGTGAGGCCCTGGGCGCGCACTTCGGCTGGCAGCGAGGGTTCGGCGAGTTTGACCCGGTTCTGCACCCGTACCAGTGCCATGTCAGGATCATCGCCCACGGTAAAGGTGATGGTGAGGGTGTAACTGCCATCGTTGGCTGAGTTTGAGGACATGTATTCCATGCCCTCAACGCCATTGACCACATCTTCGATCACCTGGCCGACACTTTCTTCCATAACCGCAGCAGAGGCACCGGGCCATTTGGCTTGCACCTTAACCTGGGGCGGCGCGACTTCCGGATATTCCGAGATGGGCAGCAGATTCAGCGATATCAGGCCAGCGATGGTAATGACCAGCGCAATGACCATGGCAAATTTGGGCCGTTCGATAAAAGTGCGACTGATCACTGTTCAGTGCTCCCATTGTTCTCGCTGGTATCTGCTTCGGTATCTGCGCCACTTTCCGGGGTGGCCGGTTTCATCTCGGATACGGTTACCTTGGTGCCGGGGCGCACTTTCTGCACACCGCGCACGATGACGCGGGCGCCAGCGTCCAACCCGGAATTGACCAGCACGTTTTCACCGATGCGTTCGCCGGTGATCAGGTTGATACGGGTCACGCTGTCGCTGTCGTCCACGGCTAAAACGTAGGTGCCGCGCTGGTCCACTTGCACCGCTGATTGTGGAATCATCAAGCCTTGCAGGGGTTCTTTCAAACGCAGAATGGCGCGCACGTACAGGCCGGGGCGCAGCTGATCTTCCGGGTTGGGCAGGCTGGCGCGGGCTTCCAAGGTGCCGGTGGTGGCGTCTACCCGGTTGGAGAAATAATCAATGGTGCCGGTGTGAGCGTATTCGCTGCCATCGGACATGGTTACGGCGACTACGATGTCCTTGACGGTGATTTTGGAATCGCGCTTGGTCACGGCCATCAATATTTTCTCTGGCAGCTGGAACACGACTTCCATGCCATCCTGACCGACCAGGGTGGTGAGGGTTCCTGATTGAGGGCTGACCACATCACCTACTGCGGGGCGGGCACGTCCTACGCGGCCATCCTGGGGTGCTTTGATGGAGGTGTATTCCAGATCAACCTGGGCGCTTTCCAACGCTGCTTTGGCGCTTTCCACCGCAGCGGAGGTTTCCAGCATGCGCGCTTCAAGGGTGTCGTATTCGGAACCGGAGATGTAGCCGTCGGCTACCAGTTTCTTGCCCCGTTCAAAGTTTTTGATGGCGCTTTGTTTGTTGGCTTCGGCTTTGGCCAGTTCGGCCTTGGCGCGGGAGAGGGCGGCTTTATAAGGGGCGGGATCAATATCGAACAACGGATCACCCGCGCTGATTTGATCGCCTTCCTTGAAGTGGATGGCCAGTAATTTGCCGGAGACCTGAGCCGTAATATCCACATCGCTCTTGGATTCGATGCGGGCATTAAAGCCCTGTTGCGGGCGATAGGGCTGTTCGTTGGCGATGCTCACAAATACTTCGGGTGCTTCCTCTTTTTTATCTTCGGGCTTATCGCAAGCGGCAAGAGTCAAGGTCAGTAGCAGGGTTCCAGCCAGCGCAGAAAGTGGGCGCATATAGATCTCCGATTATCATTTTGATTTCAACGTCGGCTAGTGTGCCACTAACCGGCAATCAGTGCTTGTAGTAAATCAGTGTGTTGGGGTGGCGGCGCGACCCAGCAGGGCTTTGCCCAGGCGGCGCTGATCTGCGCCCGCTTCCACGTTGCCGTTTTTCATGTACCAGCGCACCGCCTGCATATCGCCGTAGGCGCGGCCGGTCTCTTTCAGCTCGTGGCCTCTTTTTTTCAGTTCGGCCAGAGTCGTGTCATCGAAGGCGCCGGGTTCATACTGAATAACATCCGGGACAAATTGATGATGAAAGCGGGGGCGATCCACCCAGGCCTGAGTGCCTTTGCCATCCAGGGCTTCCAGCAGACCCAGCAACACCATGGTGATGATACGGCTGCCCCCAGGGGTGCCGATGATGGCAAGCTGGCGATTGTCGGCGGGGCCGTATTCCATAAAGGTGGGGGTCATGCTGGACAGGGGGCGTTTGCCCGGTGCGATGGCGTTGGCCTGCGAGCCAATCAAGCCGTA
>Ga0209555_10002554_pt1 | contig 12776 bp, 17 predicted proteins | sample SaaInl85LU_5_DNA_FD_184643 | JGI IMG/M metagenome (GOLD analysis project Ga0209555, IMG submission 184643) | Marine microbial communities from expanding oxygen minimum zones in the Saanich Inlet - ESP_85LU_5_DNA (SPAdes) (version 2) | ecosystem: Environmental > Aquatic > Marine > Intertidal... | reverse complement strand
ACAGGATTACTTACTATTTTTACAAGTCTTGCTGATAAAATAGCGCCAAGCGTTAGCACAATAGACCAATTAAAGCACGCTTTTTTAGGTTTAGCAGACGGTACAAGTTCTGCTAGGTTAGCAATGGCGGAATTTGAAGCACAAAGGGCAAAAAATGCTAAAAAAGGCGCAGCATTATCGCCTGGAGTAGCACCAACTGGTCCTAGTTTACCAGGTCAAGGGCCACAAGCTGATGCTTCAACGTTTGGATTAGGTTTATTAGCACCAAATGCAGAAGCTAAAAAGCCATTTGTTGCAGAGCCAAGAGTTAAAATTGAAAGCGTAGAAATAATAAACGGCGAGGAGGCTGCCGCACAAAGAGATTCTTTATTTAAAGGCTTATTTGAAAACTTTGAAAGTACAAAAGGCTTAAAATTTGGCGGTAAAATAGATATTGAGCCGCTTAAAAAATCTACTACAGAGGCTTTAAATAATTTAAAAAGCCAATTAGCACCTAAAATTGACGAAACTATAAACATAATGTTTGACGTTGGCCCAGCTATTGCAAATGCACTTGGTGGTATGGCAGAAAGTATAGGAAACGGCACGGCTAGTTTAGGGACTATATTAGGTGGTTTACTAGGTATGTTAGGAGATATGGCAGTACAACTAGGTAAAACGGCTTTACAAATAGGTATTGGAATGATTGCTATAAAGCAAGCGTTTAAAAACCCGGCTACTGCAATTGCTGCGGGTATAGCTTTAATAGCTTTAGGGTCAATAATAAAATCTAAAGCTAGTAGCATTACAAACCCGCCACAAGCTGCTTTTGCTAACGGTGGTATTGTAAGCGGTCCAGTAAATGCTTTAGTAGGCGAATATCCAGGTGCTAAGTCTAACCCAGAAGTAATAGCGCCATTGAATAAACTTAAAAATATTATAGGCGAACAAGGTGGTGGCGGTAATATGAATGTTAGCGGGGAATTTGTTGTAAGGGGTCAAGATTTAGTTGTAGCATTGCAAAGAGCAGACAAAACAAGGTCAAGAATTAAATAATATTATGGCATACGGCGTAAAATATCGTCTTGACTTCTCGGATACGGAAGGAAACAAAAGGCGCTTAGAAATATTTAAAAAAGATTACGATGGAATTGTTTACCCATTAATAGGAACGGCAAACCCTGTTCAAATAAATTGGGAACAAGATAACGATTTTTACGACCCAATTATTGCATCGAATTGCGAAATTAATTTAATGCAAACCGATACCGCAACCTATGAAGATTTTTACGGTTTTGACGAAAGAGAATTTCTAGTAAAAGTTTATTACGAAAACCAGGGTAATGGTTTATTTTGGGAAGATATATTTAGTAATTGGGAAAATTACGACCAGCTTTGGGAAGGCGACGGAAGTGGTGGTTTTTTAGTTTTTTGGCAAGGTTATTTAATACAAGATACATACCAACAGAAAATAATACAAACGCCTTTTAACGTATCATTTAAAGCCGTTGATGGTTTAGGATTGCTTAAAGGTGTTAATTTCCCAATAGCGCCAAATAATATTGTTACGCTATGGGAATGTTTATATAAATCATTATCCGAAAATGGTTTGGAGTATAACATATTTGTTAAAACAGACCTTAAAGAAGAAAACGCTGAATCTTTTACCAATGTTTTTGAAGATGTAAATATAAACAGTAGTACATATACAGATATAAATACTTATAAATTTGATTGCGCAAAAGTTTTATATTCAATTTTAACTGGTTTTAATTGTAGAATATTTCAATCCGAGCAAGACTTTTTTATTGTAAATAACGCGGATATTGCGACTTTAGAAGATATTACATTTAGAAGATACGACGCAGACGGTTTATATATTGAGGACGTAGTAAAAGGTAAAATTATAGATATACCTACTAATGCGTTGCCAATGGGTCAAGATTTAATTAAAGAAGTTAGCGGTGGTATTATTGAAATTAGAAATACTGTTTTAAACAATAATTTAATTAATTACATACCTAACGGAAATTTTGAAGATGGATTTACGGATTGGGTTTATGACGAAGAACGAGTAACTTTAAATGCTAATTCTGTTAAAGGCGGACAATCCGCTAGGGTTACTGGCCTTTTTTCCGGTGGATTTGATATAGTTTTAACAAACGAATTTGATTCTAAAGCGCAAAATGATACAGAAGAAAAAGACAGTAGTTTCGATTTTTCTTTTGAAGTTCAGTTTGAAAACGGCGGTTTCCAATCTATTATTGCTAACTATACTGCGCCTTATTTAATAAGCCATATATTTAGAGAATATGTTGATGGAGAACCTACCGAAAACACGCAAACTTTTTATTATAGCAAAGAAAATAAAACCTGGACCGAAACGCCTACGGTAAATTTCTTTGTATATAGCGGTCGCGGGGAATGGCTAACTTATAATGAAAATATTGTATTTAGTATTGACGGCGTAAACGAGGGTTATTTGTCGGATAAATTTAAAGTTCAATTTACTATACCTTCTCAAAGCAGCGGCGGGCCGCATATAGCAATGTATTTAGGCGGCGTTATTATTAATTGGAAAACTTTGTTTTATTTAAGCGAACCAACCGCAGAACCGGAAAAATTTATATTTAACGTTGATGAGTTACTTACATATTCAAAGCAAATAACAAATAGAAATTTAACTAATATATTAGAATATAAAGATATTTACCAGGGCAGTAGTTTTAACAACTTTTTAAAAGGGTATTTAGCGCCAAAAGATTCAAATTTATTTGGTTATATAACTAAATTTAAGCGTCCTGGAGATGCTAATTATAGATTTATAGAAGATTTAACGGCACAACAAAGAATTAACGATACTAGAATAACCCAAGAAAAATTTGAGGGTACACTTAAAAGATTAGGTAGTATTGAGCCAATTTATTTATTTGACAGATTAAAAGTCAATTTTCAAACATATACCGAATCTAAGCCGCTAATTATAGATACCTTTAAATATGACGTTAAAAATAATTTATATGGCTTTACTGGGCATTTAGGGGACCAGGAAACAGATGCTGAAGTTGTTTTTGATAGCAATAAAATAAGTTATGGCGTTGAGGTTATACTTGAATGCAAAACTTATTATGTACAAAATAATTCTTTAATTGAAAATACAACTATTAAATATAAAGATTGCCAAGGCGTAGATGTTGAATTTGTAATTCTGCCGGATAGCCAATCGAATGATTTTTGCGCAACTACTGCGCCAATTAGGGTGGCGGGTTCTACTTCAATTGAAATTGTTTTGGTTAGTGAAATTTGTTTGGTTGGAAATAATAATTATTTGTTACAAAAATGTTCCGATAATAGTACGGGTTGGAGAACAGAACAAACCGTTGATGAAATAGATTTAGATTTAACATTTAGGGTAACCGATACGGGAGGCGCAACTTATACGGTAGTTGGTGTTGGAACTGAAGGCGCTAGCGTTGGTAATGTTACAAATACAGGCCAATTAAATTGCCCTGGCGCTTCTGAATTTTTATATTATGCGCCTAATGGGGTAACGGTTAAAGCATACCCAGCAGCCGTAAGTGGTCAAGAATATGAACTTGACGGTGTTACTTATTTAGTTTTAGAAGATAGAGCAGCTTTAAATGCGGCTATAAGCGCAGGAAGGGATTTATCTACAGTTGTTACTACTAGAATAACATTTTTAAATTCTGCTTTTTATGACAATACTACATTTAATGACGATATAAGCAGCTGGGACACTTCAAACGTTACAACAATGAATAGTATGTTCAGCGGGGCAACTGCATTTAATCAAAATATAGGTTATTGGGACACTTCTAACGTAGTTGAATTTATACAAATGTTTTTTGAGGCAGTTAATTTTAACCAAGATATTGGAAATTGGGACACTTCAAGCGGGGCTAATTTTAATAGCGTATTTTATGGAGCAACTTCTTTTAATCAAAATCTTAACAATTGGGACCTATCCAGCGCCACAACAATGCGGTTTATGTTTGGTTTTGCTAGTTCTTTTAATGGCGATATAACCGGTTGGGACACTTCAAACGTTGTTGTTATGGAAGCTATGTTTGCTTATGCAACTGCATTTAATCAAAATATAGGCGGTTGGGACACTTCAAGCGTTATTAGTATGCCATTAATGTTTAGAGATTGCGTTGCATTTAACCAGGATCTATCTAATTGGTGCGTTACAAATATAACTTCAGAGCCAATATTTTTCAGTTTAAATACACCGTCCTGGTCCTTACCAAAACCGGTTTGGGGAACTTGTCCTTCTTAATTAAAATTTAAAGATTCCCTTTTTGTTTCTTTGTTAGGGGTGGTAATTTTCGGATTGCTGCCCCTTTTTTTATGTAAAATATTTTTTTAATTAAAAGATTATTTTTATTTTTGTGTTTAAATATTTCAATTATGAATATAAGAGAACAATTAAAGGAACGTAAGCTATTAAAGCGAGACGTATGTAAGCATTTAGGTTGCACTATGCCAACACTAAAGTCTAAACTTGACAATCCGGCAAAACTTACGCTAGGGGACGTTGAAAAACTTAAAGAACTAGGTTTAACATTTAACATTTAACTATTTTATGAAAGCAGTAAACATTAAGGGGAACGATTACATTACCGTAAACGAGCGGTTAAAACATTTTAGGTCCAAAGCCGCATTTAAAGATTGGGCAATTATTGAAACTATTGAAAGGCTAGACGATAAGGAAGGCGTTTTTAAAGTCGAAATACTTAACGAAAAACATAGGCCAGTAGTAACTGCGCACGCCCAGGAATACCGCGATAGCAGCTATATAAACAAGACCAGCTTTTTAGAAAACGGTTTTACTAGCGCATTAGGTAGGGCATTGGGTTATTTAGGCATTGGTATTGATACTTCAATTGCAAGCGCAGAGGAGGTTAGTAATGCGGTTAAAAACCAAAGTGCAACGCAAGTGGACGACAATAGGGCCTGGCTAACAGAGGAGCAATTGCAGGCTACATTAAAGGGCAGTAAAGAGCAGGCTTATAAAGTAGTTGGCGCCTTTAGAATGAAAAAAGCATATAGAGAACAATTAAAAACTAAATTTAGTCTATAATGCAAACAACGACAATTCAAGATATTGAGGTTATATACGAAAGTAAAACGCACGCGCATATAACAATCAAGGGTACACCGGACGCAATTTGCGAGGTGTTACAAAAAATAAATGATAATCAAATTAAATTAAACAAATAATAATTATGGAAAAACAAGAAGCAATTTACGCGGGAAGTGGGAAAACAGTTAGCACTAAGTATGGCGAATTTTTTAAGGTAACGGTTTGTCTTAGTGATTTACCAAAAGAACACCTATTTGAATACAACAAAAAAACGTACGTTAAGCTGGATATTTCTAAGAAAAAAGAAACAGACCAGTACGGCAAGAACGTAAAGGTGCAGGTGGACACTTGGAAGCCAGAAGCTAAAATAGTAAACTCAACACCAAAAACTGTTGCGGTAGACGATAGCGATTTGCCGTTTTAATGGTAACAACTAACCTAAACGTAAAGGCGGTCTATAATGGGCCGCTTTTTTTATTTAAAATTATTTTTAAAATAGTCTAGGAAATTAAAAGTATTTTTTTAATTTAGCGGTATTAAATTTATTATTATGACAGAAAAATTTAGAGTATCGGAAACAGGATTGGTATTTTACGAGCGTAAAACCAAAACAGGAATTAGAATTGAAATACTAACGCCAAAGGAAGCTATTGCTTACGTTAATAGAAGCTGGTTAGTTAGGTTAATCGAAAAAGTAAAATCTATATTATGGTAACAAAAGTAGAAAGCAACGAGGTGTACCACCAAAGCAAAGCGATAAGTTCAAGCGCCCTAAAGACGATACATAAAAAATCGGTTTACCATTACCTTAACCAGGCACCGCGTTATAGCAACGCTTTGCAATTAGGTACGGCAATCCATACTGCCGTTTTAGAGCCGGAAAACTTTTACGATGAGTTTTATATATCGCCTAAAATAGATAAGCGCACAAAGGCTGGAAAAGAGGCTGCTGCAAAGCAAATTAAACTAGCAGAAGGTAAAAGCGTTATTGAGGCGGACCAGTACGAAATGATTTTAAAGATTAAAGAAAATTTTGAGCGTAACGAACAAGCGGTTTATTACACCAAAGGCGATATTGAACTTTCGCATTATACAACTTATGAAGGCGTAGATGTAAGAGTTAGACCCGACTGCATTAATAAGATGCTAGGTTTTATTTCAGACCCTAAAAGTTGTCAAAATAATAGTCCTAAAGCATTTAAAAACGACGTTTATAAATGGGGTTATCATTTACAGGCGGCATTTTATAGCGATATGGTTGGAATAGATCCTAAAAACTTTGTGTTTATCGCCATAGAAACAAACTACCCATATAGCGTTGAGTGCTATACACTAAGTGAAAAAATGATTGACGAAGGCCGCAATGCTTACAAAAACGCAATAGCGGATTGGAAGTTTTATTTAGAAACAGGAATAGCTACCGGCTATAGAGGTTACGAAAGGAATGATAAAGGTATAATAATATTGTAAATGAAGTTTTTGAAGGGTAATATATATTTAGTAAAAATGCAATATAAGTAGTATTTTTTAATGCTTTTATTTTAAAATTACTACAACTTATAATACTATCTTTTAGTGATAGTAATTACCAACACAAAGGCGTTTAAATCAATATAATGATAGTAATTGCCAACATTAAAAACAATTAAAATAAAGAAGTAATGGAAAACCAACTAAACTACGTTAAAAGCATATTATTAGGCCAGTTATTATTGGAAGCTAACGACCAATTAAAAGGCACAAATAGATATAAGCAAAGCATTAAGCAGCAAGTAAATAAAGTAAACGAAATGCTGGAGCCTATAGCAAAATCGGAATACGATAAACTTTATTCTGTAGACCCAGAAATGGTAACAAATATTTTAAATAAAATTGAGGCACTAATTGATAAGTTAAAAGACGGAAGCATTGACGACCTGGTTTTAATTGACGCCGTTATTGATAAATATAAAGAAAACAAAGAATGGTTTGCAGAATATGGCCAAGCTGATTTTTTAAGATTAGATTAAGTTATGAATATATTAGAACTTTTTGCTGGAAGTAGGTCTATTGGAAATATTGCAGATAAATTAGGGCATAAAGTTTTTTCAGTCGATATTAATAAATTTGAAAATATAGATTTAGTTCAAGATATTGAGTTTTTAACAGTTGAGCAAATACCATTTAAGCCAAATATGATATGGGCATCTCCGCCTTGTACTACTTATTCTATTGCTGCAATATACCACCATAGAGATAATCAAAAACCTAAAACAGATTTTGCAAAAAAAAGCGATAGGTTAGTAATAAATACATTGAAAATTATAAATTATTTTAATTGTAATTTTTTTATAGAAAATCCTAGAGGTTATTTAAGAAAAATGGATTTTATGAAAGGAATACCTAGAACTACTGTATGGTATTGTAAATATGGAGATATTAGAGCAAAGCCAACAGATATTTGGTCAAACAATATTTATAACCCTTTATTTAATCCGAACGGTTGGATTCCTAGAGAACAATGTTTTAATGGTAATATTAAATGCCACCACGAAGCTGCTGCTAGGGGAAGTAAAAGCGGTACACAAAAATTAAAAAATAATTATGAAAGGTCTAAAGTACCTAATGAATTATGCGTTGAAATTATAAATTCTAATAAATTATGACACCAAAAGAATTATTGCAAGAGAAGGCTGCCTGGGACTATCATTATAGCGAACTTACAATTATGGAAATAGCTAAAAAATACGGCTTTAGTAAAAACTCAATTAGTTCTATTAAAAACAGGTACCCTAAAATTCATTTTGAATTACCAGCAGGCCCGCCTATTGAAAGGGTGGTAATTATCGACGAAGCAGAACTTGAAAGGGCAGAGGTTTTGTTTAAAGAGTTTGGTATAAAATATACTGTTCCTTTTAATTTTACGCTTGAAATGCAATTTAATAGCAAAATAAAGTAACTTTGCAATATGGCAAAAGTTAATCCATATATGCGTTTCTTAGGTCCAGAGGATCATTTACAACGCGCGGTATTAAATTATTTATCTATGCAATACCCGCATAGCTTAGTGGCGCACCCAGCAAATGAAGGCAAGAGGTCTCCATTTGAGCGTTTTAAACTAAAATATTTAGGCGTTAGTAGTGGTATACCAGATATATTAATTTTCACGCCTAGCAAACAGTATAGTGGTTTAGCTATTGAATTAAAGGCTGGATATAATAAGCCAACAAAAAACCAAACAGAGTGGTTAGAAAATCTAAAGTTGTGTAATTGGTATGCGGTTTGGCTTAATGATTTTGAGAACTGCAAAATAATAATTGACCAATATTTTAAAAACGGTTTATGAAGTACATATACCTTTACTACAACGAGGAACTACAAAAAATAGGTCGCAGACGCGACGTTATTACAGGCGCTAAAGATGGCTTTGAATACATTGGGACCATTACAGAAGTCGAAAGGGAACTATTAATTGAAATACTTTTTGACGTCTTTGGAGACGACCATATAAGCCTTAAAAATTTTCTAAGAATTTACGGCGACCTTAAAACTTTCTGCAATAAAATAAAGCAGATTGTAGAATAAATTTTATATTTGCTTTTTAATCTAGTTATGCGGAACCGGATTAAAATTATAAAACATTTAAAGCAAGGGTAGTAAGCGCCGCATCGCCGAACCCCCTGCTTTTTTATTTTTATGAAAACAGGATTAATAAAAAAACCTAAAGATTTTACAAACTTTACGGTTGTACCTAACCCAATTTTAAGAGACAAAAATTTATCTGTTGGGGCAGTTGGTTTGTATTGTTTTTTATTTTCACATACTGCTGAATTTAAAATTACAATAGAATTTATTATAGGCGCCTTTAAAGATGGCAAAGCTGCTATAAAATCAAAAATTAAGGAATTAGAAGCTGCTGGATATTTGATACGCGAAAGGGTAAAAGGAGACAAGGGTTTGTTTGTAGGATATAACTACGAATTGGTTTTGGAACCGGTAGACCGATTATCCGACAATGGGTTATCCGGCCGCACAGTTTACGTGCAGCCCGAAAACCGGCCGCACACAAATCGGCTACAAAGTAATACTAATAATAATACTAGTATTAATACAGAAATAACAAAAGAAATAAATACTAAATATACCGCACAGGTTAAAAAACCTGCGCCAGCTAAATTTTCTCAATTAGTTGAAAATGCTTTTGCGCCATATTTGAATTTATTTAAAGGCGAAAAAACTTTGCCTAAAAATGAAAGCCAAAAAATAGCTTGGAAAAATACATTGGCCTGGTTTGAAAAAAACGATTACGATTTAAGAGAAGTTTATGCTGCAATTAGATGGGCAAGACAAGACCCTTTTTGGCAACCAAACGTTTTAAGTTTACCAGCTTTAAAAACTGCTCGTAATGGAATTAGAAAAATTGATAATATTATGGCGAAATACAAAGTAGCTATAAAGCAAAATAACAAACCAAAAGCTATGGCTTATTTAAAAGGCGTAAAAGAATGGTTTTTAAAAACTAATGCTTTAGGTAAAGTTGAAGTTCAAGCGCAAACATATAACGGCGACGTTATCAATGAATTTTTAATTAGGCAAAACGTACAGTTTACCGACCAGGATATAACCGATATTTATAACTACTTAAAAAATGATTAGTCAGATACACGCCAAAGAACAATTAAAAGTTAAAGAGTTAAACTCCAGGGGTTGGCAACTAAAATGGTCCGGCGGTGGCTTTGACCATTACGACGCAATAGGCAAAACTTGTACTGGTAAAAATTGCGTTATAGAATTTAAGTTTAGAAACGATAGCTACAAAACTAAAATGCTGGAGGTTTACAAATACGAGAAACTTTTAGCAATGGACGATTACCTAGTTTTTTACTTAGTAAGCGAACAATATTTTGATTACATATTTGATTTAAGAGATTTAACTAATTTACAAAAACACGAATTACAATGTCCGACTACAACACTATGGGAGAACCAAATGATAACAAAAGAAGTTTTTTTATTAAATGCAAGCGATGCACAAACCATACTGACGATTCAATAGTTAATAGCGTCGTAGAAGCGTTTTTAACGCGTTCTAAGATAGGAACGGAAAAATACGGTACTAACTTAGACCGAAACGATTTAAGTCCATTAGAATGGCTTAAACACGCTCAAGAGGAAGCAATGGATTTTACATTGTATTTAGAAAAGCTAAAAACAATATTTGCAGATTTAAAATAAATTTTTAATTTAGCAGGAACTAAACTATTATTATGTATTTAAAAGAACTTCAAGACCTTGGTATTTTACTTAAAGGGCGAACAAGTGGGGACGTCAAAACAAAATGCCCACAATGTACGCCAACCAGGAAAAACAAAGCAGACGAAAGCCTAAGTGTAAATGTAGAAAAAGGCGTTTATAATTGTCATAACTGCGGCTGGTCCGGTTCGGTTAAGTTTAAGCCAAAAGAGGACTATGTTTTACCGCCTAAAATTGAAATTAACCTATCCGCTAAAATTATTGATTGGTTTAAAGGACGTGGTATTTACGAGGCTACCCTTGCGCATTGGAAAGTAGGCGAAAGCGTTACATATATGCCGCAGGTTAAAAATAACCGCAAGACTATAAATTTTAATTACTACAAAGACGGCCAGCTTACTAACGTAAAGTTTAGAGATTCTGAAAAGAATTTTAAAATGGTGTCTGGAGCCGAATTAATATTTTATGGTTTAGACAATATAAACGAATTAAAGACCGTTTATATAGTTGAGGGCGAAATGGACGCACTTAGTTTGCACGAAGCTGGTATATATTCTGTTTGTTCGGTTCCAAATGGAGCCAGTAAAGGAAACCAACGCCTGGAATACTTAGATAACTGCTGGCGTTCTTTTGAAGATAAAGACGAAATAGTTATATGTACAGATAACGACGAAGCTGGTCTGCAATTACGCGCAGAACTTGCCAGAAGGTTTGGCCATTACCGCTGCAAATATGTAGATTTTGGCGAATATAAAGACGCTAACGAGGTGTTAGTAGCTAAAGGTGCCGAAACGCTACGAAGTATTGTAAAAAGCGCTAAAAACTTTCCTTTAGAAGGCGTTTTAAGTATATCCGATATATGGGACGATGTATTGCAATACAATGAAAAAGGGGTAACTAATTACGATATTGGTCTAGGCGGCAGTAATGAATACTTTAAACTTGCTATGGGCGAATGGACTGTAATAACTGGAATACCAAATAGCGGTAAATCGGATATTGTAGACCAAATTTGTGTAAACGTAGCAATGAAATACGATTTTAGATGCGCTATGTTTTCCCCGGAAAGTTTCCCTTATGAAGGCCATATAAAACGAGTGGCTAATAAGCTAAACGAAACCAATTGTTCAAACGACCAGCTTAACCAAACCAAAGATTTTATTGAGGAGCATTTTTACTGGGTTAAAATAGACTTAAAAAACCTAACTTTAGAGGCCATACTTAACCACTTTAGGGACTTAGTATTTCAAAAAGGGGTTAATGTATGCGTTATAGATCCTTGGAATATGCTCGACCATAGTGCGCAAAAAGACCATAGCTATATAGGCCGTGTACTTAGTCAAATAACACAATTCTGCCAGCAGACCAATACGCATTTATTTTTAGTGGCGCACCCTAGAAAAATTGAAAGCGACAATAACAGATATAAAAAGCCAACGCTTTACGATATAAGTGGTTCGGCTGACTTTTTTAACAAGTGTTACAATGGTATTATATGTTATAGAAATATTGGCTACCCAACGAGTTATGGAAGCGATAGCGTTGATATATATATTGAAAAAGTAAAGCGTAAAGAAAACGGCGGGCTAGGAAGTTTTAAAATAGCACCAGACTTTAAAAATGGCGCAGTTTATAAACCATTACAACCAGGAGACGATAAATTTGAGGCCCCAAAAAGAATGGTGGAAGTTGTCGATTTAGATGTTGAAAAAGACCAAATACCCTTTTAATGGCAAAGCGAAAAAGAATAAAACAGTACGTGCCTACAGATGCGCAGACAAATGCCAGGGTATGGTGTATTAAAAACAATATTAAAATATTACCAGAACCTACGTTTAGAGGAATATACTTGACCTTATTTGTAATGGGCAGAACTACAAAGTCCCCAGAACCATATACAAATGAAACACTAAATGCAAAGATTTTTGAACTTTATGAGTACCTTTACAAAAAATATTATTAAATATGGGTTCATTTCAAGTACAATTATTTCCTATATATGGTTTTGCTTTAGGCATAAACTACGCAAGTGGCGCAATTGAGGAGTTTTATTATATGGACGAAGACGAACGTATGATACAGTTTTTTATTGGTCCATTAGGTATTTCAATAGTCTGGTTTAAATAGTATATGGGTAATATTAAAAAAGTAAAACCTAACGAGCCTAAACCAAACGAACACAATCCGCGTTATATTAATAAGGCTAATTTTAAAAAGCTGGTCAATTCATTAAAAGAATTTCCAGAAATGCTAGAAGTTAGGCCTTTAGTAGTAGACGAAAATATGATTGTATTGGGCGGTAATATGCGTTTAAAAGCAATCATAGAGGCTGGATTTACCGAAGTATGGGTACACCAAGTTAAAGGCTGGAGCGACGAAAAAAAGAACGAATTTATAATTAAAGACAATTCTAGCTTTGGGTCCTGGGACTGGGAAATATTGGCTAACGAATGGAATA
>Ga0209555_10002544_pt1 | contig 12823 bp, 15 predicted proteins | sample SaaInl85LU_5_DNA_FD_184643 | JGI IMG/M metagenome (GOLD analysis project Ga0209555, IMG submission 184643) | Marine microbial communities from expanding oxygen minimum zones in the Saanich Inlet - ESP_85LU_5_DNA (SPAdes) (version 2) | ecosystem: Environmental > Aquatic > Marine > Intertidal... | reverse complement strand
TGTTTAATGCCATTTGTGGGGTGTTGGCCGTCACAGGTGAAGGCAGGTAGCTGGTGTTGGGGGGAGTGGCTATAAAAATAGGCGCCAGAAAGTTTCCTGAGCCTGGCAGTAGTGCTGTGCCCAGTAACGAGGTAAGCACGTCGACTTCGTCGATTGATTGCACCCAGGGCTTGCCTGCGCAGTTGGGGTCCAGGTTTTCGCTCCCGGTATTGTTCAGATAATGATTAAACCCTTTACTGTAACCCGATAGCATGGATTGGGTGTTATCGCTCAGAGTGTCTATTCCGGATTCGGCCTGCTCTCTGATTCCCAATGCCAGGTAACTGAAATCAGAAATAAGATTAAGGCTGTCTCCAGACCCTGGCACCTTGTCGGGCCCATAAAACTGTGAGCGGCGGCTATTATAACGAGCCACAATATCCAGTAATAAGCAGGCATTATCTTCTGAAAAGGCATAGCCGATACCGAAAGCCAGGCTTTCGAGGTTGTCTGCTTTGATGTGTGGAACACCGTAATCGGTACGGCGTATTTTTGCGCTCAAGATGCCATCATCATCAAATGCGACGAGTTCTTTCTTTGGGCAGCCGGTTAGGGCCAGAGTCGATACACCGAGGGCAAGTGCACCGAGGGCACCTGCAAAACGTAGAGTAGCCATTATAAAATCCTTATTATGTTTTATACCCTGATCCTGGGTACTACTTTTATATAGCGCAGATGTCGTTGTGTGTGTATCAGAAATAAGTGTAAACAGACGGGAGGGGCGAAAGCTGGTCATCAAATAGTCGATTGACCAGCCCTCTGAATGAATTAGAACCTATATTCTGGTTTTAGATTGAGCTCAGTGAGCTAGTTTAGTGGGTAAATCGGCTTATCCTTCGACTCGCAGACCCATTGAGCCCAGAGTTTTTGGTCGGTTCCTTCCTGCAGGGCGACGAAGTTTCGGCTGCGCAGATATTTGTCGGAGTGGTAGGGCTGCAGCATGGAGATTTCTATGCTGTGATCTTCATTCAGATATTCCTTTTTATCGTTAGTGACTGCCATGATGCCCAGCCAGGCAATACGGCTGGGGGCAGGGTGGACGATGCCGGATGATACGATTTGGTGAATGCGTTGGCCATTGCAGCGATCGTTGATGACGCCGAGGCAACCAATGTGGACATCGCCAGACAGAATGACTGTTTTACCGCTGCGGGTTTGATGGTTTTTGAGCAGGCGCATGATCAGTCGTGCACGCTCACCTTGATGCTCTTTTGCGCGCCAGTGATCTTTCAGGTCATCGGTGAGTTCTTCTTCCCAGGGGGTCACATCCAAAGCGCTCTCGCTGAAGGAGAAGTCACGGTAAACCACGGGTACAGCGGACAGCAGCAGTAAATGGCCTTGAGTGGCACGCTCATCCAGATATTTAATCAGATCCTTCCATTGCTGTTGGCTCATCACCTGTTCCAAGGTGCGTTCGCCTCGATTGTCCAGCGCCAGTATATGATAGCCACGAAAGCCAAAGCCTAAAGCATAGTGACCTGCTGCCCCGTTAAGCAGGCTCTGGTTTTTGTTAGAGCGAATCTGAAACAGCTCGAAGAACTGCTTGGCTGTGTTGAATATGCCTTGAAAAACATCACAGGTGTGTAAATCGTCAGGATAGCTGCCCCAGCCGTCGAAGATGTCATGATCATCCCACATCATCACGCTGGGGATGCTGGCATACATCTCGGCCATGTTGATGTCGCTCCAGCGCTGACGATAGAGATCATCATAGAAACGTTCGACCTGCTGTTGCATGGTTTGACTGAAGGCGCTCTGCACTCTTTTTTTGCGAGATTTCTTTCCCCAGGATTTCAGGGTGGGCACGCTGCCCCACATTTCATCGGCATAAAGTTGATCGCCGCCCATCAGCAGTAGGGAGAATGGCTCCTTGCTGTGGGAGGCTTTCATTTTCTCCCATAGAGCGTAAGGTTCATCGGTTTTGTTGACCAAATCGGCGCTGGAAAACCCGTTGCAGGACGCGTATGCAAAGCGAGGCGGTTCGTTCAGCGCGGGGACATAAAAAGTCCATTCGCTTTGGTTGTGGCGGCTGATGGCAACGTCCCCATCAACGGATATGTTATAGCGCACTAACTTGGCGCTGGTGTGGGGTGGCTCTTCATGTTCTGCCCGCCAGAACAGGCAGCCGTTGGTTTCGCCCACCTTCAGTGCGCGAACACTGCGGCCATTCAAATTGACCTTCGCCTCGGTGACGTTTTTGTCGGTGCTGAAACAGACGGTGTAGAGTTGTTCTGATTCAAGGCCCAGCAACGGGCCAACCTGTAATTTACTGCGCATATACCCCCCCCTAGTTATAATATTCCGGCGCGTGGCGAATGGTGGCATTCTGTTCTTTGTCATGCTGAATCCAGAATTGCGCGCCGGTTTCTTTCACATACTGCTCAATTTGTTCCATGGCTTTGAGGGTTTGTTGTTTATCAAAATTAAATGACGGTACCCGTCGGTGCTCTCGGTTGCTGGTGAAATGATACAAGTCGCCCGACAGCATGATGGGGCCGCTGTTGGGTAGATTCAAATACAGCATTTGGTGCCCTGGCGTATGGCCCACTGCACGCTTGATAACCACTCGGCCATCCCCGAAGACATCGTGGTCGCCCTGCAGTATTTGAGCGTTGCTGGCATTGAATTGGTTGTATGAATCGGGGTTGAAACCGTATTGCTGAGGATTGGCACCAAAAGCAGCATCGAATTCCTCTTTTTGAATCAGCAGGGTGGCGTTGTTGAACCAGTTGGCGTTGCCGGTGTGATCTGAGTGAAAATGGGAAATGCCCAGCCACTCAATGTCTTCTGGTTGGACGCCGATGTCGTTCAATTGTGCCCGCAGAGGGTTGGTCACGCTTAAATGCAGCGCCCCGTTGAACACTTCGATACCACTCGGGCCAATGGCGTCAGCCAAACCCGCATCCCAGAACAGATCCCCCTTCGGGTGGCGAATCAGATAGCAGCTATCGGTCAGCTCTTTGCTTTGCCCTTCGTTAACGCCAGGTGAGAACAGGGATATATCACGGCTGGAGATGTTGCCACATTTGAATACGTAGAGTTTGATGTCTGGTGCAGGCTGGCTGTTGGTGCTGCAGCCAGCGATTACACCCAGTGCGGAGATGGCTGCTGCTGATAACAGGGATGCAGTCATCGTTCGAAGTTTGGTTATACGCATGGTCGTTCCTTGAAGATCCGGTTGATGTGTTGAGCCTGTGATCAGAGCGCGCAATATTGAGGTGCAATTAATAGTGGGGTGGCCTTTCATCAACGATTTTTTCGTTGCCGCCTTCCATTAAATCTTGCACTTTGTTCAGTAAAGCCTGCAGTGTTTTTTCAAGCTGGTCGATTTGCTGTTGCTGACGGTAGATCACATCACTCAGTTCCTGAATGGTATCATCCTGAAAAGCCAGGCGGGTTTCAATGTTGACAATGTTTTCATCCATACTTTATTACCATTTTTAACGACTAGTCTTAAGGGGCGAGCTGCTTATCGGAGTAATGATTTCAGGAGCTGGCGCAGAGAGCGCCAACGATTCAGCAACAGCGCCAGGAAAATAAACGAGCAGCCAAGCATTTGCTGCGTGGTCATGGATTCACCAAGCCAATATACGGCCATCAGTGATGCCCACAGTGGTTCTAATACCATAATGATGGCTGCGTGACTGGCACTGGCCATGGATTGAGCGTAAGCCTGAATCAGGAAGCGAGCTGAGCTGGCCAGTAATATACTGGCTAATATCCAGCCCCAGGTGTAGTCACTGATTTGTGGTGGCCATGGTTCGACAAACATTGCTACACCAGTGGCGCTTAGCCCTACAAAGGTGAGTTGAATTGAGGTCAGCGCAAATGCGGGCACGTGGACTAATGCGCGGCTGATCAAATTGAAATGCACGGCGAACATGATCGCGGCTACGATGAACAATAGTTGGCTGGTTTCGAAGCGGAAGCCGTTGTTCAGTGACAGGCAAGCCAGGCCGATGATAGCTACGGGCAGTGCCAGCCAGGTGCTGCCTTCCGGCGTGTCTTTGAACACTAATTTTGCGACTACGGGCACCAGTACAACCCCCAGGCTAGTGATAAAAGCGCCTTCTCCCACGTGGTCGCTAAGAAACAGCCCATTTACCCACAGCATCAGCGCTACGCTGAATAGTAGGCCCATGCCGAGCGTAGTGCGCCAGTGGGCTGCGGTCATGCGTTTGAGTTGCGGCGTACACATGACCATCAGCAGAACGCCTGCCATAAAAAAACGAATGCCGAGGAACGACAATGGCGCGATGCCCTGCAGTGCTTCTTTGGAAAAAATCCAGCCTCCCGCTGCCAGCAGGGTAACTGCCAGTAACAGAAGATCCGATAGCAGGGTTTTGTCTATTTTCATTTGGCATCCAGTTGTTGGCGAAGCCGACGTTTTATATGGGGCCATTCGCTGTCGATGATGCTGAAATAGACGGAGTCCCTTACAAAGTCATTGCGTACGATCATGTGCTTTCGAAACAGGCCTTCCCGAGTGGCGCCCAGGCGGGTGATGGCCGCTTGGGAACGTTCGTTACGGCTGTCGCATTTCAGTTCTACTCTCAGGGCTTTGAGGGTGTCAAAGGCGTGGCTTAGCAGGCTGAGTTTGGTGGCGGTGTTGATGTGACTGCGTTGAAACTCACGGCCCAGCCAGGTGTAACCAATTTCCAACCCTTTATGGGCGGGGCGAATGCTCAGGTAGCGACTGCTGCCGGCAACCCGATGGCTGTGGGTATCAATGATGGCAAAGCTGATGTGCTCCCCTGTTGCTGCCAGTTGCTGGGCCGCTTCGATCCACTGACGAGTGTCTTGCAGGGATTCAAAGGCACCTCTGGGCATGTATTGCCAGTCCTCGTGCTCCTGCCCGATTGCGTATAGCTGCGTAGCGTGATGCTGGCTCAAGGGTTCCAGCCGAATCCCTGTACCTTCCAGAACGACAGGGCTGATGGCAAATGGCATTCAGGATTCCTCGACTGATTGGGTGATATTTTGGGTGGTATCAGGGGCATTACAGTAACACAGACCCGTGTATCTGCGCTTGATTTCAGCGTAGACCTTGGCCTAAGCTGCCGAAGTTTCTTAACTTGAGCCGCAGTATGGATATTGATTTACTGAAGACCTTTCTGGAAGTAAATAAGACCCGGCATTTTGGGCGAGCCGCTGAGAATCTCTATCTGACACCGGCGGCGGTGAGCGCCCGTGTGCGTCAGTTGGAACAGATGCTGGGGGTGGATTTATTCATTCGCAACCGCAATAACATTCAGTTGACCCTGGAGGGGGAGCGGCTGTTGCCCCATGCCGAGACCATGCTGCTATCCTGGTCACGTGCGTTGCAGGATGTCGCGTTGAAAGCGGATCAGGAACAGCAGGTTAACGTTGGTGCTACCCATAGTCTGTGGAGCTTTGGTTTGCACCAGCAACTCTCCCGGATATTTCAGATATTGCCCAAGGCAGCGGTGCGTGCCATCTCTCATCCTTCGGATATGCTGGCGCGTATGCTGGTGGATCGGACGCTGGATGTGGCTTTTCTGTTGGAGCCTCCCCGTTTGGTGGATTTCAAGGCAGAGAAGATCGGGCAGGTAAAGTTGGTGTTGGTGAGCAATAATCCAGAGCTTAATAGTAAAACGGCTTTTCAGTCTGGCTATGTGTATGTGGACTGGGGGGTGTCATTCGAGATGTTCCACGCTAAACGATTTGGCGATTTGCCGAAGCCGGTTTTATACACCAACATGGGTGCCATAGCGCTTGATTATTTGCAGGCCCGGCAAGGGGCCGCGTATCTGCCTCACAGCGTGTTGGAGCAGGAGCACACCCAGACGTTGTTTCAGGTTTCAGGTGCGCCTACCTTTTCCCGCCCATTGTACGCGGTGTATCGTGCATCCAGTGATCGTAACGAGATCGTGGATGAAGTGGTGCAACTGTTGAAGCCGCTCTCGGTATAAGCGCGCTTCAGTCCAGCCAGTAGCTGTCCAGCTCGGCAATTTCGCTCTGCAGACGCTTCATTTCCATGCGGTCTTCGAGTTTGCGGCGGATATCCAAACGTTGTTTTCGGGACAGCTTGGGGTCATCCAGAGTGGAGACATCGACGGACTCTTCCTCTTCGAAGGTGTCGTCATCCCAATCTGCTGTTGACGCATTGCTCATGGTTAACCTCAGTGACGAATGCCTTACTGGTTAAAGTTCAGGCTCAAGTGGTCGGGTTGGCGGCGCTAACCGCCGTGAACATGCGCATTAGAAAACAGGCGAATACTGTATGCATAGCAAAAAATATTTTACCTGATGTTTAATACTTTTAAATAAAGAGGAGGGTCAGAAACCAGTCTGGCTGTAGACACAATCTTCTATGTAGGCGGATTTGTCTTCGTCTTCCAAGCCAGACTCCTGTGCCCACTGCTGGCAAAGCGCTTTGACTTCCTTCACGTGTGCGGCTTGACTGCTGTCCATCTCGGGCTCTTCCCGATAGGGAGGTTCCTGATAGGTTTCTTCGGTGTAGGATTGCTCCTGGTAGGTTTCTTCGGGGTAGGCCTCTTCGGGGTAGCTTTCATCCTGATAGGTTTCTTCTTGATAGTTGTCATCGCCGTATTGTTCTGCGTAGTTTTCATTGGCTGAGGCGAATTGCGACAGCGCAACCAGCGCGGCAATGCTGATCAGGTTAAACAGAGTGGTTACAGATTTCACGGAATAGGCCCCCAAAGCACAGCGTTTAGTCAATGTAGCGGCTGGCTTTGGGGATGTGTATCAAAAATAATCATCTGTGATGATTAGAGATTTTTGATGTGTTGATCACCCGTTTGATTTTTCCACCGGCCGGAACCAGTGGGCCCACCAGGCGAAGGCGGCGACGCCTCGGGTCTGAATCCAGACTTTGCCCTGGCCCTTGAAGCGGCAGACGAAGCCTTCCCCGGAGAAGAACAGGGATTTATAGCCGCCCACTTTGGTGATGGTGTAGTCCAGTCCTTCGGTGAAGGCGACGATATTGCCGGTATCCACCACGTAGTCTTCCTCTACATCGATTTCGATCAGGGCACCGTAGGTGTTGAACCACAGGTCTCCACTGCCGCTGGCGCGGATCAGGAACAGACTCTCACCAGAGAAGAAGCCTTTGGCAAGGCCTTGCCACTTGCTTTCGATTTCGACGCCCATGGTGGAGGCCACGAAGGCGGAGTTCTGCAGGTAGACGATATTGTTGTCCAGATGCAGATGGGTCATGTCGCCAGGGGAGCCGGGGGCGATACCGATTTCGCCGGGGCCACCCTCAGCGGTGAATTCGTTGATGAAGATGGATTCTCCGCTTAGAAAACGTCCAAAACCTCCCCGCAGCTTGGTTTTCATCTTCATGTGGGTATCCATGGTGGCCATGGAGGAGGCTTCCACCTTGAGGGTTTCGTTGGCAGGTACTTTCACGGTCAGGAAGGCGTAATCAGGGCGGCCTTCGATGGTGAACGGGTAACCGTTGGGGTTGGTTTGCTCCAGAGCTGCCGGGGCGGCATTGGGCTCTTCAATGGCGACTGGCTCGTCAAAGCTCAGGGGCGCTTCGCTGCCAGGCAGAGGTGGGTCGATCACGGCAATAGCGCCGATTTGCTCCAGGGCTTGCTGGAACTTGGCGGCGGTCTGTTCGTCGACGCCTTTTTTTATGGTGACGTTGCCACGGTTAAAAATGGCTTCGGCTTTTTGTTCGTCGATATTCGCCATTTTGGCGAAGGCCGCGATGACCGTGTCGCGCTGGGCGTAGGGGCTGATGTCGCCGGTCACATTGACGTTGTATGTGCTCATGGTGCCTCCTAGACGCGTCGTGGGCGCAGGCCGCTGGTGAGGGCCTGACCGAAACTGATGGGGTTATGGGATTGACACCAGACGGTGCCCTGGCCGCTGAATTTACACACCAGACCTTCGCCCCCCAGCATGGAATGAAACCAGCTGGAACCGGCCTTGGTGATGCTGAAGTTCAGGGTTTCGTTGAAGGCGACAATGTGGCCGGTGTCGACGATGTAGTCGCCGTTGACCTGTACCGGGTAGATGGCACCAAAGGAGGAGACGATGACTTTGCCTTTGCCCTTCAGGTTGACCCAGAACACGCTCTCGCCGGAAAACACGGATTTGAAGCCTTGCCAGCCCAGATCGATGTCGATGTCCTCTTCGCAGGCGAGGAATGAGCTGCCTTGAACGATCAGGCTGTCCTGATCCAGTTCCATGACTTCCATATCCCCCGCCAGTGAGGTGCCCAGCCAGACTTCCCCGGCTTTGCCTTTGGGTTCAAAGTGGTTCAGAAACAGGGATTCACCGGCCACCATGCGCTTGATGGCTTTCATGATGCCACGGCTGTTTTTTTTGTGGGTAGTGGTGGTGATGTCCATATTGCCGCTCATGGCGATCATGGCGCCGGATTCGGCGGTGCAGGTTTCACCGGGTTGCAGTGTTACTTTCGCCGCCGTATTGCCGGGGCGGTTAACCAGTTCGATTTGCATGGTGCGCTCCTTATGGCAGACGTGGGTTGATCCAGCTGGCGATGCCGCTGATGCTGCGGGACTGAATGACGATCTTGCCTTTGCCCACCACGCGGGTGACCAGCCCTTCGCCCCCAAACAGGCTGGAGAAAATGCCACCGGCCAATTGCAGTTTCAGCTTGATGCTGGGCTCGTACGCCACCAGATGGCTGGTGTCGACGATGTATTCGCCGTCGATTTCACGATCCAGCAGAGCGCCGAAGGCCCCGTACCAGACTTTGCCGGTGCCGCTGACGGCAATGCGAAACAGGCCTTCACGGGCGATCCAGGAAATGAAGCCAGCAAACTTGACGCCTACTTTGACGCCATCGGTGCAGGCCAGGAAGGCGCCCGGTTGCATATACAGGGTTTCATCATTGAGTTGCAGCTCGCGCACCTCACCGGGGGTGGGCTGCACGATGGTCATGCGGCGGGTGCCGTCGGTGGGGTTACTGAAGTCGTTGATGAACAGGGTTTCGCCCCCCAGAAACTTGCGCAGCAACCCGACGAAAAAACCGCCGTTAAAACGGGAGCGCAGTTCAATGTCGGCGTCCATGCTGGACATGGCGTCAGATTCGGTGGTGATGGTATCGCCGGGTTCCAGTACTACATCAATGTAGGAAAAGGCCGGCTGACCTTTGATTTCCGTTTTCATTGTTCTTCTTCATCCTCTTCGGCTACGAACAGTTTGACCCGTTCCTGTAATGCTACAAATTCTGCCTGCAGATCGCGCTCCCTTTGATGGGGCAGCGCGTCAATACGCTGGCGCAATTGGGCGATGCGATCTTCGGTGGCGGGGTGGGTGCTGAGAAACTGCAGGGTGGTCTCCACCGCTTCGCTGTTGTCCTCACCGGCCATTTTCTCTATTTGTTCCTGTTCCTGCTGGCGTAGCTTTTCAAAGAAGGTGATCAGCCCTTCCGGGTTGATACCAGCCCGGTGCAACAGTGCCAGGCCCTCAGCATCCGCTTCGGATTCAAAGCCCCGTGAATAGCTTTGATTGATCAGAAACGGGGCGGCGTCTGCCATGACCGCCAGCAGACCGGTCATGTCCCCGAGCACCGCATTGATGGTGAGATAAACACCGGCGGTACCCATAATATTGCGTACGCTGTGCTGTTGGGTGATGTGGGAAATTTCGTGGGCTACGACCCCCAGCATTTCGTCGGCGGAATCGGCCTTCAAAATCAGGCCGCTGTTGATAACAATGTAGCCCCCAGGCAAGGCAAACGCATTAACCTGATCATCGCGGCTGATGTGGAAGTGATACTGATAGCGATCCGAATCCAGATGATCCAGCAGCGGTTGCACCATGGGGTTGAGCAGGGTATCGGTTTCTTTCTGGGGTAGGAACTCCTGCCCCATCTGATACTGGCCGAAGGCGGTCTCCCCCAGTTTTTGTTCCCACTCGGCGGGCACGTGGCGGGCAAGGGGGCCGGTAATGCTGTCCATAAACAGCACAATACACAGGGGGATGGCCACCAGCAGCATGCCGACGGAGCCAAAGATGCCCCAGGCCAGCCGCTTGGTATTGCGGGCCTTTTTCACCTGGGCTTGCACCTGTGGATCATTGTGCAGCGCCGGGTGCTTGAGGATGCTCAGATCCGAGGTGTACAGATTCCAGTCGGGTTGGCTGGGGTGGCTGATAAACAGCAGGCGATCGCTGGCCCCCCCCAGCTTGAACCGGGCACCAGCGATGCTGAAGCGCACGTTGCCTTTGTCATTCTGAAATTGCACATGCACATCGGTAATGGTGATGTCGCCGGAGGCACGGCCATTGTTGAACGAATCATGAAAAGCGTGCCCGGCGTAATTCGCGTGCGACATCCCGCTTAGCCCTTCAGGTCAGGCAGCGGGCGCAACAGGCTGCGAATAATGTAGTCAAAGCGGTGGTCACGTTCCTCGGGGCTGAGTTCTTGAGAGGTAAACACCTGCACCACTGCACGCCAGTCTGTGCTGTAGCTGTTGGGGTCTACCAACATCAGCAGCAGGCTGCCTTTTTCATATTTTTGTCCATGGGTCACCAGGCCGGGTTCAAAGCCGAGCACATCCCGCAACTGGCTTTCGTTAAGCTCATTTCCCAAAACGATGATGCCGTGCATCAGGTAGTCTGGCTGCCCGCCCATGGGAGCGAACGCGTAGCCTTTGGCCACCAGCTGGGTGTCGATTTTGGCTTTCAAGTCCGCCACAAGTTGTTCTGGTACGGTTTGGCCTTCTGGAGCATGCACGGTAATGTTGCCTCTCCAGGCCACAGTTTCGCCTCGTTGAGGACTGAATTCGGGGGCATTGGTGGACACCACAGACGACTGGCGCAGGGCAGGGTTGATCTTGTTAGTGGGCTCTTCCACCGTCACGCAACCACTGTTCAGCAGTAAAACCGCAGCAGCCAGGGCGGGGAGGGTGATGGCTACAGCGCGGTGCCAGAGTTGATTTATCTGCATGGTGATCCTCATTATCAATTGCTCTTTCGATAGGTGGTATGATACCGGTCTTAGTGCTGAAGGATGTAGGAAATCGTCCTTTCAGTTAAGTCTGTTGAGAGAGTCTAGCATGTTGAAATATAGAATTATTCCTGTGACCCCTTTTGATCAGAACTGTTCCCTGATCTGGTGTGATGAAACCATGAAAGGGGCGGTGGTGGACCCCGGTGGTGATCTGGATCGAGTCTACGCTGTCATGAAGGAAGAGGGTGTGACGTTGGACAAGATTCTGCTTACCCATGCCCATATTGATCACGCGGGTGCCGCAGCGGATTTGGCCGACGAGCAGTCATTGCCCATCGTCGGGCCGCACAAGGGCGACGATTACTGGATTCAGGGCTTGCCCCAGCAGAGCAAGATGTTCGGGTTTAAGGAAGCGCGTGTATTCGAGCCTGCCCAGTGGCTACAGGATGGCGAATCCGTGCAGGTGGGTAATGTTACCCTGAGTGTGCTGCACTGCCCTGGCCATACGCCGGGTCATGTGGTGTTTTTTGATCCGCTTACCAAGCTGGCCATTGTCGGTGATGTTCTGTTCAACGGTTCTATCGGGCGTACTGACTTTCCCGGTGGGGATCACGCTACCCTGATTCGTTCCATCAAGGAAAAACTGTTCACATTGGGTGGGGATGTTGAGTTCATTCCCGGCCACGGCCCTATGTCTACTTTTGATTATGAGATGAAGACGAATCCGTTTGTGGGAGGGCAATGGGGTTGATGTCGATCCCTTGCTGCGGATCGGTGTTTGGATCATTTAGAAAGTTGAGCAAAATCTGCCGATAAAGTGGGTGGCCGAACGTGGCGATGTGGGGCCCGTGGCTGGTTACCCAATATTTCGGCGGTTTGGCCTGCTCATACACATAACGCCCCTGATCGTAGGGCAAAATTTCATCATCCGGACTGTGAAAAAACAGTACGGGGGTGGGGCTGAACCCTGCCACATGATCTTTGGGGTTGTACTCTGTGGGTAGAAACAACGGTACAACAAACTGAAATGGCCAGGTGATCAGGCTGCGGGACAGCACGTCTTTGGCAATATCCTGATGGCCGGAGAACACGGAATCCAGCACCACGCCCCGGTAGAGCTTTTGCTCACTGCCGAGTTGACTGAAATAATAACTGGCGATGGTTGCCCCCAGGCTTTGCCCCAGTATATATACCGGCAGCTCCTTATCTTGTGCATAGCGCTTGAGCCAGTCGTACATCGCATCTACATCCCAAAACACCTCAGGAAAATCAGGCGTGCCTTCGGAGCGGCCGTAGCCGCGGTAATCCATCAGCAGCACATCGTAGCCCTGTTCCGGCAGCCAGTAGACGCTGCCAATATGGGTGCTGATATTCTCAGCATTACCATGCAGAAAAAACACGATGCCTTTGGGCTGGTCGGCACGCAGCAGCCAGCCGTGTATCTGCACGTTATCCTGGGTTGTGACCAGCACATCCTCATAGGTTAGCCCCGCTTTCTCCGGGCTGTGAATCAGCTCTTTCATCGGGTAAAAAAAGTAACGGCTGCATCCATTCATCACGAACACCGCGCAGGCAATTAGGGTGCTATAAACCACCACTCTAGAAATAATGGCGGAATTCCAGGCTGAACTCATCGATGTTGGTTTCCACTTGTTTCTGGTGCGTAGCCTTTAATCGTACAGCGTTGTCGCGACCTATGTTGATGTTTTGGATCAGTTGATGCTGATAACGTTCCAGCCCGTCACTGAACTGATAGTAGTTGGACTCCAGTTGCAGGGTGCCAAAAGGAAAATAGATCAGGCCACCGGCCAACGCACCGGCACCCACTGCCCAATTGTGATTCAGCAGTTCGTTGTATTCCAGTCGGCC
>Ga0209555_10002543_pt1 | contig 12825 bp, 15 predicted proteins | sample SaaInl85LU_5_DNA_FD_184643 | JGI IMG/M metagenome (GOLD analysis project Ga0209555, IMG submission 184643) | Marine microbial communities from expanding oxygen minimum zones in the Saanich Inlet - ESP_85LU_5_DNA (SPAdes) (version 2) | ecosystem: Environmental > Aquatic > Marine > Intertidal... | reverse complement strand
GCTGCAATCGCCAACTTCGGCCAAGACAGCAGCTTTGCAGGCAACAAGACAGCGCAAGGCAACACGGACGACAATGGCGTGGGCGATTTCTACTACAGCCCCCCATCTGGTTATCTTGCGCTTTGCACTGCCAACTTGCCTGACCCTGCCATTGACCCTGCACGGGACGATGTGCCTGCGGATTACTTTAATACGGTGACTTGGACGGGCGATGCTACAACAAAGCAAATTCCATTAGATTTTACTGCCGATTTCGTATGGGCTAAAAGACGCAATGGTGCTGACAGTCATGTCTTGTATGACTTTATTCGTGGTGAGAATGTTCAGCTTAGCTCAAACTCAACAGCAGCAGATGCTACAAATGACTATGGCTTAGACTTCTTAGGTCACGATTATCTTGAGGTAGATGGAACAAAATACTTTGGTGGTGGCGGTGGCGGTTCACCTACGTTTGCCGCATGGAACTGGCTTGCAGGCAATGGCACATCTAGCAACACAGACGGGTCAATCACAAGCACAGTCTCTGTGAACCAGAAGGCGGGTTTCTCTATTGTGAGTTATACGGGGACGGGTGCTAATGCCACTGTTGGGCATGGGCTTGGGGCAAAGCCTGCTTGCATGATTATTAAAGAGCGGGACAATGCTGCTAACTGGATTGTCTATCATCAGTCTTTGACGGCTGATAAATTCATGATCCTAAACCTGACAAACGCAGAAGCTGACTTCACGCCTATATTCAATGACACAGAGCCGACATCAAGCGTATTCACTGTCGGAACTAATGGCGACATCAACGGGTCAACCGATGAATACATTGGTTACATATTCGCAGAAGTCGAGGGCTACTCGAAGTTTGGCAGCTACACGGGCAATGGCAGCACGGATGGGCCGTTTGTTTACTGCGGGTTTAGGCCTGCTTGGATTATGTGGAAAAACGCAAGCATAACTGGCAACTGGCAAATAATAGACAACAATAGAGATACTTATAATGTATCCAACACCCTTCTGAACCCAAATTCTTCCGTTGCAGAATCTGTTTCTGGCGGGAATATAGCAGACTTTACTTCTAACGGATTTAAGGTTCGCGGAACTGGAAGCGTGGTTAACGGCAGTGGAAACAATATAATCTACATGGCCTTCGCCGAAAACCCATTCAAATACGCCAACGCGAGGTAACACACTATGGCATGGACTTTTAACAATAAGATCATCCGCGAAGGCAGAAGCTGGACGGATAACAATGGCATCAAGCACCCGACTAACTGGGGTCGCTGGAGTGATGCTGAGAAACAGGCAGCAGGCTTGGTCTGGAAGGAAAATCCAAAACCATACGATAACCGCTTCTGGTGGGATGCTGACACGCCCAAAGCATTGGATGATGTTAACGCTGTAGACGAGAACGGCGATCCTGTGCTTGACGAAGATGGCAATCAGGTTGTCACGCTTGGCCTCAAGTCAGTTTACAAAAGCCAGACCAAAGTCACAGCAGGCGGCTTGTTAACGGCAACCGATTGGTATGTGGTTCGCAAAGCAGACGATGGCTCTGAGGTACCTATTGATGTTGCTAATTACCGCGCAGCTATCCGTGCATACTCCGGTTACCTCGAGGGTTTGATTGATGGCGCTGCGGATCACGCAGCTTTTGTTTCACTGTTTGAGAATACCGAAGATACTACATCCCCATTCTCTTCTTGGCCGGAGAAATAATAGATGGATTGGGTTAAGCCGATTATCAGTATACTCTTCGCGGCTGTTGTCAGCTTAATCGCATGGAACATCAAGACTACCAATGACCTACAACTAAAGATTACTAGAATGGAAGTCATCCTGCAGAATATCGCAATGGAGAACTAAATGGCTGACGATCAGCGCCTTGACCGGATAGAACAAAAACTAGATAAACTGGCTGACGCTGTAGTCTCACTAGCCCGAATGGAGGAGCGGATGCTCACTCTGTTCAAGCGTATGGACGCACACGACAACCGCCTCTCCAAAACAGAAGAAGAGGTGGATGACCTGAAGAGCCGTGTAGGTACTAACGGACAGGCACTGCGCTTTGCAGAACGGGTCTTCTGGATTGTTGTTGCAGCCGGTGTAACCTACGCATTCAAGAGTACAACAGGACAATGAGACGTATCAACGAAATCTTTGTACACTGCTCAGCTACCAAACCTAACTGGATGGGCAATGCAGCTACGGGCCGTAAGGTTAACGAGATCCGTAGGTGGCACGTAGAGGAGAGGGGTTGGTCAGATATTGGTTACCACTACCTTATTGACCGTAATGGTGACCTTGCAGATGGTCGTCCTGTTCAACGTGCAGGCGCTCATGTAAAAGGTCACAACTCTAACTCTATTGGCATCTGTCTAATTGGTGGTCACGGTGGTGCATCTACAGATAAGTTTGAAGATCATTTCACAGAAGAGCAAAAAAATACTTTGCTTGAACTGGTTAATAACTTGACAGCTAACTATCCGGATGCTAAAATAAGAGGGCATAACGAAGTAGCTGCTAAGGCATGTCCTTCCTTTAACGTAAAAGAGTTTCTTAACCATGAGCAAACCAAAGACGTACAAGCGGGAAGTGGCTTCAATACTGCTAGTCTCTTTAGCATTATTAACATTCTTCTGGGTCTACTTCGGAAATGAAATGGCAGGCGAAGCGGTTAAGGTTCTGAACCTACCGATCTTTGCCTTTGCAGGTGCAGCCTTCGGACTGGACTCTGTAGTTAAACAGTGGAACGTAGGTAACGGATGACTTCTGCAGCAGAACAAATTAGACTTGCTGCTGAACAGGATCTGGTAACCTTCATTAAACTGGTAGCACCGGAACAGGTCTTAGGGCAGTGTCACGAAGACGTATGTAACTGGTGGATTAGACCGGATTCTAAATCCCACCAACTGCTACTCTTCCCACGAGATCACGGTAAGTCTAGACTGATTGCTTATAGAGTAGCATGGGAACTGACTAAAGACCCTACGCTACGTATTCTCTATATCTCTGCTACGGCTAACCTTGCTGAGAAGCAGTTGGGTTTTATCAAGGGTATTCTTACTTCTGACACCTACAGACGCTACTGGTCTCAACACGTACACGCAGACGAGGGTAAGCGCAGCCGGTGGACTACAAGCGAGATTGCGTTAGACCACCCACTGAGGAAGAAAGAGAATGTCAGAGACCCTTCTATCTTTACTGGCGGTCTTACTACTTCTCTTACCGGTATGCACTGTGACATTGCTGTACTTGATGATGTGGTTGTTTATGAGAATGCTTACACAGGTGAAGGCCGGAATAAAGTCAAAAGCCAATACTCCCTCCTCTCCTCTATCGAAGGGGCGAACGCAAAGGAGTGGGTCGTAGGCACGAGGTATCATCCGGCAGACCTCTACAATGATCTGATGCAGATGACCGAAGACCTCTACGATGAAGAGGGTAACAAGGTCGCAGAGGATAACATATACGAGGTATTTGAGAGAGCGGTTGAGGACATGGGTGATGGAACTGGTGAGTTCCTCTGGCCTCAGCAACAACGTAAGGACGGGAAGTTCTTCGGTTTTAACAGACAGATCCTCGCTAAGAAAAGAGGGCAGTACCTCGACAAGTCTCAGTTCCGCGCGCAGTACTACAATGACCCGACAGACCCTGACAACGTACCGGTAGGGTCAGACAAGTTTCAGTACTATGAGCGTAAGCACCTTAAGCAAGAGGCTGGCTTCTGGTACTACAGAGACAACAAGCTGAATGTATTTGCTGCAGTAGACTTCGCCTTCAGTCTCTCTAAGAAGGCAGACTACACAGCCATTGTGGTAGTCGGTATTGACGCAGACAATAACATCTACGTTCTTGATATTGACCGTTTCCGCACTGACCGCATCTCTGAATACTTTGACCATATCTTTCATCTTGTAAGCAAGTGGTCATTTAGAAAGATGAGGGCCGAAGTTACAGTAGCCCAACAAGCTATCGTAAGGCAACTGAAGGAACTAATTAAGCAACACGGTCTAAGTTTGTCGGTGGACGAGTTTAGACCAAACAGACATCAGGGTAACAAGGAAGAGCGTATTGCTGCAGTACTTGAGCCTAGATATGACAACCTTCAGATCTGGCACTATAGAGGCGGTAACGTCCAGACCCTTGAAGAAGAACTTATGTCCCGCAACCCGCCTCACGATGACGTTAAAGATGCTCTGGCCTCTGCGGTAGATATGGCAGTTAAACCTGCTAAGCAGGTGAGAAGAGTTAAAGAACAGACCATCGTGTGGGCAGGAAACAGGTTTAGAGGATAACTAAATGGCAGGTGAGACCATCGAAATAGAACACATGTTGTCTCCTGACCATGTGGCTACAGAGATTGCTAATCGTTGGAGAGAGTGGTCTAACCTCCGTACTCAGAAGGTAGAGGAGTGGAAAGAACTCCGTAACTACCTTTATGCTACGGATACACGTACGACTAAGAATGCTATGCTTCCTTGGTCTAATAGTACCACCACTCCAAAGCTAACTCAGATCATGGACAATCTCCATGCTAACTATTTTGCTACGCTCTTTCCTCAACGTAAGTGGTTCCGCTTTGAGGCTTCTACTTCTGAAGACAACGTAAAACGTAAGCGCGATACAATTCAGGCTTATCTTGATAACAAAGTCAACCAGTCTAACTTTGTTAACACAGCCTCTGATCTAATCTACGACTACATCACATACGGCAACTGTTTCGCTACAGTGGTATGGGAAGAGAACTATACGTATCTCGAAGAGCAGGGGCTTACACCTAACTACATCGGACCTAAAATGGTTCGTATTTCTCCCTTTGACATTTGCTTTAATCCTACCGCCTCCTCCTTTGGTAAGACTCCAAAGATCATTAGATCTCTCAAGACTTTGGGTGAGCTAAAGCGGATGGCAAACGAGGACGCAGATATTGAGGCTGCGTTCAACAGACTTATCAAGGGTCGCTCTGCAGTCAGGGGTACCGAGTCTACTCAGGCAAAGGCAGAGGCCTTTATCGCTGATGGTTTTAGCTCTATCCAACAATACTACGAGTCTGACTACGTAGAGATACTTACCTTCTACGGTGACATCTACGATAGAGAGTCCGGTACTTATCACAACTCTCGTGTGATTACTGTTTTCGACAGGGCCTATGTAGTCTCTAACGAACCGGAGCAAAGTTGGTTGGGTGGTTCTCCTATCTTCCACGCAGGGTGGAGACCTAGACCGGACAACCTCTACGCTATGGGTCCGCTGGACAATCTGGTTGGTATGCAGTACCGCATTGACCACCTTGAGAACCTCAAGGCAGACGTGTTCGATCAGATCGCCTACCCAATCCTTAAGATCAGGGGTGACGTAGAAGACTTCGACTTTGCCCCTGCCGCACGTATCTACTTGGGCGAAGAGGGTGACGTAGGTTACCTTGCACCGGATGCTACCGCCCTACAGGCCGACATGCAGATCCGCTTGTTGGAAGACAAGATGGAAGAGATGGCCGGTGCGCCGAGACAGGCGATGGGTATTCGTACAGCCGGTGAGAAGACTGCCTTCGAGGTGCAGACACTGCAGAACGCAGCAAGCCGTATCTTCGAACACAAGACAGCACACTTTGAACGGGTATTCCTCGAACCAATTCTAAATGCTATGCTTGAGACTTCCCGCCGTAACATGAACACCTCTGACGTAATCCGTGTTACTGATGAAAACAGAGGAGTCTCTCTCTTCCGTGACATCACTCGTGATGACATTGTGGCTAAGGGTAAGATCGTTCCTGTTGGTGCGAGACACTTCTCTGAGAGAGCAAGACGGATACAGAACCTGCAACAACTGTATCAGATTAAACTGTCTGATCCTGCTGTAGCTGCTCACATGAGTGGTAAGGAGTTTGCTCGTATCCTTGCAGATGAACTGGGTGAGCCTACACTATTCAGCGAGAACGTCATGGTAGCTGAACAGCTAGAGACACAACAGGCTACACAGGAAGCAGAAATGCTGAACCAAGAGCAACTATCTATTAAAGAACAGATGGGTATTTAATGCAGTCTATCTGGCTTAAGGGACACAAGGATAAAACTCAACGCAAGAAAGAGGTGATGGCATACCGTAATGCCTTCGATGCGTTGAAAGAGGTTCTCGAACAGGAGTATAAGAAAAAACCTGCTGTTCGTGACTACGAGGTTCCCAACTGGGAACTTAGACAGGTGGCAGTCAACGAGTATAACCAATGTCTCGACGATCTGCTTAAACTTATACAACTAGATAAGGAATAACACATGAGTGTATTCTCTGAGGAGGCGCAACCAAACGCACCGCAAGAGACAGAGCAAGCCACAGAGACAACCGAACCTACGGAGTCTTATGTTGCCAAGCTCGTAGAGGCTAAAGGAGATAACTGGAAAAATCCTGAGGTCCTCGCAAAAGGTAAACTTGAGTCTGATCGCTACATTAGTGAACTAGAGGCTCAACTAAACCAAATGCGGGAAGACCTTAAAAAAGAGGATTATGCAGAAAAGATTCTCCAAGAGATTCGTAATAAGGCCACAGAATCAAGCACTGTGAATGAGTCTCTGCCCAAAAATAATAATGCTGACGCCAATAAGCTAGACACACCACAGGCTAGTTTAAGCGAGGAAGACCTGAAGAGCCTTGTCGAAAAAACACTTACAGAGCGTGAGACGCAGAGTACTGTAAACCAGAACCTAAAAGTCGTAGACGAGGAACTGACAAAACAGTACGGTACCGAAGCCCAGAAGACTATCGCTAAGAAGTCAGAAGAGTTAGGTATTTCTATGGACCGGATGAAAGAGATTGCCTCTGAGTCTCCCACTGCTTTCTTTGCTCTTATCGGTGAGGGTAAGAAGAACTTTAACCCTATGGTTAACAGTTCTATTCGAACCGAAGGTGTTAACACGCAAGCCTCTACAGAACGTGACTGGACCTTTTACCAGAAGCTTCGTAGGGAAAACAAAAACCTTTATTACACACCGAAAATCCAACAACAACTTATGGAAGATAAACTAAGGTTGGGTGACAAATTCGGTCTGTAACAATTAGGAGATGACTAATGGCCGGTATGACTTCTGCCACTAGCTACCTGACTCGCTCTGATGTATGGGGTCAGGAGCTTAAAGAACTTCTGCGTGATGAAATGCAGGCACAACGCTACGTGCGTATGCTTGAGGGTTTCCCTGATGGTGACACCTTCCACATCCCGCAGATCGGTACAACCACTGTACGTGACTACACTGAAGATAACGCAGTAACCTACGATCCGTTGGCGACTGCAGACTTCACCTTCACGGTTGACAAGTACCTTGCATCGTCCACCTACATCACGAAGAAGGCAGAGCAGGACATGTTCTACGCCAACGAACTGATGTCTCGCTTTGTTCCTGAACAGGAACGTGCAATTCTGGAACACTTCGAAGCAACAACCTTTGCTGCTCCTGAGGCCGGTGTAACTGCTAACAGCGCAGAAGCTGTTGACGGTATCGCACACCGTATCTCCGGCGGTAATGCTGGTCGCATCGAACTGGAAGACTTCGCGTTTGCTCGTTATGCACTCAAGAAGGCTAATGTTCCTGATCAGGCGATGGTTGCTATTGTTGACCCATCGGTTGAGTTCCAACTCAACACTCTGACTAACCTCGTAAACGTATCCAACAACCCAATGTTTGAGGGTATCGTTTCTGAGGGCATCGCAACCGGTATGCGTTTCGTTGCAAACGTCTACGGCTTCGATGTGTACACCTCTAACTACCTCAAGTCTACTGTTGCTGACGCTGCTCTCTTGGAGCGTGACGGTACAACAGGCAACGACTTCTCCACAGACAACGGTGTTGCAAACTTGTTCTTCAGCGCAAACGCTGTTGCTAACCCGTTTGTCGGCGCATGGAGACAGATGCCTGAGGTGGACTACGAGTACAACAAAGACTATCAGCGTCACGAGTATGTTACTACTTCTCGTTACGGTGTTAAGTTGTACCGTCCTGAGGGTATTGTTAGTGTTGTAACGAACCCTGACGTATGATAAAATAGGGGAGGGCTTCACGGCCCTCCTCTCCATCTGCAATGTAGACTCAAGGGATTACAATGGCAAACGTAAATCACTCAACTCTAACTGACCCATACCTGCACGAGCCTAAGGGTATCGCTGCAGCACCTACAGGTTCAGTCTACATCGCTGATGGTGCCGGTAGCGGAGACTGGAAAAAGAAGCACTCCCACATCAATGGTTACATTAACTTTGATGCTGTTACTCCTGCCTACCAACACTCTGTGACAACAAGCTACGCACCCCTAAACCCAACCTTTAGTACTACTCTTGCTGATGGGTTTACCGGTGCAGTATCACCTAATGCTCGTCTGATCTATACAGGTACAGATGACGCAACGGCTCTCTGTAACTTCACGTTTAACTTTAAGCAAGCCTCCGGTTCAAATCACAACATTGAACTTGTTTTCTACAAGAACGGTGTTCTAATGAACGGTGGTCATATCATCGTGACTGCAAGTTCTGGTGATTGGAAGTCTGCTACACTCTCCGACATGACAAGCCTTTCAACAAATGACTACATCGAAATCTTTATTAAAGGCTCTTCAGCCTTCACGCTTGATGTAGCCTCTGCTTCCCTCATTATCCATACGGTGCCGGCATGAGAACAACACTCCTCTCTATGGTTCAGTCTATCCTCTCCGACATGGACTCAGAGGATGTCAACAGCATTTCGGATACCGTTGAGGCCCAGCAGATTGCCTCCGTTATCCAAGACACATACTTCAACCTTATCTCTGCACGTGAGATTCCTGAACACAAGCAGATGCTTCAGCTTACTTCGTTGTCCAACAGTCAGAAGCCTACGCACTTTCGTTATCCTAACAACACCAAAGAGATTGAGGTTCTGTTTTACAACACGGCTACTACTGGATCGACATATACAGAGGTTCGCTTCCTAGAGCCTATAGACTTCCTCAACCGTGTTGACGAGTCAGCCACTAACACTCTGCAGGTAGAGACTGTAGCTGGTGAGGTTCCTGTGTTTGTGTATACAGACCGTATGCCTAAGCACTACACATCCTTTGACGATGATAACATCATCATGGATGCCTACGATAGCTCTACTGAGTCCACGCTACAGACCTCCAAGTCTCGCGCGTATGGAACTCTCTACCCCACCTTTTCGATCACGGACGATTTCGAGCCTGATTTAGACGATACCATGCTGCCCTACCTGTTGGCTGAAGCTAAGTCTACCTGCTTCTCTCTATTCAAGAGCGGGTCTGATCCTAAGGTAGAGCAGGCTGCACGTAGGCTCAAGTCCTATGTACAGAATGATATGTACAAGACACGTAGAGAAAACAAGAGACCTAAATACGGGAGACATTAATGGTCGAGTTTATTGAAGACACAGCGAACCAGCACTGTGTTTGCAAGTCCGACAAATTTGTCAATGACCTGATTATCGAAAAAGCAAAAGATGGTTACATCTTTTTCAAGATTAGATTTGCAAAGGGTGAAACACCCGCACAACTTAGCGGTAACTACACATCACTTAAGGCGGCTAAGAAGGCTGTAGAGAGATTTGTAAGAAACGCTAAGGAGTCTAAAGCAGCCCGTACAGCTTACTTTAAAGAGAAGCGTGAGGAAAGGAAAAAACAGAATGGCTCAAAGGATCAGCCAGAAAACGGTGAACACCTTCGTGAAGGGTCTGATCACTGAGGCCGGTGAGCTTACCTTTCCTGAGAACGCATCGGTAGATGAATTAAATTGCCTTCTTCAGCGTGATGGTTCGCGCCGGAGAAGGCTTTCTGCTGAATTGGAGACTGATTCTGTAGACTCCTCTTGGAACGTAGACAATACCTTTGTGTTTCATACCGGTATGTGGCGTAACGTAGCCGGTCAGGCAGGCTTCGATCTTCTGGTTGTACAGAACGGCTCAACGCTATACTTCTATGATACGGCTACAGAACCCTATAGCGGCAATGTTAAGGGTTTTACGGTAAACCTATCCTCCTTTGAGCATAGCGGTTCTGCAGGTGCCGGTAACGCCTATGTTGAAATGGCCTCTATCAACGGTGACCTTGTAGTTGTTTCGTCTCAGATCAACCCCTTTTATATCACGTATGATCCGGATACAGCCACGATCAACACCAGCCAGATCAGCATTAAGACCCGTGACTTTGAGTGGCAGGGTGACACAACTGTCTACGATACAAGTCTAGCTACCGGTTCGACTACAAACGAACGTAAGTATGACACAGCTAACGCGGGTTGGACAGGTGCCAAAGGTTCCGCTGCACTCTCCACGTACCTTTCTGCTAAGTCTGCCTACCCTCCCCTGACCCTTGCATGGTATGCCGGTAAGGATTCTAGTGGTAACTTCTCCGTCACTGAGTGGGAAAATATCTTTTCTGGCACGAGCCTTACAGGTAACGGACACTTTATTCTTGACTTCTTTGCTAAGGATAGGACTACAGCAAGCGGTGTTACCGGTATTGCTGTTGAGTATGAGAACAGCCGTTTCCAGTCTGTTGCTGCATTCTCTGGCCGTATCTTCTACACAGGATTGACTTCCGCAAAGAATGGTGGTAGAATCCTATTCAGTAAACAGCTTGATAATATTTCGGAAGCTGGTCAGTGCTACCAGCAGAATGACCCTACCGCAGAGGACTTTAGTGATCTGCTGGATACGGATGGTGGGACTATCCTCATTCCGGAGGCGATGAATATTCAGAAGCTGTATGTTGTTAGCAGTTCTCTCTACGTTTTTGCTGAAAACGGCGTGTGGCGTATTAGTGGTGTTGACAACGTATTTAGGGCTACTGAGTATTCTGTACAGAAGGTTACGTCTACCGGTATCCAGAACGCTAGAACATTTGTAGACATTGAGGGTGTACCTGTTTGGTGGTCTAAGCACGGTATCCACACTGTTAGCATTGACAGTGTAAGTGGCAATGCAGGTGAACAAAACCTTTCTCTCGGGACTATCCAAGACTTCTTTGACAGTATTGATGGCAACGCTAAGAATAACTGTAAGGGTGTCTATGACGCTATTAACAAGAGAGTGTTGTGGTTTTATCCGGAGAACAATGAGACTGTAGTTAACAAAAAGAACAGAGTCCTTACACTTGACGCAACACTACAAGCCTTCTACCCTTGGAAGGTATCGGACGAAGCAAGTAACACTTCCTACATTGTAGGTGCAGAGTACTATAGCGGCTTTGGTTCTGACGTTGTTGACGTAGATGTGTTGTTGTCTACCGGTGACGATGTTGTAACCTCTACAGGTGATGACGTTGTAATTAACAGACTGTCACAGATTGCTGAGGCTAACTCTGCTATTATCCTGATGGTCTGTAACGGAGTTACGGGCAAGATGACAATGGCTCTGTTCAAAGGAACAGACTTCCTTGACTGGAACACAACAGACTACAGCAGCTACGCAGAAGCAGGCTACAACTTTATGGGCGACTTGATGCTCAAGAAGACAAGCCCATACGTAATTGTCTACATGCGGCCTACAGAAGAAGGCTTTACAGGTACAGAACTTACAGGCTACGATCCTATACGAGAGTCGTCAATACTTGTGTCATCCTACTGGGATTTCCGTACTACTACTTCTTCAACCGCTCAACAAGCCTACCGGCTCAAGTATGTTCCTGTAGTCAATACATCGAACTTAGCTGAGTGGGATTATCCGGAGGAGGTTGTCTCTACCAGACTTAAACTCAGGGGTTACGGGCGTAGTATGCGTCTCAGATTTGAGAGTGAAACTGGTAAAGACTTTATCCTCTTAGGTTATGGAGTTCTTCAGGGTGCGAACCAACGCTTCTAAGAGACTAAAGGGAATTAAAGGTTCAAGCTTTTCGGTTGATTTAGAATACTCACAAGAGTACGTCATCATTCATTTGCCGGAGATAGAGAAGTTTGACAAGGGTGTCTACTTTGAAATGCTCTACCTACTAGAAGACTGGTGGGAGTTCTTTCAGACTGTAGGCTACAACAATATCTATGCTGCGGTGGACCCTAATAATGGTAAGATAAATCGCCTGCTAAGAAAACTAGACTTTAAGGCCATAGGTACAGCAGACAACATGCGTATCTGGTCATACACAGGAGAATAAAATGGGGCCAGTAGTATCAGCAGTAGCCGCAGTAGGTGGTCTACTCCAACAGCGTAAGGCTGTAAGGAGTCAGGAACGTGCAGCCGCAGCACAGGCTCAGGCAGTAGAACGGCAGGAGCGTCAACAAGAAGTGGCTGCAGCAGCTTCTCGTAGACGTTCGGTACGTTCGGCTCAGGTCCAGAGGGCAAGAGCGTTGGCTTCTGCACAGGCTCTAGGGGCTACCGGAGGCTCAGCTATTGCAGGGGGTACGGCCTCCTTACGTTCTCAGTTGGGTACGAACTTGGGCTTCCAGACGCAGATGTCTGGTCTATCTAGAGAAATTAGCGGTTTCTCTCAACAGGCTGGTGTTGCTATGGGTCAGGCACGTAGAGCCTCTAATATGGCTAGCCTCTATGGTGGTGTTGGTCAGTTTGCAGGACAGTTTGATAGCTTCGAAGACTTTACAGGGCAGTTTACGGGATGATGGATCGTCCGATTGGTGAAGAAGAGCTTCGTCCCATCGGTGAGGAAGTAGGTGTTGAGGAACCTCAGACTACACAGTCCAGTCTAGAACGAGACCTCAACAACTACCTTATCACTAGAGACGAGAATGCAACTACAGAGAGTGCCTACGCACGTCTCTCCTCTATGTCTGTCAACAATCTGATTGAGAGCAGTCTGTTCACTGAGGACCTTCAGGAAGAGCGTAGACAGCGTCAGGTCGCTGACCTA
>Ga0209555_10002542_pt1 | contig 12825 bp, 12 predicted proteins | sample SaaInl85LU_5_DNA_FD_184643 | JGI IMG/M metagenome (GOLD analysis project Ga0209555, IMG submission 184643) | Marine microbial communities from expanding oxygen minimum zones in the Saanich Inlet - ESP_85LU_5_DNA (SPAdes) (version 2) | ecosystem: Environmental > Aquatic > Marine > Intertidal... | reverse complement strand
TAATTGACCAGTTTTTTCACTGTAAGGTTTGCTAAAGCTGTATTCATTTTGGCCTGTAGAATCATAATAACTGATGTTTCCTACTTTATCATTTAAGCCATAAATAGAAACCATCGCATAGGCTTGCTTGGTAATTTTCTCCAAATCACTCAATGCACCTGTTGAAATTTTACCAAAGATTATCTCCTCAGCTGCTCTACCACCTAATGCAGCGCACATTTCATCCATTAACTGTTCTGTAGTCGTAATCTGTCTTTCTTCTGGCAAATACCATGCTGCTCCTAAAGATCTTCCTCTAGGCACTATGGTTACTTTTACTAAAGGATTGGCAAATTTTACTAACCAACTTACAGCTGCGTGACCTGCCTCATGGAATGCAATAACCTTTTTCTCATCGCTGGTGATGATCTTATTTTTCTTCTCTAATCCACCTATTACTCGGTCTATCGCATCTAAGAAATCTTGCTGATCAATTGCTTTCTTATCTCTTCTTGCTGCTATTAAAGCTGCCTCGTTACAAATGTTAGCGATATCAGCTCCTGAAAAACCTGGAGTTTGCTTAGATAAAAACTTAATATCAACTGTATTATCAATCTTAAGAGTCTTTACATGAACTTTAAAAATTTGCTTTCGCTCATTTAATTCAGGTAAGTCTACAGAAATCTGACGGTCAAATCGACCCGGACGAAGCAATGCTCGATCCAATATTTCTGCGCGGTTAGTAGCACCCAAAATAATAATTCCAGAATTACTTCCAAAACCATCCATTTCTGTTAGTAATTGATTCAACGTATTCTCACGTTCATCATTACCACCTTGAGCTGCACCTTTTCCTCTTGCACGACCTATTGCATCGATTTCATCAATAAAGATAATTGCAGGTGCTTTTTCTTTGGCTTGCTTAAATAAATCTCTAACTCTAGATGCTCCAACTCCTACAAACATTTCTACAAAGTCTGAACCTGAGAGGCTAAAGAATGGCACTTGAGCTTCACCTGCTACTGCTTTTGCTAATAAAGTTTTACCTGTTCCCGGAGGGCCTACCAATAATGCTCCTTTTGGAATTTTTGCACCTAATTCGGTGTATTTCTTTGGATTTTTTAAGAATTCAACGATTTCTTGAATTTCTACTTTCGCTTCATCTAATCCTGCTACATCGTTAAAAGAAACTTTTACATTCTTTTCCTTATCAAATAGCGTTGCTTTCGATTTTCCAATGTTAAATATTTGTCCACCTGGGCCACCTGTTCCGCCTGACATTCTTTTCATAATGAACACCCAAAGTCCAATCATAATAACGATTGGAAGGACCCAGCTCAAAATTTCACCTGTCCAGTTTTTACGTTGATCATACTCAGGATTCACTTTAGCTGTTTCAGGCAAATCTTCTTGCACTCTGTTTAAGTCGCGGCTAAATTGGTCTACTGAACCGATTGATAGATAGAATTGTGGAGAACCAGAATTGCTAAACGTTCCCTTTTTTAAATCTTTGTATTTCTCAGCTTCTAAAGCTTCTTTCGTTAAAAATATTTCAACAATAAGTTCATTATTAACTACTACTAAGCGGCTAACTTCTTGCTCCTTTAGCATTTCATTCACAAACTTATCCCAAGTTACTTTTTGTGAACCTGAGCTGTAGCTAAATAGATTTAATGCAATCAATAGAACACCTATAGTGACATAAATCCAGTAAAAATTAAATTGTTTTTTAGTTTGTTTTCCTTTCGGAGTTTTATTATTCGCCATTTCGCTAGAAATAAATATTGAAATTGAAAAGTCTTCTTAGTTAATCGATGGGATGTTAGTTATTTCTGCATCCGCCCACAAGCCTTCAATGTTAAAGAAGCCTCTTGTTTCTTTTTGGAAAATATGTACTACTACGTTTACGTAATCCATCAAAATCCATTCTGCATTATCCGTTCCTTCTACATGCCACGCTTTTTCGCCTAACGCTTCACGTACTTCTTTTTCTATAGAATCTTTGATTGCAGAGACTTGAGTATTTGAAGTTCCGTCACAAATTACAAAGAAGTCAGTTACTGCAGCATCTATGTTTTTAAGGTTCAAACATACTATGTTATCACCCTTTTTTTCTTGTATTGCTCTTACTATGTTGTCAGTCAATAATTGCGATTCGTCTATGATCGTTTTTTTAGCCATTCTTGTGTTTAAATTAATGGAACAAAAGTAACGAATTAATGTTGAGAAACGCTTAATATTGCTCATTACAAATCCTTTGTTTTATGATAGATAGACAATTCTTTGGACGCCAACTAATAGAAATAGACGAAGTTGATTCAACTAATATCCATGCTCAAGACTTGTTAAAAAATCAAAAAGTACTTGAGGGTGCTATAATTACTGCAAACTTTCAAACCAAAGGTCGCGGGCAAATGGGCACTTCTTGGTATTCTGAAAAGGGACAAAATTTACTCTTTAGCCTTATTCTTACACCCACAGTTTTACCTTTAGAAATGCAATTTTACTTGAGTAAAGTGGTGGCGTTAGGCATTGTTTCTTTTCTGAATGAAATCACTATTACAAACGCAAAAATTAAATGGCCAAACGATATCTATGTAGGGGATAAAAAAGTATGTGGCATTTTAATTGAAAATAACTTAAGAGGTTATCGGCTAGAGTCTTCAATTGTAGGTGTAGGCATGAATATCAATCAGCTCGATTTTGGTGTTTACAATGATTCTGCAACTTCACTTCGGTTGCTTTTTGGCAAAGTAATGGATAAATCTACTTTGCTAAACAAATTGTTAGCTCATTTGGAATTATGGTACACCATATTAAAAATTGGAGATTATCAGAAAATTGACGAAGAATATCATCAAAAGCTACTATTTTACGACAAGTGGACACATTTTGAGGTAAAAGAAAAGCGAATTCTCCGAAAAATAATTCAGGTGAATTCGCTTGGAAATCTTTGTCTTGAAAATGGTGATGGGAAGACAGAAGTTTATGGAATGAAGGAGCTTAAGTTTATAATTTAAGCTCTCCAACCTTTGCTGTTAGCATATTAAAGAAGTTAGTCAATGGCTTTTCTACCATCATTTTCATAAATGGATTTACGTCCCCATCAAAAATCATTTTAGCTTTTGCATTATTCGCATCCACTTCTTCTAGGTGTATGTTTAGTTTGAATTTAAAAGGCGCTTTACCAAATGATTCAATGTTGATTTCATTCATCGGCTTACGATCAATTACTTTTAAACCAATAGTTGCCATTCCTTTAATTCCAAATTGACAACTGTCTACATCTGATTTCCAGTTTTCGATTTTACCTTCAGGCATTAACTGCTCTAAATTATTTAAATCGGCTAAAAAGGTGTAAACTGCATCTTGGCTATTTGCAGTATTTACTGTCGTTGTTTCTATAATCATAGTTTCTTATTGTTTCCAAACGGATGGGTTTGATCTCCATTCTTTCAATGATTCTACGTCTTCCTTTTTGATGTATGATGTGCTTACCGCAATTTCTAGTAAATGCTCGTAGTCAGTAAGAGTTTCTAATTGACATTTATATGCTTCAAAGTTTTTCTTTGCTACATCAAAACCATAGGTAAAGATAGCAACCATACCAACTACTTCTGCACCAAACTCTCTCAAAGCGTCAACCGCTTTTAGACTGCTCATACCTGAAGAAATAAGATCTTCAATTACGACCACTTTTTGGCCTTTTTCTATAGCACCTTCTATTTGGTTTTGTAGTCCGTGTCCTTTTGATGATGAGCGAACATAAATCATTGGAAGGTCCATTTCTTGAGCGATAAGAGCAGCTTGGGCTATTCCACCTGTGGCTACTCCTGCTATTATATCTGGTGAACCAAAAGCTTCTCTAATCTTATCAACATATTGTTGACGGATGTAGGTTCTGATTGGTGGGTAGGATAGTGTTTTTCTATTATCGCAGTAGATTGGCGATTTCCAGCCTGAAGCCCATGTAAACGGCTCGGCATTATTTAACTTAATTGCTTTTATTTGCAATAGAAATTCAGCCACGTTTAAGGCTGTGTCATTCGTAACATTCATACTGCAAATGTATCAAGTTTTTATCAATCAGTCTTCTATTACTTTTCAACAAAAATCAAAAGTTGATAATTTTTTTCTTCCGTATAATAATTTATATATAAGTGATTTGAGTCAAGTGTTGTCGATTGTCGATCGACTTAAAGATGTGCATAATTCAGAGCATTTTATCTTGTTAGTAGCCGATTTAGATTTAATCTGGAATGAGTTGCATGCCACCTTAAAAGTAGTGCCGGCTGCAGGGGGAATTGTAGAAAACCAAATAGGGGAATGGCTTTTTATTTTCAGAAATGGTAAATGGGATTTACCTAAAGGAAAAGTAGAAAAGGATGAAGAAATTCAGCAAGCTGCAGTGCGTGAAGTAGAGGAGGAGTGTGGCTTGTTAAACGTAAGGTTAGGTCAAGGATTGCCGACTACCTATCACATCTATTGGATGAATGATGAGGTGGTTTTAAAACCGACCTATTGGTATAAAATGTCTGGTGTTGATGGACAAAAATTAGTTCCACAAACTGAAGAAGGAATAGAAAAAGTAGAATGGATTAATCCTAAAAAGTTAGAAAAGGTAACAGCAAATACTTATGGCTCAATTCAAAAATTACTCGAAAGTCTTATTTAGTGAGGTTGTGAAGAAATAATTCTGCCCCTGAGTCGTCAGGTCTTATAGCTTCATTACTTATGATAGTTCCATCTGGACCAATAAGTACATAAGAAGGAATTGTTTTTACTTGATAATTTTCTTTTACCTTAAAGTCGTTTCCATAATGTAGCGTCGTCCAGTTGAATTTAAATCGATATACAGCTGCTTTATAATCAGCTTTATTATCGTCTAAATTAATGCTAATAAAGGCGATTTTATCTCCATGTCGCTGCTGCAATACACGAATAATCTGCATTTGCTTTACAGAAATAATGTTCCAAGAAGCCCAAAAGTTCAAATAAACATATTTACCGTTATATTCTGATAAACTGATCAGTTCATCTTTATGGTTGTAAAGTTCAAAAGTAGGAGCTTTTACTTCCTTTCCATAGAAACTTAGCTTAGTAAGAATATTACTTGCTATATGCTTGTTTTCTTTTGATTTTCCGTTTTTGCTAACTTCTGTCAATATTTTTAACGCGCTTTTTTGATTGAAAATACCCTCAAAATAAACGTCGTAAATCCCTGTTATTAAAAATAATTCAGCAAAGATGGTGCTTTCATTTTTTAGCTCACTTTGAATTAACTTGATGGCTTGTGGGGTATTATTCTCAAGCGTAAGAAGTTTTAATAACTCAGAACCTTTAGTTCCTAAAATTAATCGCTTAAACTTATTATCATAAAACTGATTAAAGAAATAGACATATTCTTTATTGTCGTAGTTTATTTTGCGATTATTTAAGTATTGCGCATTAAGATTGCTTTTACTAAAGTATGCAGCATCTTTAAGCCCTGCGCAGGTATATTCTACATAAGTTTTTACAAATTGGTTGGAATTATAAACTGTTTTATTAGAAACTGCTGTTACAAATTCTTCTACAGATTTCTCCCCTTGTTTTCTTGCTAAAAGCACTGCATTTTTCTCAAAAAAATCAGCATACTCTCCATTAAACTTTTTGATTAATTGGTTTACATCATCCGTTTGAGGAAAGCTAAAAGCAATACTTAATTCTTTGTCGTAAATTTTATTTCTATTCCACTCTTCGTCAAAGCTTAAGCTGATGTTATATACTTTTCCTTCTTCAATGTATAGTTGGGTAGATTTATCCTCGATTGTTAGCTTTACTTGCACTACACCTTCGACTGTTGTTGAAAACTGAAAAGTTCCATTTTTAATTGTTTTCGTTGCAAGCTTTACTTCAGTATTGGTAAAGTAGTCGCTAATAGCTGTAAGTCTAATCGTTTTGTCTTCAAAATTTTTAATGTTACCTTTTATGATTGTTTCATTAGCATAGCTAGTTACAAAAATAAGTGAAGTGATTAGTAAAAGTAATAATCGCATAATAGAAAAATCAAAGTTCAAACGGGAGAAACTGATTTGCATCTCCACCATTTCGAATTATATCACGCACAATTGATGAATTTATTGCCGCTAGTTTTTGATCGGTAAATAGAAACAGGGTCTCAATTTCTGGAGCTAAATTTTTATTCATCTGAGCTATTGACTTTTCAAACTCGAAATCTACCGTGTTTCTCAGTCCTCTAATAATGGTTGTTGCCTTGTTTTTTTTACAAAAATCGATGGTAAGCCCCTCGTAAGAAACCACAGTGATGTTGGATAAGTGCTTGGTAGCAGCCGAAATTTGCTTTAATCGATTTTCTACAGAGAAGAGACCACTAGCTTTAGTACTATTAAATCCAACAGCTATAATAACTTGATCGAAAAAAGGTAACGATCGTTCAATGACATCAACATGCCCTAATGTGATTGGATCAAATGAACCTGGAAATACTGCTATTTTCATAGTCGTTATTTTTTAATGTTGGAATAAACTAAAGTGAACATTCCCAAATTTACGAGTTAAAACAAGATTTTCATGTTGTTCGTAATTGATGTCTTTTGGGTGTTCCATTATAAAGATTCCATCTTGCTTTAATAGGGTGCTTTTTATAATTTCATCAGGCAGCTCTTTACTTCCTTTTATACCAAAAGGAGGATCAGCAAAAATAACATCGTATTCTCCGAGTGATTTTTTAACTACGCTAAAAATATCTCCTCGAATAACTCTAATTTGATTGAAATTTAATTCCTCAGCAGTTTTTCGAATAAAGTTTATACAGCCTCTATCTTGGTCAACAGAGGTAACTAAACTAGCCTCTCTCGAAGCAAATTCCAATGAAATATTTCCTGTACCTGCACAAAGATCTAAAACAGAAATGCCTTCAAAATCTATTCGGCTATTTAGAATGTTAAATAACCCCTCTTTAGCAAAGTCCGTTGTTGGCCTTACAGGTAAATTCTTTGGGGCAGAAAGCCTTTTTCCCTTATAAATTCCACTTATTATGCGCACAGATATTGTTGTATTAAAAGGTAGTATTGATGTGGTTCGGCTAGTCGGAGCGGTTGAGAATAGTCAACATGAGTCGGTAGCTCTTCTAACTTAATTTCTTTGATATATTTATATAGTAATTGATAAACATTACTGTCTTTAACGATATTCCCTGAGATGGATAGTAGTGTTTCTTCTTGACTTATACTTAATTGTTCCATCACATATAGTAAGTAATAGATAACATCTTCAGAGGTTTTGTAATTGAATCTATTTTGAAGTTGCAGCTTCCCTTCTTTAAATGCAGTTAAATCTATACTTGTGCGGTTAAACTGAAGGTGGATAGTTGAACCTTTGTAAGCTACCTGTGCTGCAGATTCAATTGATACAGAAGTTTGATGACTGAAAGAAGCTGCTGGGTGGTATCTAGAAATCAGTTTGCAAAGATCTTTATCTGCTTCATAGCAGTTGACTGTTTCCGTTTGCAATAACAAATCAAATGTAGCTCCTTCTATTTGATACTTTCCCGTATTAATCGATAAGTAATTATTTAACTGATTCTCGTCAAAAAGAGCAGAAGGGATTAGGGTGTTCTTTGGTTGTTCAAGACTAACAGACACTGATTTAAAACTACCTTTCAACCATATATCACTTTCGAGTACGGATTGAATGAGCTCTTCTAGTTTAATGGTAGAATTGTTTTTAATTGCGTATTCGCCGATGCCAATATACTTTCGCTCTTGTAAATGAAAGAGGGCAAAACAAAAACCATCTATGCTAATTTGTAGCGATAGATGGTAATTATTTTTTGATTCTTCAGTTCTTGACTGATCGAATTGATAAAATACAGGTTCGTGAATTCCTGTCATAATCTTACTATTCCCAGTTTCCACTAGTTGTTGGGTCCTCCATAGAACCCACTTTTAGGTCTTTATCTAAATCAACATTCTCATTTTTCGTATTCAACCCTTTTAAGAATTGACCGTATTTTGCTGAAACTTCAAATACGTTTACACTTACTTTATTCTTTTCAATTTTCGACGCATCAATTTTAAAAACTTCACCTTCTGAGAAAGGAATGAATTTCAATGAATCGATATTAATTCCTTTTAATACCGTGTCGATAACAGCAATCATTGTAGTGTCTCTGCTTACTATTCCCATTTCTACTGCTTGTGCTTCTGTTAATGAATCTGGCACAGTACCAATCGCTTTTATCAACGAAAGGGAATCATATTTTACAAAGTTGAATAATTCATCAAATGTTTTCGCATAACGTTTTTTCTCTGCTTTAAACTCAGTTTGTGCTGTTCTAATGTTGATTAGTTTTTCTACCACTACACTTTGACGCTCTGCTAGTTTCTTTTCGAATACTATTCTGCTATTAACACTATCATAAACAAGGTATGCAAGGACAACTGCTGCCACTAAAAGTAATGCTTGAATCGCGATTTTCATTTCCTAAATGTATTTATCTGTTATAATGAATTTGACTGCTAAAGGTAGGCAGAAAGCTTTTTTCAAAGCTCTACAAAACTACAATTTTTTATGGTCAGTTAAAATTAATAAATCATTAATAGTTCTCTTACCTTTATCATTTCTTTAGCAAGTTAAAAGTTTTCATGTCTAACTCCTTTACCGACTTATTTATTTCACAGATGGGGCATGCGCCTACTAATGATCAAATGGTCTTAATTGATCGGATGAGTCGGTTTGTTACCAAACAAAATGGTCACTGGGTTTACATTATCCGAGGATACGCAGGAACAGGGAAGACCACCACTGTAGGTGCTTTGGTTAGATCATTACCTAAGATTGGATTGCAGTCTCAGTTGCTGGCACCTACCGGGCGGGCGGCTAAAGTACTTTCTAACTTCTCAGGTAAAAGAGCATTTACTATTCATAAAGCCATCTATCAAATAAAACGAGGTGCTGATGGTATCTCTAGATTTACATTAGCTGTGAATAAAAGTCAGAATACAATTTTTATAGTTGATGAGGCTTCTATGATTTCTGATGTTGGTGGTTTATCAGCCGGTAAATTTGTTGCTAGTCGAAGTTTGCTGGATGATTTGATGGAGTACGTTTTTAGTGGACATAACTGCAAGCTCATATTTATTGGGGATATCGCCCAATTGCCGCCTGTAGGAATGGATATAAGCCCCGCTCTGGAACCTAAACAGCTTAAGCTAAACTACCCAATTGATTTAAAAGGGGCAGAATTAAAGGAGGTAGTAAGGCAGAAAGAGGAATCTGGTATTCTTTATAATGCGACCAAATTAAGAGCTGCATTGATGGGTAATGTAATGGAAATTCTATTTGAAGTAGATCCATATGCCGATGTTATTAAAATTACGGGCGAAGATTTAGAAGATGTATTAAATACGGCTTATTCTAACGATGGTGAGGATGACACTATTGTTATCTGTCGGTCCAATAAACGAGCCAATTTGTTTAATGGAGAAATCCGCCAACGAATAAGATGGATGGAAGACGAGATTGCTACAGGTGAATACATCATGATCGTAAAGAATAATTATTTCTGGCTAGACGAAAAGTCAAAAGCTGGTTTTATTGCCAATGGAGATATAGCCGAGATACTGCGCTTAGGTAATACGGAAGAATTATATGGATTTCGATTTGTAGATGCCACTATTCGGTTAGTCGATTACCCGGATGAGCAGCCTGTAGAAGTAAAGTTACTTTTAGACTCTTTAGCTTCTGAAAGTCCTGCATTATTGCCTGAAGATTCTCAGCGATTGTTTGATACCATAATGGAAGATTATGCAGATGAGCCAAGCAGACAAAAAAAATACGAGCTCTTAAAAAAGAACCCGTATTTTAATGCACTTCAAATAAAATTCGCTTATGCCATCACTTGCCATAAATCTCAAGGTGGGCAGTGGAAAAACGTGATTGTAGATCAAGGATATTTAACAGAAGAAATGTTAGATGTAGGTTATATGCGTTGGTTATATACAGCTATGACCCGAGCTACTTCTAAGCTTTACCTGCTCAATTTTAATGATCGATTTTTTAGTTAAGTCCTAGAGCATTTTCATACGTTCCTTTCACCAAGTCTTGCATCAACAGACGCTTTCCTTTGTAAAATGGAGTAATCCATGCGTCTTTTGTTCCTTTCGAGATAATTTGCTGCCTCAATACCTCTGCCTGTCCAAAGGTTTTAAAATCACCTTGTGTAAATCTGGTAATTTCATCTTGGTAGTTTCTAATCAACGGATCGCCGAAAGATAATAAGTGATCATATTTAAAATTATTTGGTTTTCTGTAAGCACCAATTTGAACTTCAAAATGTAAATCTGGGTGACATATTGATCCTACTAATTCTAATAAACGATTGTAGTTCGCTTCGTCTTTTATATCTTTTAAAATAAATGCTGTAAAAGCATCTAGGGTATAATTGTCACATGGGTCGGTTCTCAGCTCTATATTTTGTAGTAAATTTCCCTCTTCCTTTTGTGTTAGATTATCAATATTCTTAATAGGGGGGCTATTAATTTCTGATTTAGATAGAGCGTTCTCAATAGGTTCAAGTCCAAAAAGGGTATATTCCTCAGTAAACTCCTCTACTGTTTTTCTTTGACCAAAAACAAAAACTGTAATAAAAGCATCAGCTGCTTCAGGTTCTTTTTCTATTAGCATTTCTCGAAAGTTTTCAGCATCCTTTAGCGTTTCAAAAGGACCAAAAGTATATCGAAAAAATCCATCGGGATATAGAGTTCTTGAAATCTTACCATATTTGGTAAATTCCAACAAGTCAAATTCATTTGTGTCTTTAAAAGCGCCTAACTCCACTTTAAAAGAAAGGCCGGCTATTGGTTTTGTATTCGCAGCTTCTAACCCACCACTTGATAATTTGTCTTTTTGTGATGCTTCCCTTACCTCTCTATTGTATTTTTCTAATTTAGAAATACGTTTGTTTAAATCAATTTTTGAATATTCTATACTATCACTTGCAAATTCCTTTACACGCATAATCTGCTCATTAAGTTTGTCTTGTAATGAACTGCCTTGTGATCTTTCGTTTTCTAAAATATTTTTCTCAGTTAAAGGTATTTCATCAGTGTATAAATCTATGTTGTGATTTACCTGCACGAATGTTTCTACAGATTCAACATCAATATATTCATAAGTAGTTTTTGCTCCCTCAATTTCGATAGCAATTCGATATTTTTTTCCTGGAATTAGAGAAATCATAAACTGGCCAGTTTTTTCATCTGAAACAGTACTATTTTCGTATTCATTTGTTTCTAAATTAGTTGCGATAATTTTTGCAGAAGCCTCTCTTCCGTTTACTTTTGTAACTCCTACTACTAATGCTAGGATTGGTCGTGTACCAAAGTGCCCTGGGCTCACTACATAAATATCATTTCCGCCATAAGAGTCATCTTTTCCTGCTGATGAATAATATCCCTTAGACCCATCTGCGGTTAATACATAATATCGGTCATCTTCGATGGTATTTACAGGATAGCCAACATTTGAGGGAGCGTCCCATTCATTTTCATCTAAGTAGGTGTAAAAGATGTCATAACCTCCAATACTATTATGACCTTTAGAGCTGAAATACAAGGTTCTTCCATCCGGATGAATGAATGGAGCATCTTCATCATATTTAGTATTAATTTTTGGTCCAAGATTCATTACATTTCCCCACTGGCCATTTGGTTTTAACACGGCTTTGTAAATATCTCTACCTCCATAACCCCCTGGTCGCTCACTTGTGAAGTACAATATTCTCTCATCACTTGTTAAGCTTGCACTTCCTTCCCATGATTCAGAGTTTATTTCAGAGTTTAAGACTGATGGTGTAGTCCACATTCCTTTCTTAAGTTCACTGAGATATATATCACCTTCATTTTTATTGCTACTTCTATAGGTAAATAGCTTGTTTCCACTAGCTGATATAGCAATGCTAGCATCGTGTTTGCTCGAATTGATATTGCTGCCAATGCTTTTGGGATCAGTCCATTTATCTCCTAATTTATAAGAAATTAAAACGTCTTCATAATACTCACCTTTTGGATCAAAATTGCCGGAACGATCCATTTTTCCTCCTAAACTTTTTTCTCCGCGATATGTAAAAATTAATATACGTTCATCAGGCGTAATAATTGGGACATATTCCTCATATTTTGTATTAATTGGAGGACCAATGTTCTCAATGACCAATGCTAAACTATCAGGTACAATTCCTTTCGCGTTATTACAATTGGCAATATATAATCTTGCTTTATCTCTATCCTCGGGCAAAAGATCAGGATTGGAGAGGTACTTATTAAACCACGTGATCGCTTGATCAAATTGGTGATTTACTGCATAAGCCCTAGCTAGAAAGAAATTGACTTCGTTGTAATTAGGGTTTTTGCTTTTTACCTTTAGGAGAATATCTAGTGCGCTTTCCTTTTTGTTGTTTAGGAAGCTGTAACAGATTCCAACCATTAATTCATAATACAAATCTTTAGGATTTGACTTATTTAGCTGCTCAAATATTTTTGCAGCTGTTAGATAATATTCATCATTGTAATAAGCTTCTCCTTTTTGTGTTAGTAATTTTTCTTCTTTTTTACTGAACGTTTTTTGAGCATATAGATTGCTATTGAAGCAAAGGATAATTAATAGAGAGGATACTATTATTCTAAACATTGGTCTTGTATTAGGATTTCTTGAAGATAAAAATAGAATTAATTGATTAGTAACAAATACTTCTTAATTGATACTTATTAACAAGAAGGACTTAATAGTCTTTTCATATTAAAGCAAAAGGTCGATTTAACTATCTAAGTAATCTCAGCGATA
>Ga0209555_10002541_pt1 | contig 12825 bp, 12 predicted proteins | sample SaaInl85LU_5_DNA_FD_184643 | JGI IMG/M metagenome (GOLD analysis project Ga0209555, IMG submission 184643) | Marine microbial communities from expanding oxygen minimum zones in the Saanich Inlet - ESP_85LU_5_DNA (SPAdes) (version 2) | ecosystem: Environmental > Aquatic > Marine > Intertidal... | reverse complement strand
TGCTGCATCACGAATCATTTTGTGTTCTTCAGTAAGTGAAAAATTCATAGTATGTGAGTTAGTTAGTTTAAATTTGACTTCAAAAATAGTCTTTTTAACTAAAATGAAATACAGAGTAATAGGATTAATGTCGGGCACTTCATTAGATGGGGTTGACTTAGCTTACATCACTTTTACCCATAATGGAAAATGGCAATATAATTTAGGCTCTTGCCATACGTATTCTTATGACGATGAGTGGCTTAAAGAATTGGGCAACTTACATTTAAAAAATAAAGACTACATCGACAACATTGATGTAAAGTACGCTGGGTTTTTATCCAATTTGATTGAACATTTCATCAGCACACATAAACTTGAGGTAGATTTGATATGTTCTCATGGGCATACGATACTTCACCAGCCTGAAAAAGGCATTACGCATCAAATAGGCAATGGCGCAATAATTCATAAATCATTAAAAATTCCTGTCGTGTGTGATTTTAGAAGTCTGGACGTTGAACTTGGTGGGCAAGGCGCTCCGCTTGTTCCAGTCGGAGATGATATTCTTTTCAACGAATACGATTACTGCCTCAACTTGGGCGGATTTAGTAACTTTTCATATTCCGAAAATGGCGTTCGAAAAGCCTTTGACATTTGCCCCGTCAATATTGCTTTGAATTACTATTCTAAAAAATTAGGATACCAGTTTGATAAAAACGGCAACATCGCTAAAAGTGGCACGATTAACACTCGTCTTTTAAATGAATTGAACAACTTAGACTACTACCACCAATCTCCACCAAAATCACTTGGCAAAGAATGGCTTGAAGAAAACTTCATTGCAGTAATTGAAAAGTATGAAGAAACTGTAAAAAATAAACTATCTACACTAGTTGAGCATGCCGCTATTCAGATTAGCCAATGCATTACGAAAGGGGAATGTTTAGTCACTGGCGGAGGAGCCTACAACTCTTTTTTGATGGATAGAATGCAATCACATTCAAAATCAAATTTTGTGTTGGGCGATAAAAATCTCATTGAGTATAAAGAAGCTATGATTTTTGGTCTTTTGGGCGTGTTAAATAGGCGAAATGAAATCAATTGTTTAGCGTCTGTTACAGGTGCAAAAAGAGATTCGATAGCAGGAAAATACTATGCTTAAAAAATAGCTAATTATCTTCTGAAAAATAATTGGGCAAAAAATCCGAAATCTCTACGTCCAAAACAACAGCAATTTTCAGTAAGGTTAATACAGAAGTGTTTAGAACTCCACGTTCTATGCGACTTATTTGTGACACTTCCATATTGGCATCAATAGCCAACTGAGCTTGAGTAAAAGACTTAGAAAGACGAATTTCACGAAGTTTTGCACCCAAATGGTTTAGGTATTTCTTTTCGTTTGGGAATGATAAGCTTTTCATGAAATCAAAAATGCAAATAGCACCAAATAATTGCGAAGGCATATTTGCCTAGAAATTAATTCATATAAAATACTAACTTGCATCATGATCTTTTAACCAAAGACTGAAAAAACTAAAAGTCATGTGTGGTAGCACCTAACTACCCAATCAAAACCCCTTTCTGTTAAGGGGAAACATTAACTTAAACCCAAATTAAAATGAAATTTTCAAAAAATGTAAAAATTATTGTACCAGTCTTATTGCTATTCTCTACCATGTCTTTAGAGGCTAAGGAATATAAAGAGGTTTACAAAAGTAATAAGGGTTTCTTTGGCTATGATTACGTGTCCTCTTACTATGTTATAGATGGAAAAACCAAATATCATATTCTATCATGTTCAAATCCGGGTATAATCCGATGTAGAGCCAAAAGTTCTCATTATGATAATCCTTCACATGATGAAACAAAACTGAAGGCTGTAAGAATAAATGAAATTCTTGATTATGTAGATATTAGAATAGAAAGTGGAGATTTGGAGGGTAATGGCGTTAATAAATACATGGTAGTAAACAGTTCAGAAATCGAAATCTATGAATTTAACTGGACTGCTGATTCTGAAACATTAGACTCTGTAATAAAGTTTGAAATTGATAAAATTAAAATTCAGTAAAGAAGATTATTTTTATTAACTTTAGCTCTAATCTTAAATTGATGAAAACACTTACAATTATTTATAGCCTTTTTATATCTTCTCTTTATGCTCAGAACATAACTGTTAAATTAGATACTGTTTTATTTACTGATTATAATTTATCCACAATGGAGTTTATAAATAACTTGCATTTTGATACTTACGAGGATAAACTATACTATGTTTATTACGATATCAAAACAGGAGCCGATAGTCTTTTAATTCAAGTATTTGACCTTCGAGACTATTCGTATGATACATTTAGTTTATTAGTGCCAAATTTGAATAACGAGATAAGTGCGTATAAAAATTGGAATAATAGTTCAATTAAAGATTTTCAAATAATTGCTAAAAATACTTTTCTTATATCCTTAGTCAAAAACTCTTTGGTTTTGACTAAGGATAGGGAAATGTTCAATTTTTCAAAAGATACTAAAAGTTATAGATACTGTACGGTATTAAATTCAGAGGTGTTATTAATAGATGAAAATCAGACGAATAAGTCAAAAAATGATTTAATTTCCTTTTGGAATGCTAAAAACCCTAATCAAAACATTGATTATCCTTTTATGCACACAGAAGCTATCTCAATTGAGCCTAATCAGTATTGGGATAATCTAAATAACAGACTTTTAGTTGTAGATATTAATGGGAATATTACACTCTTTGATGAACATCTAAGTGTTTTAGATGTTTACAATTCCAATGAAAAACCAGCTATTAATTCTCAAAAAATGCAGAAAATAAGAAAGGAAAAAAAACATTTTGTTGAAGTTATGAATGAACTTGGCAACCATCTGTGGAGTTCAAATACCCAATTTACAAGGCGTATCCATTTTATTAATGATAACACATTCTTTGTTGTTAAAAAGTGTAAAACACCACAAAATTCACATAAAATTGAATATTATAAAATAAAGGATAATGTTATTTTGTTTAATGAAAGTCAACTTGAAAAAAATAATAACTTGATATCGTCTGCATTCTCAAAAAATAATTTTCCGCTTTTGCTTGGTGAAGCAATGACAGTATTAAGCACTAACAATAAAATTATTAAGATAAATAAACATGGAGGACATATCTACCCTATAGGATTGACACCAGCAGAATATCACCAACAATTAAATGATGCTAGAATAAATGAAAAAATGTTTACAGAAATTCAGATTTTTAACGTTATTGAGAATTAGTATTTTAATTGTATTGTTCAATAGTCAAGCGTTTGGACAAAATTTGTCCTGCCTTAGTTTACAAGGAGACACATTGTCTATACCAGTAGAAGAGAAAGCTATTGTTATTTTATTGAGTGATTTCAGATGCAGTGCTTGTGATAAGTTCTTATCCGAATATTTAGCACAACTTAATCCTGAAATAAAAATATATGCTATCGCCAGAGTAGGCGTTTCTACATTGCAGAGATTAGCGTTTAAAAAAGATATAGAAAAAAAGTATGAAATTCCAAAGGATAATATTTGTTTCGATTTACAAAAAAAGAATGAAAAAAAAATTGTCGTAAAACGCTATTCAGATGGACTTTTCAGAAAGCTAAAAATACAAAATACGCCCTCGATACTCTTACTAAATAAAGGTAAAAAATCACTTATAAAGTATGAATCTTTATTTGAAGATGTCTTCATTTCCGAAAGTGCAAAAATAGAAATACAATCGTTCTTTAATATGAACTAATTCTTATTCTTACAAAGCAGATGCAATAAATTAAATCAAATATTTTTTTTATGAAATTTTGGTTCAGATACATTAGATTAATCCATACTTAGTTATGAATAAACATTTTTTAGAAAGTATATTGTTTTACATTCCGCTTGCAATTGTTTTATATTTTATTACTGACAGCATTATTGCTGGCTTAATGGGAGCTTTATCCGTGTTTTTTGTGCCCTTTTTCTTCAAAAAGAAAACAAAGAAATAAAAACAGTGCGAGGGTGTCAAAGACATTTTTTTGTGTTTAGAAAGTACGACTAAGCCATACTATTTGTATTGAAGCTATTCATAGAGGAGCCTACAACTCCTTTTTGATGGATAGAATGCAATCACATTCAAAATCAAATTTTGTGTTGGGCGATAAAAATCTCATTGAGTATAAAGAAGCTATGATTTTTGGTCTTTTGGGCGTGTTGAATAGGCGAAATGAAATCAATTGTTTAGCGTCTGTTACAGGTGCAAAAAGGAATTCAACTACTGGTAAATATTTTAGCTAATAATAATTACTTTTGCTGAAATTTACTTTCGATGAAAAATTTATTAAACCAATACGAAAACAAAAAGCCTGAAATTGTATTTGAATGGAGCGATAGCCAAACAGAAGCTCAAGGATGGGTAGTTATTAATTCATTAAGAGGTGGCGCAGCAGGTGGGGGCACTCGAATGAGAATAGGCCTGAACAAGCATGAAGTTGTATCGTTAGCAAAAACCATGGAGGTGAAATTTACTGTAGCTGGCCCATCCATAGGCGGCGCTAAATCTGGTATAAATTTTGACCCCAAAGACCCTAGAAAAGAAGGCGTTTTAAAACGTTGGTATGCGGCGATTAGTCCCCTTCTTAAAAATTATTATGGAACTGGTGGCGATTTAAACGTCGATGAAATTCATGAAGTCATTCCTATTACAAGAGAACTAGGAGTTGAACACCCGCAAGAGGGTGTTTTTAATGGCCATTTTAATCCAAGTCCCGAAGAAAAAAATAAAATTATTTCTCAACTTCAAAGAGGCGTTTTGTTAGCTATTGAAAATGAATCACTGACGCCAAATGTTGAAAAAAAATATACAGTAGCTGATATGATTACTGGATATGGAGTTTCTGAGGCTATTGAGCATTTTTACAAACTTCACAATGAAAGTGTAAAAGATAAAAGAATAATAATTCAAGGCTGGGGAAATGTTGGTTCAGCTGCCGCTTTCTATCAAGCACAATCTGGCGGAAAGGTAGTTGGAATTATTGACCAAGAAGGCGGATTAATTAATGAGGAAGGCTTTTCTTTCGAGGAAATTCGACAACTATTCCTAAATAAAAATGGTAATAAATTATCTTCAGACAAAATGCTATCCTTCGATGAAGTCAATTCGAAAATTTGGGACATAGGTGCCGAAGTGTTTGTGCCCGCTGCCGCTTCGAGGCTAGTTACTCAAAACCACATAGAGAGAATGATTAACGGAGGACTAGAGGTCATATCATGTGGTGCTAATGTACCTTTCGCTGATAAGGAAATCTTTTTTGGAGACATTAGTGAATTTACTGATGAACGCCTTAGTGTTATACCAGATTTTATTGCAAATTGCGGGATGGCAAGAGTTTTTGCCTATTTGATGAATGCCGATATCGAAATGACCGATACTGCTATTTTTGAAGACACTTCAAAAACTATAATGAACGCACTAAAAAAATCTCATAAGATAAACCCAACAAGAAAAAATATTTCCAAAACATCTTTTGAAATTGCACTTAACCAACTTGTTTAATTATGGACACAAAAGAACTTTTACAACATACTTTTTTAAGTAACTCAATAGAAAACTATTGCTGGCAAATAGGCTTTATTCTATTTGGATTGATGTTTAAAAAACTCATTTCAAAATACCTCAGCAATTTCCTTTTTAAATTACTTAACAGAGACGCCTCAATAAACCAAGAAAAGTTTAATGAACTTCTTATAAAGCCAATATCATTTGCTCTATTTCTTTTGTTCATTTATTTGGGTGCTTTGAATATCAGTTTTCCCGTAGAACTGACTTTTGATAACGCAAACTTTGACTTAGAAAAACTAATTGTAAAAGTATTCTCCCTTGTTGTACTATTTTCAATATTGAGAATTGCACTAAGATTGGTTGATTATTTCGGTATTGTGTTTAAAAATAAAGCCGCTGCTTCTGAGAATAGAATGGATGACCAACTGGTGCCTTTCGTAATTGAAGCTGGAAAAATTACCGTTTATATTATCTTATTCTTTGTATTACTCAGTCAAATTTTTGATGTAGACGTCACTGCTCTGGCGGCCGGTTTAGGAATTGGTGGTATCGCAATTGCCATGGCATCAAAAGAAAGTTTAGAAAATCTTTTAGGTTCGTTCACTATATTTTTTGATAAACCATTTGTTGTTGGCGACTTAGTCTCAACAGGAAATATTACTGGAACGGTTGATAAAGTTGGTTTTAGATCCACGCGTATTATAACATTTGATAAAAGTGTAGTTACAGTACCCAATAAAAACATGATTTCCGCAGAGCTTGATAACCTCGGCAAAAGAAAAGTTAGACGCGCACGATTTTATATCGGTTTAACATATGATACTTCTATCGACCAATTGAAACAAGTGGTAAAAGAAATTGAAACATTAATAAACGAACACCCTAGAACTGACCAAGAAGGGCGAGTTAAGTTTCAGGAGTTTGGCGCTAGTTCTTTAGACATTATGGTTTTATACTATGTTGACTCAACACAGTGGGACGACTTCATCGATGTAAAAGAAGAGATTAACTTTAAAATTATGGAAATAGTAAAGAATAACAAATGTGATTTTGCTTTTCCATCTACAACAGTATATTTGCAAAAATCAAATAATCCGTAATTAAACATAAATCATGATTTACCTTTTAATGTTAATAGTTTTTGTTGTTGGGTATCTATTCATCGCTCTAGAACACCCATTAAAAATTGACAAAGCAGCAAGTGCTCTGATAGCAGGCTCTTTATGTTGGACGTTGTATGCCTTTAGTGGCGTTGACGCTCACCATGTCAGTGAACATCTTTCGCATCATTTAGTAGATATCGCTGAAATTTTATTCTTTTTACTTGGTGCAATGACTATTGTAGAGTTAGTTGATGCTCATCAAGGGTTTTCTGTTATTACAGATAGAATAAAAACTACTAACAAAGTAAAATTAATATGGATTTTATCTACGCTTGCCTTTTTCTTTTCGGCAGCATTGGATAATCTTACGACTGCCATAGTTATGTCAGCCCTACTTACCAAGCTCATTAAAGACAAAGAAGATTTATGGATGTTTGCCGGAATGATTATTCTATCTGCAAACGCTGGAGGGGCATGGTCACCGATTGGTGATGTAACCACCATTATGCTTTGGATAGGTGGTCAAGTAACCGCAGCTAACATTATTACAATGCTTTTCATTCCATCTTTAGTATGTATGGTTGTGCCACTTATATATTTAACATTTAAACTAAAAGGTAATGTTAACCGCCCTGAAGAATCAGAGGAAGTTGAACATATTACAAATCCGACTACTCCTTTTGAAAGAAAGTTTATTTTCTTCTTAGGGCTGGCAGGTTTACTTTTTGTTCCTGTATTTAAAACCATAACGCACTTACCTCCATATGTAGGAATATTATTTAGTTTAGGGGTAATGTGGCTAACTACTGAGCTACTTCATAGAAGTAAAAATCATGAAGATAAATCCAACCTTACCATTATTGGAGTATTAAAAAAAGTTGATGTCCCTACTATTTTCTTTTTCTTAGGAATTCTATTGGCCGTGGCATCTCTACAAAGCATGGGTCATTTGGACGATATGGCAATGATTTTAGATAATACCTTTGACGGAAACATTTATGCCATTAATATAATCATAGGTTTATTATCTGCTATCGTTGATAACGTTCCATTAGTAGCTGGAGCAATGGGGATGTACGACATTGGAACTGGAGTATTTGCAGTCGATGGCACATTTTGGGAGTTTTTGGCTTATTGTGCAGGTACTGGAGGTAGTGTATTAATCATTGGCTCTGCTGCCGGTGTTGCCGCAATGGGAATTCTAAAAATTGATTTTATTTGGTACATGAAAAAAATCAGTCTATTAGCATTTTTAGGGTACATTGCTGGTGCTATTACTTTTATCTTAATGCAATAAGTACTTTTAAAAACTCGTTTTTATAAAAATAGATTACTATGAAATCATTGTTATTACAAATCAACACACTTGGCGACACACTTTCACAGGCGTCCATTGAGGGTGAAATGGTAGAAGAAAAAACACTTTCTATACTAGAACTTATCACAAGTGGTGGCACAGGTGGTAACATTATTATGATAACTCTTGGTGTTTTGTCCGTGATTTCAGTTTACCTATTTATTGAACGATACACCACACTCAATAAAGCCAGAAAAATAGACTCAAGCTTTTTGAATAGCATCAAAAATTATGTTCAAGACAAGGATATTAAAGCGGCAAAAACCTTGTGTAAAAATACAGATAGTTCTATCTCAAGAATGTTAGAAAAAGGCATTGACAGAATAGACAAACCAATGACTGATATTTCATCAGCTATTGAAAATCAAGGTAAGTTAGAAGTCTATGTTTTGGAAAATAATTTAGCTAACCTAGCAACAATAGCAGGAGCAGCTCCAATGATTGGTTTCCTAGGAACTGTTATTGGTATGATTGTAGCCTTTCATGAGATGGCAAGTGCTGGCGGAAACATAGATATTGAAATGCTTTCAAAAGGGATATACACAGCGATGGTAACAACTGTTGCAGGCTTGGTAGTAGGTATCATTGCATATATTGCTTACAACCTATTAGTGACTAAAGTAGAAAAGGTTGTCTTTTTATTGGAAACTACAACAACCGACTTTATGGACTTATTACATAACAACAAATGAGTTTAAGAAGTAAAAATAAAGTCAGTGCTAATTTTAGCATGTCTTCAATGACAGACATTGTATTTCTATTGCTTATATTTTTTATGCTCACCTCTACCCTAGTAAGTCCAAATGCTTTAAAGTTACTGTTACCAAACAGTAAAGCAAGAACTCTAGAAAAACAAACCGTTTCCGTATCCATCACGCCTGAAATAGAATATTTTATTGAAGATAAAAAAGTACCTTTTGAAGACTTAGAGAATCAACTTATTCAAATACTCTCTAATGAAGTTGAACCTGCAATAGTTTTACACGCAGATAAAACGGTTGATATAGAGTTTGCTGTCAAAGTAATGGACATCGCTTACCGAAATAAATACAAAGTCGTTCTAGCTACAAACCCAAAATAAAATGTAAATGTCTAATCCAAAAAGCAACAAACGAAAAGCAATAGTTGGAACATTAGTGTTTCACTTATTTCTTTTGATTTGCTTTATCTTTCTAGGATTGACATACCGAATTCCTCCGCCACCAGAAGAAGGAATAACTATCAATTTTGGTTATGAAGATTTTGGAAGTGGCAATGAGCAACCTGAACAAATTGTTGAAGAAGAGAAAATTGCCCCTGAAGAAATAATTGAAAACAACCCAACTGTTGAAGAAATAAGTACACAAGAAATTGAGGAAACACCAGTTGTAAAACAAAAGGTAGAGGAACAGAAAAAAACAGAAGAGGCAGAAAAAGTAGAAGAAAAAAAACCTGAACCAGTAGTAAACACCAAAGCCCTTTACCCAGGTAAAAAACAAAATAATAGTTCAAGCCAAGGCATTAGTGAAGGCAGCGGCGACCAAGGCAGTGAAGAAGGCGATCCAAAATCTAATGCTTATGTTGGTGGCGGTGTTGGCACAAACGGAGTGGCTTATAAACTGGGTGGACGAACAATAGAAAATATTATCAAACCCATTAATGAATCACAGCAACAAGGTAAAGTAGTTGTTACAATAAGAGTCAATAGAAATGGAAAGGTAATTAATGCAAGCCCTGGAGCTAAAGGCTCAACAACAACCAACACTTACCTGTATGCAAAAGCGAAAGAAGCTGCGCTTAAAACAACTTTTGAAGCTAACAGTTCTGCACCCGAAATTCAAATTGGGACTATCATCTACAACTTTACGTTGAACTAATGACTTATCAAGAATGTATTGATTGGCTGTTTCTTCAATTGCCAATGTACCAAAGAAGTGGAGAATTAGCCTACAAAGCCGATATCGGTAATATTGTTTTAGCATGCGGAAAGCTTGGAAACCCTCACAAAACATTTAAATCCGTCCATATTGCCGGCACAAATGGGAAGGGCTCCACAAGCCATATGATTGCCTCTGTTTTTCAAGAAGCTGGCTACAAGACTGGACTTTACACATCGCCTCACCTAAAAGATTTCAGAGAAAGAATCAGAATAAACGGAGAAATGATTAGTCGCAATAGCGTTGTTGACTTTGTAGAATCTAATAAAGAATGGTTTACTGAAATAGGCATGTCATTTTTTGAAATGACTGTGGCAATGGCCTTTCACCATTTCTCAAAAGAAAAGGTTGATATAGCAATAATTGAAACAGGATTAGGCGGACGGTTGGATAGCACTAATATTATTACGCCCGAGCTTTCTATAATTACGAATGTTGGGCTAGATCATACTAATTTACTAGGTGATACTATTGAAAAAATAGCAATTGAAAAGGCAGGCATTATTAAACCTAATATTGCCGTTGTTATTGGACGATATCAAGAAAGCACACTGCCAATTTACAAAGAAATAGCCGACACAAAAAATTCTACATTAATTGTCTCGAAGCCAACAACTCTATCAACAGATTTACTAGGCTCTTACCAAAAAGAAAATATATCAACGGCAAATACAAGCATTGAATTACTAATTGAATTAGGCTGGAAAATCTCAGAAAAAAACATTGTCGATGGTTTCAAAAATGTTCAAAAAAACACTTCGTTACAAGGCCGTTGGACAGTTTTAAATACTAGCCCTCTCACTATCTGTGACACAGGACATAATGTTGACGGTATACTTATGCTTGTCGAGCAAATAAAAAAAATCCCTTACGAAAACTTACATTTTGTATTGGGTATGGTCGGAGATAAATCCATTAATGACATATTGAACTTATTACCAAAAGATGCTATATATTATTTTTGCAAGGCCGATATTCCACGAGCATTAAACGAAGTTGAACTGGAGAAATCAGCTGCAAAATACGCTCTACATGGAAAGTCATTTTCATCTGTGAAAGATGCCTTTGAGTCTGCAAAATCAAAAGCCAGTAAAAACGATTTAATATTTGTAGGTGGTAGTACATTTACAGTAGCAGAAATTTTATAAAAATACTTTTGAAATGAAAATTTGTGATTGATATAAAATCAGTTATATTTGCCAACCATTTTGGGCGATTAACTCAGTTGGTTCAGAGTGCCTCCCTTACAAGGAGGAAGTCGGGGGTTCGAGTCCCTCATTGCCCACCAAAAAGAAACCCACTCAATTGAGTGGGTTTTTGTTTATTCAAGAATTACTCTCTTCTCCACAGATCCGTCATCATAGATGTAAAAAAGAGGTTGATTTTTTAACTTTCTACTTTTTCTTCCTAAAACATCAATTATCTCAATTAATTTCCTTGTATCTTTTCCTGTATAATCGTCTATGGATGAGGTTGAACAAGGTAAATCATTAATATAATTCCATATCGCTATATTAAAGTTATGTGGCACAAGAGAACTATCAGGAGCTTCTCCCATTCTAATCCAAACTAAATTTTCTGATGGAACTACATTAATAATTTGCCCATTTTTTCCTAAAGCAGAAACTAAATCATCTGGAGCATTTGGAGTAATATCTCCATTAAAAACAAATTGACTGCCTGGAAGCATAGAGCTTGATTTGCCATTTAACCACCATAAGTAACCGTAAGATTCATTAAGCATTTGAGAAGTATGTAACATCTGATTAAAATAATTAGTATCAGACATTATTTGATTTCCATCCCACTTTCCATTATTCAGAATTAATAACCCAAATCGGGCCATACTTCTTGATGTACTATTAAATATATTGTTATATCCACTATACAAGAATATCCCATTCATTCCTATAGGGTTTAAAAGTTTTTGATAATTATAGAGATTAATCCCTTGACCAGTTGCATTTTCTATTACTGGTCTCAAGAGAGTATAAGGAGCATTATGATAAGCCCATCTTGTCCCTGGATCAGAAAGATATAATAAACACGTATCATTTGTACAATCAAAAGAAACATTGTCGTCTAAACCAGTTGTCATAGTAAGTTGATTCCAGATTGTAATTTTCTTTTCTTGAATTAGATTACAGTTTGTCCAGCCATTTCCAAGATAATCAGAAGTAGTATCTGTAATCTCTAAATACCCTTCTTCTTGTGCCATCCCAACAAGAAATGATGTTATTGTCTTGCCGGCTGACGCCCAATACCAATTGGACGTATCTGAATGACCATTAAAATATTGCTCTAAAACTATCTTTCCATTCTTTAATAGAATAAAAGACTTTGTATTATTAGTATCTAAAAAGCTATATAAACTATCAATCTTGTTTTGGCACCAATTAAGATTTAAATATGAAATAGTATCCCATTCAGTTGAATTATTCGGAGGGAAATATGTTTGAGAAAAAGATGATTTAGAAAACAAACAAAAACAAAAAACTATAATTACCTTATTCATTTTACAAAATTACTTAATCATTTTCTAAAAAAGTTCGAAATAAGGATATTTAGGTCCACCAAAGCGGAATCCATCTAATTTTGAGATAGGGTTCCGCTTTTTTAACAATTTTGAAGGGGTTTTTTAATTTAAATTTATGCATCTTTGACGAATAACCATTAACAACCCCATAATGAATTCATTTTATCATTTTATAAATGCAATAATATTTATTGCATTATCTCTTTTTTCATTTTCGTCATTTTCACAAAACAATTCAGCTAATTTAAATATAACGGGCTGTACTAACCCTGTAGCTGTCAATTATAACCCTGAAGCTAATACTTGTGCTAACGATTACGATTGTGATTGTGAATATGCATTTGGTTGTATGGATG
>Ga0209555_10002538_pt1 | contig 12832 bp, 6 predicted proteins | sample SaaInl85LU_5_DNA_FD_184643 | JGI IMG/M metagenome (GOLD analysis project Ga0209555, IMG submission 184643) | Marine microbial communities from expanding oxygen minimum zones in the Saanich Inlet - ESP_85LU_5_DNA (SPAdes) (version 2) | ecosystem: Environmental > Aquatic > Marine > Intertidal zone... | reverse complement strand
AGTGTAAGTAATTGTAACTCCTTCGAAAGTCCCTTGCGTGTCAGGTACTGTAGATGAGCAGATAACCTGCTGTTCTCCCTGAGATATTGTTCCTTCAAGTAAAGTTCCTACTGCATCATTGTAGTTGTAGAAAACAATCTCTTCCTCTGAACTTACTATGGTGTATTCTGAAGTCACCTCATCACAAAGGTATCCGCAACAAGCATCAGCAGCATCAACATCAGAGTATGATAAGAACAATGGTTGTTTAACCCTCAAGTCCCATATCATGTATAGATTCTCTCCCTCTTCCGGCATTGCGAATGTGGAGTAAACAAATTCATCCGTTTCAACCGGATTCACAGCTACCGTAGCGTTGGCAAGTAAGAAGTTAATATCGGTTGGGTTGTTTTCATAAACCTCGTTCGAACGAAGGTACATAAACCTATTGGTGTCTACATCAAAGTCAAAGGTGCTAATATTCGTTTTCTGCATAAACATAGTAATCTCTGAGTCGTCAGTTGGTATAGATGGGCTTCCTTGAGCTCCTGAGAACTCATCAAAGAAACTTACGTTTGGATTTGAATCAGAATTAACGAACGGTATTTCAGTTGATGTAAAAGGAGATGGTAAACTACCATCGTCATAGCTTGTACCTGGATTTCCCCAAGTTCCTGCTGAAGACGGAGAAGTAACAACAATCCATCTAACATTTATATTGTTAGGGTCTGGACACTCTGTAGTTATCTTTAATCCGTTAGCAGCTCCTGTACTACTTACAGTTATGTCAAACTGAGTTTCGCCTGTAAGGCTTTTAGGTATACTTAAAGTTCCGTCAGTAGAAACCGCACCAGAAGTATAAGTGACAGAATTATAAACCACATCAATAGTTATAGTTCCTGTTATTCCTGAAGGTACTACCCATTTTACAGCCGTATATCCTATAATGCTACCTACTTTTATGCAGTAGCTGTAGTCATTATCAGATTGAACATTTATAGTTCTAACATCCTCACAATCTAAACACTTAACCTCTGAAGGTAGTTGTTTATCATTCGATGACAAAACATACTCGTTCATGTATGGGTCAAAAGCTCCAAGCTTCTGAGTATTGAAGTCATTGATGAACAAGTCTCTAAACCAAGAACGCATACCTTGTTCGGATATTACCTTTACTTGGTCTCCTGTAGATTCATCATTTCCTCTCATCTGTATAACAGCTCCTCTCTTTGCATCGGTGAAGAACTTGTCGTATCCCCACTTAACGTAACTCTCAGGGTTATGGCTGATACCATACTCCTCAGTTTTAGTAACCTGAGTCCCTAATACTTCCGGAACGGATGTCAGTGTACTTCCTCCTGAAGCATCAGACAGAATGTTCTTACCTGCCAATACATAAGAAATCTTGTCTTCCTGTAGTACTAACACGTTAGTCTTCTTTCCGTCAAGAATCTGAATCTCACCAAAAGAATCCTCCAATGGCTTGAAGTTAAGTAAACCAAGATTGAACTCGTTCAGTTTATTTACGTTGGTCTCATCGTTGTAAACTCCGCTATAAGTAAGGTCAGCAAATCTATCAGCCTCCTTGTAATCCTGAGCAGAAACAGATAAAACCCTATTTCCTAAATTAAATTGTCTTCCTGTAATAGAGTCTAGTATCTTATAACTCTCTGCTCCGTTACCGAAAGAAAAACAGTTAAAGAAATCCGTATCTATTATCGCTGATTGTGCGGTATTCTGATTCTGTATATTCCCCTGGTGAAAACCATTTGTAATAGGAAAAGATTCGCTTGATTCGTAAAACACATCAGGCAATGCGTCAGTAGGTTGAGTTTCAAATATTATAGCTGAATTAGGCTCGTAAATAGTTATCGAACCACTCATGTTTACCTGTCTTTTGCTATTAGAACCACACGCCAAAGTACCTGTTATTGATAAATATAAAGTGCCAGAAATTCTTGTAAAGTACCACCTGTTCTCAATCAAATTAGGAGCAGGAGGTGTTGATGGAGGTATTACTATTCCTGGAAAAAATTTATTTGTTATACCTGGCGGTGTTCCTGAACCATTAACGGCTATATCGCTTTGTATTCCATCTCCAACAAACCAATCGTACAAATTAGCGTAATTAGCACTAGATGTATATGTTCTATCAAATGTAAAAGACCTTTCCTCGCAACCAAACATTCCTCCAATTCTCTTGTAATTGAACTTTATTGTAACTTTTGTATTAACATTTATAGGTCTATCTGCAGAAGAAGTACCTGCAGCTAAAGTTATAGTAACTCCTGTTCCTCCGGTAGTTCCTTTGGTATTGTCAGACCTAGTCCATGTATTGCTAGCAGGAACAACGGTACTTAAATCCTGAGAGTTTATCTTCATGTACACCCCCGCAGGTATTGGCACAACAGGTGTTGTTTGTATAAAGTTTTCTGGTTGAGCTTTTTTCTCTAAAACCGTTGCTACCAAGCACTCCTCAAGAGTACCTCCTGCATCAGCCTTAACGATATACCTGTCTCCTTCCTCTACCTTTCTTGCATTCTCTCCCTCTAACAGAAAGTAAACATCATTAGTTCCATTTTCTTTAAAGAAAAACTGAGTGTAAATAGTTTCATATCCTTGTTTATCAGGCTTTATTAAGAATTTATATCTTTTTGCCCAATAAGGTGGCTTTTGAGTAGGCGGTACACTTACTCTTATTCTGTTTTGAGTATCAGATGCAGAGCAAGGAACGTGTTCTGTATTGTTGTTACTAACAAGAGCAGTTGTAGACCTATTAAATTCATCCATGTAAGCTATAGCTACCTCATAACCTCTATTACTATGTAGGCTTTTGTAAGCTTCTGACTGAAAAAACTGACCGCTTGATGAGTATCCGTAAAAATAATCCCACAGATAGTCGACTCCAGGGTTTAAAGGGTCTGCCACATAGTTCATTGATGGAAACTTCCATGAAACATCCTGACTCCTTGGTGATGAATTAACTATAATTGCATCTCCTGCGATATTTACACCGCTCTGATACTTAGTGTATCCTGCGATAGAAGGTACAGCACAGTTGTATATGTCTGTAAAAGTATTTCCTGTGCAAGATGTTGGGTTAACAGGGTCGTAAACAGGTAATACAGTTGATGGATTACCAACTCTGTCCTGAAACTCAGTACTGGATATCATATCATGAACAGAAGTATAATCCCTTATCAAGTTAAATACAAAACTAACATTGAATGAATTTCTGTTTGCAGGCATAGGTGAAGCGACACCCGAATATGTTGCGTGCAAAAACTCAACATTAAAACTTATAGAACTTCCTGCTTTTAAATAATTCACAGAGCTAGAAGGATTTAGGGTGGACATTTCAAATATCACCCTACCGTCAGATACGTTTACAGTTCCGTCTATATTATAAACTGTATCAAATGTTCTTGTTTGAATTTCTTTAATATCAAAAGATTCTGACAAAAGTTTTGTATAATAGTCGAAATTGACAGGATTTCCATTCTCATCTATCAAATCATATCCATCAACATAGTTTCCGTAAATAAGCCTATTACTCATCATTGTTTGTGCCTTAGCAAATCTAGGAACATTATCGTATAATCTTAAAATCTCTGAGTCAGGAAGTATGGTATAAATCTTACTGTTATCAAAAACATAAGTTTTATTTAGGTTGTCTCCGTATCCTTTTTCTTTTTTATCTAATTTTTCTATCACTCTTATGATTGGGTCATCAGCATCTTTAAATAACAAATCTATACCAACAACCAATTCGCTTCCTGTGTCAAAGTTTATAATTGCTGCATTAAACCTATTCTCCATACCGTTGTTCAAGTAACTTTCTGTGCTTAGTTCAAAGTCTTTAGGGAAAAACGCAGGTTCAGAAAACTGAGAGGTAGCTGAGTATTCATTGTTCGCATATCTGTATCTGTATGCGAAACATAGAAACCTATCCTCCATGTAGTTGATATCCTGACCTGTGGTAGTCAAGTTAACTTCTGGCGATGTAACCGGTGGTCTCTTTACAACAAGAATAGATTCGTCACTAAATTGGTCAATATTTGCGACAGGAAAATTATAACTAGCATCAACATCAATCTTTCTAGGAGCATTGTAGTCATCAGTAAAAAACAACAAGTTATCTACCAAATCAACTCCTGTAATTAAATACTGAGGATTGAAGTTCAACGTGGTATCTACACCACCTCCATCGTCAACGCTTACGACATGGTATTGCAGTAAAGAAGTTTTAGTATCAAACGATACTATCATATCTAGTTTTCCGGTAGCACCAACCGTGAATGATGGGTCGTGAACAAACCAAAATATTCTCTCATTTGCTCCATCTTCAAACGCACCAATAGTGACAGCATCAATACTAAGCTGTGTTCCGTCAACATAAACCAATTTAGTAAGAGGAAGGTTTCCTAGTGAGTTCTCAATAGAACCCACATTATTCCCTTCTGTAGAATTTGTTCTTACGTTTAACGCATCAATATATTCTCCGTCTTGTATAAGACGTACATCGGTAGACTTATTCATCCTACCCTTAGTAAAACTTCTAGTTAAATTCGCCATATTATTTTATAATCTTATTCTGCCCTCTCATGCTCATTAAAAGCCTACCAGGGTGTATGTTGCTGATTCTTATCTTTGCGTTTCTTAGAAGTGATGATTTGTCCCTCTTAGCTCTGTTTACAACGTATTCCTGAACCCCTAGCTTAGAATTAAGTATTGAGTACCTAATGTAAGCGTAAATAAACTCCTCAAACATCTTGTTTACGCTAATCATAGACTCGTCTCCGTTTTCCATACCATCAGAAACATACTCAAGCACACAGAGCTCTCCTGCCATGCTAGAGCTGAAGTTTATTACGCCTGCTTTTTTATCTATCCTGAAAGTAGGGTTTACGTTAGCAGTCTCTGTATTTAAACCATACCTAGCACCGATGCTGTAGTCAAAGTACCATTCGCCATCAATATTGTATCCTAGCTTTCCATTGTAAGCTCCGCTTCCTAAGTATATACTCTTCTTAGTTCCTTTAATCCTGTCTTCATCTAAAAATGAAAATTCAGGCTTCAGTACGTTTCCGTCAATATCAAACAAGATTCTATAATCATTATCCTGTAAGTAAGCATCTGAAGAAATAGCTTGAATGTTCTCAGTAAGCGGTCTAAGGATACCATCCTTGTAAAGTGAAACCCTCACCCAGTTTACATAATCAGAAGGTAAAACAAACCTAAGTAGGTCTGATACATTCAGCTCCAATGCCTTAATTTCCTTGAACGCATCGTAGTTTAGTTCCTGGATACCTCTCTTCGCATGGAATAACACCTTGTACCTCTCCTCATTGTTTACAAGGGAATGGTTTCCGGCATACATAACCATAAAGTTGTTTACTATATCCTTTAGGCTAACATACTGGTACGAACCCCAGTTAGCGTCTTCAGGAGCATTACCTCCATTTTCATAATATTGATACTGTGATATATATGCCATTATTGTTGTGTTTGTTTTTCTTTCATTTCCTCTCCGTTAGCAAACTGACTAACAGCAGCCTCTCTTATTGATATTCCTGCATATTGCAATATCTTTGTCACCAAAGAAACCTCGTCATCCAATGGGAGCTCAAAGTCCTGGTAGTCTGGTTGAGTAGCATCAAAAGCAGGTTCACCGTTTGTCAGAGTTCTAAAAGTCCAGTTAGGCTCTTTAGGATATCTGATGTACTGAGCAAGTATCTGACCTCCGTTTTTAATCGTCTTAGGGAATATTGAAACCCTACCTGACTCCTCTGTGTAAACAGGAAATATATCCGAAGGTGCTGTAAATGGAGTACTCGTAAGCATTGTTATTTTGCTATGGCTAACCTTCTCAGCTTCATTCTGAGTCTGAGCAAATACAGCGTATGTGTCAGTGGCTACGGTGAATATGTCGTTATCCAAATCAAGAACAGTGTTGCTCACTATGCTCTCAATCTCTGCGTATTCGTAAGTTACCGTGTTCACAACAATATCTCCAACCGCTACCGTAGCGGTAAACGTAGCTGCGGAATCAACCAACTGGTCTGTAGAAACAGACGTTGCTGAGCCATCCACTCTAAATGTTTGATAAGCCAATACCTTGTTTATCAAGTAGTAATCCTCTCCTGTAGTTGTTACAGAAGGAAGGAAGAACTTATTGGAGTTGCTGTAGTGTAAATGCTTTGTTGTGCTAAATATATCTATAGCCTCCTCTATTGACTTAGTTATGTCTGCGTATCCAGTCCCTGAAGACCTCGCATTCTCTTTGTTTATCTGATAGTTATACTGATAAAAATAATCCTCGAATATATCCATCTGTGCCTGCTTAGCAAACAAGTTAAAATCTGATGGAGATAGATATCCGTAGTTATTCTTATTAAGCACAGACAATACTGTATTTCTAACCGTGTTTATCATCTTTTACTTTTTTACAAAGATAAGCAAAAAAAAAGAGGAGCATTAAAAACGCCCCTCCTTTGTATATATAGTGTTGATGACTATTCCTTTAGTAATCCTTCAAGCAAACTTAATGATTCAAGACCATCGTCACTTGATAGGTAAGAAGCTACCGTTTCCTTAGGGTCACTACCGTAAGGTACTGTAAGCATTCTTGTTTTATTTGAGGATGTATTATACCATACCTCTGTGTTGTTTTTTCTGAACGAAAGTAATCCATTATCAAAGAACGACTGAACATTACCCTGCAACTGTAAGTTAGGGTCTGTCAATGCGTCTAAGAAATACTCAGGCTCTCTTTTAGCAAACACCAAAATATCACGCTTTAATTCTGCTGTAGACATCTTAGATGTGTCTCTTCCAAACAATACCTTACTTAAACTCTCAAGCATATCAATGTCAAGCTCTTTTGCAGCAACAAGTGCGTCAATCTCTAAGTTTAACATTTCAACATCTTCCGAGGCATCCTTTTCGTTATCAATCTCTTCGAATTTTACTCCGTTAAGTGGGTGATAGTGTAAGAACTCTTGTAGTACAGGATTTGTTCTAGGCACTCTAAGCATTCCATCTTCAAATATTACAGGCTCTAAAATAGCATTATCATCCTGCTCGTCTTCAAATGGTGATTTTTGGTTTCTTGCATAACGAAGCATTCTGTTTGTGTTAGTGTCTTCGTCAAAATACATCAAAGGAAACTGTCTTGAGTTCCTTGTAGGCAGCATATATGAAAGAGGAGCTGCATCTCTTGTTAGTTTGTAGAACTTGTCTACGCTTTGTACTTTTTTTGTTTTTTTCATTTGATATGATTGTTATTTGATTTATAATAAAAAAATAGAGGTCGCAATTTGCGACCCCTACCTTTAGCTTTATACTTAAGCTTGGAACAAGAAGAAGTTGTTTGCACCTAGTGTACACACAGCTCTTTCTGACAAGAAGTGAACCTCCATAGCGTCTTTATCGCTAGTAGCAGCTCCCCCTGCAGAACCTGTAATCCATGTCTTGTATCTTCTGTCTTCAGTTTCTGAAGCTCTGTAACGAACGTGTAAGAATGGTCTCTTAGCGTTTTTACCCATCACTTGGTCGTAAACAGAAGTAGAACCTGCAGGAACTAATAGTCCGTTTACAGCTCCTGATTTTAAACCACCTCTCATTGTTGGGTCGTTCAAGTACTTCCAATCTGACTTGTAGAAATCGTACCCTCTTCTGAATCCTGTGAATCCTAAGTTAAGAGCCATATCTTTGTCATTATCGAAAAGACCGTAAGAAGAACCTCCTGAACCGTAAGAGTTTTGTTCAGCCAACATATCGTCAATATTGAATCCGAAATCTCTGTTTACGAATACAACATTTTCTTCGATAGCTCCTTGCTTATCTAGTCTCTTAATAACATCATCCCACTCTAATAAAGAAGTTGGATTTCCACCTCCCCATACGTTTCCTCTGTTTTCTACAACGTAGAATACACCTTCAGAGCCGTCAGCTAAACCTGCGTTATTAGTGTTAGCCATTGGTACAGCTTCAATCATTGCTGTTTCTAAGTAGTCATCGAATCTCAAACGAGTTTCGTGCTCAGACTTTAAGTACCATAGGTATCCTGAAGCTCCGTTTTCAGTAGTTACTTCTACCCATCCGATTTGAGCCATATCAGAACCTGATACTGCGTACTTATCTTTCAAGATGATTGGCTTGTTTTCGAAGATTTCTCCTTCAGACTCCAAAGAACCTTCCATTCCATTTGTTCCTTTCTTGAACTCAGAACCGTAGATGAATACAGTTAAGTCTGTACTACCTGCTGCAAAAGCTTGAGCAGTTTCGTAGTAAGCAACATCGAATTCTCGGTCATCAATACGAACAGCAGTAACGATTGCTTTGTTAGAACCACCTAATGTTGAAGAAATCATAACAGTCTGTCCTGCTCTAACTGCAATACCTGCTGTTGTTACTAATGCACTTGTTCCGACCTGAGCCGCAGGTACTGTAATTGTTGCTGTGTTACCCCCTGTATCTAAGGAAGAAGTACAATCAACATATTTAGTGTGAAGTCTTCCTTGCTCTGACCACTTAATAAGGTCTGAGTTAGAAGGCATTTCTGCTCCTACCATTCTTAAGAATGAAGAAAGCGTTCTGTTACCATATCTTTCGAATTCTTTCTCGTAAGTATCTGGTAGATACTGACTCAAGAAATCAAAGTTAGTAATGTAGTTTGTGTTTGTAGGAATCTGATTAGCACTTGGCTGTAAATCAAATCCTGGTGTTGCGTTAACTGGCATTTTTTTTGTTTTTTAATGTTTATTTTTTACTTTTTATTCTTAAGCCTCTTCCACTCCCTGGATTTAAGGCTTTAATTTGAGTTCCCCCTTTAGAAGTAACCTCTGGAGTTCTACGTTCAGACATATTCACGTTCTTAGTCTTACGCATCACATCATCGACTGCCTCCGACTTACCTTGCTCGTAAAAGAACTTAGCAAACTTTTCAGGGTTCATCGCTACGGCTAATGACTTGTGGTATCCGACAGCATCCTTAAGCAATCCATTTTCATCCAAAAACTTATTAATGAAGTTCTGTGGATTCTCTTGCATCGACTTTATTTCTGCTGCATCACCCGGAGAAAAAGAGACCTTCTTGTCATCGTCAATGGAAAACTCAAAACCTTTGAACTCTCCTCCGAAAACTTCGTTAGTCTTCTGCATAAACCATTCAGATTTACGCTTTGCTTCCTCTTCGTAAGTGGTTGCCTGTTGAACATATTGCTTATACTCCTCTAAAGCCCTTGTGTCTTCTTCAGAAATAGAACTCCCACTTGACTCAAGAGGAATCCTGTATTTTTCTTTTTCAGACTCAAAGTATTCTTTGGCTTTAGCAATAGTCTTCTTTTTATTTATTTTAATCTTCTTAATGTCTGACTCATCGTCAAAATCTTCATCGTATTGGTATTCTTCCATCAATGAATCAATATCCTCACTATCCAACCCATTTTCAGTAGCCAATAAGTAATCTCTCAATAATTTATCAGGGTCTAAGGAATCAATGTCTCTGTTTAACTTAACAAAGTCATCTATACCTCTACCTGTTTCTTTTTTGTACTTGTAGTAAGCTGCAACATCTTCGGGAAGCTCCTCAGCTTCTTCTCTAGCTGCGGTAATCTCATCCAACGATGTCAACTCTCTACCATACTTGTTTTTAATATATGAAAGAACTTGTTCTTCTTGTAACTCAGGAGCTTCTGCTTGAGGAGTCTCTATAACTTCCTCTGTAGATAACTCCACATTAGCAATCTTCTCCTCATGCTTTTCAAGCAACTCTTGCTCTACTTCTTGTACAGATTTTTCTTCACCTGGTATTACTTCTTTTACTTTAATTTCCATTTTGATTTGATTTTATTTGCAAATATAATATATTTTTTGTAAAGGTTTTTTGTATGCTACTGATTACCTAGGATTAAACTCAGCGAAATCAAAACCATCTAAGCTATCTTCGTTTGATTCGAAGTTAACAGGTGGTAGATTATTCTTTCTTTGTTCAATCAACTTAGACTGCTGAGTGCTCTGCTTACTTATTCTTTTATCCTTAGCGTCCTCCTTCATCTTCTCCTTATCCTTCATAGCGTTAGCCTCAACTCCCTTTAGCTGCATCTGTAAGGCAAACTCTTTATCCATAAGAATCTGCTTAAGCTCAGCTTCTCTCTCCATCTTAGCCATTATACCCTGCATCTCTGATTGATTAATCTGCATCTTAGATTGAGTTTCTGCCTCTATTTTTTGCATAGCCGTTTGAGCAGCAAGTTGTTGTGATTGCTGCTGTTGCTGTGCAAGCATATCTTGTTTTTGCATCTGCATTCTTTCCTCTCTTTCTTGCTTACCTATTCTCTTCATCTTAAGCAACTGGTTGGCTAACTTGATATTCTTTATCTCTCTGATATCAATAGCATCCTCAAGGTTGATGTCTCCATTAGATAAAGCCACCTGAATGTTTTGCTCAAGCATTGCCTTCTGCTCCTCATCAGGTGAAATCTCAATAAAGATACCAAAGTCGTAAATGTATAAGTCAGATATCTCGTTCAATATACCTACGTTATACTTACCAATCTTGTTTACAAAGTCTTCCTTGAAATCTGCGTACTGAAGAATGTCAGCAACTCTGTAAGAAATAGCCTCAGACAATGTTCTGTATATGTAAAGACTACCGTCTAATATGTGTCTAGTAGCTGTGTTTGAATTCAATGCTGCAAGCTTTTGAACACCAACCAATGCGTTTGAATCCGGAGTAGAGCCATCTCTAGCTTCATTTAATCCGGTCACAGAACGAATCATGTCAAGGTAATGGTTGTAGTTACCTATAAGCATCTGAGCCTTTGAAGCTCCTGAGTTAGATGTAAGCTGTTGGATTGGAACTCTAGCGTTGTTAAACTCTCCATCCTGAGTGTAAGACCTACCGATAACAGAACCTGTTTGGAAGTATAACCTCAAAGCATCCTCTGGATTGTACGCAGCTCCTGTACCTAAATCAACCTCATTCAATCCGTCAGCATCAATGAATACTCCGTCAGGAACAACCTTAGCGATTACTTGCTGAAGCTTTAGGTGTGTAATCTGAATTAAATCAGTGAATGGAATCATTCTCCTTACAAGAGATTCAATATTCCCCTTATACATTCTCGGTGCAACTGCTACATAATTTGGCATAGCGTGCTGAGAAGAAGACTTTGGTCTAACCATGTTTTCAGACATCTCCCATTTAAGCATGATATTTGTACCCATGACCATAACACCTTCGTACCAAACGTCAATAGTTTTTTCAACCTTTTCGAATTTAGCCTCTTCCATCATCTCTACAGGAGGGTTGAAGTTATCATCCTTCTCAATCATTTTGATGTTTCCGTTATCAGAAACCTTCTTCTTGTATACAATCTTTTTAGTAGTCTTGTAGTTGAAATAAAGAAGAGTAGCCGTGTCTCTGTAGAAGATATCGTTATCGTAGTACTGAGCTACGTTGTAGTAGTCATACCAACTCTGCCCACTCTTGGATATAACCTCTAGGTCTTCGTTAGTAACCGTTGGGTCAATCTTTCTTATCTCGTTGATTGGAACTGTTTTAATCTCTCCCCAATAAAAGCAATCCTTAAAGTGAGGGTCTTCCGTGTAACTGTAAACCACGTTTGCAGGGTCTACATATTTAATCTCAACGCCTGAACCTGGAAGAAACTCATGCTTCGCAACAGATATACCAAGTACTGTAAGGTCGTAGTCCAACCTTTTTCTTAAGTCAACATACTTGTTCTCCTCCAATATAGTATTGATAGCTTCCTCTTCAGCTATCTCGATAGCAGGCTTAAAATTAAGCTGCATATACAAAGAAAGTTCTTCATCTGTTTTTGGGAGCTTATCAGGGTCAACAACAAATGGATTAGCACCGGTCTTCTCCTGTACAATCTCAAGAATTGGTTTAGCAATCATCTGCTTCTCCAAAGTCTTCTGATACTTGTTTCTATTAGATTGAGACAACGCATCTTGAGAGTAAGCCTTAACCTTAAATAATCTGTCAGACATACCGTTAACAACGATGTCAACAAACTTAGGAAGTATTGGAACTGGAGTCCAGTCTAAGTTCAAGTAAGACAAATCTCCGTCAACAGAGATTTCGTTCTTGTACTTAGCTACAGACTGCTCACCTCTAGCGTATAACCTCAGCCTATGAAAGTCTCTCCATTGGTCGTAGAACCTGCATTGATTGCCGTCCTTTTTAAACCATTCGTATTGAATAGCTTGACCTATTTGTAAACCAAACTCATCTGACGCTTTTTCTGCATCAGAAGCGAATTGATTAGGAAAACTTGTTGACTTTATTTTTACGTTTACTTCTTTCATCTAATTATTTGGCTACGATTTCCATCATTACTATACCTTGCAAAGGTAATACTTATTTTTGACTGTGTTTTTTGGGGCGTATATAAATTTTTCTGGCAAGCCATTATAGCTAGTCCAGAGCTAATAGAAGCATCATGCTTTGTTCTATTTGTTATATCAAACTTAGCCCAATCCTGAAGCGTTCTATTAAAAACCATAGTCCCCATGTCCTCAGAACTTCTAAACGTACCATCGGTATCAAATCCTATGTACTTTTCTATATAAGACTCAATAGCGGCTGCGTGAGCTTGTTTTACGTCCTCAGATGAGTTAGGTATCCCACCAAGCTCCTTTTCTGTCTTAGATAGCTTATTATAGACCTTATCAGGTCTATTGGTAGAAAACCCTCTGTACCCTCTATTCTTAAAATGATATAAAAGCCTTGGTTTGTTATTCTCTGCAAGTATCGGCATACCATAAAATACACACGCCATTAAAACATCCTCGAAGAATATCTCTGCTGTCTGAGGTCTAG
>Ga0209555_10002534_pt1 | contig 12841 bp, 10 predicted proteins | sample SaaInl85LU_5_DNA_FD_184643 | JGI IMG/M metagenome (GOLD analysis project Ga0209555, IMG submission 184643) | Marine microbial communities from expanding oxygen minimum zones in the Saanich Inlet - ESP_85LU_5_DNA (SPAdes) (version 2) | ecosystem: Environmental > Aquatic > Marine > Intertidal... | reverse complement strand
GGTTTTTACATCAAAATTATCGTTTGGCCCGAAGATTGCCGAACCTCTACCTAAGAATATCTTCAAATCAGAGAAGTTTGAAGTATGTTCCATTAACTTTTCTCTATATCTTCTCATCCAACCATATCCGAAGTACGCAATATAGGGTTCTTCTTCCCAAAATTCATCTTCCTTTACAGGATATCGTCTATCAGGATAACCTGTTGACGAATTTAGGTCAAAAAACGAATCTACATCATTTTGTGCACAAGCATCAAGTACATTTCCAAGTAAAGTGATGTTCCCAAGAGAACCTTGTATATCAGTTCGTACCGAACCAGGATGTAACACATGACCAGCAGAATGGATTACCAAATCTGCTCCCTTTGTAAGTTCCAATGCAGCATTAATATTGTTTAAATCAATATTTTCTAATACTCTTATATCTTTTTGTATCTCGTTACCCACTTGTAGTGGTGAATTATAGGTATGGGTAGTAATATTCGCTCCTAACCTATGTAATTCTGTAATGAAGTGTGTTGCAAGGAAACCAGCTCCACCTGTAATTACAATATTTTTATTTTTAAAGTAACTCATTTAATATTTTTTTTAATTTTGTTGGTTCAATTTTTGGTTGATGTACTCCTAATGGATTTTCATAGTAAATATCTTCAACTGAAAACTTTTTTGCAACATCATATGGTGCAATATCTTCATCTTTAAGGTATTTACAAAAATATATATCTTCCATAGTGATTTCTTCATCACTATATTGGTTTGTAATCTCTAACATTCGAGATTTCTTACGAAAAGATAACCCACCATTACCAACAATCTTTCCTTCTCTCAATCTTATCCAAGGTGCACCCACATAATTGTAAGAAATAAATTCATCTATGCCAAATCTTCTTAAAATTGTATCAGTTTGAAATATTAAAACATTCTCTGTTGGTATTGTTTCCCAAAATTTAGTGGTTTTAAACATATTATTATACAAAATACCACTCAAATCATCAATTTCTAAGTTTTCTAACTGAATATTGTTCCAATTTTGAGTAAAATCCTTAACAAATTGTTCATTTTTGTTTCCATAATAGATTTTTAATCCCCACTTTACATCAGAACCACTTTCATTTAGATAATACATTACATTTTTACATATAATTTCTAAATCTTTATGTTTTCTTGGTTCTACAATAACCGCAGTGTATTCAGTATCCTTAAAAATACATGGATTGTAATCAGAAAACTTGTTTTTTATGTTTTGTAACCCATGATTCCAAACATCAATATGTTCTTTTGTCTGTTTTGGCATTATTTTTTATTTTTCCAATAAGAATAGATACCCTTTTCAAGTTCGTATGATGGCCATACAAATCTTTCTCTCATTGGTTGTTGTTTTGCCCACTCCCACATCTTAGTTAGACCTTCTTCTAAATCTGTTTTATGCTCAAACCCTAATATCTCTACTGATTTTTCCCAAGTTGGTATAGAATGTTTAACTTCATGTCGTTCCTCTTCAAAAGAAATTTCTCCACCCCCCATAATCTTGATAAGTGTATTGCAAGCATCTTTAATAGATACTTCTCGAATCCCACCTAAATTAATAATCTCTTTAGATGCCTCTTCTTTTACAGCAGAGTTCCAAAGTGGTTCTAATGAATCATCAATATAACTAAATGCTCTTGTCTGTTCACCATCTCCAAATATAGTGAGCTTTTCTCCATTTAAATGTTGATACATCCAAATACCTAATACATTTCTGTACTTATCCCAAATGTTTTGTTTGATACCATAAACATTGTGTGGTCTGATAATACACCAATCCAATCCATGTTGTTCACCTGCAATTTGTATATCCATTTCACAAGCATATTTTGCAACTCCATAAGGGTCTATTGGTCTTGGTACTTGAATTTCATCAAACATATTTCCATCTTGATAACCATATACTGCAAGTGTTGATGTAAATACTAATCTTTTAACATTATTTTTAATACACTCATTAACAATCCTAGCAGTTGCCTTTAGATTGTTATCATAGTTGTATGCTCTAATAAAAGGAGATAATCCTTCAGCCGCATATGCTGAAAAGTGGAATACATAATCTGGTTTATGAACTTCAAATATATTTTCTATTGGATGTGTTACCAAATCCATTTGCCAAAAATTAACTTTTGGATTTATGTTTTCTTTATAACCACCACTTAAATCATCTACACCAATAACTTCTACTTCTGGTTTGTTTTGAATAATCCAATCGGCCAATCTTGAACCAAGTAATCCTGCAACTCCTGTAATTAGTACTTTCATATTAAATCTTTTATTTCTTTATATATGTATTCTCCTATTAATTTATATCCTTCTAAATTTGGGTGATAATCTCCTTCATAATAATTTTTAGTATCATTCCAAACCATTTTACTTTCATATTCCCAAACTGATTTCTTATTTACCATTTCTTCTACTTGAAGTTGATATGATAATGTTCCCAATGGATTTATATAATGCTTTGGGAAATTAAAATTTTCATTTTCTATAAATGGATAAAATCCATTAAAATAAAATCGTTTATATCCATCTAATAAATCTTCAAATTTTGAAAATAATTCTTCTGGTGTATATTCGTTATACTTTTGATATCTATGAGGATATGAAAATACAATAATTATTAAATCATCTTTTGTTATATATTTTAAATTAGCTTTTACAGATTTAAAAATATATTCATTTCCAATACCACAAACACCTAAGTTAATATACGAAAAATTTAGCAAATTTCCAAGCCATTTCGGAAAAGAATTTTGCTCTCTAAGTTTTTCTATAAATGTAGGTGGTGTTGGATTTTCTTTATATTCAAGTTCGGTTTCTACACCATGTCCTGCTGTCCAACTATCACCAAAACATATTAATCTCATGATGATAAAAGTGTTTTAAAAAATGTATAATCAGAATCATTATTTGGTAAATTTGAAATTATCTTTTTATTGTTTTCAAATCTATTTTTATTTTCTTTATAAAATCTAATAATGCTATCTTTATTTTTATGTATCCTAACCAACTCATCTGATATCTTTTTTAAACGAAGAACTTGATTTGGCTCCTCATCATATGAATGGTCAATTACATCTCTATAAAAATCTAATCCAAATTCCTTTTCCATATATTTTATATGATTATAACCAGAAACTATTATTGGTAGTTGATAAAAATAAAAAGGTCTTAGTGATTTTTCAGTAATATGAATTGTTTCAAACACATCATCAAACATTGATTCGGTTACCACACTAACATATGAATTATGATGAGTTTCTTGTTCTTCTCGTATCATTAATCCACCAGATGCACCCCCTGCACCTTCAAGGTGAGGGAAATCATCTCTTTTAAAATCACCATTATTATCTATCATTGATGAATTCTCATTATCACTATATTTCGGTCCTGAGTTAAGTAAAAGTTTAACTGAATTTTGATATAAGTTAAAATCATTCTCATCAAAATATCTTTTAAAATCTTCATCTGATGTTCTTAGTGGTGTAATCATCGACCAATTAGAATCATCTAATAATCCATTAGCCATCATCATAGATAATGTTGCTATTCTATGTGGTTTTGGTGATTTGTTATGACATATAAAAAACTTTCCTTTTTTATCTGCTATAAACGTAGAACCAAGTTCATTAAATACACTTGAACTCGTTAAAGATAATAAATTTAATTTATGAATTACTATATCCGAATTTAATATTTTTTTATATTCTTCCGATTTCGGATTATTTGATAAAATTATAAATTTATTTTCTGCTATTTTGTTTGAATTGAGGAATTTAGTTATACAAGATAAATCTGATAGTGTTTCAGATTCATGTTCTCTGATAAAGATTACTTTAATGTTATCACAATCTTGTAAACATCTTATTAGTTGTTTACTAAATTTTGCAGTTCTTACACAAAATATTTCTTCTAAAGAAAGAGATGTTTTTAATCCATAAAAAAATTTTCTATTTGGATATTTGTAAACATCTTCTATACGATGTCTACGGCATGGTAGAGATTTTTCATAACCTAATTGTTCATAAAAAAATCTTTCGTAAAACTCAAAGAAATAACGCTCATCTCTAAATCCACCACTTCCAAGAAATTTTTCAAGATTATGTTTTGGCCTATTACCTTTCCAATTATCGTAAACAAGGTGTATTTTTTTATTGTTTTCTTGTGTTTCCATAGTGAATGACCTGTACTTTATTAGATTTAAAACTCCTCCATGGGTCAACTACAATAGAACCTTCTGGAAAATCATAATCATGGTGTTTACCCATATGTCCTAATAAATAAACTGCTTTATATGGGTGTGGTTGGTCATATTCTGGTACAATACCTTCTTCTTTACAATAGTGGCCAACTAAGATTGATGAAGAACCATCTAAGTAATGTACATCTGGTTTATAGGCCTTACCTAAAATAATAATTGGTAGTTCGTTTTCTTTTGCAACTTCAACAAGTTTAAGTGCCATGTTTTTTGCTTGTACTTCTCTTGCCAACATAATAGCATCAAATAAATCATATCCCAATCCAAGTGATTCTGCCATATATCTTAATGCAATATTATCTCGTGGATGACATCCTCCACCATCACCCATACCCGCCTTCATATATGCCGGTCCAAGTATTCTATAAGTACTTCTTTCAAGAGCTCCTGTTACAACATCTACATTCATGTTACCATTTCTTTCAGCAACATCCTGAATCATGTTAACCAATGCAACTTTTGTTGATATAAAAGTATTATAGAATATTTTAATTCCTTCTGCCTCATCCCAAGTACCAACTTCATATCGTGTACCTGGTTTTATGAATGTTTTATAAAAATCTAAAAGTAATTTGGCATCACCAGTCATTGTACCATCTTCTGTACCGATAATTACCATCTCAGGATTAACCATATCCCATTTTACAGTACCCATTGCAATTAGATAAGGATTGTAAATGAATCTTGTGTTGGATAATCTATGAATAAACTCTCTTCTGATTGTACCAGGTAAGACTGTTGAAATAAGAACAACTAATTGTTCTTTATTAGTATGTCTGTTTACTTCATCTAATACATTATTTACGATTGAGTAATCAAAATCTTTATTTGGCAAGTGTGATGTAGGTTCTCTACCATCATAATCAGGGTGGTGAGGTGTAGGAACAGCAATAAAGATTAATTCTCTATCCTTACAAACTTCTTCTATTGTAGAAACCATTTCAAAGTTTGCTGGTGTTACTGAAACAACATCATAACCAATTACATCATGTTTTTCGGCCATGATTTCAGCCGCATCTTTTCCGAGTTTACCAACTCCTATAAAACCTATTTTCATAATATCTTTTGTTTATATATAAATATATAATTTTCCTAAAACCCTAAATTACTCCGTTATTTATATCTCCTAAAATCTTTAAAATTGGATGTTGTGGGTTAAAATTATTTTTACCAATTTCATATTTGCTTACTATCATTTTTCTAAATAACTTTTGGTTATGGGTTAGAATATCTTTCATTTCTTCCCTAAACTCCAATAATTCTTTATCGCCATACTCTTTAAATTTAAGAATATTATTTACAATAACATTCGTCCTATCTTTAAGTACAAGCATATTATCATAAGATTCATCCCACCATTTATCAAATGTCTTGAAACCTAACTTATGTAGATATCTTAATGTATGTGGGTTTCCTAATACCATAAATGGATGGCCCATGTATATGGGTTTCCATATTTTTTCAGATAAAAATAATATATCATCATCATACAGGGTTTCGGTTACAATTGATAAAAATGTTCTTTTGTAATCTTCCATTGAAATATCATTTGCCCAATTAATATCAAGTGTTCTATCTATTGTAATTGGAACTATTTGTTTTAATTTTTCAAGAGCTTCGATTTCTTCATCGGCATCTTCTATATTAAAATTACCAACACTTACCCTACCTCTATGCAATACATCATTTTCGTATAAATTTGAACATAACAAAATTCTATGATGTCTCATATTTCTATTGTATGATAAAAAAAGTTGTTGAGTACCATTTGGTTCGAATATACTTGGTTCTTTAGGCATATCATGGGGAGATAACCATATATCAAAAGAAGATACACCAATACCTTTAAACTTATAACCTTTTGCTTTAATATGTTCATCTACTTTTAAGTTTCCATGAAGATAGTAAAGATTTTCTGCAGGTATTCTTTCTCTTTCTAACCATTCATTTATATAATCTAAATCTTTATTATATCTACCACCACTATATCCCTCAAGTGTATGATATAGTACAATTTTTGCTCTACCTTCTTTTACATCTTTTTTAAACTTTTCAGATACACAAGAAAATCCAATATGTTTGTTTAATTCAAAAAAGTTTGGTGTATATATTGGAACAAAATAAATGTGTTTCTTAAAACCTATTTCTTTTTTTGTATAAAATGTAACATTATCTTTCAAGTTAATTGGAGTAACTTGTTCTCTAAGTGTAGCACGACTCATCATCCTACCAGTAGCATCATCAATTATATTCCAATCACCCCACACCTTTGGCCAAGATAATTTATTTTCTTCATAGATGTACCAAGTTGGAGAAGCTGTTGCTGGTCTGTAATATCCAATTAAACTATCATAATCTTCTACTGATATGTTGATATTGCCAACCCACAAATCCCAAATCCCCTCATTGTATTTAAAGATATGAATATCTGCATTATGTTTTTCTAACACATTTTTTAATGCCGTAAAATCTACTGCATAATCTCTACTATCATTTACTACTTGATAATCTACATCTAATTTAATATTCAACACATCTATAATGATTTCCATCACCTCTCGCTTTGTAACATTGAGAAAATCAAAACCAATGTTTAATATGGGTTCATCAAAATTATGATGTACTAAGAAGTTTAAAATCTGTACAGCATCATCAATATAAAGGTGTGGTCTTTTTGCATCAGGGTCCCAAATTTCTAATTTATTTCCCTTTTTAATATCATCAATAATATTGTTTATTAAAACATCAGTTCGTTCAATAGAACTTCTTCCATACAAAGTTGATAATCTAAATATTCTAAAGTTTTCTGGATTTTCTTTTTGAATAATTTTTTCTGATTCTATTTTTAGTTTTGAATAAAATGATGTCACCATTACATCAGATTCTTCATTTACTTTTTTATCAGTTTTTCCATATACACTACAACTACTCATAAAATAGAATCTTCTATCACGAACTATTGTATCTCTAAAAATCTCAATTGTCCTTTCTAAGATTTGAAGCTGTTCTTCTACAACATCATCACTATTGATATCACACAATCTTGGTGATGCTAAATAAAAAACTCTTTCAATAGTAGGAATACTATCAATATGTTTTTCTATATTAATAATATTATCATCTATAAATTCAAGATATTCACTTTCTGGTATAGTATCATAGTTGTTATAGGTCATATTATCTATTACAGTTACTCTATGAGTATCTGCTATAAATCGCTGAACTAATTTAGAACCTAAAAATCCATTACCACCTATTACTAAAATATGCATATTATTCTCTTACTAAATCGGTTGTTACACAATGAAACGAACCACCTAAAGTTCTCGAATGTCTAATCTGACAATCAAGTGATTCTATTCCATATTTCTTTAATTCTTTTATAAGTTCGGTTTGACGATTATCAACAATAACTGTATTTTCATCCACCGAAAGTAAATTCACACCAATCCATACAGATGCACGAATTGTTTTATGATATCCAATATCAACCATAGGAGGACACCAAATCTTATCCCATGATTTTAAAAATTCTGGCATATTATTTTCGTTTACTCTTTCGGGATTAAGTAAACACAATCCTTCACGAAGTACTGCAATTGTTGAATCTATGTGAATATAAGAATATACATCTTCAATGGTATGTACTCGGTAATCACTTCCTAAGAAGTTCTGTAACCATTTGGCACCCTTTAGGTTTCCTGTGTTAGATACTAAGTACAAAATATCATTATTACATCTTAGAATGTTTGCAGCATCAAATACTGGTTCATCATTATTTAGAGTGATTTTTGATAAGTCCTCTCTTTGATACATTGAATCTAATAATCTTGGTTTTGGAGCAGATACCCAATTTGCACCTTGTTCCATTTTTTCAATAAAGATATCTTTAAAACAATCAGTTTCGTATTGTCTTGAACGAAGGGACATTGCTGATTCAATAATACTATTGCCAATTACGGTTACCGTATCTCTTGGACAAAAAGTATAATATTGGGTAGTTTCCCAATGGCCATTTGATATTGTTTTTGTAGTATCGATTGGAGTTGGTCTATAAACCTTAACACCAATATCAGTTAAAAGAGTAGAAAGATTTTCTAAATCTTCATAAGTTTCTTCATATACTTTTTTATCCCAAAAACCAAGTTCTTCCTTTGGAATAGATTCATCAGTAGCATAATTTATACAATGTAAATCTTTACCATGTGTTGGCATATTTGCATTATCAATTGTACCTACTATAACTTCTTTGAGCTTTCCCCACTCGCTGTTTACTTTAACCATTCTGTTAGTTCTATTATTTCGTTTGCAACTTTATTATTAAAATTTCTACCATTGTGAGACAAATCTCTTGCCAATGAATATAAGTAATTTTCCTCTTCTTTATAAGTGTTACTTTTATCAATATTGGAAAAATCGTATATATGAAATTTTTGATAGTCTGATTTATATTTCTGATTAAAATCTCCAAAATCCATATGAAAGGTTGGAACATTAAATCCTGCCCAAATATTGTTTAAATATATTGGAGATATTAGAGATTCTCTATATGCTTCGGTTTCATCTAATATCCAATATTTTTTATAAAAAGGAATAATTTCTTTATCAAACGAACCAAAATCCCAATTCACAATTGATTGATTTAATAATCTCTTATTATCTTCTAATAGTAAAGTAGATAATCCCATACGTGTCCAACTTGGATATTGATAAATTACTAATTTTGGTAATTTTTTGCTATTGTTTAGAAGATAGTTTAAAAAAAGAGTAGTATTATTTACATGAAATCCAATACCACTACCACAAACACTCAAATTTATGTTTTTACAATTATAATGTTTAGAAACTTTGTAACTGTAAGTATCTTCATAATGCAAACCATATCCATAACTATAAGAACATCCAAAGGTTACAATATATTCATCACCAGTATCTATTTCAGATATTAAATCTCCCCGATATCCGTATTCATTGTGAATATAATCTATATCCACATCTGTATAATACCACTTATCCTTATCTAAAAGGGAAAGTTTATCGTAATACTCCTGGTCAACACCATCTATGTCTAAATTTATAACAGTTCTATTACTTATTCCAGGATTATATGCAAATGGTTTATCGTTTGATAAAATAAAACTCATAATTCAATTTTTAATTTCCAATATCTATTTTTTCTTTGGTGGTGGTATGCTCTATGATAAAATTCTTTAGGTGATAATTCATCAGAATCCCAGTGTGATAAAGTTACAACATTACCATCAATACCTGTTGTATATTTTAATGTATCTTTGTTGTATTTTTTAACTAATGGATATTTTTCTTTATAATCTTTACAAACATCCATATTAAAATCTAAAACATCATCAAGTTCTTTATCATAAATATTCTTAATAAATAAATTTAATTCTTCTCGTAATTGTTGTTTATTTTCTAAAAAAATAATACTTGTTGCACCTTTATATTCCCAAAAAATATCATCATCACCTAAAACTTGTCTACCCCAAAAAGCTCCTTTATTAAAAACATCGTTTAATAAAGTTTTTGTTTGTATTATTTCATTACCAATTAGTGTATCTTTTTTATCTATAAAATAATCATATAATTTTTCAATAACATCTAAATGTTTTAAATCATATTTGTTATGAAGATATTCTAACAGATAATGTCCCCAGCCATAATAATAAAAAACAATTAAAAGATGTGATATTAGGTTACCCCTAACAACTTCTTCTTCATTTGCTGTACCCGTACCAACTACAGCGTAAGTTTTTTCAACAATATAATCTTCTAAATCTTCCACACTTAAATAAAAAGTATCAAGTGGAACTTCTTTTGTTTTCATTTTATATTTTTCTTGATACCAAGGTTGTCCCATTGTAGCATTATATGTTATTACAAGTGGATGTACCATTAAAAAATCTTTTTGTCCAATATCTATTAAACGTTGAATACCTGTCTTTAGTGATTCATAAGTTTCGTTTGGCATTGGCCAAATTAATTCTGAATAAGTTGATATATCTTGTTCTTGATATTTTCCTAAATACTCAAGAGCTTCATCTTGTTTTAGATTTAATCGTTTAGTGGCATCTAAAGTATCTTCATGTAAAGATTGCATTGCAAAGGTAATACCTTTAAACAAACGAGTACCCGCATCTTTATCTAACATTGCAATTTCATAAATTCTATCTGAATTTGCTTTTGCCCATGTTACATCCCAAAATTTTGGGAATCCTTTTTCTTGTTTTGTTTTAATTACATATTTTGTAATATCTACATCACGAGGCATCAGCCCCCAATTCGAATCACAAACTGCAACATACTCAATCTTCCTATCAGCCATCCAATCAATTTCTGATTTCACTCTCTCCATATCAAACATTTTGATTTTCTGCCAATAATCATCCCCAATATCACAAAATGTACATTTGTAAGGACACCCTCTAAGAGTTTCATAAGTAACCTGCCACATTTGAGGGCCATGTTCTTTTTCTACCCTTTCTATAATCCAATCATAAAAACCAGTAAGGATTGGTGATGGAATTATATTCAAATCTTGTACTCTTGTTGGAAGTGGACAAAGTTCACCCCCCTTTGGAAATACATGAGGAATATCATTGTAGGTTTCTCCTTTGATATATCTTTTAAGAATTTCTTTAGAAGCATGCTCACCCTCACCCATTACTGCAATATCAAACATAGGATATTTTTCAAAGAACTCCTTATCTCTTTTATCCACATGAGGCCCACCTGTGATTGTTAAACAATTTGGATATTTTTCCTTTGTTCTTTTTGCTAACTCTTTATTATATTCCCAATTCCAAACATAAGAAGATAACATCATCACATGAGGTTCATGTTCCATATTATCAACATATTCTTTTGGTGATTTCTTCTCAATCAAAACATCTGAGACTTGAAAGTTTTCTTTTACTAACTTACTTGTACTGGCATACATCCATTGGTAACTTATCGCAATGGGTAAGAAACTATTAGGCCCGTATTTATCAGCTACTTGTACAAGGTATAAGTTTTTCATTTAATAGTAAATAGTTTATTTAATGATAAATCTTTATATGATTCCCAAGAATGTGTATCTTCGTGTTCTGTATTTAATTGATTAAATAAAATTAACCCTCGTGCGGCATCTTCTGGTGTCATATACATATGATATCCAAATGTTTCAATATCATCTTCGGTTTGTGGTTTATTCAAATCTCTACCATCGTATCTTGCCTTTACCAACCAATCGTATGCTTCTTTATCATCAGTTAAAATCATACCACCTCTACCGATTGGTAATCTTTTTTTGATTTGAAAAGAAAGTGTTTGAAAATTATCACCCCCAATATACATTCCTTTTGTAAACCTACCTGCTGAATCCCAAATATTGAGTGGTTCTAGCTGATACAACCCTTCCCACTCTTTTTCTACTAATTTAATTTTACGATACCCAGCAGTTACAATAATATTTGGAACTGAAATATAGGTGTGTTTTGGTACTTTTATTGTTTTCTTATATTCACGAATATATTGTAAACATAAAAATATTGCGTTTGTATCACAATCAACTGCCACCGCATATTTAGAACCAGCATAGTTAGAAATTTCGTGTTCAAACATTTCCACAATTTCATGTGGTGTATTCCAGTTATAACCAAGTTCTCTAATTTGGTTTGGTTCTGGTCTTTGGAATTCTTTAGGTATTTTTCCAAGTGGCCAAGTGGTATGCATTATAATAAAGTTTTATTTTTTTTAGTTGCAGCATGTTTTACATACATTTCTACAATATCCTTAACTTCATCATCAACCGTCATTACTGGTTTTAGACCATTGGTATTATCATAGTATTCTGCAAATTCACTCCAAGTAGATTTTGGTACTCTAACTAACATCTTACAATATGAAAGTGCAAATAAATCAATAACATTATCAATTACATTCCCATATGTTTTTATCTTTTCAACATCAACTCCAGATTTATATAAGTAATCTTCGAATGGAAATCTATAATTTCTTTTTTCCAATATCCTATGGCCGTATTTTTTAATAAATGGATAAATAAACATATCAGGTAAATCATGTGATATATAAAATTCTTGATTTGGATTTTGTTGTAAGATAGAATCCATAATGTGAAAATATCTCTCATCTGGTACAAATTTATATGCTACATCCTGTACTGTTTTATACTTTGAAATATCTTGATATAAGGATGTTAGTGTATCATCGTTCCACATTTTCATATCTTCTTCCGAAACAGGGACTCCATTGAATCTTCTAATATGAATACCAACCACATCAGCCATCTCACCCTTTAATAAACCATCCAACTTTTGATGCTTTAATCTAATTTTAGATAACGGTCTATTATTCAAATCGTAGAAAGGAAGATGGTCATACAAATTAGGATTTGTATTAATATTAAGTAGTTCTTCTAAACTTTTATAACCAAAATCAGAATAATAATGATTATCAGGTAACAATAAATTACCTTTTTTAAACATTGAATTAATCTTTTTTTCAGAAAGAGATTTTGCTAAAGATACTTTT
>Ga0209555_10002528_pt1 | contig 12852 bp, 12 predicted proteins | sample SaaInl85LU_5_DNA_FD_184643 | JGI IMG/M metagenome (GOLD analysis project Ga0209555, IMG submission 184643) | Marine microbial communities from expanding oxygen minimum zones in the Saanich Inlet - ESP_85LU_5_DNA (SPAdes) (version 2) | ecosystem: Environmental > Aquatic > Marine > Intertidal... | reverse complement strand
CATCACTAAGATTTCATCGGCATCGACAATAGTCGATAGCCGATGCGCAATAGTGACTGTGGTATGCCCAGCCGAGAGCTCTTTGAGCGCGCGCATTATCGATTGCTCAGCATGGCTATCGAGAGAGGAGGTGGCTTCATCAAACAGCAGTATGGCGGGGCGCTTGAGAATAGTGCGGGCAATGGCAACACGCTGTTTTTCTCCACCGGAGAGCTTCAAACCGCGTTCGCCAACTACCGTGTCGAGACCTTCAGGCAACTTTTCAATAAAGCTCTGCAGGTGCGCGAGGCGCACCGCCTCAGTTAGCTCCTGCTCTTGTGCGTCGGGCCTACCATATTGGATGTTGTCGCGCAGCGAACCGTTAAAAAGCACAGTATCTTGAGGGACCACCCCAATAGCGGAGCGCAGCGAGGGTAACGCCAGCGTATTAATCGGCTGGCCGTCAATGGTGATAGAGCCACTGCAGGGGTCGTAAAATCGAAACAGTAATCGCGCTATAGTCGACTTCCCTGCACCGCTCGCGCCAACTATTGCAACGCTCTGGCCCGCGGCAACAGAAAAGCTGATGTTTTTGAGAATCGGCCGCGAGGGATGATAGCTAAAATTGAGATCCTTGACCTCAATAGCGCCGCCATCTAAGTCGAGATCTTGTGGGTGCTCTGGCTGTTCAAGTTGTGGTTCAACGCGCAGCAGGGCAAATAGGTTTTCAATGTTGGCGGTGCTGCTTTTTATCTCTCGGTAGACAAAACCGAGAAAGTTAAGCGGCACGAATAACTGCACCATAAAGGCATTAATCAAAACAAAATCGCCAAGCGTGAGCTCGCCGCTGGCGACCTTAATCGCTGCCAAGCTCAGCATTGCGGTGATCGCAACTGCAATTACCAGCGCCTGGCCAGAATTTAATAGAAACAGCGATAGGCGGCTGCGCCTGCGAGCTTGCTCCCACTCGGCGAGTTCGCGATCGTAATGATCCGCTTCGTACTGCTCATTGGTAAAATATTTGACAGTCTCGTAGTTGAGCAAACTGTCTATAGCACGAGTATTGCTGGCGGAGTCTGCGCGGTTGGCAGCGCGCACATGTTCGGTGCGCCATTCTGTAGCGACAACAGAAAAGCTGACATAGAGAACGACTGCCAGAAGCGTGATCAGGGCAAATGCAGCGCCGTAATTAAGTTGGAAAAGTACCACTACCAGGGCGATTTCAACAAAAGTCGGAGCAATATTAAAAACAAAAAACCGCATCAAAAAGCTGATGCCGTTAGTGCCGCGTTCAATATCGCGAGCCAGCCCGCCTGTGCGCCGCTCGAGATGGAAACCAATGTCGAGTTGGTGGAGATGCTCAAAAACTTGCAGGCCGAGTCTGCGCATGGCGCGCTCAGTTACACGCCCGAAGAGTGTATCGCGAAGTTCACCGAGCAGGCTCATCGAGAAGCGGGCGAAGCCGTAGGCCAACACTAATGCAATAGGCGCTGCAACTATTTGAGCGGTGGGGTTGTCGAGGCTGTCTACAATCGCCTTGAGCAGGAAGGGGCCACCCACGCTTGATGCCTTGGCAGCCAACAGACAAATGACCGCCAGCCCAATGCGACGTTTGTATTCCAGCAGGTAGGGCCAAATGAGCAGTATTACTCGCCAGTTTATGGCGCTGTCAGCGTTATCGGCGTAGTGGCTAGGACGCATCGTCGCACAGCGCTAGCAAAATCTCTTTGGCTTCATTGATCTGTGCTGCTAGGTAGTCGCTGCCACCTCGATCGGGGTGCAGGCGCTGCATCAGCCTGCGGTGCGCAGCAATTATCTGCTTGCGCGGAGCTCCCACCGTTAAACCGAGTATTTGCGCTGCTTGCTCGGCACTTAAAGCGCTGCTTGAGGGAGCTTGGGTATCCTGTTCGCGACCAAATTGAGCTGCGCCAAGTCTACAGGCGCGCAACAGCAGAGCCGACTGGCGATCACTGCTCTGCCATGATTGCCAAAGCTCTTGGTACTGCTCATCTGTCAACGCTTTGACATCCAAACCCGCTAGCTCGCCAGCAGCTTCAAGCAGTGTGCCGGACAGGGTCGAGTTGCCAAGATCGAAAGTAACCCGCACTCGTGAGGTTGAAAAACTGGGGCGCAATGGGCGTATTCTGCTTAACAGGCCAATAATAGGTGCCGAACGCAATCCGATCGCCAAAAGCGTCTTGCCGCCTGCCAGTAGTGCAGCTAAAGCGGCGCCAATCCAATGCATGCGGCCTGTTAGTGCTGCTGCAATGGCAATGGCGGCCACTAAATAGGCGGCACTAGTCAACGCAAAGCTGCGTTTTTCTGCCCCATCGCGCTGACTCAAGCTCCGCCACCACCAGAACAGCAGTAGGGCTATAGCGACAAACAGAATCAGCTTTGGCATGGGGCGCTCTCCTAGGGGATGTATCGCATCAACATGGCGTGTTGTTCACTATCCTGCAGCCCATTGCCCTCTGGCAGGCGGACCTTCACCCGATGGCCTGAACCTGGCGCTGCAGAGATCGCTTCACCATGTTTGTTCTCAATGCTGTCGAGGACAAAATTACTATTTCCGGCAGGGGTTACCAGTTGTAGCGTGTCACCCTTTTCAAATCGGTTTTTTACCTCGATGACAGCGGTCTGCTCAGCGCTGTCAATTTCAATTAACTCGCCGACAAATTGCTGATTGGGGTTGGTCGAGGCGCCGGCGGTATAATTTTGATATGACTCGGGAACGTGACGGCGGTAAAAGCCCTCGGTATAGCCGCGGTTGGCAAGATGATCGAGTTCAACCATTAAATTCATATCAAACTCTTTGCCTGCGACGGCTGCATCGATAGCGCGACGATAGACCTGTGCGGTGCGTGCGACGTAGTAGTGAGATTTGGTGCGCCCTTCAATTTTCAGTGAGTGAAGACCCATCTGCACCATTTGTGGGACATGCTGAACGGCGCGCAGATCTTTTGAGTTCATGATGTAGGTGCCGTGCTCATCTTCGTAGGCTGGCATCAACTCACCCGGACGATTCTCTTCCTGTAGCAGCATTACGGGGGATTGTTCCTCTTCCTGCTGGCTACCTTGCTCAGGCTCCCAGTGCACCGGCTGGGTAGGGATGATATCGCCGGTTTCGGTCTCTTTGGCCTCATGTGCTTGGTACTTCCAGCGACAGGCATTGGTACAGGCGCCTTGATTGGGGTCGCGGTGATTCATGTAGCCAGAGAGTAGGCAGCGGCCGGAGTACGCGATGCAGAGTGCGCCATGCACGAATACTTCGATCTCCATTTCAGGAACTTCGGCGCGTATTTCAGCGATCTCGTCCAATGAGAGCTCTCGCGACAGAATGACACGCTTGACTCCCTGCATGCCCCAGAATTTTACGGTGGCAAAATTGACTGCATTGGCTTGAACTGACAGATGAACAGTTTGCTCTGGCCATTTTTCGCGTACCAGCATGATCAGCCCAGGATCCGACATAATGAGTGCGTCGGGTCGCATAGCGATAACCGGCTCTAGATCGCGCAAATAGGTCTTAACCTTATTGTTGTGTGGTGACACATTGCTGGCCAGATAAAACTGTTTGCCCATGGCGTGGGCCTCTTCGATGGCTGCAGCGATGTTTTCTTCGCGATTAAATTCGTTATTGCGCACACGCAAACTATAACGCGGCTGGCCCGCGTAGACAGCATCAGCACCGTAGGCGAAGGCGTACTGCATACTTTTTAGAGTGCCGGCTGGAGAGAGAAGTTCTGGGGTAAACATGATTTATGACCGCAATAATGAGAGAGAAGTTAGTTTGTTAATTTTACCGGAAATTATCTTGCGAGTGGCAAAATAGTTTACTGTTTTAGTAGGATAATTTTTGGCTCGGCGCATACAGAATTGTCTGTTGGCCGATCATCCCGCTCAGTGAAGTAGTTTTTTTGCCTATTACCGGCCAGATGGTTTTGATTTGCTTTGTGAATGGTTCATTATGTCTTTAATAGGCAACTTTTTAAAAATAAGGAAATATTATGCAGCAAGCGCGAATCATTGTCGGAATCAGCGGTGCCAGTGGCACTATTTACGGCATTCGTTTGCTGCAAAAGCTAGCGGCTATTGACTGGGTAGAAACCCACTTGGTAATGACTAAAGCAGCCAAGCTAACTTGTAGCGTAGAAACCGAGTGGTCGATCGATGCCGTCGAGGCGCTCGCCGATGAGGTGCATGATAATCGCAATATTGGCGCCACGATTGCTAGCGGATCTTTCGCCACGATGGGAATGATTGTCCCGGCTTGTTCTATCAAAACGCTCTCAGCGATCGCCAACTCCTACGCCGATAGCTTGTTAGTGCGTGCAGCCGATGTGGTGCTCAAAGAGCGCCGGCCTCTGGTGTTAATGCCGCGCGAAACACCGCTGCACGCCGGGCACTGCGAATTGATGCTTAAAGCGGCTCAGCTGGGAGCAGTCATTGCTCCACCGATGCCCGCTTTTTACAACTTGCCAGAGACGCTCGACGATATTGTTGATCACAGTGTCACGCGCGTGCTCGATCTGCTAGGTGTTGAGCAGCCCGAGGCAAAACGCTGGCAAGGCTTGTAAACGCCGTTAATCAATATAGCGGCGTGGCACGCGGGAGCTGACACCTGTGAGCAGTTGATAACTGATAGTTCCAGCAGCCCCTGCCACCTCGGTTACAGGGATGTTCTCCCCCCACAGCTCTACCTCAGACCCCAGTGCAACGCCTTCAACGTCGGTTACATCGACAGTAACCATATCCATGGATACTCGCCCCACTAGCGTCGCGCGTTGGCCGTGTACGGCGACCGGCGTACCGTTGCTAGCATGGCGTGGGTAACCGTCGGCATATCCAATGGGCACGGTGGCGATCAGCGAGTCGCGCTCAGCACGCCAGCGCCCGTTGTAGCCGACGATGTCGCCAGCAGGAATTTTCCGCAGCGCAATCACTTGGCTGTGCAGACACATTACCGGCTGGAGTTCCAGTTCGCTAGGACTCTGCATAGAGGCGCCGTATAAAGCAATACCAGGCCGACACCAGTCGCGCGCGCAATCTTGCAATCCAATTATGGCTGCTGAGTTGGCGAGGCTCTGCTCAGCGGGCAGATCGGCGGCGACAGCGTCAAATAGTTCTATCTGATCAGCGACAGCTTGAACGCCTTTCTCTGCAGAGTGAAAATGACTACACACGACCATGGCTGAGTGCACGTTACTGCTGCCGATCAGTGCTCTATAAGCCGGCTTTAGCTCTTCAGGGGCAAGCCCCAGTCTGTGCATGCCGGTGTCTACCCCCAGCCAAACACGAACGGCCGCAGGTAATTTAGCTTTCAGCAACCATTCTATCTGTTGCTGATTATGGATCATCAGCCAGCAGTTGTTGGCACTTGCAAATGTAACATCGACAGGATCAAAGGCGCCCTCAAGGAGCAGTAGAGGCTGTTCAATTCCAGCGACGCGCAGCTGTTGCGCCTCCTCCGGGGTGGCCACAGCATAAGCGATAGCTAAGTCGTTGAGACTGTCCGCTATCTTTGCAGCGCCATGGCCATAGCCGTCGGCTTTGAGCATCGGAATCAATTTACTGTGCGGTACCTGAGCTGCCAGCACCCTGTAATTATGGCGCACAGCGCTGCGATTAACAGTGGCAAAAGTAGGGCGCGGCATAATTAGTAGTTAAACTTTCCTTGGCTGTAAAGTTTGAAAGCGTGCAGCCATCCAGGGCCAATCTCTCCGCATCCCACCGGCACACCGTCGATACTGATTACAGGCACAACTTCACGTGATGAACTGGTAATCCATACTTCATCCGCAGCGGCGAGCTGAGCTTTGTCTACGGCTTGCTCTATGACCTTGAATTTTTTATCTGCGTGCAGCAGGTCTAGCAAGATATGACGAGTAATCCCCGGTAATAGCTGGTTGTCTAGCGGCGCGGTATAAACCGTTTCACCACACAGCACAAACACATTGGAGGTGCTCGCCTCGGTAAGTTGGCCTCTAGGATTAAATAATAGTGTCTCATCGCTGTGCTGCTCACGGCCGTGCTGATAGTGCATTACATTGCCAAGCAGGGATGTAGTTTTGACATCGCAGCGCTGCCAGCGTTGATCTTGTTGAGTCACCACGCGATAGGGTGTGCAGCTCGTTATCTCAGCTGAGCGTGGGGTCGGTATTGGAAAGGCGTAAACAAAAACAGTTGGCTTGACTGTGGCGCTGGGGTAGGCGTGGCCTCGCTGAGCAACAACGCCGCGGGTGACCTGTATGTAGAGCCCCAAGTTGGTCTCTTCGTGGCTGTCTAGCACTCGTCGACAAATATTCTGCCACTCTTCAAGGGTTGGAGTGCCGGCAATATTAAGCTCGGCCAAGCCATTGTTGAGACGATGTATGTGTAAAGTGAAACCGACAAATTGGCCGTTGTAGGAGGGTACTACCTCATAGAGCCCATCGCCAAATAAAAAGCCTCTGTCCATAGGAGATATAGCGGCTTGCTCCGGGGCACAGAATTGACCGTTGAGATAGACCAGGGCCATCAGCTAATCCTGCGATTGCGCTGCGCGTTGCAGGTGTTCAACAATATCATTTATGGCGACGGCTTGGTTGTCGCTGGCAGTGCGCGCGCGGTATTCGTACTCGCCTGCGGCAAGACCGCGATCACCGATGACAATACGGTGTGGGATGCCTATCAACTCGATATCAGCCAGCATAACGCCGAGACGTGCTTTGGCCTCATCCATCAGCAGCACGTCAAATCCGGCATCCCGCAGTTGCTGGTAGAGGAGTTCAGATTGCGCGGCGACATCGGGGCATTTATGGCCGTTAATGGGGATGATGGCCACGTCAAACGGCGCGATAGAAGCCGGCCAGATGATACCGTTGTCGTCGTGGTTCTGTTCGATCGCGGCAGCGACTATGCGGCTGATTCCGATACCGTAACAACCCATAGTGATAGACTGCTCTTGTCCTTGCTCGTTGAGGACGGTGGCCTTGAGAGACTCGCTGTATTTGCTGCCGAGCTGAAAAATATGGCCAACTTCAATACCGCGACGTATCTCCAAATTACCTTTGCCATCAGGGCTGGCATCGCCTGCAATGACGTTGCGAAGGTCAGCGACTGTGCCGGATTGGGCGTCGCGACCCCAGTTAACGCCAGTAAGATGCTCGCCGTCGCGGTTGGCGCCGCAAACAAAATCACTCAGCGCCGCAGCATCAAAATCTGTATAAATGGGCAGTGGCAATTTTACGGGGCCAATTGAGCCAGGCGAAACTCCTAGTGTTTGAGTAATTAGAGCAGCGTCGGCAAGTTTTGGCTCAGTAGTTAGGCCGAGCAGGTGCTGCAGCTTAATTAAATTGAGATCATGATCACCGCGCAAGACTACAGTCACCAGACGTTGTTCTGCTTCTTCGCCGCAATCCAATACCAACACTTTGACTGTCGACTCTACGGGTATTTCTAGATATTCGCAGAGCTGCTCAATACTCGATACGCCCGGCGTAGCAACGGTTGCTAAAGTTTCATTTGGCGCTGCTTGCGCACTCTCTGAGCGCTGACAAGTGGCTTTTTCCATATTCGCCGCATAGCCGCCTTGATCGGCAAAGACGATAGCGTCCTCACCTGAGTCGGCCAGCACATGAAACTCATGTGAAAGTGTGCCGCCGATGCTGCCGGTATCCGCTAATACTGCGCGAAACTGAAGACCGATACGTGTAAAAATAGCCGAGTACGTCGCGTACATTTCATCGTAGGTCTGGTCGAGAGAGCCCTGGTCAAGATGGAAAGAGTAGGCATCTTTCATGATGAATTCACGGGTGCGCATAACTCCAAAGCGTGGGCGGCGCTCATCGCGGAATTTGGTTTGAATCTGGTAAAAGTTAAGCGGTAACTGTTTGTAGCTGCGCACTTCATTGCGCACCAGATCGGTTATGACCTCTTCGTGTGTAGGGCCCAAGCAGAAATCGCGCTCATGGCGATCTTTAATGCGCAGCAACTCAGGGCCGAATTGGCCCCAACGGCCTGACTCTTCCCAGAGGTCTGCGGGCTGCACAACCGGCATCAGTAGCTCTAGGCCCCCAGCCCGATCCATCTCCTCTCGGACGATATTTTCGACCTTGCGCAAAACCCGCAAACCCAAGGGCAGCCAAGTGTACAAGCCAGCCGCTAGTTTCTTGATCATGCCGGCACGCAGCATCAACTGATGGCTGATCACCTCGGCGTCTGCGGGTGTCTCTTTCTTTGTGGCAAGTAAATATTGACTGGCGCGCATGTGGATCCTTTTTGTTGGCCTCGGCGCGTAGCGCCCAGTTTTTTAAAAATACTATTTTACGGTGCTGCGCGGTTGCGGTACAGCATCGCCTGCTTTTAAATACAGATACTCCGATAACTTTCAAGAGAAAATCGATTCTATGTTCAAAATTCATCCGCAGTTAGCCAAAGATTGTGTGGTTGTCGCGGAGCTTGCTGTCTCCAGTGTGCTTCTCAGTAAAGACGCCAATTACCCTTGGTATATTTTAGTGCCTAGAATCGAAGCTGCGCGAGAGCTACATCACTTAAGTCGCGATATACAACACCAAATTTATACTGAATCTGCGCAATTGGCTGCTGCCATTGATAAGCTCCACAGCCCTGACAAACTCAATATTGCTGCGCTGGGGAATATGGTTGCGCAGCTACATATCCATCACATTGGTCGTTATGAACAGGATGTCGCTTGGCCTGCGCCCGTGTGGGGCAGGGTAGACCCAGCACAGTACAGTACAGAATTGTTGCAGCAACGAGTAGAAGAAATGGCTGCAGAGCTTGCATGAGCAATGTTTTAAGCAAAAAAAAACCCGCCGAAGCGGGTTTTTTTATTCAAGGGTGAAGCTTATTTAGCCATATCCTTGAGCTTCTTGAGCGGCAGTACTTTGACAGCCGTAGAGGCAGGCTTGGCAGCAACATCCATAGTTTCGCCTGGGCGGAACGGATTGGGGACATTTTTTTGAGCTTTGCGAGCAGGTTTTTTAACCGTTTTAATTTGCAACAAGCCGGGCAAGACAAACTTGCCAACGCTGCGCTTCTTGACATGGCGCTCTACAAGAGTACCGAGATTGTCCAAAACCGCATTAACGTCTTTGCGTTGCAGACCAGTTGCGCCCATCAGCTCTTCGACGATTTGGGTTTTTGTCATCGGCTTGCCGGCAACAGCTGTTGATTTCATCGCTACTACTTTAGCTGCGACTGGCTTCGCCGCTACTTTTTTGGCAGCTACTGCAGCCGGTGCTTTTTTAACTGCAGGTTTTTTTGCAGCGACTTTTTTTACAACGGGCTTCTTGGCAACTACTTTTTTGGCAGCTACTTTTTTAGCCGGTGCTTTTTTTACTGCAGCTTTTTTAGCTACAGGTTTTTTGGCAGCGACTTTCTTTACAACTGGTTTTTTAGCGGCAGCTTTTTTAGCCGGGGCCTTCTTCGCAGGTGCTTTTTTCGCCGGAGCTTTCTTTTTAACGACCATGGTTGATTCCTTCAATTAGCAACTTGAGATTTACCGTTAGCCGGGCGAATGACTAGTGCACTGCCGCCGCGACGTACGTTTTATACCATGTAGTTTTGGCGGTTGGCCACTCTGACCCGCTATTTTTAATGTTTTTTCGCGATTTTTTTAAAAAAAAACCGCAAAAACTGCCATTTTTTTGCTTTTAGCGTTGCTGGATGGCTAAACACAGGTCGCCCTTTTCTGTGACTGAGCTATAATGCGCGCCGCCAAAACGCAACGATGTTGATCCGTTTTGGTACACAGATAATCAGAACAGTTATATGAGGTATGAGAGCAGATGCCGATCTATGATTACCGCTGCCAGGCTTGTGGTACTAGCCAAGAAGCGCTGCAAAAAATGAGCGATCCAGATCTTATCGACTGTGTCAGTTGCGGCAAGCCGGAATTAAAAAAACAGATCTCTGCGGCAGGTTTTCGCCTGGCCGGCAGTGGCTGGTATGAAACAGATTTCAAAACTGGCAGTAAGAAAAATATTGCGGGTGACGGCGGTTCCCAAGCCGGCTCCGAGTAAATTAGCTAAAACAGCGACATGCAAGAGAGTCTGACATGAAAAGAACCATCTACTGCGGCGCGGTAACCGAAAAAGAAATTGGCCAAACTGTTACTTTAAACGGCTGGTTAGATCGCCGCCGTGATCATGGTGGCGTAATCTTTATTGATCTGCGCGATCGCGAGGGCATAGTTCAGGTGGTTTTTGATCCTGATGCAGAGTCTTGCTTTCAGCTTGCCGACAGCTGCCGCTCTGAATATGTTTTGCAGGTTACCGGCAGAGTCCGCGCGCGCAGTGAAACGACGGTAAATCCCAATATGAAAACCGGCGCCATCGAAGTTTACGGTGTCGAGCTCGAGGTGCTCAACGAAGCTGCAACGCCGCCGTTCCAGCTCGATGACCATGTTCAGGTAGGAGAAGAGGTGCGCTTGCGCTACCGCTATATGGATCTGCGTCGCGAAGAGATGCAGAAAGGTTTGCGCCTTCGCTCTGCTGTCACTTCTACCATTCGCAACTACTTGCACAACAGTGGGTTTCTAGATATCGAAACACCCATAATGACCCGTGCCACGCCAGAGGGCGCACGCGACTACTTAGTTCCCTCGCGCACTCATGCAGGTAAGTTTTTTGCTATGCCGCAATCGCCACAACTATTTAAGCAGTTATTAATGGTTGCAGGTTTTGATCGCTACTATCAAATTGCCAAATGTTTCCGCGATGAAGATCTGCGCGCAGATCGTCAGCCCGAATTTACACAAATTGATATAGAGGCTTCTTTTATTGACGAAGCCGATATCATGGCACTGACAGAAAAAATGATCGCTGGTATCTTTAGCGAGCATATGGGTGTGGAGCTCGGTGCATTCCCGAGCATGTCCTGGCATGAGGCGATGGAGCGTTTTGGATCGGACAAGCCTGACCTGCGCCTGCCTTTGGAATTAATCGAGATCAAAGATCTTCTTGCCGACATCGATTTTAAAGTGTTTTCTGGCCCAGCCAACGATCCGACCTGTCGTGTTACGGCCCTCAAAGTACCGGGTGGAGCGCAGCTCTCCCGCAAACAAATTGACGACTACACCAAATTTGTCAGTATCTATGGTGCTAAGGGTTTGGCGTGGATTAAGGTGAATGAGTTGGCCGCTGGTATTGAAGGGCTGCAGTCACCGATTATCAAGTTCCTCGGTGACCAGGTCACGCTTGACATAATGCAGCGTCTGCAGGCTAAAGATGGTGACATCATTTTCTTTGGCGCTGACAGTTACACCGTGGTCAGCGAGGCGTTGGGCGCTCTGCGCTGTAAAGTCGGCGCCGATTTGGATCTCTTTACGTGTGATTGGGCGCCCCTGTGGGTAGTTGATTTCCCCATGTTTGAAGCAGATGGCAAAGGCGGCTTAACACCACTGCACCACCCATTTACCGCGCCTTCATGCAGTGTAGAAGAGCTTAAAGCCAATCCGGGCGGGGCTTTATCTCGCGCTTACGATATGGTTCTCAACGGTGTCGAGCTCGGCGGCGGATCGATCCGTATTCACCACCCCGCCATGCAGTCAGAAGTGTTTGAGGTGCTAAATATAAGCGCTGATGAGCAGCGTGAAAAGTTTGGCTTCTTGCTCGATGCGCTCAAGTTTGGAGCGCCACCTCACGGCGGCCTGGCCTTTGGTCTCGACCGTCTTATCATGCTGATGACAGGTGCCGAATCAATCCGCGATGTGATCGCTTTCCCGAAAACTCAGTCAGCGGCTTGCCTGATGACAGATGCTCCAGGGGTGGTTGCCAATGAGCAACTGCGCGAACTTAACATCCGTTTGCGACAGAGTGCGACTGAAGAAAAATAATTTACCCGCGAGCAATCGCAACACTAGGAGAAGACGATGAAAGTTGTAAAGAAGAGCAGTGAGTACACCGTTTACCAAAAACGTTCAGGTCGCTATGCAGTAGCAGCCAAAGGCGGTCGTTTGGTTAATGGCGAAGACAAAGTGGCTATCTTGCTTGAGCTTGGCCTGATCAAACTCACCGCAGCAGCCCCTATAGAAGAGGTTGTTGAAGAAGTGGCAGAAGAGAGTGCCGATGCAGCAGAGGAATCTGCCGATGCACAAGAGAGCGCTGAAGAAGAGGCTTCTGCTGCCGAATAAGTTTGGCAGTAAACAGATAAGAACGGGGCTTTTGCCCCGTTTTTTTTGCCTGAAAAAGCACCAGCATTGACATCAGCAGGGGGGTTGCTGATACTGTACAAAAACTCAGGTATCACTCTGTATGCACCGAATAATAGGGATAGACCCAGGGTCTCAGCGCACCGGCTACGGGGTAATCGACATAGTAAATAATCAGCCTGTCTATGTGACCAGTGGCATTATCCGGCTGCCCAAAGAGGGGCTTCCAGCGCGGTTGGCGCTTATATTTGATGGGGTTTCTCAGCTGATAGAAGAGTACCAGCCTCACCAGTTTGCAATAGAAGAAGTTTTCGTCGCTCATGATCCACGCGGTGCATTAAAATTGGGGCAAGCTCGCGGTGCCGCAATAGTGGCTGCAGTAAAAGCTGGGCTGCCGGTTTTTGAATATGCAGCTCGCTCAATAAAAAAAGCGGTGGTCGGCAACGGTGGGGCAGACAAAACGCAAGTGCAAATGATGGTGACGCAGAGGCTTGGGCTGACTGGGACTCCATCAGAGGACGCTGCAGATGGCTTGGCCGCAGCACTCTGCCACTGGCAAACCCGCACAACACAGGTGCAACTGGGCGCTATCGGGGAAACCCCGACACAGTTCGCCCGCGGTCGCAATCGCTGAAGCACATTTAGGGGTAGAGAAAAATGATAGGAAGAATAAGCGGTTTGTTAGTGGCGGCAGAGGGCGGTGAAATTGTCGTTGA
>Ga0209555_10002523_pt1 | contig 12865 bp, 18 predicted proteins | sample SaaInl85LU_5_DNA_FD_184643 | JGI IMG/M metagenome (GOLD analysis project Ga0209555, IMG submission 184643) | Marine microbial communities from expanding oxygen minimum zones in the Saanich Inlet - ESP_85LU_5_DNA (SPAdes) (version 2) | ecosystem: Environmental > Aquatic > Marine > Intertidal... | reverse complement strand
TTGATAACTGCCTAAATCATTATTGCTGCCTGTAATAGTCCAGTACGCTTCGTGACCGCCTGTTTCGTCTATATCAATAGTACCATCGTCGTGCATGCCTTGACGAACTGTAATATCGTTATTGTCTCCGGTACTATTTAAACTAACATAGTTGTCCTCACTACGTTGTTGTATTTCCAAGTCAAGGTCATTGCCCGATTGGTTTATGTATATTTCATTAGCATTACTGCTGGTTGATACTGATGCTGCTGCCAGCGCCAACGCCCACACGATAACCGTACGCATAAAACCCCTCCTGTACCATATCTATAACATATCCCTGATCTCTATTTAGGTTTAGTTGAAAATAATGATCGTCTCCCTGTTGTCTGCTTACAATGTAGTTGGGATCCTCATCGTAGAATATGTTTGTTTCTTTGTCTAATCCTCTTTCTCTTACAGCAAACAGTTCTTGGTTTTGTGTGCCAAGTTCGTCAATCCACTTTGCTAGGATTTGTGCCATTTGTTTTTCTAATTCATCTACCCATGCGGCTGTAAGGTAGGTCATGTTGTCCAAGTCTGTGATCCAAATATTTTTGATGCTTTCAACAAGTGGGTCTTTGTCCAACTCATCGAACTTCAAAAAGTCTATGTCCAATAGATTTGTTACTGGATACTGCTTTTCAAGTTCTTCGTCATACACAGGTTTTTTGCGCACTATAAGCATACCACGCAATAAATCTTCTGGTAGTTGCAGTGTAACAGGCTTGGCAGGTGTACTCCAAGGATTTGCTACCACAGTGGTCTGGAATGCTTGATTCATTATAACCACACCTACTTCGCTTTCTACACTGATCTCTCCAACTTCGCATAATCCTGTGCTGTCACAACTGGGTAGCAGTGTTATCATACTGCCGCCAGCTTCATCTACAACCATCATAAAGTCTGTGCCACGCACGTTGATGGTTGCGCTAGGTGTGCGTATGTTTACTCGTTGTCTGCTGTTCTTTGCTATTTGACCACTAGCGTATCTTACTGCGCCCAGTGTTGCTCGCATACTCAATGCGCCAGTGCCACTGTTTGGATCGTATATAAATTCGTCTATTACCATGCGGCTGTTTTCAGTTACATCAACTCTAGTGTCGTCTTCAAACTCCAACTGCCATGCACCATTTTGTGTAGTAATAGCGTCTTGCATTTCCAGGCCAGTGCCTACTACTCCGTCAAAACGGTCTGATTCTCTTTTGATTGTGCCTGGGCCGGTAGTTGCGGTTATTTCACCTATACTAGCCCAGGCTGTATTTGCTGTAAGCAATATCAATATTAGATACTTTAGCATTAATCGCTCTGTGTAATATCTACTGACTGATCATCACCTGTAAATGTAGCATCTAAATGATTATCATAGATACCACTTTGTGTTATGTTATAGTAACTTCCGCCGCCAGTAATGGTTAAATCAATGGTGTGTCCAACAACGTCTCCGTCGCCGCTTACATCAATGTCCACAACATTACCAGTTGTGCCGGTTGCTGCTGTAAGTGTTCCGTTTGTACCCGGTGCTGTACCTGTGCCAGCACTGTTATCAATCACAACATCAATCAATGCACTTTCTCCATCAACAGTCATTTCTACAACATTGCCGTCTCCGTCAATAACAAAACTTATATCACTGCTGTCAGCACTGCCAGTTTCACCTATATCAAAGTCTAGTGTTGTACTATCGCCGTCGATTTCAATATCAAGTGTTACAGTATCACAGTTACCAGTGGCTGTGCTGCTACACAACAAATCAATGTCATTGTAACTGCCCAGCACACTCCAAGTACCTGTATAGTTGTTACCTTTGATAGTTGCTGCGATTGTGTTTTGATTGCCAGTTTGTGTAATACTAAAAGTCATATCATCCCCGTCGAGAGATACTCCTGTAGTAGCATCACCAATCTGGTTATCCTGGCCGTCTTGTACAATGTCCAAGTCGAGTCCGTCACCTATTTGTTGTATGTATATCTCGTTAGCATGAACTGATGCGGCCAACATCAGACTAGCCACGAGTGCTAATACTCTTTTCATGGTTGCCCTCTTTCTGATAGGTTTGCGCCCTCCTATCAACAATATTTATGTGAATGTTGGTGGTTTAAACCACTACTCTTTGAAGTTCCACAAGCCCTTGCGAACGCCTTCGTATATTAGTTCTATTACTGTTGCTTCTATAGCACTACGCACTGCTAGGTTTGTAGGTTCATTGACACTATATCCGTTTTCTACTTCTACAGTTCTAGTTCCTAGTTCAATAAACTTGAATACATCTGTGCTTTGTCTGTAACTGGCTATCGACTTTTCTGCTGCTACACTCATCAACACTCTGCCTGTGCTAACGCTTACAATACGCATGCCTACAGTCACAGTGTCTATTCTATATTCTTGGCTAGCACCTATGCCAAAGTATCTAGCACCCTGTCCGCCTGTTGTTGTGTTGCTGTCGTATCCTACAATACCGCCTTCTAATATAAGTCCTGCAAACTTTAATGGCTGTAATGGTGTTGCTTCTGTTTCGTAGTTTTCTCTAGTGCTGCGTATAAGCTGACGTTCTTTGATAACATTGTCCATTCCTACTCGTTCTACCACTTCAAACCACTTGCCTCCGCCTGCTTCTAATAGTGCATCCATTACCCAAACTTCTGCGCCTTGTGTTACTGCACTGCTTAGATTGGCTGCGCCTGTGCTAGGTGCTCGTTGTCCTGTTTTGTCTGTAAAACTATATACACCTATGGTCATAGGAGGACCATCCAACTGAGGTACGTCAAGTAATTCGTATGTCATTGGGTTGTCTTGAATGCTTGGATTGGAGGAATATTTTTCAGGTACGCTGTTCATTGCACTGCAACCTGCTAACAAAAATACTAAAGGTAAAAACTTCCACATTAGAATGTAAACTCCCCTGGTCCTGGTATGGTGATTTCTGTGTATCCATCATCACCGTCGATAACAAGAGTGATACTTCCTGTTTCTGTATCTTTGGTCCAACTTATAGTTGCACCTTCTACTGTGGTTGTTCCTGTGTTGCTACATGTTACGTCAGTATCTTCGCCACATGCTGCAAACATATTATCCACCATTTGCTTTGATAGCGTAGCGTAGATTCTACTTTCTAGATTTTTAATAAACTTGTTTAGCGTTGTATTTTCTAGTTCTCGTGCAATTCTATCTGCTTCAGCTTCTGCAGATTTGCGTATGTCTTCACGGCGATTGAATTCTAGCTGCTCAAGACTCAGCACGTGAGCACTGTAGCCTTGGCCACTGAAACTGGGATTTTTGAATTGATGTACTAGGTCTGCATTTGCTATTGTAGGTAGTAGTAATAATGGTAATATGTATTTCAACATTTGGACTCTCCAAATGTATTTATATCATAGTTGCCTGCATACTCATTCCACGCTGTTGACCGTTTAGGTACAATCCGCCTAGTTTAAAGTTATTTACAGCATTGCCTAGATCGGTAAAATGCAGTGTACTAATATTATCATTATTTGCTTTCATTAACAACATGCTTGTAAATTTCTGTTTGGCTTTGTAGCTTTCAAACGCCGCAGGAGCAATGTCTTCTCTTGTGTGATTAGGATAATTGTTTGCTGCATTATTAATAATTTTTTCATCTGCATTAGGATAGGCTAATGAAAGCAGTTGTTTAAATATTTGTTTTTGAGTATTTTCATCCAACGGTGCATCTGGATTTTTTAGATATTGTGGATCATTTAATACTTGTGCAATTGACGGAAGTTTTACTCTATCTCCTCCAAATACAACAACACTTTTTGGTATCTTTTTAGCATCTAACGGACTTTGTTCACTCTGTGCAAATGTTACAAGTGGATAGTCGTTCATTGCTGTCCAGCGCCCACCGCCACCGCCTGAAGTACCAGACGCTTTTGTTTTTACTTCAACTAAATCGTTACCATATTTTAAATCGTAACTTGCTTTAGGATCTGTACCTGCTGTGATTTCTCTATTGAAACATGCAATAGCAAGTTCTCCAGGACCTGCTTCGCCTGCGTTTTTACCAATTAGCCCGGCATCGTTAATCATTGCCTTGAACACTGTTCTAGCAGTTTCGCTACCATCAAACCAGGTATCCATTGATTTAGGCTGTCCAGTATTATCAAATAACTGATCTGCCTTGATCATATTTTTACGGCCAAACTCTCTCAAGAAGTTTACTTTATCTCCAATAGGAATATCAAGTCCTAAAATAATTTCGCTTAGTCTACTGATAAACTTTTGTGCATCTGTATCTTTTTGGAATGCAAATTTTGAAATATTACCAATATTGCTTTTGCGCAACAACGCTTGAATTCTATTTAACACTGATGTGTCGCCTGTATTTTGCACTCTTGCAGCAATGTCTTGTTGTAGTTTTTCAATTTCTGAATTATCTACTGTTTGTGTATCTAGTCCAGCCATATTTGTTGCGGCTTCTTCGTCACCTGCTGCTTCAACTATTTTAAAATCACTATAACGCATTATTAACTCCTAAGTAATGTATTTATTCAATATCGGGGAATAAACATTCTTGTACGAATACTCTTACATCTTCTTCGTCAAGCCCAAGACTAGTCATTGTTTTAGGAGTATGCGGGTTTTGTTTTTGATAATGTGCATAACGATTTTGTGCTGCCTTTACTTCTTCAGGATCTGCTGATTGGTTATAGTTAGCAATGTCAGTTAAGTAAGCATCTACACTATCTAAGCTCAACTCCAACAGTTGATCAAGTTCCTCTGTTTTACTTACATTACCAGCAGCAACCATGTGTGGCGAGAAGATAGCTTGTGCCCATTCTGGCAATGCACGTTCTTTGCGCCATTCTAGTTTGCCTACTTCATCGCCAAATGCTTCAATCATCGGATGATCAGTTTCAATGGTTCTGCTGTAATCGTGGAAGAATCCTGTAATCTTGTTCTTGCCAGCAATAACGTCTAGTCCAAAAATAGGACCATTGTTGTCCAGTCTTGGAAACACACAACAATGCATCATCCACAAGCCTTTGGTATCACGCACATCAACAACATCAATGTGTGCTCTACGATAACTATCGCTGCTCCACACTCTGTTGAGCCATCCTGGTTGATTAAATCTGTCCATACCGGGCTCTTGGATTTCTGTACCTGTTGCATCAAACGCATCAATCAACCTGTCTTGTATTTCAATCAAGGTATCCCAAACTTCACTCATCTTCTAACTCCTCAAATAACTTCATAGCAAACTCAAAACATGTGTTTGCTTCGTCAGCCATGTCGTCATTTAACTTTGCTCTAACTGTTGCTTTTAATTCATCAACATTGTCAAAGTCATACATTTTGCCCAATCCTGGATTACGTTTGCGAATCATCTGTCCACCGTACATGTCTCCAAAGTGACGAACATAAACGTGTGCTAAAATATCATCGTGTTCTTCAAGTCCCATTACATGAGCAACATAGTTTCCTACAGTAGGACACAACAAGTCTACATTGCGTTGAATACGATAAGTATCTTCTAACTCTACCATGTCTTCTAAAATTTTACTAGCACGGGTAATATGTTCAATGCCCTCTAGCACGCCTTCTGTATTTGCAATACTTTCAAGAGCTGCGTATTGCACATATTGATTGTAGAGATATCTATGATATTCTTGAGGAGTCATACCTTTTAGCAGTTTACGTGCATGTTCGGTGCGCTCTGCTTTTTGGTGATTTTCCCATGTAAGTTCTTTGAGTTTACTCATTCTTTTTCCATTTTTACTTGTAACTTAAACCCGTTTGATCTACTAAGATTAATAGTTTCTATTGATTTTGTTTCGGCAATTTCATAAGAATATACTCCCACAATACTACTGCCTTCCTCATGAATTTTCATTGTTAACTCCATTGCAGTTTCGGCAGAATGTTTAAAAATTAACATTAAAACTTCAACAACAAAATCAATAGGCGTTGTGTCGTCATTTAAAAAAATTACTTTGTATTGAGCAGGTTCAATGTTATCAACACTAATTTTTTCATCAATTACTACGTCAGTATCTACACTCATTTTTTTCTCCTATAAAATGGGGGGATGTTACTCCCCCCTAGACTGTTAGCCTTCGATTGCGTCAAACTGTTTGATAGCAATCTTCTTTGGTTTCTGTGCTTCTGGCACATTACGCACCAAGTGAATGTTAAGCATACCAAGTTCCAATGTAGCATCTTCTACTTCGATATGCTCGGCTAGTGTAAACTGTCTACGGAAGTTGCGTCCGCCAATTCCTTTGTGTAGATAGTTTACTTCTTCGTCTCCTTTTGGAGCCGTACCTTCGATAGTCAGCACATTCTTTTCCAATGTGATGTCTAGGTTGTCCATACCGAAGCCAGCAACTGCCAACGAGATCATATATTCGTTTTCGTTGATTTCTACTACGTTGTACGGAGGGTAACCTGTGCTCTTTGTATTCTCAAATGTTCGTGACATTTCATCAAACATTCTATCAAAGCCTACAGTGGCACGTTGAAGGTGGGGTAAGTCTAGTGTTGTTAATCTTGTCATTTTGTTTCTCCTTATAAAGCAAGAATAATGTTGGATCCATTTTTGGCATCCAGTTTATTTATCACGATAGTTTTCCTACAAGATCTTCTTCAGTTAACAAAACATATTCGTGATTATCCAGTTCAAATTTTTCACCTGACAATACGTTGAATAATACTGTATTACCAACTTGAACTTTTACACTTACAAAATTGCCTTTGTTATCATGTTTTCCTGGTCCTACTGCTAGAACTTCGCCTTGTACAATTCCATCGTTTTTTGCCGATGGGATAATCAGCCCGCCGGACGTTTCTTGTATAGGATCGTGTGCTTTTACAACAATCTTATTAAGAACTGGTTTTAAATTCATTTTAATTACCTATTGTATTTTTTTCATATATTAAATTATGTGTTTGTGTACAACGAATAAAAGTTGCACACTTGGGTAGTTGTTTGATTGTTTTAGCACCTGCATATGTACAAGTACTACGCACACCTCCTAGAATGTCCTGTACCGTTTTGGCTACAGCACCTCTATAAGGAACCAATACTGTGCGTCCTTCTGATGAACGATAATCTTTCAATCCACCAAAATGCTTGTCGTTGGCACTTTCACTACTCATTCCGTAGAACTGTACAAAATGTTTTTTATCAAACTTTCGAGTATTTCCATCAACAAATTCATTTGTAATATATTTTTTAGTGATTACTTCGCCGCCGCCTTCATCGTGCCCAGCAAGCATCCCGCCAAGCATTACAAAGTCAGCACCGGCGGCAAAAGCCTTGGCCACGTCTCCAGGACAAGTGCAACCACCGTCAGCAATGATGTGACCACCAAGGCCATGAGCGGCATCTGCACATTCAATGACAGCCGAGAGTTGAGGATAACCAACGCCAGTTTGTATACGAGTAGTGCAAACACTCCCAGGGCCAATGCCCACCTTAACAATATCAGCTCCAGCAAGAATAAGTTCCTCCGTCATTTCTCTTGTTACTACATTTCCAGCAATGATTACTAGATGTGGAAAGTTTTCACGCACCTTGCGAACGTGTTGTGCAAAGTGATCGCTATAACCATTTGCAATGTCCATGCAAACGTATTTCAAGTTGTCTTCACATTTTTCATAAACTTGTTCTAGTTTGTTGTAATCGCTTTCACCTGTGCCAATACTCATTGCTACATAGTCAGTTCGATTGAGTCCGTCTCCGTAGAAGTATTGGATAAGTTCTTCAGCAGTGTAAGTTTTAACTAGACAAGTAAAGATTTCGCCAGAGCCTAATACATCTGCCATTTCCATTGTGCCAACACCGTCCATGTTAGCAGCCATGATAGGAACACCATTGTAATGATAGTCTTCAATGTTGTGCGGAAACGGTGGTTCGTAATTACGAAACTTTGTACGGCGTCCTAGCGATACTTCACTGCGACTTTTGAGTGTGCTACGTTTAGGACGAATTAACACATCCTTGTAGTCTAGTTTAATATCTTCTTCAAGACGCATTGTTTACCTCTTACCAGTTGCTTGCATCTTTAGCACGTTGCCGTTTGTAACGTCTAATTGCTGCTTCTTTTGCTTTGCGGCGTTTGGTGCCACGACTTTCATAAAACTCACGTGTTCTTAATTCTTGAAGGATGCCATCTTCTGCAACTTTCTTTTTAAATTTACGTAATGCTTTGTTAATGTCGTTGTTATGCACAATTACCTTAAGGCCGCTAATTTCGTCTTCTTTACGTTTGTTGTATCTCATTCTTTCTCTCTTTCAAAGATCCAATCGACATTAAATACTCGATTTGAACTAATATAATTATACGGTGTAAGCTCGTCTTTTGTCAAGTAAAAAACGTTAGGATGACTAATAATATAACTGCAAAATACTTTACTAGTTGTATTAAAATTGTCAATGTCAGCAACAACATAATCGGCTATGCGAACTATGTCTAACATCCATTTTGTATCAATTTCTTCCTCAACTTCTGGATTATAAAGATACACATTAACAGTTTCGTTCCATTTTTCAATTGCATGTTGCACCTGTGTTAACACATTATTACTTGGATGTAATACTGCTATGCTTTTAGATTTGTTGAGTAATTTATCAGGTGCTGTAATTAAATTAATTTTGGTCATTCTTTAGCCGTTGCCAAATTGTGCTAGTCGACTGTTCACTGTTTTGTTCGTATGTTGTATCACTTTTTTGTTCACCGTCTTGTTTGTAAATGTATTCAACCTCCCACGGAAGTTTTTCTATTTTACCAGTTATATATTGTTCTTTCCAATACTTGGCGTTCTGATCTGGATTTTTTATTTTCCACTGACGTTTTGCTTCTTTGTAGTCATCAGATTCTTCTTTGGTGTCTAATTCAAGTCGTCTTGCTTCTTGGGTGGGTTCCAAAACTCGTTGGGACAGCACTCCTCCATTATCTTTGGTTCTACTTGTGCTATCATTTCCGCTAGTTGCTTGCTGGTCTTTCCTGGATTGTGTGGCTGTATTATTGCTACTTCCTCCGTTATTGTAGCTTCGGGCGTAGTTGTTTTTCCAATCATCCCTGCTAACATTAGATCTATTAGTGTTGTCATTATTTTTCTCCTTGGAGTCTAGCCGGGGATACTCCCGTCTGCGCATCTCAAACGTGGCTTGACTCGCTATGAGCAGAAGTACTGCTAGTGGATCGAACACAAATATAATTGTTATTATTACCCATCTTACTGCTTCCTCTAGTATATCCTTGTCAGCAGTTTCTCCGTAGATAAACTCTGCTAGGTATTTTACTGGTCCTACTTCTGCTTCTAGTTTTCTATACTCAGTCTGTAGAGTATACTTTTGTTCTGTGAGTGTGTCAATGGTATTATTTGCTAATACTATCTTTTGTTGTTGTTCTGCAATAGTCGCTTCAACTTGTGCATCTTTGCCCACTGTTAAACTGTTACGTAGGCTTTGTATGAGTGTGTTTGATTGTGCTATCTGTGCATCTGCACCTGCACGAATTCTTGTGACTTCTTCTCTTGCTCTTGTTATAACAGGAGACTCTGTGTTGCGAACTTGATCAATAGTTGCCAACACTTCTAGTTGACGATCTTTAACGGCTTGTGTTTGCTCGTTGCGTATGTTTGCTACAAGGTTGGTTAATCTTGTACGTTCTGCGTCAACTGTGCTTTGTGCTGTAGCACGTAGTTGTGCTACTTGACCTTGTAGTTCTGCTATCCTTGCACGTTGTTGTGTTATCCATGCGTCTGCTGACCTACGTGTGTTTGGTCCTGCATTACCGTCTGCGTTTGCTCCAATGGTACGCTGTGCAGATGCTATTTGATCACGCTCTCTACTAGCAAGCTGTCCTTCAACCTTTACAATGCTGTCTTGTATGCTGGTTATTTGTGCTAGTACAGGATCAACTGCACTAACATCAACACTTAGTTGTGCAATACGTGATTCGTATTGTATTGCTTGTGCATCCAATCTACGCAGTTCTTCATCTAATGCAGTTAGTTGCTCTTCGTATGGCTGTGTACGTTCGCTGTCTGAAAGTCTTGCTGCTTGAACAATAGCGTTTTGTTCATCAATAGCAGGTTGTATTCTATCATATGCACTTTCAATACGTTCCTGCTCTATATCTATTTGTGCTTGTATTGCTGCGTTGCCTGCTCCAACGCTGGCTTCTGCTTCTACTATGCGTTCTTCTGCTCTTGCTATTACAGCATCCTGTCTGTCAAGCTCTGCTTCAATACGTTCTAGTTGTGCAACGCCTTCTGTAGCTGCGGCAGTTTGTTCAATGTGTGCCTTGCTGAGATATCCAAAAATGCCCATACTTGTAATAAACATCAATATCACAGTTGCAATAGTCAAGTAGCTTTTAAGCCACCACTTGGCTTGCTTCCAGTATCTATGCAACCACACTGCTGTTACAAGTTTACCTACTTCTAGTACACCGCCCATAATCATAATGGGCACTGCGGCGGCGGCAAAAATAGCCACTAGTCCACTAACGCTGTAGTAGATAGCAACGGCGCTGATCGACAGCGCCGTAATGAGAACAAGTATTCCTAATATCATGTTATATTTATCTTACTCCCAACGGTAGAAAATATGCGCACCTATTCTACCAACTAGTTGTAGTGTCGAAGCCCAGCGTGGTGACACATATGTAGCATGATAATGTGTGGCACCTTCGGTAATACCACGATATTTGTTTTCGTGTACCACTTGATATGCCAACATTTGTGCATCAATCCAAAGATCCTCATCTTGTGGAACATCGCTTTTACCATCACAATACCAACTGAACTGACATTTGTTACGCATCATTGCACCGCTAGGGTGTTGCCTACCTTGCTTTACGACTTCACAAATTGTATTTGGATAACGAGTATCTTTTACTCGATTCCACACCACGTCAGCTGTTGCTACTCTATCTGCTAGGTTGCTACCACGTGCTTCGTAGTAGATGTTCAGCGCCATACAATACGCTTGTGGATATTCTTCTTCTGTGTACAAGTTTGTATCTTGTGCTTGTGCCACATTAGCTACAAACAGCAATACTGCTGCCATGATATAAAACTTCATGTTCTTACCTCAATGATTGATTTGTTTATCGACGCATACTTGAGATGTCTTTTGCATCTTCTTTTCTGTCTGCGAATACCGGAACCATGTTGCTCTTGTGCATGGTTGCTACTCCCAACAACACTCGTTCGCCCGAATAGGTATTACCTTCTTTGGCTGGGCCGTGTCCTGCTACACGATTGCTGAGCTTGGCTGTTTCTCTAGTTTTGTAGTTGGGTATTTCATTTGTGTGTTGTGCTTTGCTTTTACCAACACCCATTGACTCTAGCCATGCTTCGTGATCTGATTGTGCTTTGGCTAGACGTTTGCTTTTGCTTTTCTTGTTTTTAATATTGTATCGTGTTGTTGTAAGGCCTGGGCCTACCATCGACATTGTCATAAAAATAGTCCTGCTATTGTTTCTGTATATACAATATAGCAGGACTATAGTTAGGTGTCAACCTTTTTTATTGCCATTACTTTTGTCTCGTTTGGGTATTTTTTTACCCATAAGCGACCAAAGTTTTGCCTTTTCCTGTTCGCAATAATCTAATCTATCACACCAGTACTGATAATGTTTATGTTCTGGTCCTCTAGTTTTCATTTCTAACTTTAATTGTGTTACTTCTTTATTGATATAACTTATTAAAGTTTGTATTGCTGCTGGACTAGTATTCAATTATTTTCCTTCCATGAGTTTTTGTGCTTCTTCGTACTCTTGTGTACTTACCACACCCTCACGTAATAACTTCTCTCTATTGGCCATATGTTTCATAGCAATTTCTTCTTTTGATCCGCCAAAATATGCAACACAATGTCCTTCTTGAATCATTATGTCTGTAACTAGATTACCGTCAGGTGCTCTAAAGTCTCCCAAGATGCGTCCAAACTTGCCCTTCATATCTTCGCCGTGTTTGTTTTCAGTAGTAATTAGTTTACCGCCGTTTTCTAGTAGTTCTTTTAATCTGTTCTTTGCTGCTAGACCAAAAACTTTTTCTACTTTGTCTGATGTGCGTGATTCAGGAGTGTCTATGCCCATGATTCTCACACGCTCATCTTTTAACCATACTCCAAAGCCTAGATCAATATCTACATCTACCGTATCGCCGTCTACACATTTAAGTAGAACTACATCATATTCATTTTGTTGTGTCATTATTTGCCCTCTCTAAATAATATGCCCGTATTATTTAGTCACAAAAAAAGAGCCCTATGGACTCTTTTTAAGCGGACGGCATTAAGCCTATCCCCGTGCCAGTGGCAATTAGAATGCAAACGCTACGCTTGCTGTTGGAGCAAAGTCTTCTGTGTCAATGTTGTAGTTTGCGCCGGCTGTAAATGTTGCACCATTTACGTCCACTGCATACTCACCACCGATGTTTTGTAGTGCATCTGTGTCGTCACCATTTAGGTATGCTGTTAAGCCGCCATTAGTTGCTACACCTTCAAACCCAAATGTTTCTGCATCCATGTCATATGTCATTGCGCCACCTAGTGATGCTACGCCAAGATCAAGTCCGCTAACACCTGCACCTAGTACAGTGTTTTCACTATCCAAGTTGTAGTCAGCTGCTGCTGTTACGTCAAGTCCTGCTACGCCTAATGTGTATGCACCTTGAATGTTGCTTACGTCTGTGACGTCTGTTGTCCAGTCTGTTAAGCCTACTGCTACTACTGCATCACCTACAGTCACTTGTACTGCTTCTGCCATTGCTGGTGCTGCTAGTGTTTGCTCACCTTCTGCGCCTGGCATTACACCTAGGTCGTCACCAACTGCAACGCCTACGCCTGCTACTGTTGTGCCTACTGCCC
>Ga0209555_10002510_pt1 | contig 12891 bp, 23 predicted proteins | sample SaaInl85LU_5_DNA_FD_184643 | JGI IMG/M metagenome (GOLD analysis project Ga0209555, IMG submission 184643) | Marine microbial communities from expanding oxygen minimum zones in the Saanich Inlet - ESP_85LU_5_DNA (SPAdes) (version 2) | ecosystem: Environmental > Aquatic > Marine > Intertidal... | reverse complement strand
TCAAGGAACAACGGGAGCAACGGGAAGTCAAGGTACGACAGGTACGACAGGAAGTCAAGGAACAACGGGAGCAACGGGAAGTCAAGGTACGACAGGTACGACAGGAAGTCAAGGAACAACAGGAGCACAAGGAACAACGGGAAGCACGGGTTCTCAAGGTGCTCAAGGTGTTCAAGGTATTCAAGGTATTGGTGGAGCATTAACTATAATAAACAATGTAGATAATAGAGTCATAACGGCAACAGGAACGAGTAGTGTTCAAGGAGAAGACAATTTAACCTTTGACGGGTCTGAATTAGTCATTGAAGGTCAAGCAAAAGGTGGAGATGTAGCTGCTTATGTTGGCACTTATACTATAACCTACGGAATTAGTAATCTATTAACCAACATAAACACGGGGGAAGATATAGTTTCGGGAGAAATTATTAACGACCAATTAAGCGGAGAGGGACTTAGTGCGGGTCGTATTGTTTATCTCGATGATAATGGTGGAAATCCACGTTGGTTTTATACAGACCCAACAGACCCAACTGCTTCGACTAATATACTTGGTGTTGTTTTAAATGGTGTTGGTGGTGCTGATGAAGGAATTTCTGTTTTGTTAAAAGGTTTTGTTAGAACGAGAGCAATATCAAATACTGCTGTAAAAGTAGGATTACCTGTATATTTAGAAGAGTTAGGTACGGTTGGTTATGTATCGGAAAACGCACCTTCTTCGGGTGTTGTTAGACTTGTGGGTTACATACTTTGGAATGATACAAATGCGGGAACTTCACATATTATTTTAAGATTTGACCCCGATAATTCTTGGGTAGAAATATAAAAAAGAAAATAAAAAAGATAATTATGGGAAAAATAAACGGAATAGGATTTGCAGGTGTAAACCCAACAAGTAGTTTGATGCCGTATAATGAAAGTGAATCTTTTGTTGATAGCCCTATTGAAATTTTACCGCCAATGGAGGGGTTTGAAGGTTTCGGTGGATTTCAAACTAAGTTAAGTATTTATAGTATTCCTCCTTCGGGCGGTGTAGTTAATTACGATAATTTTGGAGTAAAAGCAATGGGATATAATGCTATATTTAATACATCGAGTGTTTCGTTAGGAGATTTTGACAATAATTACTCTTTAGGACAATTCTATTGGTATAGCGGTCAAGCGTTAACCGAAGACTCTTCGGGTAATCCATTTAATGAATTGCCTTTTGGTGTGTCGGGAATCGTTCATAATACAAATGGCTATAATTTATTAAACGTTACCTATAATTTCTTTAAAATAGATGCTAAAACAGGTAATCCGAGCAATGTTGACGGATTGTTATTCAATTTAGACTCGGGAATTATGGGATTTGGTAGAGGGTTAGATGCAAATTCACGAAGTTCATTCGAAGAATCTATATGTTGGGATGTATTTGGTGGTAATTTTAACATAAGAGGTGTAATGGGTTCAAATGTTCTTTACAGTAATTCGGGAGCTGCACAGACTTTTATCTTTGAAGGCGAATCAAGTCTTGGTCTTGAATCGGGAGCTATGTATATTTCAGAAGATTTAATCGCAGATAACGAACCACGAGAATCAACTAAAGTTTTAAATGTAAGAGATTCAAACGGAAATTCTTATCAAATAAAATTATGGACTTAAATAAAAAATAAAAAAGAAATGGCTATACTAATAACTCAAGCAAAAATTAAAAATACAGAAATTACGGTAAATAATATTTACGGTAGATTATCTTTTCAAGCAATGCCAAATGGTGTAAACGCATCGGCTAATCTTACTTTTTATTTAACTAAAGCAGACTATGAATTATCTAAATCTCCTACTTTTGAACATAAACAAATAATGGTTGACGTAAAAAACACTTTTAGCTTGGAATTATCAGAAGGAGAAAATCAAGATTTAGTTGTTGTTACAAATAAAGTTGTCGCAGAATTGATTAACTTAGGCTTCACGGCTACAAGTGATATTGTAGTTAGTTAAATCTTTAAAAAATAACAATGGATAATAAACAAGCTTTACAGATTATTGAAACAGGATTAAATCAAGCGACTACTAAGGGAGCTTTCAATTTAGTTGAAGTCTCACAGATTTTAACCGCTTTAAGTTTTTTGAAACAACAAGCGGAAAAAAAATAGTTAATTATCAAACCTAAAAATACCATTGTTATAATTTAGCTATGAAAATGACGGTTGTATTTTTAATTTGTATCTTGCAATAAAAAAATATAGTATATGATTAAAAATATTTGTCAAGATGCAATTTTAAGAGGTGGTAAATTAAAACCACTCATTTTACCATTCGATGTTACTGAGGGATTAGGGCTAACAAATCCTTCAATATTAAAAGTTGGAGACAACTTAATGATTAACATACGACACGTTCAATATGCCCTTTATCATTCGGAAAAAGACCAAAAATTTCAAAGCCCATACGGAAGTTTAGTATATCTTAATCCCGAAGATGATGTTACGCTTACTACAAAAAACTTTATTTGCGAGTTAAATGAAAATTCTTTAGAAATAAAGAACTTTTCTCAAGTAGACACCTCAAAATTCGACAAAAAACCTTTATGGGAGTTTGTAGGTTTAGAGGATGCAAGATTAGTGAATTGGAATGATAAAAAATACTTAACAGGAGTAAGAAGAGACACAACTACAAACGGTCAAGGTAGAATGGAATTGTCTACATTGAAATACGATAATTCAAATAAAATATCAGAGTCGGATAGAATAAGAATTAAGTCAACAGACAAAAATAGCTATTGCGAGAAAAATTGGATGCCAATTGCAGATATGCCTTACCATTACGTTAAATGGACTTGCCCTACTGAAATTGTTAAATTTGACCCAATTAAAAAGACTACAACTCAAGTAAAATTAGTTGAGCAAGATTATAGTTTTCCAAGAGATTTAAGGGGTGGCTCTCAAGTGATTAAATACAAAGATTTTTTTGTTTGTTTGACTCACGAAGTAGACCTATGGAAAGATGAACAAGGTAGAAAAGATGCTCAATATTATCATAGATTCATAGTTTGGGATAAAGATTGGAAAATAGTATATCATTCAGACCAATTCAAATTTGCAGATGCAAGAATTGAGTTTAGTTGCGGTATGCACTTTTCAGAAAAAGAACTTTTAATAACATTCGGGTATCAAGATACAACCGCTTTTATTTTGACATTACCATTAGACTATTTTGAGGAGTTAGTAGGTATTAAAGAAGCATCAAAAACTAATGATTTTAATGTAAAACAAGATTTATTTTCTAAGTTCGCTTTTTCTCCCGAAACTTCAAGTACAAATTATAATTTAGCTTTATTTTACTACTCTCATAAACAATGGGCTTCTTCACTTTCATTCTTTTTAAGAGTGGCTGAAATCGAAAAAGATAGAGACAAAATCTATGAAAGCTTACTTTTTGTTGCAAAATGCTTAGGTAATTTAGGAAGAAGAAAAACAACAGAATTATCCTTATGGAATAATGCAGTTAGATTTGCTCCAAACCGTCCCGAAGCTTATCTATTTTTATCTCAATTTTATGAGGCTATGGGTAAATTTAGCGAAGCACAAGCGTTTGCAAGAATTGGCTTAGAATTTAAGGAAAATCATTCTCCTATCAATCCATTATTAGGTTATAATCATTTTTACCAATTCCTTTTTCAAGATGCAGTTTGTGATTGGAATTTAGGTCAAGGAGCTTCTTCTCGAAAGAAATTTTTGGAATTAAAAAATTCACTATATCCTTTAAACGATTTATATAAAAATTTAGTTCAAACGAATTTAACTTCTTTAGGCTCCTCAGCAGACCCCTTCTTACCTTACGATGTTTCTATGGCGGATAAACTTAGATATAAATTCAAAGGATATAAAAATATAGAGAAAAACTTTTCTCAAACTTTCCAAGATATGTTTGTTTTATCAATGTTAGACGGTAAGACAAAAGGGACATATTTAGAAATTGGAGCTGCTGACCCGTTTCACGGCAGCAACACGGCTCTTTTAGAACAATTAGGTTGGAAAGGTACTTCTTTAGAAATTTTGCCTCACGAAGTAGAGAAATTTAAAGCTCAAAGAAAAAATGAAGTAATTTTATGTGATGCCACTAAAGTTGACTATGAAAAACTAATTACTTCAAATTATGTGGATTATTTACAGGTTGATTGTGAACCACCTTCAACAACTTTTGAAATACTGAAAATGTTACCATTTGACTCAGTTGACTTTGGAGTTATAACCTATGAGCACGACCACTACACCGATGTAAAAGGAGTTTACAGGGAGCTTTCAAGAAAATATTTAACTGAAAGAGGTTATGTTTTAGTTGTTGGTAATATAGCTCCCGACAATATTTCGGCATACGAAGATTGGTATGTGCATCCAAAATACATTAAAGAAAAAACTTTAAGATTGATGTTAGATGAAAGTGATAAAGTTCAGAAAGCATCAGATTATATGACAAGACCAAAATATTTTTAAAACGAAAAAAAATGACAAAAAAATTAAGAAAAACTATTATAGTTAGCAGCATTATAGGAGGCTTAGGAGCTACCGCTTTAATTATGTATAAGAAGATTAAAAATGCTTTAAACATTCAATTAAAGAAGACAAAAATTGAATTGATAAAGAAAGAGGGAAATTTTAGAGAATATAAGATTTTCATAAAAATAAATAATCCAAGTTCGATGCTCTTAAAACTTCGAAATCAAGAATATGACGTGTACTTTAATAACGTATATATAACTCGTTTAAAGAATGATAACGAGCAAATTATATATCCAAATTCTATTTCTGAACTAACTTTTGATTTAAAATTTGATATTAAAGAAATTTTATCAAAATTAAATGCAGCAACAGGAAAAACGATTTTGGATAAGCTAAGTGTTCTTACAAGCTTAAAAAAGCAACTTATCAGAATAGATATAAAGCTTTCAGTAAAATATGGTATATTACCTGTTATACCTGTGAATTATACTATTGAAGATAAAATAGAGAATTTACAAAAATAAAACCTTTAAGCAAAAAACTTTGAATATACAAGAATATTTCCATATTTTTGTGTATATAAACAAATATTAGAATGTATGTTAGGAGCACTATTTAACACAGAGAAAATTGTACAAGACACAATTAAAAGTTCTTTGGAGGAAATATCAATTGAGTTAAAATGCAGTTACGAAGATTTTTTCGTAATGATAAAACCAAGTGATGATAAATTCAATATGAAATTTTATGTGTACAGGATTGAGAAGCCACAACCTAAATTTGTTCGTGAGATTAGTCTCAAGGAGATTTTAGGTAATTAAAAATTTATGGAAAAAACAAACAACTTGGAAGGGAGTATTAAAAAAGCTTCCTATATATCAAATTTTATCGCTATTGTTTTAGCAATAATGTCAGCATTAGGAATAGGCTACGGTTTTTATTTTGATACCAACAGTCAACTTGAATCAAACACAGAAAGAATTGAAACTTTAGAGTCCAACATAGATAAAACGACTCAAATCCTTAACGAAATTCAAATTTTTAAAGGAGTTTCGGGTTCAGAAATTAAAAATATCGAGAAGAAAGTAGATAAAATTGATGAAAAGCTCGATAAATTATTATTGATGCAAAAATAATTTAATCAATGTCAAAAACAAATAATATATATTATGCAGTTGTTGGTCTTGCAGCTTTTTTAACTACTGTTTTTGTAATTCACAAACTAAAAAACAAAGGTAATAGTAAAGCAAAAAAATTTCGTAAAAATTTAGTTTCTATTGCAGAGAAAGAACACGCTGATTGGAATTTTGGAAAGAAAAAAGAAACTTCTAATTCAATGTTTGATAGATTATCTTCATATTGGAAAAGTGTAGGTTGGGGAACAAACAGGTGGACTCCTTCAAGCGTACCTTGGAGTGCGGCATTTATTTCATTTGTTATGCAAAAGGCGGGTGCGGGAAGTAAATTTAAGTCTTCTTCAAGTCATTCAAAATATATAGTAGATGCCGTAAAAAACCGAAAAAACAACACGGATAATCCTTTCAAAGCATATAAATTAAACGAAAAGAAAGTAGAAGTTGGGGACTTGGTTTGTTATTCAAGGCAAAGTGGTGTTGATTATGATACGACTTCAAGCTATAAAAGTCATTGCGATATAGTTGTTTCTGCAAATAATGATAATGCAGAAGTTATAGGAGGAAATGTAGGTCAGTCAGTTACTAAAAGAAAAGTAAATCTTAAAAATGGTTATCTTAATGATAAAAATGCAAGTTGGTTTACGGTAATAAAAACAACTTAAAGAAAAAAATAAAATGAAAGCAAAACTAAAAAAAGATACGTTAGAAATTGGTGGGTCAATATTAGTTATTGGAATGTGCCTTCTTTTATTAAATTGGGTTGCTAAGGAAAGTAATAAAAATTCAAAAAAACTAAAAGATGAAATTTAATAGTTTTCAGAAATTTTTAGTTGGTGGCGGAATATTAACACTTACTTTTTTTGTTTTATTTTCTGTAAATAGGAAGTCAAGGGAAAAGAACCAAAAGAAAGTATTGTTGTTAGGTGGACTTGACACAAGAAGCGGAGATAAAAGTATTGAAGCTCAAGAAAAGTTATTAAAAACAGGTCTTGGCAAAAAGTTTATAACTGAATTTTACAGATATAATGACCCTCAAGGTGTTTTAAAAGCTATTAAAAAAGACTCAAATGTTTATGTAGTGATTTTTAGTGCGGGTTGTAATTATTCTTTAAAAATTGCAAAAGAATTACAAGAAAGTGGAGGAAAATTAAAGAATTTATATATTGTAGAGCCTTACCACGTTGGAGGAAAAGCCACAAAAGCCGTAAGAGATTCAATTAAATTAGGTGTACCCGAAAAAAATGTTTTAGTTGGAAATTACAAGCAATCGGGATTAGGCATTGTGCCAAACGCAACTCTTACTCCGAAATGTTTACCGAAACATTGGTGTTCATTAACGGAAGTAGGTAAAATTATTAAATCTTTATAAATTATTAAAATAAAAAAAATATGAAAAACAGAATATTTAGCAATTATGTAACAACGATTTTAGGATTGTTGATTATAATTTTTAGTGGTATAATGCTTTACACAGAAAAGTCAACGGCAGAAGCAATGTCGGGTTGGTTTACAACAGGTTTGTTATTTCTACGTTCAAAAGATAGTTTAATAGCTTTAACTCCAAAAGAATAATTGTCAAATTCAAAAAAAATAAAATTATTTTTATTTCTTTGTATTTTGGCAATGAGTGGCTTTGCTATTGTTAAGATTTTAACAATATTCAAAATAATTGAAAATTTATTTTATTTAAACTATTACGATATATTTTGCCTCTTATTTTTCGCAGCTTTTTTCTTTCCCCTTTTAAAAACTTTCATTTTTATTAAAACCAAAGTCAAAGAAGATAAGCTAAACAACCAACTTAAAGCTATTGAAGAGTCCAATTTAGTTGCATATTTTGACCCATTTGGGAAGATATTATCTTGCAACAAGAAATTCTGTAAAACAACAGGCTATTTTAAAAAAGACCTAATTAGCAGTCATCATTCAAAATTATGCGAAAGCAATTATTATCATAGTTCAGAATACACCGAATTTTGGAAAAAATTAAGAGAAGGTAATTTTGTTTCGGGTAAATTCAAAAGAGTAGGCAAGAATGGGAATTTAATACATTTATTTGGCACTTACACCCCTTTATTAAATTCAGACGGAAAGGTTTATAAAATTTTAAAAATCGCAACGGATATAACAAGCCAACACAACGCAGAAGCTATTGCTAAGAAAAAAACAGTTTATTTAGAGCACGCAGCAAAAATTTTGAGACACGATATACATAGTGGTATAAATACTTACATACCAAGGGGAATTAAATCACTTAAAAGAAGAATTACTCAAGAGCAAATTGATGCTTTAAAAATTGATATGCCGCTAAAAATGATAGAAAGTGGTTTAGAGCATACACAAAAAGTATATAAAGGTGTTTACGAATTTACAAATTTGGTTAAGGAAAATTCGGAAATGACAAAAAACTCCTATGATTTAAAGATTATTTTAAAAGAATTTTTGAAAAATACGGCTTATTTTCAGCAAGTTTTAATTGATGAATTAGGAACTTGTAAAGTAAATGAATCTTTATTTTGTACTGCGATTGATAATTTAATCCGAAATGGGTTGAAGTATAATGACTCAGAAAGTAAATGGGTTAAAATATATCGTAAAAATAATAGTTTGTTTATTCAAGATAATGGTAGGGGTATGTCTCAAAAGCAATTTTTACAATACAGTAAGCCATACGTTAGAGGTATAAACAAAGAAGTAGGAACAGGGTTAGGTTTAAATATATGTGTTGCAATTTTATACGAACATAAATTTAACATTTTTGCAACAAAAAGAAAAGGAACAAAAATAGAAATAAAATTAAATAATGATAGATAGTATTTTACTCGTGGATGACGAAAGTTTATTCCATTTAGTGTTTGAGGATGCGTGCTCAATATTAGACATTAGTTTGTCTTTAGAGTCGTTAAGCTCAAGTGATGAGGCGAACAAAATGTTTGCTTTATGGAAAAAAGAAAACAAGAAAAAGCCCGATTGCGTATTCGTAGATTTGAACATTATTGGTAGCAGTTATGACGGAATTGAACTAATCAGAAAAATCAATTTTGAACACGGAAACGGATGTGTGATTGGTATAATCTCATCGTCAGACGAGCCTACTGAGCAAAAGAAAGCTATTGATGCGGGAGCACAATTTTGGATTATAAAATCAGATGAAATTGAGCCAAGACTTGAAGAATTTAAAAATGACTACGAAGGTTACGTCAATAAAACAAATCCTTTTAAAATATATAGATGAATTTCACGGTAAAAGACGAGGAACAATTATTAAAATTGCAAGATAAAGGAATTTTTCTTGAAGGCAATTTGTTGAAAATAATTAAATCAACTTCCACAAATTTTACTAATTACTTAAACGTATGTAAGACGAGAGATTTAGATGCTCGAAAAAAACGTTTGAAAATTACAAAAGAAATTCAAAAACAAAACAAAGATTTACTTATTCAAAAGAAGGAAATAGAGTCTTTAAATGACGATATGCAAAAGTCATTGTTAGAATCTGAAAAGATTAAAGAAGAGGCTTTGAACTCACTTGATGTAATTCAAAAAAGAACTCAATTTGAATTAGTTACAATTATAGTAAAAATTGCACTTTCTATTATAATAGGAGTTGGTGTTTTAACAACTCTTATTTATTTAATAGCTATATTTACAGGTAAAGATACTCAATTGATTGGTAACACTTGGAATAGCTTATTTGGAATTTTACTAACAAACTCATTTTCGATTATAGGAACAATTATGGGTGTTAAATATGCCTCAGAAAATAAAAATAAATAAATAAATATGGAATTAAAAATAGATGAAATTACATTAGAGGCTGCTTTAAAAAAAGCGGGTCATCAAATATTTAAGTCGGATAAAAAAAATTATAATTTAAATATTGTTGGAATTAGAGAAAATAACCCCATTACAAACAAGTTTAACGACCTTATGGTAGTTGCTTGGAAGTTTAAAGGAGAATGGACTATAAAAAAATATAATATTACGACATTAGCGGGTTTGAAATGGTTGACAGAACCTATGAATCCAAAAGGTTGTGCTATTTTAAAAGAAGGTAGATATTCAAAGACTTGGAAAATTGCTTTGCACAGAAATTCCTATCAAGCCCTTTGTCAGCGAAAACCTGTTAAAGTTTTTAGAGACAATAACAAGGATGCTAAATATGATTTAAACGAAAGTAGCGTTCAAGAAGGGCTATACGGCATTAACATACATAGAGCTTCTAAATACAATGTTTTGGAAAAAGTAGATAGGAATAGTGCGGGTTGTCAAGTGTTTCAAGCTCCGCACGACTTTAAAGAATTTATGGATATTTGCAAGCAAAGCCAAAGAATTTGGGGAGATTACTTCACTTATACTTTAATCAACGAAAATGATTTTGATAATGAGTAAAACATTAAAAAATATTGTCATTTTTATTTTAATTTTAACTATTCCGATTTTAATTGTAAATTATTTTAAAATTAAATCCGAAAATTCAGATTTAAAATATAAGATTGAAGGTCAGTTAAACGAAACAATTAAAAAGAAAAATAGTGAAATAAAATCTTTAAAAAATAAAATATTTATTTGGAATCAAACGATTAACAATTTAGAAAATAGCACCAATAAATACAATTCAGCAATAGACTCTTTAAAGCTTATTAAAATGAAAAATAATATCAATTTTGAAAAAGAGTTGATAAAATTAAAAAGCATAACCTCTAACGAATTGTTGAATTATTGGAAAGAAAAATTTGCCGAAGATGAAAAACTTAATGATTAGCCTTGTAATGACGTTTGTAACGTCATTTTTTTATTCTCAAAATTATCCAAAAGTTTTAATAATTGAAAATGACACCTGTTTTGTTTTTTCAATGGAACAAGCAAAAAAAATAACTGAGTGGACGATTAAATCAGATAAATATAAATTTGACCTTAAATTGAGTGAAGAGCAGATAAGGTTCAAGGACTCTATTTTGCAAAATCAAAATGAAATAATTAAACTAAACTCAAAAAAGGAAGAAAATTACATTTTAATACTCAAAAAAAACAAAGATATTACAGATATATATATTACAAAAAACGAATTGCTTTCTGAAAAATTAAAGACCGAAAGAAGAAAAAAAATAATTAACCGAATGTTAGGCATTGTAGGAACTACAATTTTTGCAATACTTTATATTTTAAAATAAAAAAACCTACTCAATTAGCGGTTAGAAACATCAAATAAACCCGTATGCAATGGGTGATAGAATCGCTAATCTTTCGGTTTAATACTTGAGAAATAAGTATAGTGCAAAGATAATAATCTATGGGTAATAAGTTGCATATATTTTAGAATTATTACTTGCATCGTGCAAAACTATTTTACAGTCATATATATTACGACATTCCCTAAACTCTTTTTCAGCCTCTTCAAAATCCCGAAATTCTAAAACTTTAGGCTCCCCTGTTTCATAATCTATTTCTATTGTAATTTTATAATTCACTTCCATTTGGTTCTTTTTCATAAATATACTTAATATCTGTTAATTTAGGTGTGTTTGTGTCCTTTTTAAATTTATTAACGGCATCAATTAAGTCTTTCCCTTTGTAATTTTTTCCGCTCAAAAGTTTATCTTTTTTTGACAAATAAAATGCAATGTGAAACTCTTTCATTTTTTTTAATTTAAAATTATTGATTTTTTTAAAATGAAAAAAGACTCTTGCAAATCCTTTTCCTTGTACTCAAATAGTAGTTCTTTGTTTTTATTTTTTAAAAACTGAACGTAAAGTTGATTTTGATAGGCAATAAGAGTCAATAAATCTATATATTGCAAATAGTTAATTACAGATAAATTATTTACAAAAGACTGAACGACTAATTTATTTTTGATAATTTTAATCGGTTCAAAACACAATTTTTCTTCAATAATATTGATTTCAATCATTTTTTTCTTCAAGATATGAATTTTAAACCATATTTAAGGTCATTATGCTCGTGTTTAAGTAATCTGAGTTCTAAATCTATTTTATTGCTCTCAAACGCTTCCTCAATATCCATAGCATCCATTAAATGATTCAATTCATTCTCACAAAGTTGTTTTAAATAATTTTCTTGGGTAAAACGGTTAGGGAAAGTTTCCTTAATTCCCCTAATCCGTTCTAATTTAAAAATTGGACTATTCAAATTCATCGTGTTTAATTAAAAAGCAATTTCCTACTATTACATTAAAATTTGCAAAATTAGGGTTAGTAATTTTTAAAGCTTCATTAGCTAAATCATTTATTGGCAAATCAAGCAATAATCCCTCTTCATTGACCACCATAAATTCGGTTGAGCTAAAAGGTACAACTTGGATTAAACCTCCTACAATTTCTTGCATTTCTTTAAGCGAAGGACTTTCGGGAAAAGATTGAATGTAACCAACCTCTTTACCTGTTTCGAATACTGTTATTTTTACTTCTGACATATTTTTTTATTTTTTAAAACTATTATTTATCAATCTATTCATTGTTTGCTGAGAAACTTTATCAATTGTTCGACCTTTATGACCTTTTTTAAATCGGGTTTTTGCTCCACCTATAACTAAATTCTCCGAAATAACTTTATCGTAATTTTCAATTGTTTTAACTCTCGTTTTTTCGGCTGAGGTTTTACTACAAATCCCTTTTTTTCTATCAAAACCAAACTCTATTTTATATTCTGTTGCATTTAGACCGTGAACCTGTCTGACGTGGCTAACTACTCTGTCAAAGTGTTTTTGACAAATTTCACATTTAGGCTTCCCTTCACTATTATATTCTATAATTCCGTACATATCTAAACTAAATTATCAAAATCAATAATTCCTTGACCTTGCAAGTCAAATCTAATTGAGTTAAATCTATCTAAACTAAAATCTACTTTATCTACTACTTCGTAATCAAATTCGCTTTTGTGGTAATAATAAGGTGTAGCTCCATTTAAAATTGAAGAAACTGTTACTTGGTCGGAATGGTATCTTTGTATTCTATTTCGAAAAATCAATACTCCTTTAGGCAAACTAATTTTTTGTTGTAAGAATTGAGCACCTCTTCTTGTAATTAACCAATTACCGCTCCTACTTGCGTGTGCAATTAGACCGTTATATCTCAACTTTTGGAAGTTATTATATTCGTTTTTCGTCAAATTCATATCCTCTTGCAAATGGATTGAGTTCCTACCATAATGCTTAACGGCTAAATGAAGCTTATTTAAGAGCTTAATATGACCTTTTGTTATATACTCCCACCTTCCCATTAAAGATGCGTTACAGGTAGGGCAATTCGTT
>Ga0209555_10002509_pt1 | contig 12894 bp, 10 predicted proteins | sample SaaInl85LU_5_DNA_FD_184643 | JGI IMG/M metagenome (GOLD analysis project Ga0209555, IMG submission 184643) | Marine microbial communities from expanding oxygen minimum zones in the Saanich Inlet - ESP_85LU_5_DNA (SPAdes) (version 2) | ecosystem: Environmental > Aquatic > Marine > Intertidal... | reverse complement strand
CCCAAGTTCGGTCTCATTGCAGGCTCTATGGTTATCGAAGGCACTATATACCGCAGCAAGCCGATCCGCGTTCTGCGCGAAGATGTAGTGATCTACGAAGGCGAGCTCGAATCCCTGCGCCGCTTCAAAGACGATGCGAACGAAGTTCGCAATGGAGTTGAATGCGGTATCGGTGTGAAGAACTACACCGACGTGAAAGTAGGCGACAAGATCGAGGTGTATCAAACCACCGAGATTGCTCGCAGCTTATAAGGCGAGTTGAATGGCAAACCTATCACCCAGAGGCCAGCGCGTTGCGGATCAAATTCAACGCGAGCTCGCTACGCTAATTCAGCTTGAAGTGAGCGATCCGCGCGTGGGCATGGTCTCGGTGACCGGCGTCGATGTGAGTCGGGATTTATCCCACGCCCGCGTATTCGTCACGGTGCTCAACACGCCGACTGAAAGCGATGAGGCGAACGATGCGCTGAGCAGCCCAGGCGGGCTCGATAAACTCGAGGTCGAGGAAAACCTCAAGGCATTGAATCAGGCTGCCGGTTTTCTGCGAACGCTACTTGCTAAACGCTTAGCGCTGCGTTCGGTGCCCAAGCTGCAGTTCCGCTACGACTCAAGCATCGAAAACGGCGCTGCGCTGTCTAGTTTGATCGACAGCGCGCTTGCAGCCGACAGCGAGCAGCATAGCGACGACCCCGCGGACGGCTCCTTGGACGACCCCGCGAGCTAGTGGCAAGAAGAAAGAACAAAGGGCGAAGCGTGCACGGCATTGTCGTGCTCGATAAGGCGCCAGGCGGCAGCTCGAATCACGCGTTGCAGCAGGTTAAGCGCCTCTTTGATGCCAACAAAGCCGGGCATACAGGCGCCTTAGATCCTTTAGCGACCGGGGTACTTCCCCTTTGCTTGGGAGAGGCGACCAAGGTCTCGCAATTTTTACTGGATTCGGACAAAGCCTATCGAGCGCGAATCAAGCTCGGGGTTCGTACCGACACAGCCGACAGCGAAGGCGAAGTCATTGCGACAGCAGACGCTGGAGCGGTTACCGAGGCGCAGATAAAAAGCGCGCTCACCCAGTTCGAAGGGGATATCGAGCAGGTGCCACCCATGTATTCGGCACTTAAGCGCGATGGTCAGCCCCTGTATAAGCTGGCTAGAGAAGGCAAGACCGTGGAGCGCGAACCACGGGCGATTACGGTGTACTCCATAGAGCTGACGGACTTCGATCCTCAGTCTCAGGAGCTCGAAATCGAGGTGGATTGCAGCAAAGGCACCTATATTCGGACCATTGCTGACGATTTGGGGCAGATTATTGGCTGCGGAGCGCATATAATCGCGCTCCGCAGGCTTAAGGCGGGAGCTTTTACTCTCGCCGATAGCCAGTCTCTTGAGGAGCTAGAGGCCGCGAAGCAGGCGGATGGCTTTACCGCTATCGACGCTATGCTTATGCCGATGGACAAGGCGATCGACACCTTGCCCGCCGTGCATCTACCCGCTTACACAGCCCAGTTCCTTAAGCAGGGCCAGGCGGTGCAAGTTAACAAGCCGCCAGCGGATGGGCTGCTACGGCTTTACGAAGACGAAGAATTTATAGGCATCGGGATAATCGATGACGACGGTAAGGTCGCTCCCAAACGTCTTATTGTTAAAGACTAAGAGCGCGCCAGCAAATAACAGACAACATGCAGGCCTGCGCAATACCGCGAGCCTTATGAAAATTTTGAACGAGTTGTTAAACGGCCCGTTCGAATAGGTGCAGGATGCACCTTGCTCAACCGGTTGAATAACTCGACCGGTTAGCACTCAGGGAAGACCTCAGCTAACTACTAATATGCGTGGTTAGTCTGATTGAAAAGGATGTTAAGCCGCGCCGCGGCGTCATTAACCGCATATTTATGGAGTAAGAAAATGGCTTTATCAGCTGAAGTAAAAGAAGGCATCATCAAGGAGTACGCACAGGGCGAGGGCGACACAGGTTCTCCCGAAGTCCAAGTAGCCCTGCTCACTGCAAATATCAATGAGCTACAGGCACACTTTAAAGAGCACATCCACGATCACCACTCACGCCGCGGTCTAATCCGCATGGTAAATAGCCGCCGCAAGCTGCTGGACTACCTAAAGCGCAAGAGCGTCGATCGCTACTCTTCTTTGATTAAGCGCTTAGGCCTGCGTCGCTAAACAGCGCGTCAGCCTTGTAGTGACCGACTGCGCAGGGGGCCAAGCCCTTCTGCGCAGTTTGGTTTCTAGCGGCACTAAATGTGCTGCAAAACTGTAAGAAAAATGTTGTAAAAGTAAGACTCAATTTACCGGATTAACTAGCGCTGTGCCTGATGAGTTGGCCTGCGTTTTTTAAAGAAAATAGGAAATGATATGTTTAATCCAGTCGTTAAATCTTTTCAGTATGGCAATCAAACTGTCACGCTAGAAACAGGAAAAGTTGCGCGCCAGGCTACCGGCTCGGTCATCGTAACAATGGGCAATAGCCAAGTTCTCGCAACGGTCGTTGGCCGCAAGAGCGCCAACCCTGGGCAGGATTTCTTTCCGCTCACCGTTAACTATCAGGAAAAGACCTACGCTGTAGGCAAGATCCCCGGCGGCTTCTTTAAGCGCGAGGGTCGTCCCACTGAAAAAGAAACGCTAACCTCTCGTTTGATCGACCGTCCAATTCGTCCACTGTTTCCTAAAGGATTCATGAACGAGGTTCAGGTCGTCTGTACTGTGATATCAGCGGACAAGAACGAAGACGCGGATATCGCGGCGCTCATTGGCGCCTCGGCTGCGCTTTCTATCTCAGGCATCCCTTTTGCTGAGCCTATTGGTGCGGCGCGCGTCGGTTACGACGCTGAGAAAGGCTATGTGCTGAACCCAACTAACAGCGAACTCGAAACCTCGCTGCTCGACATGGTGGTTGCCGGCACCAAGGGTGCTGTGCTCATGGTTGAGTCAGAGGCGAAAGAGCTAAGCGAAGACGAAATGCTTGGCGCTGTCCTTTTCGCACACCAAGAGATGCAGTCTGTCATCACGGCTATCGAAGAGCTGAAAGCCGAAGCGGGCAAGCCTGCTTGGGAGTGGGCTGCGGCAGAAGAGAACACATCGCTTAAGACTGCGCTCGCTGAGAAATTCGAAGCAGCGGTGGTTGAGGCGTATCAGATCTCCGACAAGATGGCGCGCTACGACCGCATCGGTGCTATCCAAGCCGAGGCCGTTGAGGCCCTAGCGAACGAAGAAGCCGGCGTTAGCGCGGGCGATGTCAAAGCTGCCTTCGGTAAGCTCGAGAAGAGCACAGTGCGTAATCGCATTCTCGACGGCGCCCCGCGCATCGATGGCCGCGACACGAAAACAGTTCGCGCGATTGAAGTTGAAACCGGTTTGCTGCCTAAGGCGCACGGCTCGGCTCTCTTTACGCGTGGCGAAACTCAGGCCGTTGTTGTGACCACTCTAGGTGCGCTGCGTGATTCGCAGATCATTGAAGACCTCGGCGGTTCACGCAAAGACCCTTTCATGCTGCACTACAACTTCCCTCCCTACTCGGTGGGTGAAACGGGCTTCATGAGTGGGCCTAAGCGCCGCGAAATCGGCCACGGCCGGCTCGCTCGCCGCGGTGTTGCAGCGGTCATGCCGCGGGAAGAAGATTTCCCCTACGCGATTCGCGTAGTGTCAGAGATCACCGAGTCTAACGGCTCAAGCTCTATGGCTTCGGTATGTGGCTCTAGCCTTGCGATGATGGACGCAGGTGTTCCTCTGAAGGCGCCTGTTGCGGGCATCGCGATGGGGCTTATCAAAGAAGGCGAGCGCTTCGCAGTGCTTACCGACATCCTTGGCGACGAAGACCACCTCGGCGACATGGACTTTAAAGTAGCCGGTACCGACGAAGGTGTGACGGCGCTGCAGATGGATATCAAGATCCAGGGCATCACCGAGGAGATCATGGAGATCGCTCTCGAACAGGCCAATACTGCGCGTAAGCACATTCTTGGCGAGATGAATAAAGTGATCTCGAAGTCGCGCGAAACGGTTTCTGAGAACGCGCCTTCGATGGCAATGCTGAAAATCGATCCCGACAAGATTCGTGACGTAATCGGTAAGGGTGGCGCGGTTATTCGCGGCATCACCGAAGACACTGGCGCGTCTGTCGATATCGACGACGACGGCAACGTCCGCATCTACGGCGAAGATTCCGCCTCTCGCGACGCTGCGATCGAAATGGTCAACGCGATTACTGCAGAAGCAGAAGTAGGGCGCATCTACCGTGGTAAGGTTGCGCGCATCGTAGACTTCGGCGCCTTCGTGACTATCCTGCCTGGTAAGGACGGTCTCGTTCACATCTCACAGATCTCCGATGAGCGTGTCGAGAGCGTGGAAGACCACCTCTCAGAAGGCCAAGAGATTCTGGTTAAGTGTTTGGACTTGGACGCGCGCGGTCGCATCAAGCTCAGCATGAAAGAGATCTCCGACGAAGAGAAGCAGGAGATGGCAGCCGAAGCTGACGCCTAGGCAGCCACCGGTTAAAAAGGAGCTGTCGCGGTCTCGCGGCGGCTCTTTTTTTTGTCTTTTTCCTGCCCAGCAGGGGCCTTCCGATCAATATGCTTGGAGGGGATTTCTTTTGATCAGTCGGCTGGCCGCCCATTTGTGCGCTAAAGCGGGGGGTTACGCCAAATTCCGATCTCAAAATAGGCACTGGAACGCGCGCCAAAGTCCCCTATAATGACCTACGCTTCAAGGACGCGTGAGACAACGCAGTTAGAATTAGAATGGAGAGAAACCCATGTATTATCAGACAATAACAGCGCTTAGAGCCAAATCGGCCAAGGCGGCTGCATTAGGCTTGGCCACGCTGATGGCTTTGAGCCTGACTCAGCTCGCAAATGCTAATAGCTTCACGCGTGGCCAGCATATCGAGCCCGCGTACGAGGGCTGGCGCCCCAATGAAGACGGATCTTTCAGTTTTATGTTCGGCTACCAGAATGAAAACTGGGAGGAAGAGCCGGATGTAGAGATTGGCCCGAACAATATGTTCTCACCTGGCGAGGCCGACCGTGGTCAGCCCACTCACTTCCTGCCGCGTCGCAACCGTTTTACGTTCGAGGTAAAAGTGCCCGCGGACTGGGGTGATCGGGAGCTTGTCTGGACGCTCAAGGTAAACGGCGTTGAACGCAAAGCCTACGCGACGCTCAAGCAGGACTATCAAGTCGACAACATCGTTATCGCGTCTGAAACAGGTTCACTCGGTGCGGGCACAAGTAGCCCAGAGTCGCGCTCGAATGTACCACCGGTAGTTACTGTTCAGGGCGATGAGATTCGTACGGTCCGCGTTGGCGAGCCTATGAATCTGAAAACACTCGTAACCGACGACGGGCTGCCTACGCCGGACGATGTCTTGGAAGAAGCGCGTGAATTCGCCGAGTTCGCCGGTGGACCACTCGCCGCTGCGCTAGTGAACGCCGAAAACGTTTACGAGCGTCGCCTTATGCGACCGCCAACGCGTGTCACGGTGGGTAAAGTGAACGGCCTGTACATGTCATGGAATGTTTACCGCGGCGCGGGCAAGGTCACTTTCGATCCGCCAATGCCCAAAGTATGGGAAGACACGCGCACAAGTGCGAACTCACCTTGGGGTGCTCTATGGACACCTCCGCCGATTCCAGACGACGGCATCTATGACGTCAACGTGACCTTCGACGAGCCGGGCACCTACGTACTCTGGGGACGCGCCGACGACGGCGGTCTGTACCACGATGGCTACGTGACGGTTAATGTAACGGAGTAATCGTTAACAGCGAACCAATAAAAAGGGCAGCTTAGGCTGCCCTTTTTCGTTTCCGTTTCTAACGTCTGGCCCGACTACATACTACGACGATATTGCCCTCCGACTTCGAAGAAGGCTTCGGTGATCTGCCCCAGCGAGCATACCCTCACCGCATTCATCAGCTCTGCGAAGACGTTGTCGTCATTAATGGCCGCTGCGCGGAGTCGCTGCAGTGCTTCCTCGGCTTGGGCTGAGTTACGCGACTTGAAGTCGTTTAGTCGTGAGATCTGGCTCTCCTTCTCTTCTGTGGTCGAGCGCGCAAGCTCTATCTCGAGCTCCGGCTCTGGCTCATCGCTAAGGAAGGTATTGACGCCGATAAGAGGCAGGCTGCCGTCGTGCTTGCGGTGTTCGTAGAGCATCGACTCGTCTTGAATCTTACCGCGCTGGTAGCCGGTTTCCATTGCGCCGAGTACGCCGCCGCGTTCGGAGATCGCTTCGAACTCTTTAAGCACGGCCTCTTCAACGAGGTCGGTGAGCTCTTCGATAATATAAGAGCCCTGGTTGGAGTTTTCGTTTACCGCAAGGCCCCATTCTTTGTTGATAATGAGCTGTATCGCCATCGCGCGGCGCACGCTTTCCTCAGTGGGGGTGGTAATCGCCTCGTCATAGGCATTGGTGTGCAAGGAATTACAGTTGTCATAAATCGCGATAAGCGCCTGCAGGGTTGTGCGAATATCGTTGAACGACATCTCCTGCGCGTGCAGCGAACGACCGCTAGTTTGAATATGGTATTTCAATTTTTGGCTACGCTCGTTAGCGCCGTAGCGGAAGCGCATTGCGGTCGCCCAGATGCGCCGCGCCACGCGGCCAAGCACCGTGTATTCAGGATCCATGCCGTTGGAGAAGAAGAAGGAAAGATTGTGAGCGAAGTCGTCAATCTTCATGCCGCGTGCCAGGTAGGCCTCGACGAAGGTGAAGCCGTTAGACAAGGTGAAGGCTAATTGGCTGATTGGGTTCGCCCCGGCTTCGGCGATGTGATAACCGGAAATAGAAACCGAATAAAAATTACGCACTTGGTTTTGGGTGAAATATTCCTGAATATCCCCCATCACTTTAAGGCTGAACTCGGTTGAGAAGATGCAGGTATTTTGACCCTGATCCTCCTTAAGAATATCTGCCTGTACCGTTCCGCGTACGTTTTCTAGGGTGTGCGCATGAATTGCGCTCGCCTCATCCTGACTAGGTTCGCGCCCGTGTTCAGCCACAAATTTTTCACGCTGCTGATCGATTGCCGCGTTCATGTACATAGCGAGAATCGTCGGGGCAGGGCCATTGATCGTCATCGAGACCGAAGTGCTGGGCGCACACAGGTTGAAGCCCGCATAGAGCTCTTTAATATCATCGAGCGTGGCGATCGAGACGCCGGAGTTGCCGACCTTGCCGTAGATGTCTGGCTGATGGTCTGGGTCGAAGCCGTATAGTGTCACTGAATCGAACGCCGTGCTGAGGCGTTTAGCCTCGGCGTGCTCGGAGAGCTGCTTAAAACGGCGATTGGTGCGGAAGGCATCCCCTTCGCCTGCGAACATACGCGTAGGGTCTTCAGACTCGCGTTTAAACGGGAATACACCGGCGGTGAAGGGGAAGCGCCCTGGCACGTTCTCCAACAGCAGCCACTTGAGCAGGTCGCCGTGGTCGTTATAAGTGGGTAGCGAGACACGGGATATTTTGGTGCCTGAAAGAGTCGTGCGCGTAAGTGCAGTGCGCAGCTCTTTGTCTCTTATCTTGACCACATACTCATCGCCAGAGTAGTCGCTCTTTAGCTGCTCCCAATTTTCCAGCAGTTTCGCTGCGCGGCTGTCTAAAGCGGCCTCGCGCTTATCAATAAGTGAGTTCAGTGCGCTACTCTCATCGCTAGCCTCCGTGTTCGTCTGAGCTAACATGGCCTTGGCTGCTTGCAGCTGCTGACGTTCGCGCGCGAGCTTAGCCTGCTGTTCGACAAGCGTATGGTAACCGCGGACTTCGTCGGCAATCTCTGCGAGATAGCGCTGATTCTGCGCGGGGATTATCACAGTGCGCTGGGTCGAGGTTTTCGTGCTTACCGGTGGCAGCACAGAACTAAACTCGCGCAGGCCATGCTTACGTAATTCGGGAAGTAAGGCCTGATACAGAGCGGTTATACCGTCGTCGTTAAACTTAGAGGCGATTGTGCCAAAAACCGGCATCGCGTCAGGCATGACGCTGAACGCCTCGCGATTTCTCTGCACCTGTTTGCACACGTCCCGCAGGGCATCCTCACTGCCTTTGCGGTCGAACTTATTGATTGCGAATACGTCGGCATAGTCGAGCATGTCGATTTTTTCTAACTGACTCGCCGCTCCAAATTCAGGCGTCATAACGTAAAGCGAGCTATCGACAAAAGGCACGATTCCCGCATCGCCCTGACCGATACCCGGTGTCTCGATAATAATGAGATCGAAGCCGCCGAGCTTAAGTGCCGCAATTAGGCTTGTGAGCGACGACGGTATTTCCATGGCGGCGTCGCGAGTTGCTACCGAGCGCATAAAAATATTGGGATGATTGATCGCGTTCATACGAATGCGATCGCCCAACAGTGCGCCGCCGGTTTTGCGCCGCGTGGGGTCGATGGCGAGGAGGCAAAGTTTCAGCGAGTCCTCTGCATCTTGGCGAAACCGCCTTACTATTTCATCCGTGGTTGAGGATTTTCCGGCACCGCCGGTGCCAGTTATCCCAAGCACGGGTGTCGAAGAACTCTGTGCACGTTCCAGCAGCACTTCCAATTCGGTATCGCTGTAGGCACCGTTCTCGATTCCTGTGAGCGCACGGGTTAGCGTTAAGCGATCGTCTGCCTCTAAGGTGTCGAGTTTTGGTGCGGCGGGGCGATCTGTCGCCGCCCGGCAGCGAGCCAGCATGTCGTCGATCATACCCTGAAGGCCGATGGCCTGGCCGTCGGCGGGGGAGTAGAGCCGCGTCACGCCGTAAGCATGGAGCTCGTCTATCTCTGCGGGAATGATCACGCCACCGCCGCCGCCGAAAATCTTGATATGACCCGCGCCCAGCTCGCGCAGCTTGTCGACCAGGTATTTAAAATACTCGATATGCCCGCCCTGATAGGAGCTAATAGCAATGGCATCGGCGTCTTCTTGAACGGCCGCCTCGACAATCTCCTGCACCGATCTATTGTGCGCGAGGTGTATGACCTCGGCGCCGCTTGCCTGCAGAATCCGGCGCATAATATTGATCGCCGCGTCGTGGCCGTCGAAAAGGCTCGCTGCGGTGACAAAGCGGAGAGGGTGGTCGGTTGCCGTGGGATTCGTAGTTGGGGCTGGAGCGTTCATGGCGATCTCTTGATTTCAGGTATCTCAGCAGTTTAGCGGATTCTGCGGCGCGGGGCATGCCCTCATGCTAGAGTTGATTTCTGACTACTAAGCCGATGAATCATGCCCCTCTGGATCGCCTTTACTCTACTCGCTGTGATTATGCAGCCGCTGCGCACAGCGGGGCAGAGGCAGCTTACGGGTGTGATTTCAGCGCCCGCTGCGACGCTCGTTCGCTACCTGTTTGGTTTGCCCTTCGCCGCGCTATATTTCCTCCTTCAGTGGCAGGGCTCAGGTGGGGTGATTTTCACCAGCAGCTCACAGTTTTTCCTGCTGTCGAGTCTTGCTGGGCTGTCGCAGATTTTGGCGACGTTTTTGCTTCTTAAGACCCTCATGCTGCGAAACTTTGCCGTAGGCACTGCGCTCGCTAAAACCCAAGCGCTGCTCGCGGCGATCCTCGGCGTGCTGTTCTTCGATGAGCCCCTTGGCCTTCTTGCGTCGCTGTCGGTGCTGCTCGGTGTCGCGGGCGTGCTGATTGCCAGCAACTGGCGTTTTACGCTGAGCGCAGAGGGTGAGCTGCGCGCGCTCGTTTTGGGGCTCGGTGCAGGTCTTTTCTTTGCGCTAACCTCGTGGTTTGCCCGCGAGGCATCGCTCACCCTAGCCGGACCGAGGCTGCTGTCAGCCGCAGCTGTGCTGCTGTACTGCGTCGCATTGCAAACCGCTGTCTGCCTTGTCTGGGTGGTGCGCTATCATCGCGCATCATGGGTAATGCTGGCGTCGAATCAGCGTGCCTGCTGGTTTATTGGCTTTACCTCGTTGGCGGGGTCCATCGGTTGGTTTACGGCCAATAGCCTGCAAAACCCTGCGCTGGTTAATACTCTGGGGCAGTTAGAATTTTTCGTGACCCTGCTTATAACCCTTCTCTACTTCAAGGAGCGTATTAGCCTGCGTGAAGCCGTTGGCCTGATGCTTCTGCTGGCAAGCCTGCTCTTATTGGCGTGGGTGAGCTAGAGATTGCTGTCATCCCGCCGTAAACTGAGGAGTCTATTCTCAGGCTTTAACTATAATTCGAACCTTGGACTCTCTATGTCGCCTCAACACAGCACGCGCATCCTTTTAGCCACAGCAATTTCGCTAGGCGGACTTCTTGGCAGTTACGCCGCGCCCGGTCACGCTCAAGAAACATCGCCGCGCTGGATCGCCGGCGACCACCATATCCATAGCCGCTACAGCACCGGCTGGGACCGCGAGCAGGAGCCGCCGGCGCCTATCTTAGGCGGCGACGCCATCTATCCGATCCAGATGAACGCGCTGATGGCGAAATACTTTGGTCTCGGCTGGATGGTCTCGACCGATCACGGTGGGCCTAACCACAGCAAGGTGAATCTCGACATGGCCTACCCCGAGCTCGAGCGGTCGCGCTTGGTGGTGCCCGAGGTTGTACAGTTCTGGGGTATGGAGTTCGATACTCCCGGAGCAGATCATTCAAGCCTGATCATTCCCCATAGCCATGAAGAGAGCCAGCAGCTGTTCGCTATCGAGTCACAGTTTGCTCGCCGCGAGCCATGGCCCGCTGATGAGAGCTGGAACACCGAGCCGCGCATGCTCGATGCGCTCGAATTCATGAAAACACAGGACAGAGCGCCGCTGCTCATCGCCAACCATCCGTCACGCTCGGCCAGCGCTTTGGGTGAGTATGGACTCTACACGCCAAGCGAGCTTCGAGACTGGAACGATACCGCGCCCAATATTGCAGTGGGCATGGCGGCTGCGCCAGGGCATCAAGCGTCGGCGCTCAACCCCGATGGCAGCGTAGGTAGCGGCAGGCCTAGAGGCTATTACCGAGGCGGAAAGACTCTGGGCGGCTTCGATCAGTTCACCGCAGTGCTCGGCGGTTTCTGGGATTCGATGCTAGGCGAAGGCCGACGCTGGTGGGTTACAGCCAACTCCGATTCCCATGTTCACTACACCGAAGGCGGCGCTGACTTTTGGCCGGGTGAATATTCTAAGACGCACGTATGGGCGACTCACGATCACGATTCTATTCTCGAAGGCATTCGCAACGGCAGGGTTTTCGTCACCACCGGCGACCTCATCTCTTCTCTCGACTTTTCTCTCGAAGCCAACGGTCAATCGGTAAGTTTAGGCGAAACCCTTGAGGTTGCAGCGGGCAGCGAAGTGGAGCTAACGGTGAGGTTTGTGGATCCTGAGGTGCCCAACGCCCGTGGCGAGAATCCTAGCGTTAAGCGTGTCGACGTGATTCGCGGCGACCTCACTGGCCCCGTGCAAGACCGAGCCGAAGACGCTAATCCTACTACTCGCGTTGCACAGCGCACTCAAGCCGCCGATTGGCGCCAAGTGGATGAGTTCACTGAATTCACGCTGCGGTTTACGGCCGATGAGTCAGGCTATGTGCGCCTGCGAGGGACCAACGGGGACGAGCTTGAGCCCACAGAGGACGCAGTCGATGAAGATCCATGGTCGGATCTCTGGTTCTACTCGAACCCTATCTTCATTCAGGTGAACTAGGCCGCTGCGAAAACGCTGGCAAAGCCTGCGCAGTGGCGCTACTTTGGTCTTGAATACCTGCCAAGGACAAGACCATGACCAATTCGAAAGCAGAGGTATCCCACCTAGCAAAGGCGACGGTAGAGGAAATAGAGCTGCTCACGCTTTTTTCCCTTACTAGCACGCTAGAGGGGCTCAAGATTCACCATGCAGCAGACGCGGGGCGCATCCAGGCCGGAGAGCGGCTGCATGCCAAAGGCCTGACCACACAGGCGGACGGGGGCTACCTCACCCCGCTTGGGGTTGAGGCCGCCGAGCACGCGCAGGCGCTTATACGGCTACTGCAATCGCCTTAGCCGAGTTTACAAGAGGCTGTTTAGCAGGCCCGCTAAGAAGAGATAGCGCAGAGTTTTGCCCGTCCCGGCGAGCGCGATGAGCTGCCAGAGTGGGACTCGAGCGAGCCCGGCAAACAGTGTTAGCGCGTCACCCACGATCGGCATCCAGGCGAAGAGGAGGCTCCATTTGCCAAAGCGCTGAAATCCTCGGCCTGCGCGATCGATATCTACTTCACTGATCCGCACCCAAGCACGGGTAGTGAGCCACTGCGTTCTGCCTCGCGCGAATTTCCCTATCCACCAGTTCACCGCAGCGCCGAGGGTATTGCCTAGGCTAGCCCATGCCACTAAAGCGAACGGCTCAGCGCCTTGGGCTAGCAGGGCAAGGAAGTAGATTTCCGAGGACAGCGGGAGGAAAGTCGCTGCAAGAAAGGCAACGGTGAAAAGCGACAGAAGCGTGATCATGACAGCTGCACGGCCAGCTTACGCCGTGGCCGACTGTCGGGCTTGGTAAGCCTCGCTTAAGACTTCCTGCAGCTGGGCTTTTTGGAACGGCTTAGTTAAATAAGCATCCACTCCCGCGGCGGCCCCATTGATCTGATCTTCATTCATCGCATTTGCAGAGCAGGCGATAATGGGGAGCTCAGCACCGAGCTCGCCCAGCGCACTGTGGCCTGCGCGGATTTTTTTTGTCAGCTCGAGCCCACCCATTTCCGGCATGCTGATGTCGGTTAACAAGATATCGAACGTCGCCTCTTCCAATGCCGCCATTGCTTCCACGCCGTCGCAGCTCAAGGTGCAATGGTAGCCCAGCGACTCGAGCTGGGTTTTAAACAGTAGCTGGTTTATTTCGTTATCTTCGGCAACCAAAATCCGCAGGCCGGCGCCCGGTTTTTCTGAAGAAGAAGTCGCGCTGAGTGCGCTTGGCTCAGCCTCATCCCGCGGCGCTTTCTGCTGTGGCTTTCGGGCTAAAGGAGGA
>Ga0209555_10002504_pt1 | contig 12914 bp, 9 predicted proteins | sample SaaInl85LU_5_DNA_FD_184643 | JGI IMG/M metagenome (GOLD analysis project Ga0209555, IMG submission 184643) | Marine microbial communities from expanding oxygen minimum zones in the Saanich Inlet - ESP_85LU_5_DNA (SPAdes) (version 2) | ecosystem: Environmental > Aquatic > Marine > Intertidal zone... | reverse complement strand
TACGTTTTGGTTTTTCTGTCTCTTTTTTATCTGATGAAGACGCTACAGGTTTTTTAACAGGCTTTGTAGGCAATTCAATCTTCCCCAAAACCTTAGGCCCATCTAACTTTTCGTAGGCTGTTTTAATTTCTTCGCGTTCTTTCGGGATTTCTTTTGCTTCTAGCTCAACCTTTTTTGCTTCCTCATCGGCCTTTTCCTCAGCTAATTTATCTTTCTTAATTTTATCGTCAACCGCATTTTTCGCAGCTTCCCTTTTCTCAGATTCTATTTTCGCTTTTTTAGATGCCGCTTCATCTGCTTTTTTCTTTGCCTCAGCTGCAACTTCTTTTTCTTTATCTTTTTTGGTTCTTTTATCTGGACGAGTTTTTAAATTAAGCGAGTCAAGATTAATTTTTCCTAAAACTTTAGGACCAGAACCTTCTTCTTCTGACAGATTTTCTTCTACAGGTGTAATTTCTATAGTTTTCGACTCCTTCTTAACTTCCTCAACAGGCAAGGCAACAGGTTCTTCGATCACTTCTTCTTTAGGCTCCTCGGACTTAACCTCTTTTGGTTCTTCAGCAGTCTGAACTTCTTCAACTTTCTTTTCTGAAGCAGCAGGAGAAACATTTTTGATTAGAACCCCCTGATCTTCATCATCTTCCTCCTCATCATCAATATCAACCTCAGTAGGCACATCTTTAGATTCCAAGCTTATTTTTGCACGCTCATTACTAGGCAGTGTCACTTTTTCTGACTCTTCCTTAGCGCTCTTCTCCGATTGGAACTCATTGGAAAGAATCTCATAAGTAGCGTTGTCTATCTTCGTATTTGGGTTGCTTTCAATAGCAACATTTTTTGAAGAAAGAAAATCAACGATGGTACTAATACCAACGTTTAGCTCTCTTGCAACCTTACTTAATCGTTTCGTTATAACCTTATCAGACATATTGTTTTCGTCCTATTTTTTACAAATTTAAAAAATCTCTTGCTACTATACTACAATCGCAGAAGACTATTCAAACTCAGATTTCAAAATGTTTCGAATTTCTTCGACAGTTTCAACTTCTAAGTCTGTTCTTTTCACTAAATCATCTACAGAAAGCTCCAATACACTTCTAGCAGTATCGCATCCAATTGACTTAAATGCATCCAGGATCCAAGCTTCAATTTCATCAGAAAATTCATCTAATGCTACATCATCTTGAGTCTCTTCATCTTGATCTCTAAATACATCTATTTCATATCCTGTTAGCTTCCCTGCCAACTTAATGTTGTGACCCCCCTTACCGATTGCTAATGAAACCTGATCAGGATTTAAGTATACCTCTGCTCTACCTGACTCATCATCTAACTTAATAGAATTGATTTTAGCAGGACTAAGCGCTCTAGAAATATACAATTGAGTATTTGTAGTGTAATTAATTACGTCAATATTCTCATTTCTTAACTCACGAACAATCCCGTGAATTCTTGAACCCTTCATACCAACACATGCTCCGACCGGATCAATTCTATCATCGTAAGATTCTACAGCCACCTTTGCTCTTTCTCCTGGCTCTCTTACAATGTTTTTTATAGTAATAAGACCATCAAAAATTTCGGGAACTTCCATCTCAAAAAGACGTTCCAAAAACACAGGTGAGGTTCTTGATAAAGTAATGATAGGCTTATTATTTCTCATTTCAACAGCAGAAACAACGGCTCTTAAAGAATCACCTTTCTTGAAGTAATCATTTGGTATTTGCTCTAATTTTGGAAGCAACAGTTCGTTACCTTCATCATCTAAAACTAACAACTCTCGTTTCCAAACTTGATAAACTTCACCAGTTATAATATCACCAACACGTTCCTTGTAGTTTTTAAAAATATTGTCTTTTTCTAACTCCAATACTTTTGAAATTAAATTTTGACGCAAGGCCAATACAGCTCGTCTGCCAAAATCTAACATTTTAACTGCTTCAGAAACTTCTTCACCTACCTCAAAATCAGGCTCAATCTTAATAGCATCTGAATAAGCAATTTGGCTATTTTCATCGTCTACTTCGTCGTCTTCTACGATTTCTCGGTTCCTCCAAACTTCTAAATCACCCTTATCAATATTGATAATGATGTCAAAATTATCATCCGAACCATATTTCTTAATGATCATATTTCGGAAAACAGTTTCCAAAATATTCATCAAGGTAGGACGGTCTATGTCCTTAAATTCTTTGAACTCTGCAAAAGACTCTGTAAGGTTTATCTTTTCCATTCTAATCTTATTTAAACGATATAATTATTCTAGTTTCCTTTATTTCACTCATTGCTATACTTTGCAAATGAGTAACAACTTCTTTCTTTTTCTTTCCTTCTATTTTCTCTTTGGTGGTAAATTCAATCGATATACTTTCTTCATCTACTTTAGAAAGCAAACCCTTTAATTTCTCACCTGATGTTTTCACGACACTAACCTCTCTTCCAATATTTTTGTGATATTGCTGTATTACTTTGAAAGGTTGATCCAGTCCAGGCGATGAAACCAACAACTCAAAATCTGCTTCTTCTCGATCAAGCATTGATTCAACATGACGGCTCATAGCTACACACTCATCAATACCCACTCCTTCCAAATGATCAATTTCAATTTTTATTTGTTGGGTAGCACTAACAGAACAATCCACTAAATACGTCTCCGTATTAGATAATTTATCCTCAATTAGCTTTTTAATAGATTGCTCGCTTATCATTTAATTTATTCCTATAAAAAGAGGGGACTGTTGTCCCCTCTAAAGTAATCTTCGATCAAATCGATTACAAATGTACGGATTAAATCTTAATAAAAAAGTTAACCCTCTAATTATTGTTTTACGTCGATGTAAGGTTTAACTTTGTCGACTAATTAATAAATACAAACCACAAACTTTTAAATTATGAATGATATTGATATATCGAAATACCAAGAAACAATTTTAGAAATGATAATAACCTATGGGCCTAAGTTAATTTTAGCCATCTTAACTCTAATAATAGGTCTATGGGTTGTAAAAGGAATGACAAAATCCCTTTCTAATATATTGGAGAAAAGAGGAATTGATCCATCACTAAAACCTTTTCTAAAAAGTTTATTCGGTGCTTTATTAAAAGTATTACTTGTTGTTTCTGTTATGGGAATGGTTGGAATCGAAATGACGTCTTTTATTGCAATTTTAGGAGCAGCAGGCTTAGCAGTTGGAATGGCGCTTTCAGGCACACTACAGAATTTTGCAGGTGGTGTTATCATCTTAATATTAAAACCTTTTAAAGTAGGTGATTTCATAGAAGCACAGGGATTTTCAGGTACAGTTGATTCTATTCAAATATTTAATACTATACTTAAAACACCTCAAAATCAAACTATTCTTGTTCCAAATGGAGGACTATCAACAGGTGCTGTAGTAAATTATTCTGCAGAAGCTACTCGTAGGTTAGATCAAACTTACGGAATTGATTACAGTGACGACATTTCTAAGGCTAGAGATATTATACTTAGAATTGTTAAAGAAGATAGTAGAGTATTAAAAGATCCTGCACCGGTTGTAGTTTTAACTGAATTAGGGGATAGCTCTGTAAACCTAACAATGAGAGTGTGGCTTAATAACGAAGATTTTTGGAATGTAAGCTTCGATACCATGGAAAAAATCAAGAAAACATTTGACGTAGAAGGAGTAAGCTTCCCTTTCCCACAAAGAGATGTACACATGATTGCTGCTAAATAATAGTTGATCAACAAAATTTAAAGGCCCGTAAATCGATGATTTATAGGTCTTTTTTTGATACCTCTATAAATAATTAAGCTTATTATAAGATAGGAAAGCTTTATGTAGCCTTAATTTTCCATTGTCTAAAATGAACAATTGAATGAACCCAAATGAAAGACCTATTCATTTGCCCTATTGCCTTTTAGGGGTTTACCTTAAATCTATTATTCCTTACTCTCCTTGCCAAGCTCAGCTAAATTGATAAAGGGTTGAATGAGCGTTTTATTAAAGAGATAAAATCATTCATAAAAAATGGATCAAATAAAGAAGGCTCGCGAATTATAATTTCGCGAGCCTTCTCAACCATTCTATTTTAAGATTTGCCTATTATTTCACTGCAATCTTTCTTACCGTTTGGTTGTCACCAACTCGCAAGTTAACAAAGTAAAGTCCTTCTGAAAGATTAGCTGTATTTAATTCAATACGCTGACTTCCTTGTGACATTAATCCATAAGATTGTCTATTAATTACTTTACCTGTAATATCAAGTAAAGTAAGAGAAACTTCTTCATTACTTTCTAATTCAAAAACAACTGAAGCTTGGTCATCTGCAGGATTTGGAAATACATCTAAACTAGCTTCTAACAAGCTATTTTCTTTTTCTCCAACTAAAGTAGACAACTTAACCTCTTCAGCATTTAAAATAATGTACTCATCTAATCCTCCATTTGGGTTGTAGTAGTTAACAAAAGCTACAAAAGAAACATCGTTAGATTTCCATGTAGATGATAGATTTAAACTGTACGTCTTAGAAAAATTAGCATTTAGTGTTGGTGTGCTTGTGAAGTAAGCAGCATCTCCCCATGTACCAGAAGGCACGTCTCTAACCACATGCTTATGGTTAAATCCAATAATTGGATTACCTGCACCAAAGTATGGGTGACCTGCTTGATTATTATAAAAATTTACTTGATTGTATCCACTTCCTGCTCCTGTCACATTATCTTCTACAACAAAAACAGTGACTCTTAAGTCTTGAGCTTCAATGGCATAATCTACAAAATTAACATCTACTGTTAAATCAACGCTTGTTGCACTATTCACTACTCCTGACAAAGAAATATTAACCGGAGTTGCTGCTGCTTTTTGAGCATTTACTGCATTTACCCAACCGTTTGCACCTCTACTAATTGCCACATCTGACTCTCCATCAAACAATACTCTATCAACAGTCGCTGTTGGAGCCCCAGGAGCAAAAGCGTTTGCATAAGCAACATGAGCAGGTATTGTCATCGCATCAGTACCAAACCCAGCGTGAATACCTACAGCAATTGCCTCAGGTATAGTTGCTAAAATATTTTCTACCACTACTGCTCCATCTGGACAAAATTGACAAGGCGCTGTAGTAAATTCTTCTAACAGCACCCTTTTGGTTCCTGAAGCACCTGTATTTACGAAGAATCTTGTTACAACGGTATCGTTCATTGAATTTAAATCAACAGTACCATTAGGTTCTGACAACCAAACCATCAAATCAGTATAATTACCCGGACTTGCAGCTGTCAAACTTACAGATGATGCAAAAGGAGCTGATGCAAAGCTTGTTAAATTTAGTGGTAAAGAATCAGTATTTACAGTAACACCGCCATCAATAGACCAGTTTAACTTAACACTTGTAAGGATGTTTCCTCCATTATTTGTTAATTGCCCTGCAATTGATACTGTTTGACCTGTGGTGTAAACATTATTTACATTAAGGGAGGTTAATTCTACATCCTCAGAAAGAGGTGTATAAACTTTTATGTTATCAACAATTAGTACATACATATCATTAGATACATTTCTCCATGCTATATATACAGAATCTGTACCATAAGACGAAAGATCAATATTCCGATCAGTCCAAACAGAATTTTCAGCAGATACTGTAAGCAAGGCCGGATTAGCCAATAATCCCGCAACCGTAGGGGTTGTGTTTGATATTCTAACTTCATAACCATCAGGATAACTTGCATCAGGAGCATAAGCTTGAAACGAAAGTACGCTACCTGCATTCAAATTAATCATTGGGGTAATCATATAATCATCAGCAGCTCCAGCAGGAGAATACCATGAGGTAGATATTGCAGCTGAATCTCCATTAGTAGAGTCAGGAGTAATAACCCATGCATCGTTTACGAAAGCAACAGCTGCAGCAGGCACTCTATTATCTGCATTAATTAATGTCCAATTCTGAAAAGAGTTTCCTCCATTAAAATTTTCAGAAAAAATAGTTTGACTGATTCCACTAGCACTTAAAGCTAAAAAAGCAGCATAAAAAAAGTAATTCTTTAATTTCATGTAATTTGATTTATTAGATTGTTTTTAAAAGACAAATATAGCTATTAATTTGTAGAACAAATTTTTGATTGCTTGGCGTTACTTTATTTCACTAATCTTTTTACCGTCTTTAAACTCCATAGACTTGAGTATTTTTCCTTGACGCTTGCCATAATAGATAAACATTCCGTCTGCTACTCCATTTTTATAATTCTTCTCTGAAGATAAAGTTCCTATCTCATGATAATTTAGCACTTTCCCATTTTGCTTTCCTTTTTTATAAGTAACTATCATTTCCGGATTTCCATTTTCGTGAAAATATTCCCATTTTCCAACCTGAATACCATCTTCATAGCTTCCTTTATCTTTTATTTTGCCGTTCGGGTAATAACTAACTCTCAGCCCATTTGGTCGTCCTTCTTCATAATTTTGATCCAATTCCTTCTGACCTTTATCACTCCAGAATGTCCACATTCCTGCTTTTAATCCATTGGTGTACATTCCCACATAGCGCTCCTTTCCATTAGAATAAAATCCTTCCCACGCACCTGTCATTAATCCTTTTGTATAAGACCCTTGATCTTTCACTTTCCCATTTTCAAAATAAGAAATCCACTCGCCTTCCTCTTTGCCATCAGTAAATGAACCTTCCATTAATAGCGTTTTATTCTCATACCAATATTTCCAGTTGCCATCTTTTAAGTCATTCTTAAAGTCACCATCTTTCCATAAAACTCCATCTTCATAATAAAATTTCCAATTGCCATTTCGCTCATCATTGGCATACATTCCTTTGCTCAATACTGCTGCATTGGTATTAAAATGATAAATCCACTCTCCATGCATTTTACCAGCCTGAAAAGCACCCCTCATATCTAACTGTCCATTTTGTAAATACCATTCCCAACTACCATTCTTCTCTCCAGCATTATATAATCCGCTACTGCTCAATTGCCCATCCATAAAAAACTCACGGTAAAAGCCATTTTCTAAATCATTTGAATAGGTAATTTCTTTGAAAAGCTGTCCTTCTTGATAAAAATGACTCCACTTTCCTTCACGCTTACCCTTTTGATAGTTTGAAACTAGTTTTATAATGCCGTTGTAACCATGAAACTCTTTCCATTCTCCATCTTTCATTCCAGCCAAATAGCTACCTTCTTCTATCTTTTTACCATTCTCATCAAAGTAAATCCAGTCCCCAGATTTGAGGCCATCTGTATAGCTCCCTTTTTCTTTTATTTGATGGTTTTCGTGGTAGTCCACCCATTCGCCTGTACCATTTTTGGCTATTTGCGTTCCTGATTGATCACATGCATCCACTAGGATTTCTTTACCGTCCTTGTAGTTATAGGTTGCTTTCGGTTTCTCGTTTGCAAAAAACAATTTCCACTCGCCAACAGCCTTATCTAGTTTATACTGGCCGCTTTGTTTCACTTTCCCATTTTCATAAAACCAAGTCCAAGTGCTGTCTAAGAAACCCATATTATAATACCCAGACTGTTTCAATACTCCATTTGGGTAGTAAGAATTAAATGCCCCATCTCTTTTGGCTTTATAAAAGTTACCCTCTTCACTCACGCCTGCAGAGAAATAATAATTTTTAAATGGTCCGTTAAAAATACCGTTACGATAATTAACTACCTGCTTTAATACACCATCTTGATCATAAAATTTCCATTCTCCTTCTTCAATTCCCCCCTGCTTCATTATCCCTTTTGCCTTTACTTTGGAATTACTCCAATAATAGGTGGTAGTATCGGTTTGAGAAAATGAGGTTAGCGTAGTTGCTAAAAACAAAAGAGTTGTAATAACTTGTTTCATGGTAATCTAATTGAATGTAGTTTCTAAGCAAAAATATCTAAACTATTCACTTAATTAAGTTTCTAATTAAAATGTTTTAAACTTCATTTTTTTAATATCATCGCGAAAAAAACGTCTTCTTAAGGTGCAAAGAGTAGCAGGAGTATTTGAATTAATCCGAAAATAATGCACTTTTACAATCTGAATGGGAAAAACATTAATCATAGGACATCGTGGAGCGGGCGGAGAAGCTCCTGAAAATACGCTTGCAGGAATCAAGAGAAGTATTGAAATTGGCGTAGACCGAATAGAAATAGACGTGCGCTTAACTGCCGATAAAAAAGTGGTGGTGGTTCACGATAGCTCTTTGCGTAGAATTAATGGAGATGCTACTCGTATCAAAAACATGTCGTATGCCGAACTCTTGAAAATAGATTTTGGAGCGCATTACTCCTCTAATTTTCATGGAGAACATTTACCTCTTTTAGAAGAAGTTCTTGATTTAACAAAAGGTAAAAACACCTTGTTAATTGAAATTAAAAACAGAAGAGAGTCTCACCCTGGGCTAGAACGCAGAACATGGGAAATAGTAAAAAACGCACAAGCCGAAAACGACGCCATTTTTCAATCGTTTGATGATAATTCCTTGTTCGCTCTTCGAGATATGAATATCAGCTCACCTATTCATAAATTATTTGCCACTTTTGTGCCGATAAGACCTTATTATGCAGGAAGTAACCTGCATTACAAAAAGTTTAAACGCTATGATTTTGTTGATGAAGTAGGCTTAAAACAAGGCTATGTCAACCGAAAAGTGGTAAGTAAAATTCATCAGATGGGTAAAAAGGTAAATGTGTGGACGGTGAACAAACCCAACAAGATGATTCGACTTTCTAATATGGGAGTAGATGGAATTATTACTGATTTCCCAACCTTGGCGATTAAAACATTACGCTAAATCTAAACCCCTTACTAGCTTTTTGGTCGAGCGTGGTTTCAATTTTCGATCAATAAAAACATCTTTTATCAAGAAATAGTAAACAGGTAAATAAGCCAAAAAAGTAAGCCATAGCTGCTCGGTATAGGTGGTATCTTTATAGGTTACATAACTAAGGTAAGCTACTCCTGACCAAATAATGGCATAGCGATTTCCATTAAAGAAAACAGCCAACAATACCACACTACTCAAATACCACGGATGCACCACGGTAGCCAACAAAAAATAGAACGTAACAATTAATAACAAACGCATCAAAAAATGCTTCATTCGTATGCTTCTACCTCTTAATGAAATATAAAGAATTGTCAAAAAAGTAAGTATTGAAAGTGCAGGCGCAATGATTCCTATTTGATTATATCCCGTTATTAAATAACCTACTTCACGGATAATGTAATAGATACTCGCATTAAACTCAAAGTGCTGGAAGTACAATTCTAAACTCGACATAAAGTGAGTGAACAACGTGGAAGTATAAAATGGATAGAAGAGCAACAAACACCCTAATCCAATGACAGCAAAGTATTTTATCGCTTTTTGAAAGCCCATTAATGGAATCAGAGCAGGGAGAAAAATGAGCGGAATCAACTTAGTGGAAATCGCAAATGCCATGGCAACTCCTGAAATAATCCACTTTCCTTTTTGCAATTGATAAAGTGCCAAAAGAACAAAAAAGAGCATGACGCTCTCTAGGTGTAAATTACCTGTAAGCTCTATAATAACTAATGGATTAAACGCATAGATCAGACTTGCTTTTCGCGATATATTTAAACTATATAATAATCGTGGTAAGAGAATAATTATACCTATTTCAGCTAGCAAGATAATAGCACGCAACGTTAATACACTTGCAAATATATTCCCGCCGCCTACATAAGCTGAAAAGCTAAAAACATATTGTGCCACAGAGGGATATACAGAGTAATAAGCAGGGGAATTCAACTTAGATAACCAATCGTAGGTAAATCCTTTTACTACATAATCTCCAACAGCTGAAACTTCAGAGGGTATATACAAGAAAGTATTGATTCCATTTACGCTCAACCACCCGTCCCAAATAAAGCGGTAATAATCATCTGATAAGGTAGGCATACTAAAGAGGAATATTGCTCTAAATGCAATTGCCATCCATAAAATAGGATAGTCATTAAATAACTTATGATCAGGTTTAAATAAGGAACTCGTTTTAGCAGTAACCAAATACCAATAGCCTGTGAACAATAAAGCAACTGCCGGAAGTAGTAACGCCCAATTAGAGCGATTACTATAATATCCGAGAAAAAAATAAAGCAGCCCTGAAAGAAAAATAATGGAGTGAGTTCTCCCATCTAATTTCATGCCAGTTGGTTAATTTTAAATAAATGGATGATTGATTTCAAAGATACAAATCCAAACCCGAAAACTAAGAGTAAGTGAAAAGGCAACAACCCATAATCTTCAAAACGAAACCCCACGTAAATAGCTGCTAGAAAATAAATAGCTAGCGCTAGTTCAATAACAGTTAATAGACCGATGGACCTCGTTAAATACACATTCGCCCTCCACGATTGATTTTTATTATTGGTCAAATTAAATTTAGGAGTTCGAATAAAGGGTGTTTTTTTACCGATATAACCTTCTATTACTGCCAATGCATTATGCAAAGAAAGCCCCATACTCACTGACAAAAACAATGGAAAAAGCACCATAAAATGCTTGAAAGCAATGGTCTTTTTAGCATATTGATTAATGATGGACGTCCAATAAAAGGTTCCTAAAATGGGTAAAGTGAGAATAAAAATACTCCCTACTTTAAAAATCCATGCGTAAGATTCGTTGGCTTGTTTAATAAACAGCATCGGGACCGACAAAACAGAAATAAGAACAATACTAATGAAAATAGCACTATTCATTAAATGAAAAATGGCATTTAACTTTGTTCCTAAGCTAAGATTTTTGGCAACTAGCACTTTACCTAAATTCTTACGAGCGCACTCTGCAGCTCCTTTTGTCCATCGGAATTGTTGGGTTTTTAACGCATTCATTTCTGCAGGCAATTCTGCAGGAGCTCCCACATCTTCTCGGTACACAAACTGCCATCCTTTTAACTGAGCGCGGTAACTTAAATCTAAATCTTCTGTTAATGTATCCGACTGCCAACCTCCAGCATCTTCAATGGTGGTTTTTCGCCAAACTCCTGCTGTCCCATTAAAATTAATAAAGTGACCGGCCTCATTTCTCCCACCTTGCTCTACCGAAAAGTGTGCATCCAGACCAAAAGCTTGCAATTTAGTCAGTAGTGAGAAATCAGCATTGATATGTTGCCATTTACTTTGCACACAGCCCACTTTTTCATCTCGAAATGGAAGAATCATTTTCTGCAAGAAATCAGGGTGAGGTAAAAAATCGGCATCAAAAATAGCGACGAACTCTCCATGGGCTTTTTGCATTCCTACCGCTAAAGCGCCGGCCTTAAACCCACTTCTGTCTTCCCTTCTTATATGCTCAATTTGAAATCCTTGAGCCAAATACGGAGCAATGGAGCCCGCTACAATCTGAGTGGTTTCATCCGTGCTATCGTCTAATATCTGAACTTCTAATAACTCCTTTGGATAATCAAATTTTAAGATGGATTCAATTAATCGTTCTACCACATAAAGCTCATTATAAAGCGGTAATTGAACTGTAACCTTTGGCAATTCATGCATTGGAGACCATTCTTTTGGCCCCAACTTTTTACGCTTATTATACTTGATTACCAGGTATATCTGAATAACACTGTAAGACAGAATAAACAGCAATCCTAAACCATATAAAACCAACAATCCTATTTCTAGCCCTTTCATATTTGCTTAAGCATATTTAAAAATGGTGGCAATAATTTTATAGCCTGCTAAGAATGTTCCTTTAATGGTTCCAGAAATCTTAGAGTGACCAATTCGTTTTTTATAATTTACGGCTACTTCCGTGGTTTTCATTTTACGTTTTGCTGCCTTAACTTGCATTTCTACCGTCCAACCGTAAGTTCTGTCTTGCATATCTATTGCAATCAACGAATTATATTTAATTGCTCGAAAAGGCCCTAAGTCGGTAAACTGAACCCCGTAAATCATTCGAATTAAAGTAGTGGCCAACCAATTTCCAAAAATCTGAGGAACAGTCATGGAACCATTTTCACGGTTCCCCAATTCACGAGAACCAATCACCAGGTCCATATTTTGCTCCAAGATAGGCGCAATTAAAAGCGGGAGTTCTGCCGGAAAATCGGAATAATCAGCATCAATAAAGACAATAATATCTGGCTTTTCTGCTAGACCTTTTACATACTCAATGCCTTTTAAACAAGCTCTCCCATAACCTTGTATCGGTTCTTCAAGTACCGTAGCACCGGCTGCTGCTGCTTTTTCTGATGTAGCATCGGTAGAATTATTATTAACAACAATTACCTCAGAAATCCACTCTTTTGGCAATTCATTGACTACTCTACCAACTGCATTTTCCTCATTGAAGGCAGGAATGATTACCTTGACATTTTTTTGCAAACCAACTTTATTTATGCGCATTATAAATCGTCTCTCAACTTTAATACGCCATCGTTGCCAAAAGTAAATATACTTTCGTCATTTAATCGAGCTTCCTCTGTACCATTTTCTAATTTTAACACTCCCCTTGGGCATACCGCAGAGCAAACTCCGCAACCTACGCATGATGAACGCACAATATTTTGTCCGCGCTGAGCGTACCATTTTACATCAATTCCCATTTCACAATAGGTAGAGCAATTTCCGCAAGAGATGCATTGTCCGCCATTGGTCGTAATTCTAAATCTTGACTTAAACCGCTGAACAAATCCTAGGTAAGCAGCCAACGGACATCCAAATCTGCACCAAGCCCTGTTACCTAATAATGGATAAAAACCTGTACCAATCACTCCGGCAAACACAGACCCAATTCCAAATCCATACCACTCTCTAATTTTATATGCATCAATACCATACAAATTATAATCGCCAGTAATGTAGGCATAGACTACAGCAACAGTCATAATAATAGCAAACAGCAATACCGCATGAATGGAAATACGCTCCAACTTCCAAGCGTTTAATGATTTGTTAGAT
>Ga0209555_10002492_pt1 | contig 12951 bp, 9 predicted proteins | sample SaaInl85LU_5_DNA_FD_184643 | JGI IMG/M metagenome (GOLD analysis project Ga0209555, IMG submission 184643) | Marine microbial communities from expanding oxygen minimum zones in the Saanich Inlet - ESP_85LU_5_DNA (SPAdes) (version 2) | ecosystem: Environmental > Aquatic > Marine > Intertidal zone... | reverse complement strand
GTTCTGGCCATTTGTATAGGGGTGGGATCGGCATTACTGTTTTCGTCCGAGTTTCTTGAGTTAAAAAGTGCACATCCTGCTTATAGGCGGGTAGGGCAAGCACTGGTTTGTGGCACCTTTGGCCTGTTCATACTGACCTTGTTTGCACCAATGCGTTTGATGCATATTCTTATATCCGCTTACACACTGGCGATATGCAGCTATTTACTGGCGATTGGTGTTCAGCGGTGGTTGGAGGGTTACGCACCGGCGAAGGTCTATTTGTTAGGGTTTGGTATGGTGTTCATTCTGGTGATCTGGATTGTGCTGAATATATTCTTTCTCAAGTCAGATGTGCGCTGGATTACCTATGGAGTGAGCACCGTATGGATGGTTGAGTTGGTTGTGCTCTCGGTGGCGATCAGTATACGCATAAAAAGCATGGAGCTTGAACGTGTTGATATGAGTGAGAAAATGCGCCTTATCAAAGATGAGAGCCATACCAAAACTGAGTTTCTTGCTAAAGTGAGCCACGAGATAAGAACGCCAATGAGCGGGATGCTTGGCTTGATGGAGCTTCTTGATACGACGCCCCTGAACAAAGATCAGCGACGTTATATCAGCGCTATACAGAATGCCGGAAAGGGGTTGTTGGAAGTTATAAACGACATGCTGGATTTTTCTCGCATGGAAGCCGGTAAGATGGAGTTGAATTCAGGCCTGTTTCAATTGCAGGATTTACTTTCAGATGCTTGCTCAATCTACGAGTTTGATGCGCGCCAGAAAGGAATTGAATTGGCATGCATGATTGCACCAGGCACACCGCTGAATCTGATTGGCGATAACGTGCGGATTCGACAGATTTTATTAAACACGCTGTCAAATGCTCTTAAATATACGAAAAAGGGCTTTGTCCACATCAACGTTCATCTCACGGATCAAATCCATAACGATAAATTGGTGTTGCGATTTGAAGTTGAGGATTCAGGGATGGGCATTGCTGCAGAAGATCAAACCAAACTTTTTCAATCGTACTGCCAGTTGAATTCTGATAGATTTTCTACCCGAGTCAGTTCAGGTTTGGGGTTGGTTATTAGCCAGCAATTTGTCCAATTAATGGGAGGCCAAATGGGGGTGACGAGCGAACTGGGAGCGGGAACCTGCTTTTGGTTTGATATTCCGCTAGGTATGCCCGATGCCGTTGAGATAGCAGAAAAATCGATAGTCCTGGAGCTGTTTGATGGTGTGGTGCTTGAACCTGATTCGGATCTGAATCAAACCCCTATGAATCGTCAGCAGCCAGTGGGCCAGATAAGCAAGGCAAGTCGTGTTCTGTTGGTAGAAGATAACGAAATTAATCAGAGTGTATTAATTGAATTTCTAGCTAAGATGGGGATTCAGCCTGAGGTCGCGGATAATGGTCGGACAGCGGTGGAATTGGTACAGCAGGAGAGGCAATTTGACTTGATTTTAATGGATTGTGAAATGCCGGTTATGGATGGATATGAAGCTGCATCCAGAATTATTCGCTGGCAGAAATCCAGAAACGTGCAGCACACCCCTATCATAGCGCTATCAGCTCACGCATTAAAGAAGCATCGAGACATGGCATTGGAGGTGGGCATGGTGGATTATCTAACTAAACCCATTTCTTATGATCAGTTGCATGTGAAACTGGCTCGCTATCTTGAGTTAGAGGCAAGTTAGCCTGCGTCAATGGTGAGTTGATTGTGTGATAGACTGGGATATTAAATGAAAGTATATCGTATGACTGTTAAATTGGGCTGAAAATGAAAGAGCGCATGGTTCCTGCAGCGATCATCCCGGCTATTATGGATCTCGCTATCAAAAATCGCCTGAATATCGAAAGTATTCTGACCCGTGCAGATGTGGGGTTGGCGGTGGAGCGAGATTCTGGCACCTATGTGAGTATCTCCCAGCAGTTACGTATATTTAATGCAGCCTACGATGTGATGGATAACCCTGCCTTTGGACTGCTGCTTGGTGAATCAATTCAGTACCACAGTCTTGATCTTGTTGGGCAGCTAATTGCTACCAGCCAAAATGTGCAGGAGGCATTAGATGAATTGTTTCAGTTCAAGGATCTGATTACACCATTTACAACATTTTCACTTGAGATTAAAGGTCAGGATGCGGTTCTGGTTTATTCTGTTGATAGTGCAATGGTGAGAGAAAATCTCCCTGTGCATCATGATGTGGTTGCATCTACCGTGGTTTCCATTGCCAATGCCATTATTGCAGAAGGAGTGCGCCTGAAGCGGGTTTGCTTCATTCATGATAAGCCTGACTATTTGGATCACTATCATCGTGTTTTTGGTGATTGTGTAGAGTTCGGTAGTGCACGTAATGAGGTGGTGTTCGACAGAGCACAGTTGCAGGAGCCCTTGCTCACTTCCTATCCTGATTATCACGATGGTGTGAAAACCCTGGCCAGAGAAAAGCTACGTTCGATTGAAAGCAGGGAATCACTGGCAGCAAAGGTGAATTATTATATTGCCCGCAATATAGGTGTGGCTTCAACCTCGCTCGAGGATGTGGCCTCTCACTTTAATGTGACCCCGCGCACCATGCAGCGTAAGTTGAAACAGGAAAAAACATCCTTTGTGGCGATAAGAGATGCGTGTCGTCATGATCGCGCATTGCGAGATCTGGCTGATCCATCGATCGATGTGGATGCTCTCGCTGAATTGTTAGGTTTTTCGGATACATCGAACTTTTATCATGCCTTTAAACGCTGGCAGGGCGTTTCACCCGGAGCCTATCGTAAACAAGCTCTTTCAGAGCGTGGTTTGAACTGAGCTTTTCCAAGAGAAACTCTTTGGCAGCGTCCAGGTTGCTCTTTGTGGTGGGTGATATGGGGTCGCCCAGACCAAACTGGCTGCCAGCTATTCCCAGTAGATAGCTGGGAGGGGATGGCTTGTTTAGTGTGTTCTCGTAAAGAAAAAGCAGGCTTTCAGCGGTAACGCTGTGACTGGTGATCATTAGTTTCTGTCCGACATCTACAGATTGCCAGAGGAACGCTTCCTTTGTTGCCAAATGACAATCAATAAATATGCCGAGATCAGCACCGTCCAAATCGAAAATGTGTTCTGGCTCGAGTTGGTAGTCAACTACAAGCCTGATGCTGACATCCTTATTGGTTAAAGAATCACTGGAAATAATATGGCTGAGCCACTGATAAATATGCTCACCTGCGGCATCGTCACCCCTTGATGGATTGCCAAAACAGAAGATGCTAATCAGCATGGTGAATGCTGCCGTCACTGTTGCGCTGCAGCCGATCGATGGTGGAGCCCGTTCGAGTTTGAAGTTCTAACTGCAGTGGCATTTTACCTGCTGCATGGGTGGCGCAGGAAAGGCATGGATCAAAAGCACGTATAATAACTTCGATCAGATTCAGTAGCTCAGGTGTGAGCTTGTTTCCGTCCAGGTGCTGCGAGGCCACCTTGCGAATACCTTCATTCATGGCTTGATTGTTGTTAGTAGTCGATACGATCAAATTGGCCATGATCACTTGGTCGTTATCATCTATCTTGTAGTGATGGATGAGCGTGCCACGTGGCGCCTCAATGATGCCGATCCCCTCATGCTGTTTGGTTCCTGTTGCCAGTAAATCATTTGACAGCAATCTCGGGTCATCCAGCATTCGCTGAATGGCTTCAGCGCAATGTAGGGCTTCTATCATTCTGGCCCAATGAAATGCCAGGGGAGAGTGAACGGGCGCTTTGAAATATGATAAGTATTCCTGTCTGGCGGCTTCGGCCTTGGGTGTATCGATAAAGCTACAGGTGTTTAAGCGTGCCAGTGGACCAACGCGATACCATCCCTCTTCAGGAGTATGCCCAGTTAAAAATGGAAACTTCATGTAGCTCCACGATTTAACCTGCTCTTGAATGAGCGTGTGATATTGGTCGCATGGGTGTCGGGTCAGGAGTGAGCCATCGGTGCCTATGACTTTGATGTCACCATCATAAAGTTCTAATTGATCCTGCGGGCCTACCAGGCTGAGAAACGGGGAATGATGCAGGCCAAACTGATGATGAAAGTCTTGATTGCTCAGGAATAGCGTTTTTACCAGTTCAATTGTTTCGGAACACCAGTTAATAATATCGGTAGATTGTTGCCTGAAAGGGGCTATTTTGTCTCGTGTCAAAGGGGCATTCATTCCCCCGGCAACAGCTGCGATACCGTGGATGCGCTTTCCTGAAATAGTCTCGATGACCTGCTGACCAAACTTGCGAATTCTAACGCCATGTACGGCCAAGGTTTTGTGCTGTTGGATAACCGCAATAATGTTACGTTGTGCGATTTCACTATCAAATCCAAACAGGAGGTCGGGGGATGCCAAGTGAAAGAAGTGCAAGGCGTGGGATTGCAAAACCTGAGCAAAATGCATTAGGCGACGTAAGGCCAACGCGGGCTCTGTTATCTGCGATACTCCGACGATTTGATCGATGGCTTTTGCAGCTGCCAGGTGATGACTTACAGGGCAGATTCCACATAGGCGCTGAACTACTAACGGCAACTCCCAATAGGGGCGCCCCTGTATGAACTTCTCAAAACCACGGAACTCAACGATGTGCAGGCGAGCTTCTGTGATGTGATCATTATCGTCGACTAACAGGGTTACTTTGCCATGACCCTCCACTCGGCTTACTGGGTCGATGGCGACACGGCGAGTCATCAGTCGAATCTCCTGTTGTGATAGTCCAGCACCGGTTCCCGCTTTTCGATAATGGCATTGATTAACTCTAGAAACGCTTGCGGGGGAGGTGGGCAACCCGGTAAGAAATAGTCGATCCTAACCTCGGCTTGTAGAGGAGTCACTCTGCTCAGCAGTTTCGGTAGCTCTGGGTCGGATGGGATTTGCGCATCGATGACACCGAGGCCATTCTGATATGATTCTTCCAGGCATTCCTCCAAAGTAAAGTGATTGCGCATGGCTGGCACGCCACCATTGATAGCGCAGGCACCCACCGCAACGAGCAGTGTGCAGTGTTGACGGAACTGGTGTAGAACTTCTTTGTTTTCTTCGTTGCATAACCCACCTTCGATCAGGCCGATGTCGCAGGTTCCAACGGATTTAATATCAGTTAGTGGAGAACGATCGAACTCAACTTTTTCTATAAGCGCAATGATGGCTTCATCCATATCCAGAAATGACATATGGCAACCAAAGCAGCCTGCCAGTGAGCAGGTGGCGACTCTTACCTTCGGCTTACTCATTGGCATGGCCTTCGTTAGTGCTAGTGGGTTCGTCCATGCGATGATTGCCAACCTTGTGTATAGGGGCATTGTCGTATAGGCGGCTGCCAATGGTTTGCATGTAATTTCCTTGTTTGGGCAGGATGCACCCTACTGGACATATGTGTGCAGCATGATCATGCACTGACGCCGCCGTGTCAGCCAGATTTCCGCTCTGGCTGCGAAAAATAAGATGAGTTTGCTCACCTCGGCCTGAAAGTCCGTACACGTTTTTGTTATCACTTGAGCAGGAAGCCCGGCCGCATAAATCACATAAAATACAGCGATCCCGGTCGATGAATAATTCTGGATGGCTGGCATCTTGTGCTCTTACGGCTGAAAATGGTGTGTAATGGTAGTGGGTCATACCTAAATCATAGGCCAGGGCTTGAAGCTGGCAGCTGCCACTGACCTCGCAGCTTGGGCAAAAATGGTTACCTTCGGCAAACAGAAGCTGTATCAGCCGTAGACGTGCTTGCTGCATGTCTGGAATATTACTGTGAACCTCTTGCTTATCTTCGGCCGGTTGGGTGCACGAGGACACCGTTTTTCCGTTAATATCTACAATACAGAGTCTGCAGCTACCATGGGGAGCAAGATCCGGGTGAAAGCACAGGTGTGGAATGTATGCTCCCGCCGCAGTAGCGGCTTGCATGATGGTCTGCCCTTTATGAAAGGGGATCTCGACGCCATCCAGTAGAAAGCTTAGTTTATCGGTCATGGTGGTTGGCCCATTTCAACATGCTTGCAACCGGTTGGCCGGCAGTTTTACCGAGCCCACAGTGACTGCTCTTGTTCATAAGCTCTGTCAACTCAAGTAAGTCGTTAGACGTTTGCTGTCGGTTTTCCGGAAGGTTGGTGTAGCGTTCTAACAGGTGGCTTAAGGCTACTGTACCCGCTCTGCAAGGTGTGCAAAATCCGCAACTTTCATGGCGAAAGAAATTGGAAAAATTCCGCGTGATGTTCATAACGGATCGGCTTGTGTCAAAAACCATAATCGCACCGCCGTGACCAGGCCCCTCGAAATCCAGCGTTGTGTCAAATTGTTCAGGAAACAGTAGCTGACCTGATGGCCCACCAACCTGTACACACTGAGTTGCTTTCGCTCCGCACAAGTGCAGTAGTTGAGAAAGTGGCGTACCTTGGGGTAGCTCATAAAGTCCGGGTTGTTCGCAGTCACCTGACACGCTGTGTAATCTGCTGCCTTTCGATTTTGCTGTGCCCATAGCGCTAAATGCCGTGCTGCCTGCCTGAAAAATATACGCAACAGAAGCAAAGGTTTCGACGTTATTCACCACGGTTGGTTTACCGAACAATCCTTTCTCACCGGGGTAGGGTGGCTTGCTGGTGGGGATGCCGCGTTTACCCTGCAACGATTCGATCAAGGCAGACTCTTCTCCACAAATGTAGGCTCCGGCTCCCAAGTGCAGCTCGATTTCAAATAACTCATCTAGTATGCCGGTTTGCTTGGCATGCCTTAACGCTTGTTGTATGGCAGGATACAAATAAAGATATTCACCTCGCAGATAGATATACCCTTTGATCGCACCTACTGCGCGGGCAGCAATTGCCATGCCTTCTATAACCCGATCCATCTGTTTGGTGAGGTAAAAGCGATCCTTGAAGGTGCCGGGCTCGCCTTCGTCGGCATTGCAGACAATGTATTTTATGGGCTCAGGCTGCTGCTCACACCAATGCCATTTGAATGCAGTGGGAAAGCCAGCGCCTCCCAGGCCGCGCAGCCCCGCATCTCCAACCTGTTGAATGATCTGTTCACGAGTTAATCCCTGAATGTTCTTGATGCCAAGGCCAGGGGTGTAATGGTAGCTGGTTAGGGGGCCTTCGTGGCGGATGATGTTGTTGATTTCAAACCAGGACTCAGGCCAGCATTCCAATGGTGTTTTGCTGCGAACCAAATTACAGAAGTCATGGACGTTGTTCACGTCAAGACGAGTGATGGGAAAGCCGTTTACCAACACCGGTAACGGATGGTCGCTGAGGCCAATGCATGAGGTGGTTTCAATAATGCAGTCGGTACCGCACAGGTCTGCCTGAACGCGCTCATACATTTCGTCTAAACCAGCATGCTGTTCAATGATGTTATTGGAAAAGCGTAGATGAAAAGCCGGTGGTGGGGTGTCTACCAGAAAGCTATAGAATGACAGCAGGCTGCGTATGTCTGCTATGTGGCTTCCGGTTTTGCGCGCAAGCCATTCTTGAGCTTGCGGCGGGACGTGCCCAAAGAAAGTTTGCAGCACGATTAACGTCTGAAGTATTCGTTGTGGCGAAAATGGAGCCGAATGGGACTGCAATAGAACCCGTTCAGCTGACTCGGTGCTCCATGCAGTGTATGTGCTTCGACGTGAGAACCACTCTATGGCGGAATTTTTCAATGCCTTCGGCCTCTGAACGGATATTATCGTTAGAGTAGCAAGACCCTAAGCAGATATGAAGCGTTGCCATGTGAAGAGTGTGTTACAGGCGCAATTTTAGTTCATCATGTGTTTGATACAGTATTGCGCAGCTCCTTCCAGGGGAGTGTCCGTATTCTTACTCAGGGCAACCGGCACAGCTCTAAGCCGATCAACGTACTCATTTTTACGTTGTATGTAGTCGATGTTGCCTGGGAGGTTGAAAAAATATTCTAGTTTGGGAGGAATGCCCCCAGCAATGATTACTCCACCCCACGCTAGATACTGTAGGATCAGATTCCCACATTCGGCGTAGATTGCCTGAGTGAATAATTGCATTACCTGCCCACAATGGCTATCCGGGTTGGACAAGGCATTATCGCTCATGACCTGGTTGCCTGGAGCGGCTTCGTTTGGGAACATTGCCTGATACAGATGGCCGAAGCCAGAGCCTGAAAACCAGTTTTCCCAGCTCGGCGGAAAAGAATGCCGTTGCCAGTGTTGATGCAGCAAATCGGCACTCAATTTATTGAATGGCGCTATGGATTTGTGACCCCCTTCGGTGGCGTTGATGCAATAACTGCTGTCATGGGGAATAATACAGGCTTGCCCGAGGCCAGTTCCTGGACTGATGACCACTATAGGCTGATCAAAATTCAACCTGTTTCTGCGCAGAAAGGTGAACTGGCTTTGCACAGAAGTGGACGTCATTCCCCACGCTGTAGCTTGCAGGTCATTTAATAATGCAATACTTCGTAGATTAAACCGTTCACGGAGTGCCTCGCCGTCTATTAGCCAGGGCAGATTGGTCATTTGGCAGCGAATACCGTCATCAACCGGGCCAGCTACTGCAAGTACAGCGTAGTGCGGCGTTTCCATTTCAGGTGCCAGAAACTCATCTATAACACCCTCAATATTGCGGTACTCTTTATTTAATACCTTGCACTTGCGAATCAATACGCCAGAATGATTCATCAGGGCAAGTTGGGTCTTCGTGCCACCAATATCCGCCAGCAGGGTGATCATGCTTTTTGCTTGCTCCTATAAACACTTAAGCGCGGTCAGCTTATATGGTGCAGCATCGAATCTTGCATGATTTGATGCTGCTTGATTGACGTCATACGCTTTGTAATGATTGTTTGGTTTAATTCCAGTTTGCCATATTACTGTTCTCAAATCTGCCAGGATTCGCATTATGCCCGGAACTCTCTATAGCATCGAAGTACAGCCAAAAATCCCCCAGGCTCTGCAGCGGCTGGAGGAGCTTGCTAACAATTTGATTTACAGTTGGGATCGTCAGATTCGTGGCATGTTCTTTCGGTTGGATCGAGAGTTATGGGAGCGCACAGGGCATAACCCTAAGCTCTTTTTGCGCAGGATTGATCAGCGTAAGTTGGAGGAAGCGGCAGATGACCCGGCATATATGCAGGATTTTGCCAAGGTGATATCGACCTATGACAGCTACCTTAAGGCGAAAAGTGGCAAGGTTGTGCGCAAGCTGATTAATTCTCAATCCGATCTGATATCCTATTCTTGTGCCGAATTTGGGCTTCACGAAAGTGTACCGATATATTCTGGAGGCTTGGGGATTCTGGCCGGGGATCACTGCAAGGCAGCCAGCGATATGGGGCTGCCCTTTGCTGCGGTGGGCATGCTGTACCGGCAAGGTTATTTTACCCAGCAGATTGACAGTCACGGTAATCAACAGGCCCAGTATAAGCCTTCGCTGTTTAATGATTTGCCTGTGCAGCCCGCCTTGGACGAACATGGCAGCTCGGTTCAGGTCAGTATCCAGGTGCCGGGTCGTTCAATCGAGTTGAAAGTCTGGGTAGCCCGGGTTGGGCACAATAACCTTTATTTACTGGACAGTGATCTGGCCGTTAACCGTGAGGAAGACCGCCGAATTACGTATCAACTGTACGGTGGCGATAGCACCAATCGACTTTTGCAAGAGATGGTGCTGGGGATTGGCGGTGTTCGGGCCAAGCGCGCATTGGGATTGGCTCCGACTGTTTGGCACATAAACGAAGGACATGCTGCGTTCCAGGTTCTGGAGCGGTGTCGTGAGTTGGTGAGCCAGGGGATGAGCTTTGCTGCTGCACAGGAAGCAGTGGCAGCCAATACTGTGTTTACAACCCACACCCCAGTACCAGCAGGGCATGATATTTTTGATCACCGGCTGATTGAGTTTTACTTTTCAGAATACGTCGGCGAACTCGGAATCAGCATGGAGCACTTTTTGAGCCTGGGGTCGAGCCCAGTGAATAGCCATGGTTTCAATATGACTGCCTTGGCATTGAGAGGCTCTCGTTTCCATAACGGGGTGAGCCGTATACATGGGCAAGTTGCTTCAGAAATGGAACGTTATATTTGGCCGCAGATTGAGCCTGAAGAAAATCCGATTCGGCATGTTACCAACGGGGTGCATGTGCCCACGTTTCTTGCTAACGAGTGGGTTAACATGTTCGATCTGCAGTTTGGCGGTGGATGGCGTACCGAGCTGCTTAACCCAGAGTTCTGGCGTAAAACATGGGATATCCCTTATCACAGTTTCTGGAGCGTGCGGCAATCCCTTAAAGCGAAAATGCTGGAAGCAGTATACGATCGTAGTGTAGAGCAGCAACGTCGAAACGGTATCAGTGAGTCACAGATCCGGCGCTTAACTAAATACGTAAAACCCCGTAAAACCGACATATTAACCATCGGGTTTGCTCGACGTTTTGCAACTTACAAACGGGCAACGCTCATTTTTTCAGATCGTGCTCGACTGTCCCGGCTGTTGAATGATCCAGAGCGGCCAGTGGTGTTGATTTTCGCTGGTAAAGCGCATCCAAGCGATCATCCCGGGCAGGAGTTTATTCGCCAGATTCACATTTTTGCGCATGATCCTGAGTTTGAAGGCCGCATCGTGTTATTGGAAGATTACGATATGGCACTGGCTAGAAAGCTGGTTACTGGTGTGGATGTATGGCTTAACAACCCGGCCTATCCTCTGGAGGCCAGTGGAACATCCGGGCAAAAGGCGGGTATCAATGGAGTGCTTAACTTATCGGTGTTAGATGGCTGGTGGGATGAGGGTTATAATGGTCAGAATGGTTGGGCTATTACCCCTCACGGCCCTCAGTTTTCACCGGACTTTCGTGATCGTGAGGAAGCCAACGAACTGATGGATGTGCTCGAAAGTGAAGTGGTGCCGCTGTATTACGAGCGTGATGGCCATGGGTTTTCTGTGGAGTGGATCGAAAAAAGTAAAAACGCCATGGAGTCTTTGATACCCGCTTTTAACGCCCAGCGTATGGTGATGGATTATGTGCGGGATTTCTATAGCCCGGCAATTCGTCACGGTCAATTGTTGCATGCGGATGGGTATCAGGTGTCAAAAGAACTGGCAGAATGGAAGCATCGAGTTCGCGAAAGTTGGCCTCATGTTCGTGCTGAACGTCTGGATCTTCCTGCGGATTCCATTTTTCGGGATGATACCTTTGAAGTTAAAGTGATGGTCGATCTTGCCGGACTTTCTGCGTTCGATGTCACGGTGGATTGTCTGGTTGGAACATTGGATAGAGAGGGGCGGTTTGATCGCCATTCCTGTTTTCAATTAAGCCATGAGGAGGCGGAGCAAGATGGTAAAACCGTATATTCGCTCTCGGTTACGCTGGCAGAAAGTGGCAAGCAATGTTACAAGTTAAGGGTTTACCCTTATCATTCAGGTTTGGGTCAGCGCTTTGAAACAGGCGCCATGATCTGGCTGTAACGGCCAGCCTTAGCGGTTGTATAATCGGTTAAGAGCTTTCATTTTTTGTGAAAGCTCTTGATTGATCTGAGCCCAGTTAAAGCGCCAGCCCCAGTTTCCTTCCGTTGTGCCGGGCGTATTCATTCTGCATTGCTCATCGAGTTCAAGCAGATCCTGAAGTGGTACCATGGCCCATCGGGCTGGTGACGCCAAAGCACTTTTGATTAGAGGCCATGGCATGGGTTCGGCAGGGGCCGCATAATAATCTTGAATGCGTTTTTTGATCTCGGGTGTTAGGTGCTGGTACCAGCCTATTGTAGTGTTGTTGTCGTGTGTTCCCGTGTAGATGACTGTGTCGCAGGTATGGTTGTGAGGCAGATAAGGGTTGTGGCCATCGCTATCAAAAGCGAACTGTAAAATCTTCATGCCGGGTAGTTTGTATCGCTTTCTCAGTGCAGTTACGTCTTCTGTAATGATGCCCAGATCTTCTGCGATGAGAGGCAGGTCTGTATGTTCCTCCTGTAATGCTTGAAATAGTTCGCTTCCTGGCGACGTCACCCAGCGTCCGTTAATCGCGGTGGTTTCTTCTGCCGGTATCTCCCAGCAGGCTAAAAATCCACGAAAATGGTCAATTCGAATTGCGTCATACATGCCGAGACAGTGATTTACGCGCTCACGCCACCAGGTGAAGTTGCTGTCTTTGTGAGCTTGCCAGTGATAGATAGGGTTGCCCCAACGCTGACCTGTTGCCGAGAAATAATCAGGGGGCACTCCGGCCACTACGTAAGGGCTGCCATCTTCGTTTAATTTATACAGCTTTCGGTTGGCCCACACATCGGCACTGTCATGGGCTACAAAAATAGGCAAATCACCGAATATCAATACACCTCTATCGTTAGCGTAACGTTTAAGATTATGCCACTGCCGGTAGAAGACGAACTGAGTAAAGGCCTGCAGGTCGATTTGATCTTTGAAGTCGGCTCTGTAGCGCTCAATAGCGTCGTTTTCCCGTTGGCGTAGTGGTGTTGGCCAATCTAGCCAGTGTTCAGGATGCTGTTTCTTGATCACCGTAAACAGGGCCGCGTCACCCAGCCAAGACGCCTGCGCCTTGAATGCTTGAAATTCCTCATTGGTTTTGCTGTCTGCGTTGCACATTAACCATTCATAGGCTGCCATTAGCGCGACTTGATGTTCATCGTGCCTGGTAACGGGGTGATGGTACTCAGGTAGCCCCAGTTGCGGAAGCAGTGCTATGTCAATAAGGTATGGGTTTCCTGAAAACGCGGAGTAACTGTTGTACGGGGATCCATCTGCTACCGGACACAATGGCAGTAGTTGCCATACGCGAAATCCCGTTTGCTGCAACCAGTCAACCCAGCGATAGGCATCGGCACCAAAGCCCCCGTGGAACTGTGAACCCGGTAGAGATGTGGGGTGTAGCACTACGCCGGAAAGACGCTTATTTAATACAGCCTGGGACATGTATTAACCTTGTCCGCGCCGCATAACGCCATCATTTTCTGGCGTGCCACCACCCCGACTGATGACGTGGTTCAGGTTTTC
>Ga0209555_10002491_pt1 | contig 12958 bp, 18 predicted proteins | sample SaaInl85LU_5_DNA_FD_184643 | JGI IMG/M metagenome (GOLD analysis project Ga0209555, IMG submission 184643) | Marine microbial communities from expanding oxygen minimum zones in the Saanich Inlet - ESP_85LU_5_DNA (SPAdes) (version 2) | ecosystem: Environmental > Aquatic > Marine > Intertidal... | reverse complement strand
GTATGGATAGAAATATTGTTATTGAAAAAATAGCGATTCGTTTCATAATGATGATTCTTTTTGTGTAAAAAAATGGAAAATTATATTTAAAAATAATAATTTTTGGCGACTTCATAGTTATTTAGGTTTTCTAAGATTGATTTGTTTTTAGCCAGTTTTATACCCAAAATAATTATTAAAGAGTAAGAGTTAAGATTACTTTGATATTGTATAGGTTTTTTTGATTTTTAAAAAAATCAATTATTTTTTGTTTAATTTTTTATTAGTTTTTTTGATTTTATATAATTGACAAATGTTCGATTAGATAAAAAAATATTGGTTTTTTTATACTATTTATTAATAATACATTGGTTTCTCTAGGTTTAAAATGCACTAAAAATTTCTTAATCTACCTTATTCAAAATTAAATTAATTCAATATTCTTTTTGTCTTGTGTGGGGTCAAAAATTAAGTTTTTATTTAACCAAGAGCATTAAAATCCGAAAATCGAATTATTTTTTAGAGTTCAACAATAAAAAAAACAATATTATTAATCTATTACACAGTTAATTTTTGTTTTCTTGGAGCATAGACTCTTCCGAAAATGCGGAGATAGATTATCATTTAAACGGAGCAAATAGTTTACACTAGTTTTACTAGAGCGCGACAAAATAGTTGTCACGAAGCTAAATTATCTTTAGATCATTTGAAATCAGCGAATAATATTTTGACATCTTCTAATTTGCAAAAAAAACTGTGAGTTAGAATACATCAGGTCTTAAAGATTTAGTATTCTTATTTGTTATTGAAATCTGAAATAATTTTATTCATTTCATTAATGAAACTAAAAATAATTTTATTCAAATCAATTAGTAAACTATTATTTAGGTTTAGTTTATTTTCATTTTCTAAATAATAGGAAAACCATATATCTCTTAATAGATTATCTGCGTAACCCTCATATTCATCATCGTCTCCGAAGATTCTGTATTTATTCTGAATCCAATTGATAAATCCCAATAAATTAAAATTGAAATATCCATCATAATGAATTTTTTTAACCCCAAATAAATTTTTTTTAAGTTTAAATTTTTGAATGGACAATTCAACATTAATTGATGAATTAGTTTTTAAGAATTTCCCTTCTGGAGTTCTTCTTATTATAATTTTTAATATTGGACTTGAACTATCACCTAGATAATATTTTTCAAACCCAAGTCCAGGATTATCATAATTTAATTCGTGTTTAACAAGTTCAGTCTTGATTGAATTTATGATATTTTCTCTAATTTTAGAGAAAACTTGTTCTGAAGTTATAAAATTGACAAAATCTAATCCTAAATCATCTAATTTTTTTTCAAACTCTATAAGTTTTTCTTTAAGTATCATTTTTATCTATGTGATTTGTAAAATCCAATAATCCAATAACAATTTACTAATTACTATGTTCAATTTTACAAAAAAATATAGCAGACGAGTAATGTTTTGATACAAATATTATGTAACAACAATAAAATAAAATAAGCTATTATTTGCTTTGATCGATTAAGTAATCTCCAATTAATAAATGTTTGTGATGAGATAAAATTAGTTTTTTACGAACTAATTTTTCGTTAAAGTGTTTTGTCATCCAAAGCCTCTTATGCATCCATGCCTCGGGATTATCCCAGGGAGCAGTGGAAAGAAAAAAGATATCAAATTTTTCATTTATCAATAATTCATTTACAGCAGACAAAGCACCAGGAATGGGTTCTAAATTCTCATAAACTCCTGGGAGTTTATCTGGTCTACCAATGTAGGGAGTTATTTTTCCTAAAGGATGCTCTTTTCGCCCTTTTTCAAAATCAGCAAGAACTCCATCCAAATCGATATAAATAATTGTTTTCATTTTGTGAGTCTGATTTGTTATATTTAAAGATGATAAAAAAAGAGGAATTACCCAATTTTATAACTGAATTGATGTACAAATGGTTGTGCGATTATCGGTCAGGTTCATTTGAGGAAATCACAACTTTAGGTCTTTTTAATTGGCGGAAGAAAACGGACAAGAAAAATCGTGTGGTCCTAGATCCTGTAATTGAAAAAGAAGTACTTCTGAAACAATTAAATTTTTCTAAGGCCTATTATTTTCATGAATCAACACCAACTGAGCTTCATGTTTATAGTGTGTCTGGTTTTTTCAAGGCGGGTAGTAAGAATTCAACTGCTTATGAACTTGAAGAAGGAAAATTTAAAGCTTATAAAATTGCCGGCACAGCAGCACTCATTTCATAGTATCTGCTTTTCAAGTTAATTCTTACTTTATTATAGGTTCGAGTTAAACCTTACTCTTCTTCATCCATCATATCAGAGAGTCCATCAAAGATCGGATGGTCATCATTCAGTATTTGCTCAAGAAACATTTTGTCTATGATTTTGTCAACATCTTTACCGAGTTTGAATATAATAAATCCAAGAAATGGAATTGTAAGTATTAACACTAACGGAATCCATCCCGTAATTACACATGTAATGATAGACAACCCTATGAGTGTCAAAATTATGGCTAAAACGATAAGTAAGTTTTTTTTTCGTTTGTAGTTCATGTGTTAAAGTGATGAAATTTATAGTTGGATAAACTATCTGGTCTTGAATATAAGTGTTTTATTTAAAATTGCCAATGAGTCAATTGTAAAAATATCAGTATTTTAAAATCTAAGATAAATTTACTGGACCTTCAACTCATCAAATTTTGACTAATAATAAATTGGACGTAGTTAAGTTTTTATTTTTTTGTTATAAAATTTAGTTTGAATTTTATCTTTATTATTCGAAATTATCTAATAAAAATTTGATTTTTAGCACATTATTTAAAACCGAGGTTAAATGATATTTTTTATATCGATCAATTTTATCAGTTGTATGAAGAGCTTTACAAGGGTTAGTTAGATAAACATGCTAAGATTCAAATAGACGACTTATTGAATTCCATTTAAAACTAATTTCAATTCTGAATTGATTCAATTCCCATTTGGCATATTAAATGCGTCTGATTTACGATATTTTTCAGTCTCTTACTCAATTAGAGAAAATGCTTTACTCATTAAATAAGGGGATCTATTTTCTATAAAGATCTCTTGCTTATTTTCAGTTAAGTCATCTATGCTACTTAAGTATTGAATATCTTTTTTGGAATCTAAATTTTTCTTTCAATGTGAGTTAGCCATATATTAAAAGATGAATGTTTTTGTCATTTTCCTTTTCAGAAAAACTTTATTGAAATTGGGTAATCAAACTCAAGTATTAAATTTGATGTAAATTTTTTAATAGTTAAAAAGAACACCTAGGTTGATCACTGATTTTGAATAGTTAATATTTTTATTTATTTTGTGTTAAAATAAATTATGGCACCAAGACCCCCATTTACTATAAAGTCAGTTCCAAATGTGATAATTTTACTTCATGGTTTTAATTCAGGACCAGGAAAAAAAGCAGAGCAAATTTCTGAGTTCATCTATAAAAATCATTTGACTGATAAGTTTAAGCTTATTGCCCCTGCTCTTGACCAAAGCCCTCGAAATGCTATTCGTGAAATAAATCGGCTTATAAGAGGAAATAAAGGAAGAAAGGTTTTCTTGGTTGGAACTTCTTTGGGTGGGTTTTATGCTAATTATTTTAGGGCTAAATTTAAAGAAGAATTTTTAACCGTTCACGCAATAAATCCAAGTTGGAGACCCTCTAAAACACTACAGAAATATACAAACACAGAACTTACTAATTATAAAACCCAGGAAAAGTGGGTGTTTGACGGAAAGTACATTGAGGATTTGGTTGAATTTGAATTATTTATTGATTCTAATCTTGCTAGTTCCTCAAGCAATAAATACAATATTCACCTATCACTATCTGATGAATTATTAAGTTTTGAAGATATGATGACTTTTTTAAAGCTCAATTCAATTCAATTTAATAAGTTTGAATATGATTCAGATCATAGGTTTGACAAAATTATAGATGTGATGGAGATAATAATTAGGGATGAAAAACAATAAAAAATACACTTTAACTTTAATAAAATTATTTGGATTAGTTTTTTTAATTCAAAACTGTCACATTGAAACTAAAAGCATCCCTGAATGGCATAGAGATCAAATTCTATTAGAGTCAGAAGAATTGAGAAATGCAACGGTGAATGATCAATCTCAAAAAGTCATTGATGAAATTAAAGAATCATCTGTTCCATCGGCAAATTGGTCTAATCCAGTGATGAATCCATTTGGAGCAAACTTGGGTGAATATGTCAAAGCCTTGTTTATTACTCATCAGTTTGATAAACTTATTAAATTTATTTATTATCCAGACTGTTATGATGAAGAAAAGATAAAGTACTTTTTGTTGAATTCGGATTTCGGGTATGATTTAAAATTAACGAATAGAACATGGAAAAATGATTCTGTTTTCGATCTTTCTTACAAAGCAACAAAAAATAATACATCTTCGCTTGATGTGTTTCGAGGAGTAGTTATAAATGACACGGCTAAACTGTTTTTTTATCCTAATAATTTAAATCCATTTAAACTACAAAAAATCAATGAGTTTAACGAATTATGTGATTTAAAAAATAGCCTAGACGCGGTTGAATTTGAATTTAATAGTGCCAATATTTCGAAAGGTTCGGTTGATGCCCTCCAAGGAATTTTAAACTATTTTAAATCTAACAGAAATAGGAAGGCTTTACTCACGGGGCATACAAGTTCAGAGGGTTCGAGTTCGTTTAATATGTCATTAAGTATATCTAGAGCAAAAGCTATCTATGATTATTTACGTTCTAATGGGATAAGTCAAGAGCAAATTCAATACTCTGGAAAAGGAGATACAGAGCCTATTTTTGCAAATGATACAGAGGAAAATAAAAAGAAAAATAGACGAGTGGAGGTTTTCTTCCTCAATTAAAAATAGTAGAAAACAAGTTTACTTGGAAATGAACAAGGAAAAAAGACCAGTTGTTTATATAGATATGGATGGAGTGTTGGCTGATTTAGCTAAAGGGGCAACTTTACATCCTAGGAATATTGATGAAGTGTATCATAATAGACCTGATGAAATTGAAGGTGTTTTTCGAACATTACCTGAAATTTCAAAAGCCGTTGAATCGGTAATTCAGTTGTATGAAAGTCAAAAGTACGATCTATTTGTTTTAACTACTGCACCGTGGGGAAATCCGTCTGCATGGATTGATAAGCGATTATGGATTGAAGAAAAATTTGGTGAAATTTTTAAAAAGAAAATTATTATATCTCATCGTAAAGATTTACTCGTTGGGGAATTTTTGATAGATGACCGGCTTGCAAATGGCGCTGAAAATTTTAAAGGAACTCATCTGCATTTTGGATGGGACTACGAAAATGAAAAATGGAACGAATATCGTGATTGGGAGTCAATATTAAAAAGGCTTCTATAACCTGAATGTTGTTGTCTTTAAACATAATTTTTTTAAGAATATTATTAACTATTAAAATAAAACTATGAAAAATAAAATAGGAGTTCAAAGATCGTTTTTTTATAGAATTGTACTTCCGTCTATATTAGGAGCTATATTGATTTACCTCGCGGTCTCAAATGATTTTGATAAAAACCCATGGGTGGTTTCTTTTTTAATCCTAATCTTTTTTTATCCTGGGTATTGGTTAATTCAATGGGGTAATAGCTGTCCCAATTGTAATTGTTGGTCTGCTAATGAAATTATAGGAGAAACTTTGATTGATTCTAGTGATTATACGAGAAATTTTTCTGAATCAAAAACAGAAAATAATATTACGACTACGGAAAATTTCAGGGAAACAACTATTACAAACAAATACGAGGTCTCTCATAAGTGTAAATTTTGTGATCACCGTTGGAACACAACTAAAACGAAACGATCTACCAATAAACAAAGGCTATAGTTGTTGATTCAGACTTGGTTAAAAAAACATAATTATCTTTGCATAAATTAAATCTTCGATAACATAATTTAAAAAGGCCTAAATCTTTGTTAATTCATGCTTCAACATAATTGTAAAGAAAAACTGGTGCGATAAAAAAATGGTGTGTTAAAATTTATTAGCTAAATTTAAGGGCCTAGAGTATCGTGGTTTTGGGGAATTCAAGGAGTATGCAATTATTAAAATTGTAAATGAGATTAAGCAGAAAAGAAAAAATAATCGGTGTATTTGATTTTTTTTTAGTTTTTGAGAGCTAACTTTAATAAAGCTTCCCCAATGTAAAATATTTACTAAGCTTAATGATTGATGCTTTTAATTAAATAAAATGGAAGAAAAAATCTACGAAAATAATATGATAGATGTTGTTCATAGTTTTTTTGAAAAAAACAAATTAAATCTAGAGTTATATAATGAAGCAGGCCTTCAGTATGAGTTTGCTTTTTTCTTGAAAAATGCTTTGCCTGACTACATTATTAGGCTGGAATATCCAATAACCAGAGTTTACCGTCCAAATCCTGGTTTCATTAAAAAAGAGATGGATATTTACTTAATTTCTCCATCGAATGAGAAATACTTGATAGAATTAAAATTACCAAAGGAGAATTGTGGCACTCCGAAGGAAATGTACCGTGCTATTCAAGATGTTAAGTTCGCTGAAGAGTTGAAATCACATGGCTTTAAATCTTGCTTCTGTATATTAATTACAGAAAGAATTTCTTTTTGGGCCGCTCCTCAAGCGAATGAAGAAATTTATTATTTTTTTAATGGTAAAGAAGTTAATTTCTCATCAATAGATTGCTCGCATCTTCCAAAATTCCTTCATAAGAATGGAGATATAAATCTAAACAATACTTATTGCGCTAATTGGTTAGAATTTAATGATGCACATAATCATTTATGGAAATACTTCATTTTAGAGATTTAGAAATAATTCTAGTTAGAGCCGCCTTAAAGTACCAATTTTTGAATTTGAAACTAATGATGAATTAAAAGTTGAAAATTTTTCCTTTAGTTTAATTGTTTTTGAACTGGATGATGGAGAAATAACCTTAATGGATGATTTTTATTATAATAATAAAAAAATCGAAAATACTGATTTTGATGAATCTTGGGGAGGAAATAGGATAGTTAAAATTTGGAAAGAAAACGGTGAAGTTTTTGATTTTAACGAATAAAAAAACAAAAATTAAAATATGCCAACATATACAGTTAAGTTTCATTTAAGGTCATATTATACAGATGAGAAGTTTGATCTGGAAGATTTTCAGAGCAAAGAAATAACAGCAGCTGACTTAGATGAAGTATTTACCCTTTTAGATGACTTTGATCCGTCATTTTATCAAAGCATTGATGACTCTTCAGTTATTAATAATGATGAAAATGCAGAACTCGAGGAAGTAAATGTAGAATATATTGAGATCAAGGATGATCAGGGAAAAATAGTCTATGAGGATAATACAACAACATAACAACTAGAGTAGAGATATTATGAGCACCAAAGAAACCGCACAAAAATACAAACGCCAAACGGCATCCAGGTATCTTCCTGTAGGATCCCAGGAGATTACATCAAAGATAATGGAAGCAGAATGTTACGGTGTTTCTACCAAACACGATGGCCACTTTTATCTCTTAAGCTAAACTACGATTTAATGCAGTTTAGGTTTTGTTAGCAAATGTTATTTAAAACTATAATTTATCAACCATAGTTTACTCAATTTATTCGAATCTCCAAAATTCATCTGGGCTATCAAGGGTAAATGGAGTCTTTTCAGGGGTTTCCTTGTAATTCCATAATACATTATCATTATATGTTACAAATGCAATAAAATGATCTATATCTCCTAATAATCTTTCAACTTTTTGGTTTCCCTCAGGTAAATCATCTTCCCAACCATATTTTTTTATATTAATCTCTATTTTTTCTCCTGTTGTTAAATTTATTAAAAATTTACCCAAATTTTTTGACTCTCCATTTTCAGAATAAAACATGTCAATAGGACCTGGAACATGTCCTGAAATGGGTTCCTTTAGTAAATTAATACCTACTATAAATTTCTTCACCTCAAGAATACTTTCAAAATTTGGTACTTCAATTATAGTTTTTTGAGTTCCTTCCCCAAAACGTAATGTTTGAAGCCAACTTTTAAGTATATCTTTATCTATCTTGTAAGATTGGCTAATAACTTCTTTATTGTTAATGTAGGTATACCTTTGTATAGATAATTTCATATACTTTTATTTTTAATTAATATTTGCTACCAGTGGAGTATATGATGAGTAACCTGCAGATACGCGGCTATGTTTTCATATTAAATGTTATGGGTTCTGACGCATTAACTTCATCGAAGATAATAAATTTAATTTTTAATTCAATGTTAAGCAACTAACGAACTGAATGTCTTGAACAAAGTAGAACAAGGATTAATGATTTTAGCCTTTTTAATTATGCTGACTACTTCTATTCCTGAGAGGGTTCGCTGTGCTGATTCAAACTCCTTGAATCCTGTCATTATTCTTATTCGCCTTTTTATTCTTCGGTGGTCTTGTTCTATGAAATTATTCAAGTACTTGACCTTTCGTATCTTTATTTTCTTTGTGCTTAAACTTCTTTTGTTCACTGTCAAAATTTGGTTTGCCAAATTTAGCCTGGAAGCCATAAGTAAATGATGTTTCATTTCAAAAACATATTATCCAAAATGCTTTCCCTCAATATAGTGTTAAAGACTATCTTACGCTAGCAGATAAAGATGCTATCTGCAACTTTTGATAAAACAGTTATGCCTACCTTATTTATGGAGCATATGCGCTCGTAAATGATGAGCCTGATGATTATTCCTAAAGTTTTGAAATTATTGAGTCAGAGGCAGGTGTTTTTGTGAATGAGAATCAAGAATATAATGGCAAAGTATTTTTGAGGTACTACTTTGAAGAAGAATTCGAGATATACGATAAAAAAGTATGTGTGGGAAGTGTAAATTAACATTCAGTGCAATGACAAAGTGATTACTTAAAACATTTGAGCGCTAAAAATCCAATTAAGTAAAAGTATCGAAAGCAGAATTTGCCAAATGTAAATTAAAAGGGGTATATTTATTCTCATTCATAAAAAGAAAACAGTAAAATTTATATAAATGGCTCCATGCTGTAGAGGTATTAGAGAATGTAAAGAAGGATTTGGGAGAAAATTTGATATTATTAAAAGAAGTTTAAAACCATAAATTAACAATTATGATAACTATAATGTTTACCGGTTACTCAGTTTCAGATGAATATATTCAGAATACACGTGTTGATGTTGATGACGTTTTCTTACAATATTATCCTGAAGTTGATATTGAAACTCTTATAAATAAGGAAGAAGAAGAATTCGAGTTCCTATACAAAGGGGAATGGTCCAGCCCTGAAGATATTGATGAAAATGTAATTAGAGATATTTGTCACTCAAATGAACTTTATTGCCATATTTCAATTGATAACAAAATAAACAAAAGCTATTATTATGACGAAGAAGATGAATTCGTTTATAGATAAATCCAAATGTTAGAATTTATTACAATTGGAAAGATACGTGAAAACAGTAAATCATTAATTATTTGTTGTGGAGATCATGCATCTGATGACACTATTGAATTGAGTTTTTGTATTAAAAACAATAAAATTATTGGAATAGACAATGACTTTTCTTGTGATATAGCAGAGGAAATATTCAAACCTAACTCTAACATTTTAACGAAATTAGCTAATTATATAAAACCATTCGGTATAGAATTGTCTGCAAATTCTATTCAAAATGGAGTTAACCTTTTAATTCATAAAAAAGTTACTTTTTCACAAAAATGGAGAATTATTGACTCGGAAGGAGGACAAATTCAAAATGAAAAATTCCAATTTAATGGAATGACTTATCTGAGAAGAAGTGTAGAAAAAAGCGAAGGGATTATTGAAGAAAGTATTTGTATTAAATGGATATAAAAATTATTTAACGGTCTCAGTCTTACAATCATTATAAAGTATAATGATAGAAGAATCGTTAACAAATACAATAAGTGAAAGATTAAAATATGATAGAAGAAATCTTACTTAAACGAATAGTTTTTAAAATAAAACCACTCACTAATGAACTAGAAAAAAAATTAAGATTGAAAACAAAGAGTTTTTAGAAAGCCTATCCACAATCAAAAAGATGAAGGAATATAATCACGATTTATTAATAAAAAGAGCTTCAAAAATTTTTAAATTAAAGATTGCTGCTGATAGAGAAATATTCAAATGGAATAATAAGAAACCCAATTAAAAAAAAACTACAAGGAACAAAAAAGAATACTCCTTTACGGATTACTCAAAACTTGATAAAAAATGGAAAAGGTGTTAAAACCTCTGAAAATGGTTCTGTCGCACCTGTTAGACAAAAATTTAAAAGTACAATTATTTTTAATTCTAAGCCGTCAGAGACACAATTTATTTAACCTAATTCTTGCGGATTTAAGGTTAGTGATGACAGCACCTGAATCTTTGATTATACCAAAATTGTAATTTTTTATAATTAGTGTTTTCCATTTGTTTTTTAATGTATTAAAATATTGTAAATCAATACAATGTATCTTCTGTATTGGAAATTTAGTTTTGGGAGGAGGTGCTTTGGGATGGATTCCAGTATTAGTGGATAACCATACAAATAAATGGAGAGGATTTGACCAATATGAAATTGATGGTCATACCAATTTTGGAGCAAAACTGCCTATTTCCGACAAGGATGGAGATGGAATTGAAGATAACCAAGATGATTGTCCAACCACAAAAGGTTTGGCTGCTTTCAACGGCTGTCCAGACTCTGACGGAGATGGAATAAAAGACAGTGATGATGTTTGTCCTTCAACTCCTGGATTAGCAAAATACAAAGGATGTGCCGATACCGATGGCGATGGCATTCCTGATAACCTAGACAAATGTCCTAATGAAGCTGGAACTGTAAGAGGTTGTCCTAAGAAATTAGATGACAAAGATGGAGACGGTGTGGAAGACAGCAAGGACAAATGTCCTAATATTGCAGGATTGGCAAAGCATGATGGTTGTCCTGATTCTGATGGTGACGGCATTGCAGACAATGTGGATAAATGTCCTACCGAAGCAGGTATAGCGTCTAACAGCGGATGTCCAGAAGTGAAAGAAGAAGTGAAGGAAGTAATGGTGCAAGCCATGGAAGGATTATTCTTCAAATCAGGTTCTTCTGTAATAGAAAAGAAATCCTATTTAGTGCTTGATAATATTGCCGAAATCATGAAAAAGAACTCCTCTTATAACCTATCTATTAACGGATACACAGATAATACGGGAAGTGAATCGGGTAATTTGCGTATATCTAAAGCAAGAGCTGCAGCAGCTAAAAAATATTTAGTAAACAAAGGTGTAAATGCTTCGCGATTGACCTCAGAAGGTTATGGAATTGCTAATCCAATAGCTACAAATGACACTCCAGAAGGAAGAGCTCTAAATCGTAGAGTAGAATTTAAAGTTGTGTTTTAAATAATTGAATGCATGATTTTTCAAAAGCCTTTCGAATTTCGGGAGGCTTTATTTTGTATTTAAAACTCCAAAAGTAAACCTTTTTATTCCCAATAAATATATTACCAAAACGATTTGTGCTATAGAAACATAGGAAAGAAGAATCCATTCATTACCAAGTTTTTACTGATAAAAAAAGTCTTTACGAAAATTTAAACACTAGATAATTTAATCACAGCATATACAGTATTCACGATCACTCACACCTATAATCTATTCAAAAAAAAGAGCCTCAATTTCTTGAGACTCTTTCTATTGTATAAGTTAATCTGATTATGCAGTTACAGCATCAGCTTTTGGAGCTGCAGCCATAATTTCCGCATTTGCTGCAGATTCAAACTTTTTGAAATTTTCTACAAACTTACCTGCCAAACTACTTGCTTTAGCATCATATGCTGACTTGTCAGACCAAGTATTCTTTGGGTGAAGCATTTCGGTAGGAACGTTTTCACATTCATTTGGCATTGCCAATCCGAATACTTCGTGAATTGTGTAATCTACATTGTCAAGCTTTCCTTCTAGGACAGCAGTAATCATTGCTCTTGTATATTTCAACTTAATACGGCTTCCCACTCCATATTCTCCACCAGACCATCCAGTGTTAATCAACCAAACTTTCACGTCCGATTCAGCAATTTTGTCTCCCAACATCTCAGCATACTTTGTAGGATGTAATGGCAAGAATGGCGCACCAAAACAAGCAGAAAAGACTGTTTGGGGCTCTGTTACTCCTGCTTCTGTCCCTGCAACTTTTGCAGTATATCCAGAAATAAAGTGATACATAGCTTGACCTGGAGTTAACTTTGAGATTGGGGGCAATACTCCAAATGCATCAGCAGTTAAGAAAAAGATATTTTTTGGAATTCCTCCTTTTGAAGGAACCATAATGTTATCAATGTGGTGAATTGGGTATGAAACTCTAGTGTTTTGAGTAATAGAAGTATCACTGTAATCAGGAGTTGATGTTCCTTCTTGGAAACCAATGTTCTCCAAAATAGCACCAAATTTGATGGCATTGTAAATCTGTGGCTCTTGCTCCTCAGTCAAGTCAATTGTTTTTGCATAACAACCTCCTTCAAAATTGAAAACGCTGTCTTTTGACCAACCGTGCTCATCATCTCCAATCAATCTTCTGTTTGGATCTGAAGATAAAGTTGTTTTTCCTGTTCCTGACAAACCAAAAAATACTGAAGTATCTCCATCTTTTCCTACGTTCGCAGAACAGTGCATCGAAAGTGTTTTCTTTTCGTGTGGCAACACATAGTTCAATACAGAGAAAATTCCTTTTTTTATTTCACCTGTGTAACCAGTTCCACCAATAATAATTCTCTTTTTTGTGAAATTAATTACTGCAAAATTGTGTTGTCTAGTTCCATCTTCTTCGGCTACTGCCATGAATCCTGGAGCACACACCACGTGCCATTCTGGCGAAAAATTTTCTAATTCTTCTT
>Ga0209555_10002483_pt1 | contig 12981 bp, 13 predicted proteins | sample SaaInl85LU_5_DNA_FD_184643 | JGI IMG/M metagenome (GOLD analysis project Ga0209555, IMG submission 184643) | Marine microbial communities from expanding oxygen minimum zones in the Saanich Inlet - ESP_85LU_5_DNA (SPAdes) (version 2) | ecosystem: Environmental > Aquatic > Marine > Intertidal... | reverse complement strand
TATTAAGTGTTTTACGGTTTTATTTACGAGTCTTTTCCTACTCGCGGTGTGTACATATAAGTATAAGATTTACCGAAAATCTTACACTTTTTTTGTTAAAGTTATTAACTATTTTGTTGATAAGTTTTGAGGTACACCTCTCACTCATTTACTATGTAAAGATACGAAAAATAATTCAAACTTCCAAATTATTTGAAAGAAAAGAATTCTTGTGATTTTAATTCCGATTCACTCATAGTGGGTGGGGTACCATCGAATCGATAATGATAAGTTAAAGCATCAGCATGAACTATATTTTTATCTAATATATCCCAAATTTCTTGTGTTGGATTGGGTCCTGCTAATCTTTCTTTACATAACTTGACATTATCTTCCATAAATTCTACTCCATAGGTAGTGGAAAGAGCTTGTTCTAAAGTACAATTACTTCTTTCCATTTTTCTGATGATGACTTCTGAAAGAAACTGACCATCTCCACATGAGTTATCCATATAAGTGTTACTCCAATCTTTAAACATATTAGGTGAGTTTTGTTCTTCTTCATCTAATATTTCTTGTACATAATAAGTAGGAGTAAAAACTTCAGCAGTTTCTTTCTGTCTTAATCTGTCTCTTTCTATACCACTCATATAACCAAAGTTACGAGCGTGATTTATGTAATTAGTTAGATTTTCCATCTCTTTCGTACCAATTTTGAATATAAGTGTTGATAAATTCTCTTTCTTCTGGTTCTAAACAAAACTCATCAAAAAGTTTTTCGTCAGTCCATTCTTGTGAAAAATCCATATAAGGAACAATCTCCAGTTCACCACGGTCAAGGTGTTGATTCATTTTATATAAAGAAACACAAAATCTTGAAAATTTTGTTTTTAAATACTCAAACCCATTTTTTGCAAATTCAACAGAATCAAAACCTAAAAAGTTTTTATCTCCATTTTCAAAAGTATCAGTAATAAGTTCTTGAAAATTATTTTCATTTTGCTTATATATAATACAATTGAAATCTGGATTTACTTCTCCTTTTTTTGGTATATTACCAACTATCGAATTTATCTTTAAATAGTAGTTAGAACGATATCCGGTTCTTGTTAATTTAGAATGAATATCTGATTTGATATTTTTTAAAATTTTATTATAAATTCCAATAACAATATCATTACCATGAATAAAAATATCATCTAATTTATCATAAACCTTTACATCTTTATTAGTAGAATCAATATGAGAATAAACTACCTCAATTTTTTCATCTAATACTTTTTCAACTCGTGTAATTGAAAGTGGTGTAAAGAAACCAGCATCAAATATCGTATTACCATCAACCAAAGTTAAACGAGTTTTGTATTTAGAAACAATCTCTTTTATCTTTTGAGTTTTACCATCATCTTTAGTTGGTTTTCGGTTAATAAAAGGAGTTGAAGGATGTAAACAAATCAAAGTACCACCATCATTAAGTTCTTCAAATGATTTATTGAAAATTTCAATATGAAGCCCGCCTTTATAAGGTGGGTTAATTACGATAAAATCTTTGTTGGTTTTTGTAGTCTTACTGAATCCCATAGTGTTGATAAGAGAACCAAACTTCTTATCATCATAAGATATCATACTTACAATTTCGTCATTTGTAAGGTCAGAAAAGTTCTCCTTCAATAAGTATGTAATAACTTGAGTTATTGAACCACTTTTTGCATAAGGAGTATGAATTTTTATTTTACCACTTTTTAAGTTTCTTTTTGTTGTTCTATTAAGACCCTTAATATAAGGTTTCATGATTTTATATGCATCTCTACCCGAAAGTTGAGTGTCATCTCCATCATAAGTAAACATCTTATCTTCCTTATCCATTCTTGTTAAGAAAGATTCTTTATCTAAATTTAGTTTAGAATGAATTGTTTCAATCTTACTATCTTTAAGTTTACCATTAATTTTATCAGTTAAACCAAATCTTTTTACAGTTTCAACAAAAACTCTTGAAACATCCCTATCAGGTAATCCTAATAAAGTTAAAAAGTCATCTTCATTATAATATTCAAATAGTTCATCAATATGATAATCAACTTTACCTTGTGATTTATAAACTGCCCATACAATATCAAGTTTACTCAAAGTTTGTTCAAAAGACCTCTTTACTTGTTCTTGCAGGTCTAATATCTCTTTCTGAGTTTGTCTTTGAGTTTTATCTTTTTGAGATTTTGAGTGGTCAGTTTTTTGTTTTAATAAGTTTTGTTCCCAAAGGTCTAACTTTTGTTTTCTAACTTTATCACCGTTTTTACCATTTGATGACCATTTTTGTTTGATTGCCCATTCAATCCATTCTGAGTCAAGTTGGTCAATTCCAAATCTCTTGTCTAAACAAGTGTTTACAGTTAAACCTCTACGAATTGTATTTTTATTTACAATCTCGTTAATTTTAGATTCAATCTCTTCATATGATTTAGAATCTGACCAAGTTCTACCTTCCTCAACATATTCAGTAATATCAATAATCTCAAAAAAGTATTTAAGAGCCTTTGTTTGGTCATCTCCATTAACCTTTGCCATAGAGTCAACAAACTCAGCACCAACTCCGTAAATTCTATTGGGGTTATAATCCCACATGATAACTCGTTCTTCTTTGATTTCTTGGCCAATGTAGTTGTCAAGTTCATTATCAAATTCAAATCCTCTACCGAAAAGTTGGAAATAAATTTCGTAAGTTGATTTAGAAGATAAGTTTAGAATACTTTTCCAGTTTCGTTCTGAAACTCCTTGAATCATACTACCACAAGTTAAAGTAATAGTTCGCTTACCTTGTGATTCTGCTTCTAAAATTAGTTTGTTTACTTCTTGTTCTGAATTAGCATCTCTACCTTTGGAACCTGCAACTAAAATTGGAACAATCTTATCAGAGTATTTACTCGATTCAATAATTTTTTTGAATTGTTTAGCAGAATTTACAGTATCAAAAAGTGCTATGTGGTGTTTTCTATCTCTTGAAAATATTGGTGAAAATTTAGAGTTAGGATTTATCATTTTATTAACAAACTCTTCAAAGTGATATTGGTTTGAAAGTACTCCATCATCTTCACTTTGTAAGTTAGCAATGTTAAAATCACTACCATCTGTGTTTTTAAGTTGAATAAGTTTAACTTCCAACTTTAAATCAATATTTAGTTCTTGGAGTAGTTTTTTCTTTAACTCGTTAATACCCCATATAAAAGTGTTGGTTTCATCAAACTTATCTTGGTGTTTAAGAATAAGGTTAGCAGCAGTACCAGATGCTAATATAATTTGACCACCTTGAAGAATTGATTCATAGTACTTTTCCCATTGAGGAGTGAAGTAGTTATGTGCCTCATCAACAAAGATATTCTCTACTTGAATATCATAAGATTCTTTGAGTGATTTTAACTTTTCTTCAAAGTTGGTTATATCTTCGTTATTAGATGAAGCAGAAATGAGTTGTGGAGAAATAAGAATAATAGTATTTCTCTTTGGAGTTTTTGAGAAATCATAATCCTTATTATCTTTTAACTCAATAAAATCAATACAATCTGAATATGATTTTTCTATTTTCTTTTTCCACCCACCATAGGTTTTGGTATCATGACAGAAAATAGCATGGTTTTTAAATACATCAAATATAACATATTTTCTTTTGATATATTCTAAATAATCCCAAGATTTACCATGTCTCATCGTTGCAAATAACCCAAAGTATTTAGTTGGGTTATTTATCATCTTATTGATTGCCTCTTCTTTATCGTCAGATGAAATAAAGGGAATTAAAAGTTGTTTTTTATTTAACTCCGTTTCCACTTCACTAACAATCTTAGGAAGTGAAGTCCAAAAAGTTTCATCACCAGACCCATCTCTTTTGGGTAATTTATCGGTAATTTTTTTATTTATAATTTGTTCAACTACATAAGCAGGACCAACTTTCCACTTATCGGTATCTTTATACTTTTTAGTGATATTTTGTATATCCTCATCAGTAAAGCGATATACCCATAAGATAACAATAGAATCGTTTATTCTATATTCACTTGTAATTGTTTCATCTGGAGTTTTATTATTGTTTAAAGCACCATATTGTCCAACTTTTATCCAATCCTCTTTTAAGATTCCATTCTTTACCATCAACTCATATTGAGTTTTGGTTACCCATGCATAAAGACCTTGACCTTTTTTTCTAAATACTTCAAACTCATCATCAGAAAGAATGGTTTCAACAAACCACCCACCCTTTGAGTTTTTTTTAACTCCTCGTAGTTTAAGATTTCTTTTTAACTGCCTTCTTTGTCTACGATTCAAATTAACTTTTTGGTTTTCTACTTCTGTCATTATATCTTTTAAAGTTTAAGTTTCGTAATGATTAGAGTAACTCTCAATCTCATTACATAGTAAATATACGAAGAAAAGTTGATATATCCAAATGATTTACCAACTTTTTTCAATTTATTTTGTTACAAATATAACAATTATAAAGTTTCCCACTTCTCATCGAACCAGAAAGTTCGTTTTTGTTTATCTTTCATGGATTTTTTCTTTCCATAAAATTTCATCCAGTCATCCCACTTCATATCTCGTAGGATTGGAGTTTTATTTTCATTCATCCAAGTATATAACTGTCCTCCCCCTAATTGGTACGAATCATGTACTTGTTGAATTAAATGGTCTAAGAATGGAGTATCAATAATATTTCTGATAGGTTGGAATGGATTTACATCCCATTTACCAAGAATCTCTGCTCGTAGGTAATTTCCAATCCCATTAAACCATTGTTGGTTCATTAGGACTTCATGTGCAGGTTTACTAAAATCTCGGTGTTCTATATTAGAAAGAATATGTTCTCTGAAGGATTTCTCATCATCAAAGATATCCGGTCCTCTTTTCTTTCCCCAATCTTTACCAAGAGATTTTCCAAATCTTCGAACATCTGTCCAAGTGAATATATCTCCATCAGACATGGTGAAACGAATATGTCCATGTTTCCAACCCATAGTTGAATCATCCATTCGTTCTTTAAAGTTTTTAAACCCGCCACTCATACCCAAGGTAATCACGACAGGTTCATTATCAAACTTTATCATCATCTCCTTACCACGTGAGGTTGCAGATAATTTCTTACCTATCACATCTATCTCCTCTACCAATTTAAGTTTGTTAGAAGGGAGGTATTCCACTCCTACGATAGTTCTATCTTTGTTTTTATACGTGACCCACTCGGAAGTGAGACGTACTTCGGATATTTCTGGCATTACTTACCCCATTTACCTGATTGGATAATCTGCGAGATGATAGAGTAGTTAGCTAAATCTTGGTAAGTATCTTCAGTTGCTTCACCTACGTTATTAGATTTACCCAAAACTACAAGTTGTTTTAATCTTGAGATTTTATCCATCATTCTAAACCATACTCCACTTAACGAAGTTTTCTTTTCTTCATCAGTAGATAGTGAGGTTCCTAATGCAATATTAGATGGACCGTAATCTAAATTCTTCTTACAGAAAATTTCATATTGAGTAAACATGATACGAAGGTATTCACCCGACATCTCCGGATAATCTTTTTGCATTTGTTCTACGATTTCAGGGTTGTCGTATTTTATCACTTCATATTCAACCTCATCAACTGGTTTGAAGTTTAACTTATGTTCTCTTTTATTAGAAACTACGGGTGTTTTTGCTGCCATATATAACTTATTGTTTTATTTTGTTTTACAAATATACGAAATTATTTTGGATATACCAAATTATTTCCAAGAAAATCCACAACCCATGTGACCAAACTTAGCCGATTCACTAAAGATTGGTTTTCTCAAATCCAAGAATTTAATAATTCCTTGGGGTGATAAATCATATCCTTCGATTGGAGTTTCTACCCCATCGATTACTGCAGTTGCTTGTAAGGGTTGGTCGTATCCAATTGCATATGCAAGTTGAACAAAGACCTCTTTACGAGTTTCATCTTGTTCTAATAAATCTACTGCAACTCTACGAGCCATATAGGCTGCACTTCTATCAACCTTGGTAGAATCTTTACCACTAAATGCACCTCCACCGATTGGAATACGAGGACCGTAATTATCTACTGCAAGTTTTCTACCGGTCAATCCTGCATCGGCAGTGAATCCACCAATGTTCCAAGGACCTGCAGGATTACAATGAATTTCTTGTAAAGTGTATTGTGGATATCCTTTGAAGAACTCGTTTACCAATTCGTATAAATCCGTAGTTGGTGCTTTCTGAAAGGATGCAACTACTCTGATTCTATTCCTATCTAAAGTGATTTGAGTTTTACCATCAAAGGGGAACTTTTCAAAAATGAATTTGTTGAGTTCTCTTGCAAGAAAATATTCTTGTGGTAATAGTTGTTCGTTTTCTCTACAAGCGTAACCAGTCATAATCCCTTGGTCACCAGCACCACCAGTATCAACTCCTTGAGAGATTTCAGGTGATTGAGTGTTGAGGTTAATCAATACAGTAATAGTATCATCAGTCGTGATATTTCTTACTATGTTAGTAATTTGTTCTTTAGGTATTATGGCGGTAGATGTAACCTCACCTGTAATATACACCATACCATTACCACCCGCGGTTTCAATTGCCACTCGTGAATTTGGGTCTTGTTGTAAATATAAATCTAATAATGTGTCTGAAATTCTATCACACATTTTATCTGGATGCATCGGTGATACACACTCTGCAGTTCTTATCATAACTTTTATTTATTATTCTTGATTTAAAATATTATCCAACGATTGTTGTAATTTTTGGATTCGTTTTTTATCCAATACCGATGGGTTATTTTTTAACTTTAATTCCAATAACTCGGTTTTAATTTCTTTTAATTGGGTTGACATCATAACTTTTAATTTGATAAAGGTGCTTTAATACTTGGGTGTGATTCGTAATTCAAAATTTCATAATCGAACTCACCATTAAGTATATCTACATTGGATATTTTTAATTGAGGTAGTTCGAACGAAGTTCTTTCGATTTGTTCTTTAGCCTGGTCTAAATGGTTAGAGTATAAATGAGTATCTCCTAAATTACCGATTAGTTGGCCTGGTATCATATTTACTTCTTCTGCCAACAAAGTTAGTAAAGTTGCGTAAGAAGATATGTTAAAAGGTAACCCTAAAAATGTATCTACTGAACGTTGGTTCCACATTAAAGAGATTGCTCGTTTAGGTACTCCCATATCATCTAAATGTTCGTGAAAGTAATCTGATGATTTACTTATTTTACCTTTATTGTAGTAGTCTATTCTCTCGTCTAAATTTAACTCTCTTGTATAAACTTGAAATCCATAATGACAAGGAGGTAAAGTCATCTCATGTAATTCACCTACATTCCAAGCAGATACCATTAATCTTCTACTATCAGGGTTCTTCTTTAATGAGTTAATTAAATTTAAGATTTGGTCTATACCATTCCAATCAGTCCATTGTTTACCATAAATTGGTCCTAAATCTCCCCACTCTTGAGCAAATGTATCATCAGTTTTTATCTCTTCAATAAATTCTTTTTGAGATAAGGGATGTATATCATATTCACCTTCGGTTCCAAATGTTGAAGTAAATACATTTAAGTACTTCTTATAAGCATCACCATTCCAAATGTTACATCCATTGTCAACCAAATACTTAATGTTAGTATCTCCTTTAAGAAACCATTTCAATTCAGTCATCATAGTTTTGATAGCCATCTTTTTGGTAGTCATTAGAGGAAATCCATCTTGCATGTTATGTCTGATGGTATATCCAAAGATAGATTTAGTACCCGTACCCGTTCTATCTTCTTTATCCACACCATACTCTAAAATGGTTTTAAGAAGGTCTTGATATTGTTTATCTAATTTGTTCATAACTTATTTATTTCTTGTTTTACCGAGTTCCAATACATCATTGGTTCTCTTATACCTTGTTGGTTTCCAAATTCTAAGATTTCGTTAACTATATCTAATGCTATTGATTTTGCCTTACTATAATTTTTATCGTAGGATAATTCAGTACAATATCTGTCAAAACATTTATCGTATAATTGTTTAGCTTTTTCCTTTGGTGTTATCATATTACAAAGATACAATAAATATTTCGATTATACAAATCTTTTCCAATTTTCTTCTTCATTGAAGGCTTGAACCTCATATGGGTGGTCATTATAATTATAACCCATATTATAATATCGTTTCATCCATGAAGGTGATTGTAAGTAATGTTGGTACTCGTGAACTAAGGTACGAATAAGAACTTCTAAGGAAGGAATATTCTTCCAATATAAAGTTACCTCGTTCATCATAGAACAGTACTCTCCGTAGAGGTCTTTTGGTACTTCCTCATCTGAAAAAGGAGTATCTTCGATTGCAATGTAAGGTGGAGTTTGGTGATGTTTAGATTCACCATAGTAATCCATAACCTTGTTATAAACATTTTCCGTAACTTCTAAAATTTCATTTCTTGTCATATCTTAATCATTTACTTCGTAAATATACGAAAATAAATTGACATATCCTAATGAAAATTAAATTATTTTAGTAAAAATTTGATATAAGTAGTAATATCTAATACCTTACTTGTAAAAGTACTAAATTATTTTTTATTAAATTCAATTACTTCAAATATTCGGGTAGAAATTTTCTTCGTACCTTCAGTATTGGTAACAATGATAGAATTTTTAAATTTTTTCCAATCAATGGAAAATGTCTTATCCAATACACCCCCATTTTCTTCCTTAACTAATTCATTAAGGGCATTGATGGTATATAAAGTATTACTTTCTTTTTTTCTATGTACCAAAATCGTATCACGAAGTGGATAAGTCGGTTGATATTGAGTATCTATATTATAGGTAATGAAAAGTTCATCTAAGTTTCCCTTATTCTGAAGGACATAGATATAGTTGTACACTATATGATATGTTTCTCGTATAGTTTGTAGGGTATCTCGTAACTCTTCCTTTGTTGTAAATGTACAAAGTAATTGGGTTCGCATGCGTAGTCTCTCCTATTCTTATTTATAATAGTTCTACTATAAATATAAACATAAAAACCCAAAGTTTGTAAATACTATTAATATAGTAGTAGTAGTTTTACCTAATAGATAATATTAGTTTTATATTTAAACTACATATATTAACTACATGTGTATTTTTTGGCATATTCTTCTTTTTCAGGAAACTCTCTTCCATTTTTTACATTTGCACAATATAGTTTTTCTTTCATTGACGGATGTAAATTCATTTCTAAATTTACAGCAGGTTCATACCCCAAACCTCTCTGTCTTGGGGCCACGGTTGATAATGGTATTTTTTCACCACCAGCTTCAACTTCAAACACTAATTGATATTCTCCATTATCGTCAGGTCCTTCTATCGTTAAATTTTCCTCAATTTCATCGTAATTATCTGTACCAAATATTGATTTTAGAATTATTGGATCAGCAACTACACCACCCAATGACATTTTTTCTTCACCTTCCATCAATGCCTTTAATGGAAATTTTTCTCTAACGGTATTCATCATACCACTCTTATATGGCTCTTCTACCATATTTTCTACAAAGGCCTTGTTAAAATCTTTACCAATCTGTAAGTGTTTCTCCAATTCCTTGGTAGATGTTTCATCACCTAACATTTTACCTGCTCGCATTGTCATTACTGCAAATTTATCAAGATACATATTTGTAGTTTTTCCTGGTTTAAACCCGGCATCAATCATTTTTTGTCTTAACTCATCTCTATTGACAGGGTTTGTCAATGATTTTAAAACCTTTACAAAATTTGCAGTATATTTTTTATCTTGGTTCAATTCTTTAGCTAATTTAGCAATTCCTTCCGGAGAATCATCTATACTATTCAATAAAGTAATTTGTTGTAATGATAGTCCATTATAAAAATTAGTAGCACTTTCTGTTGTATTTTTGTTAAACTCTTTAGGGTTTGCAGATTTAGGTACGCGAGAATTACCCAATTCCAACAGTTCTTTCTGTCTTTTTAATAATTTGGCATCTTCTTTTTTACCATCACCTCTTTTATTTTCCCCATTTGATGCAAGTTCTGCCCTTCGTTGAGTTAGTTTATCAAATTCATCCCTTTCTTCATTAGAAAATGACCAAGTATATACTGCTGATACAGATGGTTGTGATAGGAAAATATTTAAATCTTTTTTAAGAGAAACCTCATCTAATATAGATTCACCAGTTTTTTTATTTTTAACTCGTAGGTACATATCGGTTGAGAATCCTTTGTTATTTGGATAATCACTTAATCCCATTGCCTCAACTTCGTCTTTTAAATCCCATGCACCATTTTCAACTTCCCAGTTACCCTTACCAAATTCTGCATCATATCTTTGTCTAATACCAGCTCGAACTGCAATAGATGATTTTACCCAATCTTCACTTAATATTGGTTGGTTTTCTTTTGGATATCGTGGAGGAGAATATGATGAACCATCATTTTTTTTAATTTCGTTTTTAGAATTATGTTCTCGTATTATGTTAACCAATTCTTCAAATTCCGCATCATCTAATGATGAAAATACCATAGACATAACTTCACCTGCTTGAGCTTGTATCTTTCCTGCACCAGAACCATCTACCATACTTGTCATAGGGGGTGTAGTTGAGTCAATATATCTAGCATTTATCAATCGTTCCATTAATTTTTCATATTTCTTTGGAACTTTAGAAGGAGTACCAAAAATTCCGTCTGGTAATCGAGTTGGAGTATCTGAATTTTGAATTGGATTACTTAATTCATACTCATCATCACTTGGATTGATATTTTTATCATAAACTTCTGTATTTAATTTACCAAGTTTTTTATTCTTAGTCTTTTCTAATACATTAGGTTCTGATTTAGGTGAAACTTTTTCGGGTGTTCCCTCTTTTTCAGCCGCTATTTGTTTGCGAGTTTCTTCTTCTTTATCAACTACCTTATCATACCCACCTTGTTTTAAAGAAGTTCCTTTTGATGGTTCTTCTACTTGTTGTGCATCACCACCTTGTTGATTTTGTGGAGTATTTGCTGCAGCTTGTTTACCCTTTTCACCTTGAGAATTTTTTATTTTATTGGCTTCATCATCCGATATTGCTCGTAATGAACCACCATCATCTTTCTTATATTTCTGAGCAGTTTCTTTATCTTCATCACCTTTACGAACATAAATACCAGCACCCTTGTGTACATAATCTTTATCATCACCTTCAGTATCGGCTTTAGGCCTATTCATATCAGGAGTTTTACCAGCTTCGGTTAAGAACTCCATAATGATTTTCTTGGCATCATATTCTCCCCACTCAGACAGGATTTCAGATATGATAGATTGTTGGTTTTTGTTTTTTAAATCAACAATACCCACTCTATAAGAGAGTTCGTTTAATAAATCGTCTATAAGTTGTGTATGGTTCATTTGTTATACTCGTATTATTGATGCAATTATTGAAGGTGATGTTGGGTAAACATCGTTACCAGGAGCTGCAGTTAAAGAAATCAAATTACTATCACCGGTCCAATATAATTCTATATAATCGTTATCGTTTTGAGCAACACCCGTAATTGATATTGTCATTAGTTGAGCAGAGGCCTGTTCTGAGTTTTTTCTTGTTTGTAGAGTCATTCTTGTTGCAGAATTAGGAAAATTCTCGCCATTATACTTAACCCAAAAACGAACATCATGTACTGCATTATCAGAATTTTCTACTTTGGCAACAAACTTGAATTCATATGCTGCAGCTTCATCAAAAGTAATTTGAGAACCCGAAACTATATGAACACCATTTTCAGCCCATACAGAATCAAAGGTTACAACTTGTGCTGCACCCGATGTAATAAGTTGTTGTGATGAAGTTGAATAACAAGATAAGTAAGATACTTGAACAAATTCAGTACCCAACTCTATATCAAAGGTAGATAAATCTCCTTTTTCAAATCGAAGAGCAGACCCATTCAGAGAACCAGTAATCATCACATCCCCATAATTTTGGGTTTGAGTAATATCAATTTGCTCTGAACCACTTATCAATCCTTCTTGGATTTTATATTTTAAAGTTCCATATGAAACTCGCTTGGTTTCATTATCATTAACAATAGGGAGAACATCACTCAATTCAGGTGATGTATGTAAGTTTAAATCGGTTATTCTTTTATCTGCCATGGTTATCTATAAGTATATCTTATCTCCATTCTCTTGTAAAATATAATCTCCGTTTTCTTGTAAGAGAAACGCACTCAAGGCTTGAATTGGAATTTCTACCCCACCACCTTTATGGTTTTGGAGAAAAAAGTTTAATAAAAAGTTGTAAGAATATTGAGGTGGTTGTTCAGTCTGAAGTTGGTATAACTCATAATCCCGCACCAATTCCGCTAAAGATTTGGTGCCCTCGTTAATCGTTAAATATTCTTGCCAACTTAATTGTTTCATTTTAGTGTGTATGTTTTACTTCGTGTTCTTCCCAACCTTTTTCAGGTCGTACATTAGGGAACGAAAAACATTTCCAATTTTTAGAGGTTTCAAAATACACATGTTTTACCATTACATCTGGAATATGTCCACCTGTCGGTAAAATCTTATGTTCGGGTTCAAATACCAATTCAACGGTTACCGTTAAATTTTCAGTATCATCCCATTTTCTTTCTTGTTCCTCTAATAATCTCCACTCACCTCTGTTAAGGTATTGGTCTTGAAGGGCACAATTTAAAAAAGAAAAAGTTTGTTTTAAGTTTTCTATATTATCAGAATAAGTTGCTGCTGGAGCAAGATGTCCTTTATCGTAGATGTTTCTGTAATAATCTTTGTTATCTGAGGTGTGAACTTCCTTTTCGGTATAAAAGTTCATGGAACCTCTATCTACACCTTTAGGTCGGTTTTTTGAAGTATAAACCAATTTCATGGGTTGTTCAAAAACTTCGTTGTACCAAACTTTAAAAACTTGATTTTCAATAATTACTTCGGCTCGATAATTTGGAACCGATTGAGCGTTAATTTCTTCATTAG
>Ga0209555_10002478_pt1 | contig 13000 bp, 9 predicted proteins | sample SaaInl85LU_5_DNA_FD_184643 | JGI IMG/M metagenome (GOLD analysis project Ga0209555, IMG submission 184643) | Marine microbial communities from expanding oxygen minimum zones in the Saanich Inlet - ESP_85LU_5_DNA (SPAdes) (version 2) | ecosystem: Environmental > Aquatic > Marine > Intertidal zone... | reverse complement strand
CCATACTTGATAATTCCTGACTCAAGCATTTCACGAAGAAGGTCATTTCCTTCACGAGTACGCTCTCCTACACCGGCGAATACCGATAAACCACCGTGACCCTTCGCGATATTGTTGATTAACTCCTGAATAAGTACCGTTTTACCAACACCAGCTCCACCGAAAAGACCGATCTTACCTCCTTTAGCATAAGGCTCGATCAGATCGATGACCTTGATACCTGTAAATAGTACCTCTGTAGAAGTAGAAAGGTTTTCAAATGCAGGAGCCTCACGGTGAATTGGAAGACCTTTATCTCCAGTGCGCTCTAATTCAGTTAGACCATCAATAGGTGCTCCAATTACATTAAATAAACGACCATAAACGTCATCGCCGATTGGCATTTGAATAGGCGCTCCAGTAGCAACAGCCGATGTGCCACGGCTAAGACCGTCTGTAGAGTCCATAGAAATTGTACGAACAGTGTTTTCACCTACGTGCGATTGAACCTCTAAAACGAGTTCAGAACCATCAGGTTTTGAAACAGATAGAGAATCGTAAATCTTAGGAAGAGCAACACCTGCTTCGAATTCTACATCGATTACAGGTCCTACAACTTGTGAAATTTTTCCAGTTACTTGAGACATTACTAGAGCGTTATATGGCTAAAAGCCTGTTACTTAATTTGAGCGCAAATATACAGAGATTAGAGGAAGTAAAAAACCTCTTATAAAAATAAAAGCGCCCCGTGATGGGGCGCTTTAAAAATTGATTATGAGAAGGTTCTGATTAGAAGTTCACATTAAGTGAAGCATAGTATATAGAACCAATCATTCCAGTACCGATAGCAGTCATATAATCACCACCAGCAATGTTAGAACCTCCTAACTTAAGCACACTGTTGTACTCAGGTAATTTAAGGTTGATAGATGCGTCAAGTACGTCGAAAGCAGGAACTTCTCCATCGGCAAAAGATGCTTCCCAAGTATATGATCCTGAATAACGATAGTTAACATTAAATCCTAGGTTCTTAACTAACTCTTGGTGACCAAAAGAAGCCTTGAAACGATCTCTCGGAGTATTTAGGCCTACCTCAAAATCTGGGTAATCTGCTTCGTTGAAGTCAAGCTCAGTCAATGTGTAGCTAACTCCTAAGTCAAACCCAGCAATTCTAGTGTCTAAACCAGCTACTAAGCCATAAGACTTCACAGGAACATCTGTATTCGAATATGCCTGGTAAACTTTGTAGTCTCCGTTTTGAAGTGCAAGTAGTGATAATGAATTATCACCAGCTTGACCGTATAACGGCACTACTTTGGTTTCTTGGGCGTTAAAGTTGGTATACTGGTTCCAATAGGCACTTACATCAAGGGTAATAGGTCCTATTTGACCACGATAACCTACTTCGTAAGCTTCAATTTCTTCAGCACCTACAAGTTCAGTGTCTTTCTTAACAGGTGCTCCTGCAAGAACCGAAGAAAGAGAGAATGAATTCGTGTACGCTGAACGACCTGTTATCGTTGAAGTAGCAGGTAGTCCTAGAGATTGCGCTTGAGCGCTCGTAGCGAAAGTTCTAACATCACGATCAAGGTTAGAAGCCGCACCCCCAACAAGAATTGCATTACCTACATCAAGTCCGATGAAGAAATCCTGAGTGGTTGGGTTTCTGAAACCAGTCTGAGCTGAGAAACGAACATTGTGTTTTCTAGCCGAACCTAGCGTATATCCAAAAGAGATACGAGGAGAAACGAAACCATCTAAGAATTCGTTTTTGTCGTAACGAGCAGAAGCCGTTACCTTTAGACGCTCGTCAGCGAATTTCTTCTGAATCTGAGTATATGCACCGTATTCATTATACTTAATAGGCCCGTCCTTGTCAGTAAAAATCGTACCGTTAGAGTTTAACTCATATTGACGGTAAGAACCTCCAACCTGCAAGTCTGCCCAATCGTTGATCAAATGAGCAAAGTTGTAGTTACCATTGATGTGTCTAAACTTGGTATTATCGATAAACTTAGCGCCTGTAGCAAAATCACCATCTTGTTTAACCTTTGAGAAGGCTTGATTGAATTCTGCTGAACCTGGCAAGAAACGGTTAGTATTGGCTTGGCCTTGCAAGTTGAATGCGCCATAGTTAGTAGCTGCACCAAATTGACCGTAGTAATCTACTGGGTAATCCGCAGCTAATCGACCATTATTGTGAGCGTCAGCATCAGAACGGCCTAATTGCTTAGATAGTAAATAACCCGTTACGTAATCACCAAACCATTTTGTGTCTGCTGATTGTTGGCGGTTAATATTAATTGCAGCGAAACGAGTGTCATACGCGTCTCCAGAATCTTCTTCGGTTACATAGGCACGAATAAAGAAATGGTCGTTTTTAATTTCTAGTTTTTGTTGAGTCATCGCAAAGCCAGATACCGCATAACGGTTAGCCCCTTGATAAATAGTAGTACCAGTACCTTTACGATAGTTGTAGATGATTTCTAAATCATCTCCGTTAGGGCGATAATAAATACCGATATCTCTTTTCATACTCTTCGCATCATAATCAGCAAGAGCAGCCTCGTCATAACCTGTACGAGAAACTAAAGCAGAACCATAAGTCCCTGCTGGGGCTCCAGCAAAGAAATCGAAGTCTAAGGTTGTTGCAACCTCATCCCCGTAAACGTTTAGACCGTCATAACCAGGGTTAGTTCTTCGCGATGACCATCCTTCATACGGAAGTGCAGTCTGACTCATATCCTGAGTGCTGTTCGCATGCCAATCCTGGCCCTGTAGGTAAGTAATATTGGCTTTAATAGCTAGTTTATCAGAGAATTTCTTAGCGAAACGAACTCCCACGTCCATATACTCATTTGCACCAGCTGCATTCTGAACAGTGATACCAGTTTTACCATAAACACTAACACCTTCGGTAGTGAATGGGTCTTTTGAAGTCATAAATAAGATACCATTGAAAGCACCAGCACCGTAAAGTGCAGATGAAGCTCCTGGTAGAATCTCAACGCTTGCAACGTCAAGTTCAGACATACCTACTAGGTTACCAAGTACGAAGTTCAGACCTGGCGCAGTGTTATCCATTCCATCCACTAATTGAAGGAATCTCGTATTTGCAAAAGTTGCGAAACCACGAGTGTTGATTGACTGAAACGTAAGTGAGTTTGTGTTGATATCAACCCCCTTAAGGTTTTGTAAACTTCCGTAAAAACTCTCAGCAGTAGCATTTTGAATCTGAGCTAAACCGAAACGCTCTACAGAAACTGGCGATTCGAAAATACGCTCAGGTGTTCTAGAGGCAGAAATTACAATTTCGTCTAACGCTGTAGAAGATTCGTTTAATGTTACCGTTAGGGCTGATCCTGAAAAGGTGGCTGTTGCAGTGGTATACCCTAAACTTGAAACACGCACGGTGAATGGCGGAGTAAGATTAGTGGTAAAAGCAAAGTTTCCGTCAAAATCAGCTACGGCACCTTCTGATTGTCCAACTACGATAACATTCGCATTGGCAACCGGAGCACCATTTTGATCTACAACCTTTCCATTTACGCTAGTTTGAGCTAGGGCAAAAGCACTTGAAAGGATGCTTAGTACAAGAATTAACTTTTTCATCATTTGGTTATTAGATTTAATTCATCCAGTTTAATGGGGGAAAGATAGGGTTTTTTTCAAAGCTGTTGTGAATTTGATAAAGAATCACCTCTTAAAATGTCAAAGTCAAAACTGAAAACAGATACAATCGAATATTTTTATCTAAACCGTTGATTATCAACTAAACGCTATAGTTAATTAGCTCTCGTCGATAGGCGGTTAAAAGCTTCGATTTAGACACAAATCCATAATACTTATCCTCGCGAATCACAGGAAGATTCCACGCACCACTATCCTGAAAACGCTGCATCACCTGCTGCATACTGTCTTTTGAATAAATAATCACCTCTGGCGGGCGAGTCATATAATCCCTAGCTTTGGTAGTATCATACAGAGATTGATCAAAGAGTACTGATCGGATATCGTCAAGTAAAATAACCCCCTCTAAAACACCATCTTCACTTACGACCGGGAACAAATTTCGACTCGATTTAGCCACTCCTTCTTCTAGTAACTGTCTTAAAGACATTTCTGGACTGAGTTCAACAAAATTCTGCTCAATTACCGAATCGAGATTCATCAGGGTCAAAACGCTTTGATCCTTGTCAAAGGTCAGTAGCGCATTCTTCTCAGCTAACTCTTTTGTATAGATCGTGTGACTTAGATTGTTTTTCGAAATTAAGTAGGCGGTTGAAACGCATAACATAAGCGGAATGAAAAGCTCATAGCCTCCGGTAATTTCAGCAATCAAAAAGATGGCAGTGAGCGGTGTTTTTAAAACTCCAGCTACAATACCGGCCATTCCAATTAGTGTGAAATGGGTCTCATTGACCGCAAAACCTAGAGCATTAAAGGTCTTGCCAACGGCATTACCTAACGAACTCCCCATTACTAGAGCGGGAATAATGATACCCCCTGTACCCCCCGCAGCAATAGTAAGGGTCATCGCAAGTGACTTAAAAAGGGTGATCCCCAAAAGAAGAAAGATCACCACGTAGGTTTTTTCTGACCATAGGTCAAACATAGAACCCTGGATAACGATTAGATGATTGCCTGAGAGTAGAGCATTGATAACTCCGTATCCTTCACCATAAAGTGGAGGGATAAAGTAGAGCATCGCTCCCATAATTACACCCCCTACGATAAATCGATACGATTTAGACTTAATGCGTTCAAGTGCCCCAGTAATGGCGAAGTGCGCTTTGTGAAAATAAACACTAACTAAACCTGCCATCCCCCCTAGAATAATATAGAAGACGGTGTCTGAAACATCAAACCCTTCATTGTGATCAAAGGTGAACAACACCTGATCTCCTACTACCAAGAAAGAGGTGATTACAGAAACTAACGAGGCTACAAGAAGAGGGAGTAATGAGGCGAATGTGAGGTCTAAGCTGAAAATTTCAATAGCAAAGATCACAGCAGCAATCGGCGATTGAAAGCTTGTTGCGATCACTCCTGAAGCGGCACAACCGATTAGCAACATTCTTGTCTTTCGGTTCAGATGAAAAAGATCTCCAAAAACAGAAGATGCTGCCGAAGCAGACAGGATAGCCGGACTCATAAGCCCCACAGACCCGCCAAAACCTACCGTTAGAGGAGCAGTAATCAGTGGCAGGTAAAACTTAATCGATTCTACCTTGGCTCCCTTTTTTGACAGTGCAAATAGTAGGGTTGCGATAGGCTGAAATACTCCTTTGCGGTAAAGCTTATGCCAAATTAGATATACAGCAGACAATCCAATCAGCGGAAGGGCAAAGTAAAGGCCGTTTTGAGTAAACGAAAGCCCCAGAGATCCTACATACTGAATACCGTAGGTAATATTCTTAATAAGCACTGCGATTAGTCCTGCAACTAAACCAACAACTGCACTAAGAATTAAAACAAAATTGCGCTCAGAAATATGCTTATATTTCCAAATCAGGAACTTACGAAGGATCGCGCTTAAGGTTGCATTCACAGCGCAAAACTAGTAAATGTGTTTCTACCTTCTTCTTATTAGGTATACATTTTTAACTCGGCTTCCATCTTCGTTGAAGTGAATAAGATTTTTTCCTTCAAACATCCAGTAGCCATCGATCGAAATGTCAATATCTCCCTCCTCAAGGCCCTCAATATAAAGTTTACCCTGATCGATTCGATAGTTCAAACTTTCGATTTCCGGAGTTTCATCATCAGTCTTAACCGTCAATCCAACGCTGTTTTTATTATAAAAATCAAAGACAACATCAACATTTTCAAGGGTCATATCTACAAATCCTGCAACGGCACCGGCGAGCATTTTACCAAACACCCCCAGATCCTTAGTTTCTTCAGCAACCGCTTCTACAACTTGGATTTGAAGTTCCCATTCCCCCTTAAGCTTTCTGCTTTTTACAGGAGTTTGGGAAAATACAGTTATTACAGAAAAAACAACTAAGGATAATGTAAGAACCGCTTTACTCATGATCTACTTGTTTTATAATGCTATCGACATCAATTACTGTTCCTTCACGAATCGTCTCATCAACTGTGAGAATTAATTTTCGTGAAATCCCTTTTCTGAGATAAACTTTCTGACCATACTTCAGGTAAACCCCGCTATTTGATTTAGGAGATAGATTCGGATTCATTACTGTGGGAATAATAAGCGGAATAGACTTGAAAGTATTGTTTCTCAACGTAAAATTCACTCCATCCGATTTTGCGCTAGGTGAAGCCTGTTTTGGCTTTGCTTCGGCAGAAAATGAAACAGTCTGATCTGAAAGATTGGTAAAAAGAGCATAGGAGTCAGATTCAATAATTACCTCCTCTACAGTTGCTTTTGGTGCAAGACCGAATCCACGAACTTGCTTTCCACTGATTTTAGAAACAATACTGACCTCTATTTCTGCTGATGAATGATTCTTGAGCCTCAGCCCATATAATTTATAATCAACAAAATCTAACTGAATCGACTGACCTCCGATGAGTTCAATCTGCGCTTGCTGGGCTGAAAGTCCAGTGAAAATCATCACAAGAAGCCCCAATAAAATCTTTTTCATAGCTCTTTTTATCTATAACGATAAAAGAGGAATAATGTTACTCGACAGTAACCGACTTCGCGAGATTTCGCGGCTGATCTACGTTGCATCCGCGTAAAATTGCAATATGATAAGATAATAGTTGTAATGGGATGGTGGTGAGCATCGGGCTAAGCGACTCCTCGATTTCAGGAATTTCGATATAGTGATCGGCTAGTTCAGCCACCTGAGTATCTCCTTTGGTTACTACCGCAATGATCTTACCCTTTCGAGACTTGATTTCTTGAATGTTACTGACCACCTTCTCATAATGCCCTTTTCTAATTGCCACAACAAATACTGGCATCGACTCATCGATAAGAGCAATCGGTCCGTGTTTCATTTCTGCAGCTGGATACCCTTCAGCGTGGATATAACTAATCTCCTTCAATTTGAGCGCTCCTTCGAGAGCTACTGGGAAATTATAACCTCGACCCAGGTAAAGACTGTTTGTTGATTGGTGATAAACCTCAGCGATTTCTTTGATGGCTGCTTCTGATTGTAGTGTGGTTTCAATGTGTGAAGGAATCGAGTCTAACTCTTTGATTAAGTGCGCATACTCAGAATCAGCAATTGTCGCTTTCTCCTTAGCCAACTTTAAGGCAATTAACGTTAGTACGGTAATCTGAGTGGTGAAAGCTTTAGTCGAGGCGACCCCAATTTCAGGACCAGCATGAGTATATGCCCCAGCATGCGTTTCACGGGCAATTGACGAACCTACCACATTACATACTCCAAAAACAAAGGCTCCACGACTCTTTGCCATCTTAATAGCAGCCAGAGTATCTGCAGTTTCACCAGACTGTGAGATAGCAATAAGGACATCTCCAGGGCCGATTACGGGGTTGCGATATCGAAATTCAGAAGCGTATTCTACCTCTACGGGTATACGAGCCAGATCTTCGAAGATATATTCGGCAACTAATCCTGCATGCCAAGAAGTACCACAAGCTGCAATGATAATCCGTTTCGCATTGAGAAACTTGTCGAGGTGATTGTCTATTCCAGCCATTTTAATCAGACCCGATTCGACATTTAGCCTACCGCGATAAGTATCTCGAATTGCTTTGGGTTGCTCATAAATTTCTTTGAGCATGAAGTGGTCATATCCACCCTTTTCTATCTCGTCTAGCGACAATTGAAGCTCATGAATGAAAGGATCCACCTTCTTGTCATTGGCAATTTTTCTTACAGATATTTCTTTGCCTAAGCGAATCGTTGCCATTTCACCATCTTCTAGGTAAATAGCATTGGAAGTAAATTCAATAAAAGGACTAGCGTCAGAGGCGATAAAAAATTCGTTCTCTCCTACTCCGATAGCAAGAGGACTTCCCATTCTTGCAGTAACGAGAGTCGTTGGATCGGATACATCAAAAACAACCAGTGCATAGGCTCCTACCACTTCGTTCAAGGCCAGTCTAACCGCCTTAGCAAGAGAGGTCTCTTCTTTAATTTGTATTTCTTCGATAAGATTTACGAGTACTTCTGTATCGGTATCTGATTGAAACGCATATCCTCGTTTTTCAAGCGTTTGTTTAATGGGAGCGTAGTTCTCGATAATCCCATTGTGTATGGCAACGATACGACCTGAGTTCGATTGATGCGGATGCGCATTGACATCGTTTGGCACACCGTGCGTAGCCCAGCGTGTATGACCAATACCTAAAGAACCTTTAATATTCTGTTCGCCTTCTGCCTTTGTCTTTAAGTCAAAAACCTTTCCTTTGGTTTTACTGACTCGAACTTCACTTCCGTCATACAACATCACTCCGGCACTATCATAGCCCCGATATTCTAAACGCTGAAGTCCTTTAATAACTACTGGGAAAGCTTCTCGCGAACCGAGATATCCTACAATTCCGCACATAATTGGGTTGTTTTAAGGTTCAAAATTAGGAAAAAACAAAAGGGAAACGACCCCAATAAACATTGGAATATAGAAGAAATCGGTATTTGCCGATGTTTAATCCTGAATTTGAGTATAATAAATTCGAAGTTCTAGGCGCTTATCCTCAGGTACAGTAAGATTCGAACCATAGAGCACCGTACTTAATGGAGTTGCAGCACTCATTTGAGGGTACGATACCACTTCATCTGAATCCGAAACCTTAGCCGCGTAGGTAACCGGTAGACCGATGTTTGCACTTACTGCCACGTTGATCGGTACGTTAACCGAATCTCGAAGAACCACATGATTCACATAATCGGTTAATCGAACGGTATAATGAGAGCTATTGCCTTCAGTATCGTATTGTAATATCCCATCGTAATTCAAGAAAATCCCTAACGGAGTTTCGTCATTAGAAGTCTCTGTCATCGCATCATAAACGGGTAAGTTGCTCCCCTCTTTGAATAAGTATAAGCGTGAGGGCTGCTCTGGATATTGTTGCATGACATCTTGATCTACGTGAAAAACAATACTTGCTTCATTTACGAGCCAATTATTGGCTTTGATCTCTTCAATAATTTCATCAGGAATTTGAAACTGTGCTAGATAACCACTACCCCCTTTGAGGTAAACACGCTCTGCAAAATCTTGGTTATCAATGATTGAGACATTATTCTCTGCAGTCCAAGTATTCACCGCGTTACCACTGGTAATACCGAAAGACCCTCCAGAAACTAAGTTTAATCTAAAACTACGTTCCTCAGTATCGATGGCATCATTGCTCGCATCACTATCGTCTTGGGTATTCCAAAAATCATAAGTGTAATCAACTTCGATATAACCTGAGGTTAAATTTAAAAGCATCATCAAATCGTTATCTGCCGATAAAGAAAGGTGTATGCCTCTAAAATGATCTTTGAAATTCGAACGAGATAATAATTCTGAACCTCCTTCTTCGTCCAAAATCATCGTTTGAAAGAAGTTTGGGTCTAGGTCCACATAAATGCCAGGATCTTTCGTTTTAGAAGCATCCGTAAAAGCCGATTCGTCTTCTTCGGTATCTGGGTCATCCATTTGATATTCGATGTACTGAAACTCGCTAATGGTATCTTTACCCTGAAAAAGTACAGCCCCTAGAAAATCTTCGAACTTTGATGAATCGTCTGAAAAGTAGGCCGAAGGATCAAGAAACCCACTAGTAGGCTCATGATCTCTCAAAAAGAAATCACTGTGTCGAACGGTTAAATCGAACACTTCGTTTCCTGAGAACGAATAAATACTATCTAGAGAGATACGCTTTGCGTAGGAGTTCGATGCAGTACTTTCATCGTCTAAGTCATTGATGCCGTCCCCATCGGTATCGGCATTGAGCGGATCTGTTCCACGTAAACGCTCTTCATTATCGGTGAGCCCATCTCCATCGCTATCGCTGTTAATATCGTTGGGATCAGCGTCAAAGGCATCTTGAACACCATCACTGTCAGAATCTTGCGACGAGGCAGAAACTTTCTGAAAAGGGATATACAGTCTCGCTCTTACCACCGTTTCATTTTCATTCAAAGTGTCGTTGTTACCAGAAACATCTTGAAGAGTCTCTGTATCTGCTGAAAGCCTTCCGAAAATAGGCTTAACCTCTGTAAGTTGAACCTCTGTAAGGATTTGAGCGCTAGTGATACCGAAGATAGGGTCCTTAAAATTACCTAGCTGAAAAATGGGAAGTTGACTCGTTTGTACCCGATCGATCTTTAACTGCTTAATACTCTCGATAGGATAATCAATACGATTCGTACTAAAGGGCTCTCCCTCAATAACCGATTGACCTAAGGTATAGGTATCCTCTTCACAAGCACTAAAAACAACAAGTAATACTAGGGCTATTGCAGCACCGATTTGGCGGCGTAGACGGTATGTGGTCATAGAGACGAGTTAGTCAGATAGTTGGTCGTTGTAGAACTTAAGGTAAGCCTCTTCGGTCTCTTGTGGAGAAACATAAGGAAGAACAGGCTTGTCATAGGCTTCACAATACGACTTGATTTCTTCTGGTAAGTTTTCGCTGGCTAAAATAATCCCATCTGAATGATCTGCAGCTACTTTTAACAAATTCGTATGATTTGGCTGCTCAAGGCTTGCTATTTCTGAGGTGTCTACCCCATCAAAAGCAACTTTTTTACAAATATCTCCAGGAAGATCCCCTTCAAATCCTTGGTTGTAAATTGAAGTTACAATCTTAGACTCTGCGAAAATAGGCTCATCTTTATAGTAGGTGCGAAGATAAAGAGGTAGTAAGGAAGCCATCCATCCGTGAACGTGAATGATGTCGGGGGCCCAGTTTAATTTCTTGACCGTCTCTATGACACCTTTAGCAAAGAAAATAGCACGCTCGTCATTATCCTTGAAAAGTTTCCCTTCCTTATCCGTAAACGTTGCCTTTCTTTTAAAATATTCTTCGTTATCAATGAAATAAACCTGGATGCGTTCTTTAGGAATTGAAGCCACCTTAATAATCAAAGGCATATCCATATCATTCACGACTAAATTCATTCCAGACAGACGGATCACTTCGTGCAGCTGGTGTCTGCGCTCATTGATCGACCCATAACGAGGCATAAATATGCGTATTTGACCCCCGTTGTTATTTACCACTCTCGGTGCTTCGTACGACATTGACGAAACATCGTTCTCAGGCAAATAGGGTACTAGTTCTGACGAAACAAATAAAATCCTTTTTCCATTCATAAACCCTTGATTTTGTGTTCAAAAAAACAGTGGACAAAGATAAGAAATTATTGTGGATAAGCCCATTTGTGGTATTTTTGGTCCCTCAACTCGCTCAAATGCAACTCTACACTAGCACTGCTGATTTACAAAAAGCCCTTCGCTCTGAAAAATCAAAAAAACGCAGTGTAGGCCTTGTACCAACGATGGGAGCGTTACATTCAGGACACCTGAGTTTAGTTAAACGTTCGCTCTATCAAAACGATATCACAATAGTTAGCATTTTTGTGAACCCTACCCAATTCAACGATAAAAACGACCTTGCTGCCTATCCAAGAACACTTGACAAAGATCTAAATTTACTCTCCTCAAAAAGAGGTGAAATCTGGGTTTATGCACCAGAGGCCAATGATATTTATGGCGGAGACATATCCTCTAAGAAATACGATTTCAAAGGACTAGATCAGGTTATGGAAGGGCCCAATCGACCAGGGCATTTCGATGGTGTAGCCACTATTGTAGAACGTTTCCTCAGAATTGTGCGTCCACATCACGCCTATTTCGGAGAGAAAGACTATCAACAACTACTGATTATATCGAGAGTCGCTAAGAAAAAACGTTTAGGTGTTAAGATCGTCGGATGCGGAATTGTTCGCGAAGATTCTGGATTAGCGATGAGTTCTAGGAATCAAAGACTAAGCTCAGTAGCCCTTTCAGAAGCCACTTTTATTTACCAGCAACTTCTCTGGGCCAAACGTCGATTCACCTCGATGTCTCTATCAAAAATTAAAGAGATAGTCACCGAGGCGTTCAATTCGAACCCCTCATTTGAGCTTGAGTACTTTGAGATTGCCGAAGCAGCTACGCTTACTGCTCATTCAGAGCGCAAGAAAAATAAGAAATACAGGGCTTTTATTGCGGCAAAAATCGATGGGGTTCGTCTTATTGATAACCTTGCTATGAATTAATTAGTCGCTACCTTTGCACTGATGATGATTGAAGTAGTAAAATCGAAGATTCACCGAGTTAAAGTTACAGGAGCTGACCTAAACTATATCGGAAGTATCACTATTGATGAAGATCTCATGGACGCTGTCAACCTCATTCGAGGTGAAAAGGTTCAAGTAGTCAACAACAATAACGGAGAACGTCTAGAAACCTACGCTATACCAGGTCCTAGAGGAAGTGGAGAGATCACACTCAACGGAGCAGCTGCCAGACGAGTAGCCGCCGGGGACATTGTAATTATCATGGCCTACGGTTATATGAGCATCGAAGAGGCTCGTCAGTTTCAACCAGCGGTAGTCTTTCCAGACGAAAATACCAACTTGCTAAAATCTTAATGGCTTCAAGGTCGATCAGAAAGCTTTTCAAAACCCTTTTGCCTATCGCTTTTGGGGTTTTTCTGATCCTTTATTCTTATTTCAATACTCCCGAGGCCATTCGTAAAGAAATTTTGGCTTATATCCAGTCAGCAAACCCATGGTTTGTGGGAGCGTCTATTTTACTAGCGTTATTAAGCCATCTTTCGAGAGCCATTCGAGCGAATTATCTGCTTCGTCCACTCGGATACCACCCCTCGACATTAGCCAATTTTTACTTCGTAATGATGGCCTATTTTGCCAATCTGGGAATCCCAAGATCTGGAGAAGTCTTGAGAGCCACTTCACTAAGAACCTACGAAAAAGTACCTTTCGATAAAGGTTTTGGTACGATTGTAACCGAACGAATCATTGATTTAATCATGCTTCTTCTAGTTATTCTATTGGCACTCCTACTACAAACT
>Ga0209555_10002477_pt1 | contig 13003 bp, 11 predicted proteins | sample SaaInl85LU_5_DNA_FD_184643 | JGI IMG/M metagenome (GOLD analysis project Ga0209555, IMG submission 184643) | Marine microbial communities from expanding oxygen minimum zones in the Saanich Inlet - ESP_85LU_5_DNA (SPAdes) (version 2) | ecosystem: Environmental > Aquatic > Marine > Intertidal... | reverse complement strand
TCGAGCCTGCGGTAGCTACAAATGCGGCTCCCTTGGTTGCTGATCCACGGCCCGCGCCGATGCCGGTGGCCGAGCCAAAGACAGGCTTGCTTGCGCGCTTGATGCCAAAACCTGCACCGATGCCTGAGCCAGAGTTGGTTGAACCTGCCTTAAGTGCTGATTTGTCTGCACCGGATGCGGGCACTGTATCTGCGCGTATTTCTGACGCGATTAAGAACCGCGCGCGCGGTGTCGCGCAAGCTACGCCACAAACTGCGGCGCGTGTTGAGCCGTCATTGACGCCCCGTGGCCCTGAGCCGTTGATTGCCCAAACAACTCCGCAACAAATGTATGCGGATGAAGCGCCAATGATGCATGAGGCCCTTGATGAGGGACCGGATGCTTTGGTTGAAAGCTATGATCCGGTGACGCCCGATGTGGCTGATCCTTATGCGGCTGCAACTCAAACGCCGTCTATGCAAATTCCCACACCGCAAGCGCGTTCAGTTGTACAGCATCCTGTGAAAAAGGCGGTCCTGCCATCACGTCAGGCCAAAGCCGAGGCGCAGCCAGCCCTAAAGTTTGAGGAGAGTGCGAGCCAGTTTGACCTGCCGCCATTGAACCTGTTGCGTGCGCCAGACACCGTTGAGCGGCATCATCTGTCCGATGATGCGCTTGAGCAAAACGCACGGATGCTGGAAAGCGTTCTGGATGATTACGGCGTAAAAGGTGAGATTGTCAGTGTTCGCCCAGGCCCCGTCGTAACGATGTACGAGCTTGAGCCAGCCCCCGGTTTGAAGGCCAGCCGCGTTATTGGTCTGGCCGATGACATTGCGCGTTCAATGTCTGCGCTTTCTGCACGTGTTTCGACCGTGCCGGGACGTTCTGTCATTGGGATCGAGTTGCCCAACGAAAACCGTGAAATGGTAGTCCTGCGCGAAATCCTGTCAGCACGTGATTTTGGCGACAGCAGCATGCGCCTGCCGCTTGCTTTGGGCAAAGATATTGGCGGCGAAAGCATCGTGGCTAACCTTGCCAAGATGCCTCACCTGCTGATTGCGGGGACAACCGGTTCTGGTAAGTCTGTGGCGATCAACACAATGATTTTGTCGCTGCTTTATAAACTTACACCTGATGAGTGCCGCCTAATCATGATTGATCCTAAAATGCTCGAACTGAGTGTTTATGACGGCATTCCGCACCTGCTTAGCCCCGTTGTGACTGACCCTAAAAAGGCAGTTGTTGCGCTGAAGTGGACTGTGGGCGAGATGGAAGAGCGCTACCGCAAGATGTCGAAAATGGGTGTGCGTAACATTGAAGGTTACAACAGCCGCGTCCGCGACACTTTGGCCAAAGGTGAGCTGTTCAGCCGCACGGTTCAAACCGGTTTTGATGAAGACACAGGCGAGCCGATTTTTGAGAGCGAAGAATTCCAGCCCGAAGTGCTGCCCTACATCGTGGTCATCGTTGATGAGATGGCGGACCTGATGATGGTGGCGGGTAAAGAGATCGAAGCCTGTATTCAGCGCCTTGCACAAATGGCGCGTGCGTCGGGCATTCACCTGATCATGGCCACCCAACGTCCTTCTGTTGACGTTATCACGGGTACAATTAAGGCGAACTTCCCCACGCGGATTTCGTTCCAAGTGACGTCAAAAATTGATAGTCGCACCATTCTGGGTGAGCAGGGCGCCGAGCAGCTTTTGGGCATGGGTGACATGCTTTATATGGCTGGAGGCTCCAAAATTACTCGTGTTCACGGGCCATTCTGCTCAGATGAAGAAGTTGAGGAAATTGTAAATTACCTCAAGGCTTTTGGCCCGCCTGAGTACAAAAGTGGCGTAGTTGATGGCCCTGCGTCGGATCAAGAAAGTGATATCGATCTCGTTCTTGGGCTTGGTGGCAATACCGATGGCGAAGATGCGCTGTATGATACTGCGGTGCAAATCGTGGTTAAGGATCGCAAGTGCTCAACCAGTTATATCCAGCGTAAACTGGCAATTGGTTACAACAAGGCCGCGCGCCTTGTAGAGCAGATGGAGGAAGAAGGTCTTGTCTCTCCTGCCAATCATGTGGGCAAGCGCGAGATCCTGATCCCAGAGGCGCAGTAATACGCGCAAAAACGAAAGTGTTAGGCGATGTTATTGCCTAGCACTGGTAACTCCGCGAAACAGTGTCATGTAAATAATGCACAGGTTTGGATGCGGATGAATAGAATGACGAAAATAGCTAGTTTTGCGATGATGGTGCTTTTGGCGCTTGGCGGTCCTGCATCTGCTGCTGAGAAGCTCTCACTGGATCAGATATCGGGCTATCTTAACGACATGACAACTGCGCGGGGTGAGTTCACGCAGATCAATGCGGACCAGACTATTTCTACGGGCACGATTTACATCAAACGCCCCGGACGCATCCGGTTTGAGTACAACCCGCCAGAGCAAACGCTTGTCATGGCTGGCGGCAGTCAGGTGGCTATCTTTGATGGCAAGTCAGCAAATAACCCCGATCAATATCCGCTGCGCCGCACACCGCTGAACCTTTTGCTGGAACGCAACGTGGATTTGGCAAAACGCGATATGGTTGTGGGACATGAATTTGATGGCACGGCAACGTTTGTGCGCGCACAGGACCCTGAAAATCCGCAATACGGCAGTATCCAACTTGTGTTCACCGACAGCCCAACGCAGCTTCGCCAGTGGATCATCACGGATGAGATCGGCTCAGAGACAACCGTGATCCTTGGTCAGCTTGAGACGGACATCCCTCTTGGAGCGAGCTTATTCAGCATCCCCCAAGAGACGGAAAATTGGAATTAGCGGTTACGCGCTTATGCCTTACCGCAAGCGCGGAGCTGACTGTCATAAGTTACTGCGCGGTTACCAACTTCACGTGAGACCCGCAGCAACCACGGCTTGCGATTATAACTACCGCGCGCATATCCGGTGCGACCCTCATGATAGGCAAGGTATTGATTGCGAGCGTCGGTGAGCGGGATACCCAAGCCATCGCGCGACTTAACCATGTACCACCCCATAAAGTCAGTAGCATCGCCAATCCGGTCGCGGCGTGCAGCCCAACGGCGTTGCTCAGAGCGGTACTCGTCCCAAGTTCCATCAAGGGCTTGGCTGTAGCCATAGGCAGAACTTTGGCGGCCCATCGGAATAACCCCAAGCGCATAACGATAGGGCGTGCGTGCGTTCGCGATGAACTTACTCTCTTGGTAAATCGCTGCCATTTGAACGGCGACAGGTACGCCCCACTTTCGCTCGGTTTTGCGCATCGCCGTCAGGTAAGACGGGCGCTGGTTGAGAATGCTGCAAGCATTATCAAGATTACGGGGGGCTGAATAATTGCTGCTGCCGCACCCTGCGATTAGCACGCAAAACATCAATGCTCTGGATAGTCGTTTCATCTGCCTGTTCCCATTTTTATCGGGTTATGCGTGCAACATAACTCAATTGAGGGGTCCGCGAAACATATTTTGGATTTCGCTACACCAGAAACGCCAATGTCAGCGGGATCGTGATCAACGACATCACTGTTGATGCAACCACCAAGCCCGCAACGGCATCTGCGTCCGCACCGTATTTTTCTGCGAGTAGATAAGATGTCACTGCGACGGGTGTTGCGATTTGCACAATCAAAACTGCTGCCGCCGTAGATTCTAATCCAAACCATTGCGCGATAAGAGCTGCGGCGCCGACGCAGACCACAACTTTAAGTGCTGACAAAATGATTGAAAGGGGAAGGTGCGCTGGCGTGAGGCGGGCCACGGCGACCCCCAAAGTGATCAGCATAATCGGGATCGCCATGTCCCCAACAAGGCCCAAGGCGTTTGTCAGGAATGTCGGTGTTTCCCAGCCTTGCCACAAAAACAACGCACCCAAAATGGTGGCCGCTACGATAGGCTCCTTGAGGACCTTAAGCGGGGAGCCGCCCCCCGCGACCAACCAGATGCCAAAGGTGAACGAGTAGATTGCCATGATCGCGAAAACCACAACCGCATAGCCAAAGCCGGCCTCTCCAAACGCAAAAAGGCACAGCGGCAGGCCAAGGTTACCAGTGTTGCCCATGATTAACGGGGCAAGATAGGTGCGCCGGTCGAGCTTGCCTATTGCGACCAGCCCCCAGCACAGCAGGGTTACCGCGCCGTATGCCGCAACAGTGGCAAGAGACAGCAGCGTCAGCGCGTTTGGATCAATTTCGGTTTGCATCAAAGCAACAAAGATCAAGCAGGGCACAGATATGGTCATGGCCAACCGCGTGACGAATTCGACACGATACTCAAAGCCCATTTTCACCCAAACAAAGCCAATCATGCCAAGGATAAATACCGGTGCTGTGATCTCGAGAACTGTTAATGCGAGGTTCACAAACTGTTTCCTTCGATTTGGGGTGCGGAGCCCTAGACTCACGTTGTCACAAAGTTTAGGCAATGGCCTCGGGGGTTACAACGCTATGCTCAAAACGCGCGCAAAATACTATCTGGGCCAAATCGTTCGGCATAAAAACCACCCGTTCCGCGGTGTGGTTTTTGATGTGGATGCAGAGTTTGCCAACACCGAAGAGTGGTACGACTCAATTCCCGAGGAAAGCCGGCCTGTGAAGGACCAGCCTTTCTATCACCTTTTGGCGGAAAATGAGCAAAGTTACTATGTAGCCTATGTTTCTGAGCAAAACCTGATCGCAGACTACTCCGGAGAGCCAGTTGGCCATCCCGATTTGGATGAGATGTTTGGCCCCTTCAATGATGGGGCCTACCAACTGCAATACCAGCTTAACTAGCAGGTCAGATGCCCAAGGCGCACCCGTCTTTGCGCGGATCAGAGCCACCTTCCAACACACCGTTGTCATGCAAAACAATCGCCTGCGCGCCGCCAATTGGGGTGTCTGGCACATCAACAGTATGGCCAAGGCTGGTTAGTTCGTTGCGCACATCATCGCTGTAGCCGCGCTCAACCTTCAGGGTCCCTTTGTCCGCGAACGAACGGGGCGCATCAATGGCGTCTTGAACTGACATGTCAAAGTCGACCATGTTGCTGATCAAACGCGCATGCCCATTTGGTTGATATGCGCCACCCATCACGCCGAACGGCATAAGCACGCGACCTGCTTTTTTGACGATGCCCGGAATGATTGTGTGCATTGGGCGCTTGCCGCCTGCAGCCTCGTTGGGGTGGCCTGCCTCAAGCGTGAAGCCAGCGCCACGGTTTTGGAACAAAACCCCGTAGTTGGGTGTGGCGATGCCAGAACCGAAACCGTGAAATACAGAATAGATCAACGAAACACTCATTCGGTTTTTATCGACGACGGTGATGTAGATCGTATCTTTGTGAACAGCTTCCGAGATGGCTTTGGGATCAGCCATCGCTTGTTTGGGATCGATCAGGTCGCACAAACGGTCCGCAGTATCTTGAGACAACAGATAATCGGTCGGCGTGCCTGTGTCAGCGATGAACCGGTTGCGTGCGTCATAGGCAAGCTTTGCGATTTCGGCTTCAATATGCACACGCTCTGCGCCGAACGGGTCCATGGATTTAATGTCAAAGCGCTTCATCATGTTCATCATGACGATCGCTGTCGCGCCGTGTCCGTTTGGCGGGTGCTCGACGACTTCCAAATCACCGTAGGTGCCGGAAATGGGCTGTGTGTAATCGCACTGGGTGTTGGCAAAGTCGTCCATCGTGTGCGTGCCGCCAGCCGCATTTAGCGTCGCTACCATTTCTTCAGCGACTGCGCCTGTGTAGAAGCCATCGCGGCCGTGTTCCGCCAAGTGGCGCAACAATTTCAGCTGTCGTGGGTCGCGGAACACCTCTCCGGTTTTGTAGGCTTCGCCGCCCTTGAGGAATTGATCGCGCGCGCTTCCCTGAAGTGCTTCAAGCCCCTCCGCCCAATCAAAGGCAACACGTGGCGCAACGGGTATACCGTGCTCGGCGTAATGCATAGACGGCTGCAGGAGAACATCCCAGGGTAGCTGCCCCCAGTCTTTGGAGAGCCGCGCAAAGGCATCAACAGCGCCGGGAATTGTGACGGCAGAAGCATCGCGGAGTGGAATAGTGTCATGACCCTCCGCGCGTAATTTAGCGGCGGAAAGGCCAGCGGGCGCGCGGCCTGATCCGTTCATGGCCTTGATTTCGTTGCTGTTTGGCGGCGTGAAAAGAACAAAGCAATCGCCGCCTAACCCGGTCATTTGTGGCTCACACAGTCCGAGTACAATTGCTGCAGAGATAGCCGCGTCCATCGCGTTGCCGCCCTTTGCAATGATATCAAGCGCGGTTTTGCTACCGATTGGGTGGGATGTTGCCACCATAGCATCTTGCGCGAAAACGGAAGAACGGTGTGGTTTGTGGAAATCGCGCATGACGTGCCTCGCTTATGATCTGGTTGGGCAGACATTAGGCTAAATCTTTGGCTCGTCTATGGGGCTTTCGAATTAATGTGGTGTGGGCGCTGGCACTTTGGTGATAACGAAGCTTAGGTGGTTTGTGCCGTTGCTGCGTTTGTACTCAAGATTGTCAGCCAAGGTGTTGATGATGATCAGGCCGAAACCACTTTCAGGTAGGCGACTTGCCTCAGGTGTAGCTGCTTCAGTTGGCAGCTGCACAGCCTCGGGAATGGCCATGCCTTGGTCAAGGACGTGAAACTGCCACGCCCAAACCAGATCATCGGCCATGACATTGATCGTGCCGCAATCTGTGTTGCTATAAGCGTGCTCGCTGATGTTGTTGAGAATTTCTGCCAGTACCAATTCGGCAATGGTAATTGTTTCGGCGCCACCCAGAGTGCGTTCGGACAGTTGCGTACGAATGCTATGGAGCACGCGCCGAATATCTGCCGGAGTGGCGTCGCACTGCATCTCAAAAAGCATATTAGACGCCTCAACGGCGCGCGTTTGGCTCAAAGCTTTTTCACACATCTGCGGGATACGTCACTGGCAGTTGTTTGTGGATTTTGAAAACAGTGTCCATGCGCGTCAGGCTGAAAACCTTTTCGACAGCTGAGGACAAGCAGGCAAGCTCTAGCGCTGTGCCGTCTGGCATTTGTTTAAGTGCCGCAACGATCGCACCAAGCCCGCTGGAATCAATGAATGTTACTTCGCTAAGATCAAGTATCGCACGGCCTGTCTCGTCTTGTGTGGCGGTTCTCATCGCGTCTTTGAATGCAATCGCCGCCATCGCGTCAATCCTTGCCTCTTCGACGCGCAAGATCAGCCCTGCTGGCGTCGTTGTTTGTGTTAGTCTCACCTTTTACCCTCCGGTTCACCCTGCAGGCGGGTGTAAAGGCCCAACCGTTACCAATTCCTTTCTTGTGCCCGCGTGATCCGCAGCGCATTTATCTAAAATGATCACCAAACCGGAGCCGCCCGTCATGATTGATTATCCCGCTTTGCACAAAACCATTGATGCGCTGACTGAAGATGAAACAGATGAGATTGCTCTGATGGCGACGGTCGTGTGCGAGGTGCATCACGCGGATGATCGGTTTGATTGGACTGGGTTTTACCGCGTGACAGAACCCGAAGTTTTGAAAATCGGCCCCTATCAAGGTGGGCACGGATGCCTAAAAATTCCGTTTTCTCGGGGTGTTTGTGGCGCTGCAGCGCGCCTTCAATCCCCACAGTTGGTTGCGGATGTTCATGCGTTTGAGGGGCATATTGCATGTGCGTCGTCCACGCAGTCAGAGTTGGTTTTGCCTGTATTCGATGGGCACGGTGTGCTTTTGGCGGTGTTCGATTTGGACAGTGATCAGCCTGCTGCTTTTACTAATGAAGACGTGCAGCAGATGACATCTTTGTTACACCGCGTTTTTCAAAAAGTTCTTTAGCCAATTGAAATTTTTATCTTGGCAAAGTCAGAATTTTCCGGCTACGTGAAATAACGCATTATTTTTTCACGAAGAGGTTTGAGTCGTGCGACATGAACAGCCGGTCAAAACGCTTGGCGCTGATTTAAGAGCCCTGCGCAAAGCGCGTGGTATGAAGCTGCAAGATCTTGCGGATACGCTTGGTCGCTCTGTCGGCTGGGTGTCGCAGGTTGAGCGCGATATGTCTGAGCCTTCAATCAATGATTTGCGTGACATGGCGCGTGCACTGGATGTGTCTGTGTCTTCTTTGTTTCGCGTAAATGCAGCCCCCGACGAGGAGGGGCTGATCGTTCGTGCAGGCGCGCGCCGCCCAATCGGATCACGCGCCGCCGGTCTGGTTGAGGAGCTTTTGTCGCCTGATCTTAGTGATGACTTTGAGGTGGTGCATTCAAGCTTTGCAGTGGGCGCCGTTCTTGAGCAGTTCGTCGAGCGCCCGACACAAGAGGTTGGGTATATTGTGCGGGGCAAACTTGACGTAACCATCGCGGACAAGACATTTACCCTTTCAAAAGGGGATAGCTTCCGCGTGAAGGGGCAACCTTTTCGGTGGGCGAACCCCTACAGTGAAACATGTGAGGCGGTGTGGGTGATCGCACCACCGGTCTATTGATGCGCGGGTCATGCCTGTGCGGGGGCTGCAGTTTTGAAGTGACTGAACCCGTCACGCGAATGGCGGCGTGTCACTGCACACAGTGCCGCAAACAATCGGGCCACTACTGGGCGGCGGGCCAAGTAAGCGACACGGGTATTTCAATCACTGGTGCGGTGTCGTGGTTTGCGTCTTCGCAGACAGCACAGCGCGGCTTCTGCCCGACCTGCGGCAGCGTTTTATTTTGGAAACTAGCTGGTGAGCAAAGCGTTAGTTTCTCGCTTGGGGCCATCGATGGGCCAACCGAGGGTCAGCTTGATGAACACATACACGTAGGCGCCAAGGGCGACTATTACACAATCGCGGATGATTTACCGCAAAGGGAGAACTAGACATGGTGGATTTTCCAACGACAGCGCGGGTTGTTATTATTGGGGGCGGTGTTGTGGGTGTCTCCACACTTTACCATCTCGCCAAAGAAGGTTGGACGGACTGTGTGCTTCTTGAAAAGAATGAGCTGACGGCGGGTTCGACATGGCATGCGGCAGGCAATTGCCCCAACTTTGCGCCCAATTGGGCCGTGATGAACATGCAGCGCTACTCGCTTGAGATGTACCGTGGCCTCGCGGATGAGGTCGACTACCCGATGAATTATCATGTCACGGGGGCGCTGCGTTTAGGTCACACCAAAGAACGTGCCATGGAGTTTGAAAAAGTTGCGGGCCAAGCCCGCGCGATGGGCTTGCAGATGGATATGATCACCCGCGAAGAGATGAAGGATTATAACCCCTTTGTTGAGACGCATGATCTTGAAGGTATCCTTTGGGACCCGCTTGACGGTGACATTGACCCCGCACAACTGACCCAAGCGCTGGCCAAAGGTGCGCGCGATTTGGGGGCGAACATCCAGCGCTTTTGCCCAGCGACGGGTGTATCACGTGATGGGGATGAGTGGATCGTTCACACGGAAAAAGGCGATATCCGCTGCGAGAAAGTTGTGAACGCGGCGGGGTATTATGCTGCGCGCGTGGGTGAGTGGTTCAAGCCTTTCGGTGGCCGCGATGTGCCGTTAACGGTGATGTCGCACCAATATTTTCTGACCGAAGAGATTGACGAGATCAAACAGTGGACCCAAGAAAACGGGCGCAAGACACCGATGATCCGCGATGTAGATAGCAGCTACTATCTGCGCCAAGACAAAAACGGTCTGAACCTTGGGCCATATGAATTCAACTGCAAGGCGCATTGGACCACCAAAGAAGATCCGATGCCGCACGATTTCAGCTTCCAACTATATCCCGATGATCTGGACCGCTTGGAATGGTACATTGAAGACGCGATGGAGCGCGTGCCCTTACTTGGGACCGGTGGCGTTGGCCGCAACATTAACGGCCCAATTCCATATGCCCCCGATGGCTTGCCGATGATAGGTCCGATGCCTGGCGTGCAAAACGCCTTTGAGGCGCACAGCTTTACCTTTGGTATCGTACAGGGCGGCGGAGCAGGTAAAGTAATGGCCGAATGGCTGATCCACGGAGAGACCTCAAACGATATGTGGGCCGTTGATCCGCGCCGCTACACCGCGCATGCTGATTTCGACTACAACTTGCAAAAGTCGCTCGAGACTTACGGCCATGAATACGGAATGCATTTCCCGCACAAAGAATGGCCTGCAGGGCGTGACAAAAAGCTGTCACCCAATGATGCGACCGTTCGCGCAAACGGCGGTGTGATGGGGGCTTATAACGGCTGGGAACGTGCGAACTGGTTTGCCAAAGACGGCGATGATACTTCAATAGAGAGTACAGAAACATGGGACCGCGCAGGTCCATGGGAACCCCGCATCAAAGCCGAAGTAGAAGCGGTGCGTGACGGTGTCGGTGTTCTGGATTTGCCCGGGTTCTCGCGGTTCATCCTTAAGGGCGACGGTACTGCTGAGGCGCTTCGATCCACAATTACGGGCGCCTTGCCAAAGACTGGCCGGATGAATCTTGCGTATTTCGCAGACACCAAAGGCCGCCTTCTTACTGAGATGTCTGTTGGCCGCTTGGGCGAAGACGAATTTCAACTTATCACCGCAGCACCTGCGCAGTGGCATGACTTTGAAGTGCTGCGCGACCGGTTGCCTGATGGTCTTGAGTTGGTGGATGTTACGGATGACTATTCGACCCTCATTCTAACAGGACCGAAGTCGCGCGAATTATTGGCTGGCTTGACCGATGGTGATCTGTCGTTGGGGTGGCTAACGATCCAAGATGCAACTGTGGCTGGTGAACAGGCGCGTTTGATCCGTGTTAGCTTTGCTGGTGAGTTGGGCTGGGAAATTCATGCACCGTTGGGCAGCATCAAGGTCATCTATGATGCTGTGCTTGCTGCCGGTGCAACGCCGTTCGGGATGTATGCGCTGAACAGCATGCGGATCGAAAAAGGTTACCGTGCGTGGAAGGGTGATCTGTCGTCAGACTACACAGTGCTTGAAAGCGGGATGGAGCGTTTTGTGCGCCTCGATAAACCACAAGACTTCGTGGGCAAAGCGGCTATCGCAGCAGAGCAACAGCAGGGGCGTAAGAAAGCTTTCGTCACCATGACTGTGGAGGCGGGCGAGCAAGACGCACCCTATATGGCGCCGGTCTATGCAAATGGTGAAGTGGTCGGTGAAGTCACATCTGCCGCTTATGGTTATCGGTGTGATCAGGCCATTGCGCTGGGCATGGTTCGCATTGATGTGGCGGTTGCTGGCACTCAGCTTGAGATTGATGTCTTCGGCAAGCGTATGGCGGCAGTGGTGCAAGAAGATCAGCCCCTTTGGGACCCTGAGAACGCTCGCATCCGCGCGTAATTTACTTGGCTTCGGCGCGGCCCATTTGGGCTGCGGCTTTCATTTTTATTATCTTTAAGGATCCTTCTGATGAGCCTTCCTGAAAAAGCCCGCGTTGTCATCATTGGCGGTGGCGTAATTGGTTGTTCTGTCGCCTATCACCTTGCGAAAAAAGGGTGGAAAGACATTGTCTTGCTTGAGCGTAAGCAGCTGACGTCTGGCACAACGTGGCACGCAGCGGGGCTGATTGCGCAGCTCCGGGCAACGGCTAACATGACGAAATTGGCTAAATATTCCCAAGAACTTTACGGCGAGCTTGAAGCAGAAACTGGTGTTGCTACGGGCTTCAAACGCTGTGGTTCAATCACGGTTGCGCTGACCGAAGAGCGGCGGGAAGAGATCTACCGCCAAGCTGCAATGGCGCGCGCTTTCGGTGTTGAGGTTGAGGAAATCTCTAACGAGCGTGTCCAAGAGCTTTACCCGCATATCAACCTCGATGGGGTTGTCGGTGCAGTTTATCTGCCCAAGGACGGGCAGGGCGATCCGGCCAACATTGCACTCGCGCTAGCTAAGGGCGCGCGTCAGAACGGTGCGCTTATTAAAGAGCGCGTAAAAGTGACTGGCATCGCCAAACAAGGGCAACGTGTCACCGGTGTCGATTGGCAAACTGAGGATGGAAATACCGGTCATATCGAAGCAGACATGGTCGTGAACTGCGGTGGCATGTGGGGCCGTGAGGTTGGTAAAATGGCGAGCGTTTCGGTGCCGCTTCATGCTTGTGAGCACTTCTATATTGTCACTGAAAACATTCCCGACATGACGCAGCTGCCCGTCCTGCGGGTGCCTGACGAATATGCGTATTACAAAGAAGATGCCGGTAAGATTTTGCTTGGCGCGTTCGAGCCTGAAGCCAAACCTTGGGCGATGGATGGCATTCCTGAGGATTTCGAATTTGATCAACTGCCTGAGGATTTTGATCATTTTGAGCCAATTTTGGAAAAAGCCGTGGACCGTGTGCCGCTGCTTGCTGAGGCGGGTATTCACACGTTCTTTAATGGCCCGGAAAGCTTCACGCCCGATGATGCGTATCACCTTGGTCTTGCGCCCGAGTTGGATAATTTTTGGGTGGCATGTGGTTTCAACTCGATCGGCATTCAGTCTGCTGGTGGGGCGGGTCACGCGCTGGCCGAGTGGATGGATAGCGGTGAAAAACCGTTTGATCTGGGTGATGTGGACATTGCACGGATGCAGCCGTTTCAGTCGAATGCGAAGTATTTGTATGAGCGTTCAAAAGAAACATTGGGACTGCTTTACAAGGATCACTTTCCGTTCAAACAAAAAGAAACAGCACGCGGTGTGCGGCGCTCACCTTTCCATAACCATATGACAGAACGTGGTGCGGTGATGGGTGAGCTTGCTGGCTGGGAACGCCCGAACTGGTTCGCTCGTGAGGCGCAGGAGCCTGCGTATGAATACAGCTGGTCGCGTCAAAACTTCTTTGACAATGTCCGCGAAGAGCACATGGCAGTGCGTCAAAACGTTGGCATGTACGATATGTCATCATTTGGCAAAATCCGCGTTGAGGGGCCAGATGCCGAGGCGTTCTTGAACTATGTCGCTGGCGGTAATTATTCAGTACCCGTTGGCAAAATCGTCTATACGCAGTTTTTGAATAACCGCGCCGGCATTGAGGCGGACGTGACTGTTACGCGCCTTGGCGAGACATCCTATTTGGTCGTGACGCCTGCTGCGAC
>Ga0209555_10002474_pt1 | contig 13011 bp, 9 predicted proteins | sample SaaInl85LU_5_DNA_FD_184643 | JGI IMG/M metagenome (GOLD analysis project Ga0209555, IMG submission 184643) | Marine microbial communities from expanding oxygen minimum zones in the Saanich Inlet - ESP_85LU_5_DNA (SPAdes) (version 2) | ecosystem: Environmental > Aquatic > Marine > Intertidal zone... | reverse complement strand
ACTGTTGAATGAAGCCCTTACTAAAAAACTGTCCACTACCCTGAAGGCCGTTGGTGGTGCCAAGGCACTGTTTGGCGACGCTATTGACTTGAATGGAGAGTCCATTGTACCTGTAGGAAAAATTTCTGTTACCTTAAAAGCCGAGGCCACAGGATCTGGCGGTGGTAATGCCGGTGGATTGAGCGGCGGTCTGGCAAGCCTTAGCAAAGGTGGGGGTGGCGGTAATGCTGATGCATCTATTCAGATTCAAATTGAACCGGTTGGGTTTGTTTGTAAAGGGGATGCTGGGGCAGAATTTCGGCCTATAGCGAAATAAGGCGCCGTTGCAATCAGTGCAGCTACTACAGAATATGATCGATAACTAGGCTCAGGTCGGTTGATCCTGGCGCATCCTGCAAACACAAAAAGCCGGCCACATATATTGCTGTGACCGGCCCTAGTTCTTGTAGCCTTACGATTCAATGCGCAGTACCGAGAACGTATTACTTGATAAACAGCATCTCAGAATATTTCGGCAGAGGCCATAACTCATCAGCAATGAGGGTTTCAAGCTTATCTGCGTGGGTGCGAACCAAATCCATCAGCGGCCTCAGTTCGTAAGCACAGAACGTCATATGGACTTCGGTGGAGGATGGGTGATCTTTAGTCAGCGCAGCGCTCAGTTGTTTTACCGCTGCCATCATTTCATTGGCTTCTTGTGCAACGATGCTGGCCACTGAAGTATCCAAACTTATGCCTAAATCTTTCAGCGCTGAAGTCGTGCTGGTCAATGAAGATAAATAACTGATCGCCGCGGGATAAATCGACGTTGTTGCCATATCGATGACAAGTTTACATTCGACTTCAATCGACAGAATATACTGCTCCGAATACACTTCGAAGCGGCTTTCAAGCTCAACCGGTGTCAGTACGCCGGTTTTCTCGAACAGCTCAACAACGGATTGTGCTTTGAAAGCGGGCAGAGCATCTGCAGTGGTGGGTATGTTTTTCAGGCCGCGCTCTTCAACCGCTGCGGCGTGCCATTCCGAAGAATAGCCATCGCCACCAAAAACAACATTGCTGTGCAATTCCATCAGCTCTTTCAGTACAGCCATTACCGCTTCACCTTTGGGCAAACCGTTGCTTAAAGCAGACTCAAGTTTCGCAGCAATCCATTCGAGAGAGTCCGCCAACATAGTGTTCATAGCCACCAAAGGCCCTGACACCGACTGGGAGGAGCCCACCGCTCGGAATTCAAATCGATTACCTGTAAATGCAAATGGAGAAGTACGGTTTCGATCCCCTGGATCACGATCGAACTTGAGAATTTGCGACAAACCAGAATCCATTACTCCACCTTTAATAATTTCCGACAGCTTGCCTGCCTTGATATCGTTGAAGACTTTCTCCAGCTGGTCACCCAGGTAAACAGACAAAATGGCAGGTGGCGCTTCGTTGGCTCCCAAGCGGTGATCATTGGCAGCAGAGGCAATAGCCGCCCGCAAGAGTGGGCCAAAAAGATGAACTCCACGGATTACCGCCCCACAAAAGAGCAGAAAGTTTAAATTCTCGTGGGGGGTGCTGCCTGGATCCAGCAGGTTACCTTGAGTGGAATTACCAACGGACCAGTTTACGTGCTTGCCAGAACCATTAACCCCAGCGAAAGGCTTTTCGTGGAGCAGGCACAGGAAACCATGCTTCTTGGCTGTCAGCTTCAGCAGAGTCATCAACAACTGCTGATGATCGGAAGCGATGTTAGCCGATTCAAAGTATGGGGCTATCTCAAACTGGCCTGGAGCTACCTCGTTGTGATGTGTCTTGGCAGGGATGCCTAATTTATAAAGCTTATCCTCAAAATCCTGCATGAAAACCTGAACACGCTCAGGAATTGCCCCGAAATAATGATCATCAAACTCCTGACCTTTGGCCGGAGCTGCCCCAAACAGCGTACGCCCCGCAAGCAAAAGATCTGGCCTGGCATTGGCGAAATTGGCATCCACCAGGAAATATTCCTGCTCAGCACCACAGCTGGAGTTGAGCGGCGCTATATCAGTTTCACCCATTAGAGACAGCACTTTTTGGGCTGCTTTGTTCATGGCTCGATTAGATCGAAGTAGTGGAATTTTCTTATCCAGCGCCTCGCCTGTCCACGACATAAAAACGCTAGGAATCATAAGGGTAGAGCCGTTATCGGTCTCCATAACATACGCTGGGCTGGTAGGATCCCATGCAGTGTATCCTCTGGCGGCGTTGGTCATGCGCAGGCTGCCATTGGGGAAAGAGGAGCCGTCGGGTTCGCCTTTGATCAGCAGGCTGCCGGTGAATTCAGTGATGGCGTTGCCTTCGGGGCTGGTAATGATAAAACCATCGTGCTTTTCGGCAGTCGCGTTAGTCATAGGGTAGAAAATGTGAGAGAAAAACTTAACCCCTTTTGATATAGCCCAATCCTTCATCGCGGCGGCAACCACATCGGCGGTGGCTGGATCCAGCGATTCGCCCGTCTGAACTGTCTTTTTGATGGCTTTAAATGCGTTCTTTGATAAGCGCTCTTCCATTGTCGCCAGATTGAAAACGTCGCTTGCCCATATTTTGCTTAAAGGCTCAGGGCTTGAAACCGAAATCGGGGTTCGATTCGTGATTTGATAGATGGCCTGGACTCTGGATGCATTGCCGCTCATGAGGGTTCTCTCGCTGGTTGCTGAGTTAGAGGTTAGATGTATAAGCTCGGATTAGAACCACTGAGCAATTAACAAGCCAACTGATCTGATCAACTCTATTTAGTCTGAATTTCAATGTTGTAGCGCTTTTATAGCTACCAAAACGACGCGGTGGTTCAACAGCGTTACGATGCCAACGGCCACACCACCCTGTGGACCTACGACTACTTTGGGCGGGTTTTGACTAGAACATTGCCCGAAGGACAGCAGGAATCATTCGTTTATGATGACAATGGAAATTTAACTTCAGAAACCTAAGTTAGCACCGTTAAAGTGCCAGCCACGCTCCTCCCCTGCCCCCCAGGGTTGCACTTGCCCCTTATCATAGGCCAAGGTCAGTAGCCAAATTTGATTCATGTGCGGTCACACGGGTGAAAAGCCCGGTGCAACTTGTTGTAGGCAGGCAGGTATGGAACTTGTAGTTATCAAAAACCATGAATATGGTAACTCTGGTGACCAAGCAGGGCCCCAACCACTACCAATCAATATCAACGCAGCGATGGTCAGAGCCACCATAGTCCGGGCCGGAGATGCTTGCTGCGGCCAACCCATCGCTGCTGACGGCGTAATCGAGTATGCGTCCGCTGGCTGGGCGGGTTGCTTTGCTGGGTGCAATAACCGATCCGCCTGCTTTGTTCATCCAGGAAAGGTCTTCGTTTGCGCCTTGGTTAAAGTCACCTGCTACGATCCAGTGTTTTCCTGATCCATTGGTTTGAGCGTGCTGGATCGCTAAATTAATATAGTCTCGCCCCCCGGCGTGGATGTTGGCTACGTAATATTTGGTGCCAATTGACTTGCGCATGACAGGGCGTTTGGTTGCCTCGGTTGACCATGAAACGGCTGGTTTGCCATCACCCTCAAACAGCATCGCCATTGAGCAGCGGATGTTTCCTGCCCCGCCGCTTCTGTCCCAGGGTAAAAACCAGATATTAAGGTTGGAATAGATTCCGATCAGATTGGGTTCACCATGTTTTAATGCTCCGCCATAGCCGAGTTTTTTGGGGAGGTTTCCTGCTTCCTGAATACAGACCACATCCGGTTTTAATTTGTCGATTCGGTGTTTGATACCATCCCAGCGCTCGCCTTGGGTGTTCCATGTAAGTAGTTTCATTTCCCTTTCCTGTGGTGAAGTTTTTTATGTTTGCCTGGCGTAAAACGCAAGGTAAACGTCGTCAATGTTGGGTTATGGATTATCTGCCGGGCTGCCTGATGGATTGTCGATATTGGTCAGGTGATAACTGAAACCAGCGTTTGAATGCGCGCCGAAAATTGGCGCTGTCGTGATAGTTGAGTAAAGCCGCAATAGTATCGATGGACATATTACTTTCCCGCAGGTAATCCGCAGCCTGTTGCGACAAAATGTCTTCACGGATCTGACGAAAGCCGGTGTCTTCTTTTTTGAGCCTGCGAGCTAAGGTTCGCTTGCAGATAAATAATGCAGCCGCTGCTTCTGTTTCCGTTAGCACGCCAGGGGGGTGATCCAGCATCATTTTTTGAATTTGGTATTTGACTGTGTTGCGATTGGAAAGTAATTGAGCCTGCATCATTTCACATTGACGCATTGCGAACAAGTAGTTTTCCGAGCAGGAAGAGGCGTTGGGAACTTCGCACAATGCCATCGGAATCCTGACCATTAAATTCGGCGCTGAAAATTCGAACTGGCCCGGCAGACAATCGGCATAACAGTGGCTGTAGCTGGGTTCTGCGTAGTTAAAAAAGCTAATGGCTCCGTGTATGGGTTGCCCAACGATAAATTCGGCGCAATCAAACAGAATTTTTATGAAGGTTTCTGATAAGCAGCGATAAATTTCAGGGCTTAAATCCACATCAAAATAACAGTGACCTTCGAACCATTCACCATTGGGAATAAATTCTACCCGGGCAAGATTCATGCGTGTGGGTAAATAGGTTTGAATGGCTTTAATCGCCGTTAGCAGATTGGGGCTACTGTTGACCAAAAAACCCATAGCACCGTGTGTAGGTGGGGTGAGTTTTGCACCTAAACGCAAACCAAAGGCCGCATCATTCGATAAGCGTAAGGCGTTACTTAGAATTTGAATTTGTTGCGGTGCCGTCAGCAGTGTTTCTGCTTGCATAAACTGATCGACATTGAGCTGAGTCATTTCCAGCAACGTCGGTAGGTCGGCTTCCTGCAACTCCAGAACACGGGCAATCAGGCGTGAATAGTTGGATGGAATGCAAGCCGTGTAAGAAGCCACAGGCCGAGGTGCCGGCACAGATTTTGTCACAATAGCGCTCTTATTGTACGTTATTTGGGGGTGATGGTGTCTTTTAATGACCTATATAAGTCAAGAAATGACCTGACGTCAATGCATACTAATCCGTAATCTTACTTACACCCATGCCAGTAAAGCCATGAAGATATGCAGGGCAGCCTGGCTATAACTTATTGATTATAAGGCGAATGAAAGAGGAATCTATGGCCAGTATTACGTTTGTCGAGCATAACGGTACACAGCATGAAGTTGAAATTGAAGAGGGAAAAACGCTGATGCAAACCGCCACGGATCACGGTGTGCCGGGTATTGATGCCGATTGCGGTGGAGCCTGTGCCTGCGGAACCTGTCATGTGATTGTTGATAGCAGGTGGATTGCTGCCACCGGTGCAGTGTATGCAGAAGAAAAGCAGATGTTGGAGATGACGCCAGAGAAAGAGGAAACATCGCGCCTGGCTTGTCAGATATCAACGACGGAAGCTATGGATGGAATGATTGTGCGTTTGCCTGAATTTCAAATGTAAATACCGATAACTTTCGCGTTGCGAGAAACAATTGAGGAACAACATGGGTATCCTATCTCCAGTAATTGAAAAAGGTGTTGCGCTGTTTTCTGTTGCAAATCTTTCCCAAAAAAGTGCGCCGATTATCCCCATGCCACTGCAAATCAAGGGCATGCATCTGTTGTTAAAAGCTAAACGAACGGTGTGGAAAGGTAAGCCTGTACCTGTTTTTAACGAGTCAGAGCTGCCAGATGTGTCCACTCTGGCAATCGAAGATATCGACGTCAGCAATCCGTTTTTGTTCAGACAAAACCGCTGGCAGTCTTATTTTAAGCGCTTGCGTGACGAATGCCCGGTACACTATCAGCAAGAAAGTGCGTTCGGCTCGTTCTGGTCTATCACGCGCTATAAAGACATTATGTTTGTGGATAAACGCCATGACCTGTTTTCGGCCGAACCGATCATTATGCTGGGTGATCGACCAGAGGGGCTGCCGCTCGAAACGTTTATTGCGATGGATCCCCCTAAGCACGATGTGCAAAGGCAAGCGGTGCAAAGTGTCGTTGCGCCGAAAAACCTTACGGAAATGGAAAGCCTAATTCGCAGCCGTACCCAGGATGTTTTGAACAATCTACTGCTTGATGAACCTTTTGACTGGGTAGATAAAGTATCCGTTGAGTTAACCTCGCGAATGCTGGCGACGTTATTCGACTTTCCTTATGAGAAACGCCGGAAGCTGGCAGAGTGGTCAGATGTGATCAGTGGCGGGCCGGAGCTTACCGGGGGCACCAGTTCAAATGACGCTACCTTTACTGCGGCGCAAGAATGCGCTAGTTATTTTTCAAGGCTTTGGCGTGAGAAAGAAGCAAAAAAAGCAGCGGGTGAAGAGATGGGGTTTGATCTAATCAGCTTGCTGCTGGCTAATGAAAGTACTGAGCATCTGATCGATAAGCCGGTAGAGTTTCTTGGTAACCTTGCGCTGCTGATTGTAGGGGGTAACGACACTACTCGTAACTCAATGACCGGTGGTGTGTTGGCTTTGCATCAGTTTCCTCAGGAATTTATTAAGCTAAAGAATGATCCGGGTTTAATTCCCAATATGGTGTCTGAAATCATTCGCTGGCAAACGCCGCTGGCGTATATGCGCCGTGTTGCCAAGCAGGATGTTGAGTTGAACGGGCAAACCATTAAAAAGGGTGACAAGGTCGTTATGTGGTATGTGTCGGGTAATCGCGATGAGCGGGCCATTGATCAGCCGGATCAGTTTATTGTTGATCGTAAAAATGCCAGAAATCATCTTTCCTTTGGGTTTGGCATCCATCGCTGCATGGGTAATCGCTTGGCTGAGATGCAGCTGCGGATACTGTGGGAAGAGCTATTGATGCGCTTTGATAAAATCGAAGTTGTATCTGAGCCGAAACACGTGCAATCCAATTTTGTGAAGGGTTATACCCATATGATGGTTAAGCTGACCGCCAAGGTGCCGTGATGATGAAATGATCTATAGATTGCCGGGATTAACACAGGAATTAAGCATGCTGTTATTCTCGGCTTTTTATTGCTTAAATATTAAGCTGTAATACTAACGCTTCTGCTTTTTGGCGGTCTGCTAGCATTTCAAACCAAGCTCCCGTAGAGCCCCTACTAAATCTGCAATAGAAATTGGCTTGCTTACAAAACCGTCCATGCCTATGGCGATGGCTTTTTCTGAAAACTCAGTCATGGCATGTGCAGAGAGACCTATAATTGGCACTTTTTTGCCAACAAGAGATTTCTCGCATTCGCGAATGAGCCTGGTAGATTCATACCCATCGCAATCAGGCATTTCTATATCCATCAATATTGCAGTTACTGAGTCAAGGTTGTTTTTGTAGAGATCTAATGCTGCAAAGCCGTTGACTGCCAACTTAACTTCTGCACCAAGCTTTTTCAATATTCCTTTAATGACCATCTGGTTAACTGAGTTGTCTTCAGCAACAATGAACATAAAGCTGCTAAGGTCCGCGTGGTTAGTGTTATTATTAACCACATCGGATTCTTTATGGAGTGTTGCATAAAGCGCATTGTATAGCTGGCCGGTAGATACAGGTTCTTCTAGGATTCTATCTAAACTGATCATTGTCTTATATTGATTTGCATGCCCGCGAGCACAGATCAATAGAGAGTTGTTAAATGCCTTTGGGTATTGGTCGATGATTTCATCTGGTAACAATGAAATAATATGTTCATCCAGAACTAAACGGTGTAAAGCAGGAAACCCATCAGATTTAATCTTGTCTATAAGCTCATTCGCATCGTGCACCACCTCGACATGATCCACTACACTTTTTATAAATCGAGCTGTAGTTTCTATATAGAAAGTATCTGCTATGGCAAAAGTTAGCGTGAATTTACCCAGAATCTTATGAGCGTATGTAGTGCAAAAAGCGTTTTCCTTCGAATAGTTTTTGATAGTGAACCAAAATTCAGATCCCATGCCAGGCTGGCTGTTAACCCCTATAGAGCCACCCATCAGCTCTGAAAGCCTTTTGGATATCGCCAATCCCAACCCTGTTCCACCATACCTTCTGGAGGTTGAAGATTCTGCCTGTGAAAATGATTTAAACAGTTTTTGCTGTTGATCCTGATTTATGCCAATCCCGGTATCAATTATGGCAATTCTAACCTGGCTGCAGGCCTCCATATCGACTTTTATCAGAATGTATCCTTCTTCGGTGAACTTTACTGCATTACTCAAAAGGTTAAGCACTATCTGACGGATTCTTAAAGGGTCGCTTTTTATTTCCCAAGGTATCGCAGGGTCATAATCTACATATAAGGAAATCCCTTTGTCATTGCTGCTAAAAGAAAATACCGATACGCATTCATCGATCAACTGTAATAAATTCAGCTCAATCCGTTCAATGTCCAGTTTATTTTCTTCGATTTTTGAGTAATCAAGAATGTCATTTATTATATTTAGTAGAGCAATGCCTGAAGACTGGATTGTGCTTAGGTATTTTTTCTGAAAAGGGTCCAAGTCCGTCCCTTGCATTAGTTCGGTCATTCCTAGGACGCCATTCATCGGTGTTCGGATTTCATGGCTCATGTTCGCTAGAAAGGTGCTTTTGGCATGAGCTGACGCTTCTGCTGTTTGGCGCCTAAGCTCCGCCTCTTCTTTTTCAATTGATGAAGTGATATCAAGCGCGGCACCTTCAAAGCTTTCAATCTCGCCTAGATAATTTTTATTCGCAGATAGTGTGATAACGGCCCAACATTCACTATTGTTTGATCTAATGCCTTTGCACCGGTACCCTTGTTTGAATTCATCTGTTAAGTCTCCAGATATCGCTTTCTTAACATCAGAAAAGTAGTTGCATATATTTGGGTTTTCCGAAGAGCCAGTGGTTACATTTTGTTGTATTAATTTGCAGAAGCTCGGATTTGCTTGCTGGAGTCGGCCCGTACGATCGAGAACGAATAATCCCTGAGCAGAGTTGTCGTATAATTGTTGGTACTGTTTTAGGGATTCGACCGCTTTGACCTGTGCTTCTATAGACTCTTTCTGCGCCTTTTCTCTTAGCTTTCTATCGATGTTCATGCGATGCCCTAGCGCAAGCGATAGCAGCATTACTTCCAATCCTGAACCAAATCGTGCGGCGTTTTCAGTGAACAGATTTCTTGGAACGAATCCAAGTTTGTTTATTGCCAGGATAAACCCCCCTGCCAACATGCATCCCCATGCAAGGTTGTAGAATTTCGCTAGCTCATAACCATCGCGCCAACGAATAATGCCTGCAGTGAAAGAAAATATTATGCCTAAAAGCGACCAGGCAATGGTGAGCATAATCCCTTGCTGATATGGGAGGAAAATTGAAATGGTGATGCAGATGCCACCGCCAAATGCAATTACAAAAAGACTCTTGTAAAGCAGTGGCCGCACAGCGGTATTTAGAAAGCTTCGGGTAAAAAGTGCTGCAAAAATTACGATGCATCCTAGAGAAGCGATAATTGATAGATCATTCCACCTGGTTGCATTTGGCCATAGGTATTGAAAGGTTATGCCATGGATGCCTGCAGACAAGATTGTCATGCTAATCACATATCCCACATAGTAAAGGTGGTTTTTATCTCTGATAGCAAAAAAGATCAGAAGGTTGTAGCACGCTATGATCAGCATCCCGCCATAATAGATGCCTCGACCAATCATCGAGTGGACGTCTTCTGTTAATTTTGATTCCTTCTGCCATAACAATGCAGGAATCTGAAGGGAGCTACTGGATCTGACGCGTATTAATAGCTGTTTTTTCTCATGAGGTTTAAAGTCTAGTGGCACGATGAAATTTGGGTGAGCAACGGGCCTCTCTTGGAAGGGGTGTTTATCACCAAGATTGAGCTCATTAGTTAGAACACCATTCTGATATTCATAGATTTGGATGTAATCCAAAACGGGATAGTCGATCTCTAAGAATCGGTTCAGGATAAATTCTTCCGAATTGGTTATGCAAACATAGATCCAGTAAATCGATTTTGAATAGCCGAAATTTAATTTATCGCTGTTGGCCCAATCAAACCGATCGAAGCTCTCGTGTACTTGGCTGTGCTCTAGAGTGGGGGTTTCCTCAACCATATAGAGAGCATAAGGTGCTATCGCTACTTTGGTGTCCGCATTCGATATAACCAAATCGCAGTTAATCGCAAATACTGGGCATGAAATTATATATACTAAGAACAGAACTAGACGCTGCATTTTTTATATCAGTCGTTGATTAGCTGAAAGAAGTATAGACCACGTGAATCTAAGGCACGTTAAGATTTGAAGGGGGAGTAAAGCGTTATTCACTGTGCGCACTACGCTATTGCTCGTTACATTTGCATGCTTTATATCTTCAATGTGATGGTGAGCCGTACTGATTCAGATGATTTAAAGCGCCGCGCTTAGGTGAACTCAAAGGTGGTTCCATTTCTTGCCGTCGGCGCTCACGCAAGTTTTAAAACGGCATCGCCAGGTTTTACTACGCCGGGTTCGATCACGCTGGCGTTGATTCCCCTTAGGTTGAGTGATTTGCCTATCTTTGAATTTACAAACATGGCGGCATCTTTACCAAAGCGGGCCAGGAATTTTTTGCAGCCCAGGTGGGGTTCTGCGGTGACTTCGATAAGGGCGCTGCCGATCTGTAAGCGGGTGCCTGCTGGCAGGTTGGTTGGGCTGAGATCCATGTCTACAAAGAATTGATCGCCAGCCAGTTTCCAGTGGCGTTTGTCGCGGGCGATTGCGCTGATGGCACGAGCATTCATCAGGTTGAGTTGCATGTCGGGGTGGGCTTGCCCGCCGGGGCGCTTGTAGTCTCCTCTTGTCAGCCAGTTGTCCCCCACCAGGCCCCGTTGGGGGCAGAGTTCGCCTTGCTCCAGCTCACGGCGTTTGCCGGTGCTGGGGCGGCACACTATGAGTTCAACGCTGCCTTGATTTTTGGGGGCGCTTTTGATGTGTTCCAGGTTGCTTTCCAGTTCTGCAAGGCTGGTTTGGGTTGTTTCCAGCAAGTCTTGCCGGGGTGGGCTGGGTTGTTTCCGTTGGGTGTCCATGTGGCGGTTCCTCGGTCAAGTCCATTTGTGTGCGGGTGTGACGTGCAGGTGTGAGGTACTTTACCAGAACCGTAAAGGCGTTGTTACCCGATAGTGCGTTGCTTATGTGCTCGCCGCCAGCATCTGAAAAAACTGTGCAGAAAAGTCATCGGCGGGGAAAAAAGTTTCTACCCGTAGCTCGTCGGCGGTGATGTCCAGTGCGGTGCCGAAGGTGGAGATCATGCTGAAGATGCGCAATGTGGTACCGTTGAAGCTGAGTTCCAGTGGCAGGATGGGTTCGGGTGCGGAGTGTATGGCCTGGGTTTGCCAGCGTTCTGGAACGGTGGGTAGGTTGCCGAGTTCTTGCAGTAGTTCCGCCAGCTCTTGATTGCCTGGGTCGGCGGTAACTTCCCGTTGCAGGCGTGACAGCAGCATGCTGGCGGCGTCGGGCCAGTTGCTGATCAGGGGTTGCATGCCGTGGGGTGAGAAGGTGAGCCGCATGGCGTTGCGTTTGCCGCTGGGGTCGACCTGTTGCCAGAGGTTGTTGGTGTCACCCAGCAGGCCAATAAAGCGATCGGCGGCGCTGTTTTGCAGCAGCAGGTTCCAGCGTTTGTCCATTACCACGGCGGGATAGGGTTCGTGGTGTTGCAGGGTGAGTTCCAGTGCCTGTCGTACGGCGGCCATGTCGTCGCTGTCCAGTGGACGAGCTTCGTAGGCGGCGGCAAAGCCTGCGGTTTGCAACAGCAGGTTGCGATCCCGTAACGGCACGTCCAGTACTTCGGTGAGCTGCAGGATCATGTCGCGGCTGGGTTTGGCGCGGCCGGATTCCAAAAAACTCAGATGACGTTGGGACACTCCGGCATCCAGTGATAGATCCAGTTGTGAGCGTTTGCGACGCTCGCGCCAGGTGCGCAGCAGGGGGCCGAAGCCGGTGCTGGTTTTTTGGGGTGCAGTTGATGTGGTCATGGTTGCATTTTGCTCCGGCGGATGCGGGTTGGCGATTACCTCTAAGGTAATTGTTTGGGGGAATTAGGCAAGCCAGACTGATGCTGCTGGTTCGACAGCGATTCATTAATGGAATGAGGATAGTGTGATGAAAAAGTTGATTCTGTGGTTTGTGTTGTTGGATTTTGGCCTGTTCAGTACTTATGTGATGTGGGAGGTGGGTTATGTGGGGATTTGGGAGGCGGGTATGGCCTCACTGGGGAGTTGGCAGGTGTTGATTGATCTGGTGATTGCTGGTGGGTTGATTTGTACGTGGATGGTGGTGGATGCCCGCAAGCGTGGGGTGAACCCCTGGCCCTGGGTGGTGGCGACGTTTGCGCTGGGCACGCTGGTGCCGTTGACGTATCTGTTGGTGCGGGAATATGCCAACGGCGCGGAGGGGGTGTTTAAAGGGACTCAATCCACTGCTGTATAACGTTCAGGGCCTCTGGGTGTGGCAGGTGGCTGGCGATGGGGGGCATTCGATATTGGTCATCGGTGCTGTCCATGCGCGCCCAGAGTACGCTGCGCCCGGCATCACCGCTGGCAATGATGCGGGCGCCGCTGATGCCGAGATCACCGGCTTGTGGGGCAATATCCAGTGTGTTGGTTTGGGCCAGGGTTGTGGAGTAGCGCAGGTCAATGTCCACCGGTGCGGTGCCGCCTGCTTGATGGCAGAAGGCGCAGTTGGAATCGAGGTAGGAGCGGCTGCGCTGTTCCAGACTGGTGGCCTGATTGTCGAGTGCTCGCAGCGCCTGATACTGGCCGGGGCTGCCGATGCTGCGGGTGAACAGGCCGATGTGGTTCCAGGTGGTGAGCTGGTTGGCGCTGATGGTGTTGTTGCCACTGGTGTAATCAAAGCGGCCATTTAATTGCGCGGTTTTAATGCCCAGTACATTGCCTGATGCTTCTACGTGGCAACTCAGGCAATCGTTGGGGCTGGGGTAGAGGTAGTCTTGTACGCGTGTGCCGCCGTTGAAATTGGCATCGGCAACAGTGAGGGTTTCGGTGAGCCGATCGGTGAGCAGTTCGGCGTCGGTTTGTGGCTCG
>Ga0209555_10002468_pt1 | contig 13024 bp, 11 predicted proteins | sample SaaInl85LU_5_DNA_FD_184643 | JGI IMG/M metagenome (GOLD analysis project Ga0209555, IMG submission 184643) | Marine microbial communities from expanding oxygen minimum zones in the Saanich Inlet - ESP_85LU_5_DNA (SPAdes) (version 2) | ecosystem: Environmental > Aquatic > Marine > Intertidal... | reverse complement strand
CAACGCCGGTCGCTACCGTTGCGCCGTGAGCAATGCCGTTGCCAGCGACATCAGCCGTGAAGCAACCGTTACCGTACTGGAAGCCGTCAGCATCAGCCGCTCACCCGCCAGCCAGACCGCTGAGGTCGGCAGCAGCGTGGAATTCACCGTGGCAGCCACCGGTGACGACCTGCAATATGAATGGACCAAGAACGGTCAAACCATCACTGGCAACGGCCCGACATTGAGCTTCGCCAGCGTTCGCGAACTGGATGCAGCCACCTACAGCTGCCGGGTATACAACAATGGTGGCAGCGCCAACTGCGCCAGCTTTACCCTGAGCATCCAGGCCCCTGCAACGATCGTAACCCAGCCCGTATCTCAATCCACTTACGAAGGTGGCAGCGTGTCACTGAACGTGGCCGCAAGCGGCATACCGGCTCCAACCGTGACCTGGCTGTTCAACGGCAATCAAGTTGGGAGTGGCACCACCCTGGCACTCAACTACATCACGCCAGAGCAAGCCGGAACCTATCAATGCCGAGTGGAAAACGAACTGGGCGCCGTTAACTGCGAGCAGGTCACCATCACCGTCAGCAGCTCCGTCCGCATCACCGAGCAGCCCGCCAACACCACCGCAAACGAAGGCGACGCCATCACCCTGAACATTGCCGCCAGCGGCGACGATCTCAACTACGAGTGGAGCAAAGACGGGCAGAACCTTAACGTCAACGGCAACAGCCTGACCCTGACAGACCTGACAGCCGCCAACGCAGGCGCCTACTCCTGCCGAGTGTGGAATGAACACAGCAGCGCCAATTGCAACAGCTTCAGCGTCACCATCAACGGCCGTATTGCCATCACCAGCCAGCCGACAGGCACCACCGCCTACGAAGACGCCAACGTAGCGCTGACCGTAGCCCATAACGGCAATGACGATGCCAGTGTGGAATGGTATTTTAACGACCGCCTGATCGCCTCGAACTCTGCCACACTCAGCCTGAGCCCGCTCACCCTGGAACAGGCCGGAGAATACCGCTGTGTGGTGTCAAACTCAGTTAACTCTGTAGCCTGCAACCCCGTCACCGTGGCCGTACTGGAGAAAGCACGCATCACCACGCAGCCCTCCAGTCAAATGCTCAGCACCGGCGACAGCTTCGTGCTGGACATCGAAGCCACTGGCGCAGGCACCTTGTACTATGAGTGCTTCCACAACGGCAGCCTGATACTGGCGGGCAGCGATCCTCGCGCCTTGGTGGTGGACAGCGTCACCAGCAACAACGAAGGCAACTACTACTGCACCGTGAGTAACGAAGGCTCATCGGCCACCTCGGAACTGGCTTCACTCACCGTATTGGCCATCCAGGCACGCAGCGTCATCGTAAACTGGGATGCCCCGACAGGGCGCGCCGACGGCAGCATGCTCGACCCACAGGACATATCAGGTTACAGCATACACGTCTACCCGGAAGGCAACACAGCGTTCGAAACCGTCGCAGTCACCACAGGCACTGCAACCGACACCATCATCGAACTCATTCCAGGCACCTATACACTGACGGTTACCGCCCACGACACCACAGGCCTGGAAAGCAGCATGTCCACAGAGCGAGTCTTCACCATCGACTAACCTCTGGAAAGAAAAAAGAAGCATAAAAAAAGGATGCCACATAGGCATCCTTTTTTTATGCTTCTTTTTTAACTACTGGCTTCAGCTTTTATCTTCGCTTTCTTCTTTTTCTTTATTCTTCAAGCGATTGCCAATTACCCGCGCCGGGTTACCCGAGATAATGCTATAGGGGGGGTACTTTTTAACACCAATCACAGACCCTGCCGCAATAATACAGCCATCCGGTATTTCCACCCCCGGCATAATAAACACATTAGCCGCCAGCCACACATCATTACCTATCGAGACAGGCTTGAAATCATAACCCTGCTCCATAATCGGTGTGTCCAGATCATCAAACTTGTGATTGATGGTCCACACCTTACAGCCAGGGCCAAAGGCAACGCGATCCCCAATGGTAAGCCCGCCTCCGGCCTGAAAGGAGTTATCCAAACCGAGGTAGACATCGTCCCCAACGGTCATCTTATAACCGTTACGAACACGAACCCCTTGATACACCGTAAGGTTCTTGCCCACCTTATTTAGGCTACGCTCAAACAGCTTTTGTCGCCAGTACAAGCCAAGATAACCAGGCAAATTGCCAATAAAATACTGCATATATTCAAAGCGATCGAGGGGACGGCTCCACTCCCAATACGCCTCTTTAAGAGCTTGCAGAAACGTTTTCGTGGGATCGATTTCCGGCATTGACTACAGCTCCACCTTCTCGATCAGAATGGCAGGCCAATGGAAAGAGGCAGTGGTTTTACGCTTGCTTTCGATATCGGTATAAATAAATTGAGCTTGCTCTTCGGTAATCTCCAGCACTTTCGCCAACTGGGCTGCAGATTCACCTTTGTTGTAACACCACAACGCAATATCCATTTCCTGATAAGGCAGCGCATAGTAGAACTCATCCTGACCTTGCGGCATGCTGTAAGTGTCAGTGGTGGGAATCGCATTACAAATCACTTCAGGCAAACCCATGTGACGGGCCAGCGCATAAACCTGGGTTTTATACAGGTGGGCAATGGGCTTCAAATCAGCAGAACCATCACCGTTCTTAACAAAGAAGCCTTGATCGTATTCAACACGGTTGGGGGTGCCCACTACCGCGTAGTTCAAACGATCAGCATGGAAAAATTCAACGGTCTTACGGATGCGCTGCTTGTAGTTGGTAGCAGCCACAATTTGCAGATACTCTTTCAAACCCAGGCGCTTTTCTGAAATCTCACCGCTTGGCGATTGTACAACCAACTGGAAGTGGTTGATCTTGCCTTCTGCGCCACCGGATATAACGATCTTGTTCTTCCAGCCTTCACCATACTCAGGGAAAGTGGCCACGATGGCCTCATCGCGCCACTTATAGCAGCCAATGGCTTCCAGTGTTGGCGCGATGTTATGCACCAGATATTCAATGCCATGATGCTCTGCCAGAATGCGGCCTTTATCTTCGCTTTCTGATGATGAATCCTGCTCAGGCAACAGCAGACCGAATACTTTCTTGGGGCCCACCGCGCGAACACACAAAGCCGATGAAACGGAACTGTCGATACCACCTGACATGGCAATCACAAGGCCACGACGATGTACTTTTTTGCTCAGAATCTCACGAATCCCTGAACAAATCTTATCGATCTCCGCATCCATATCAAAACTGAGAATTTCTTGTGCGATTTCTGATTTCAAACTCATGATTAATCCCCGACCTGCTCGGCTAAAATGTGTTTTTTAACTTTTCCAGATGCGGTTTTGGGAAACGCATCCACTTGTACTATTTGTTTTGGAATCTTGTACGATGCCAAGTTATCCAGACAGTGCTTCTTGACTGCCCTGACGTTCAACTCATGCCCTGCTTTCAGAATCAGAAACGCCGTAATGGTCTGCCCCAGCAACTCGTCCGGAACCCCCACCACAGCAACCTCTTCCACCTCCGGCAGCTCAACAATCACCTCTTCAATTTCCAGAGGACTGATGCGATTGGCGCCAGACTTGATCATGTCGGAACGGCGCCCTTTCAAATAAAGATAGCCATCCTGATCTTTATGGCCCAGATCACCGGTCTTCAACCAACCATCAACAAAGGTGGCGGCCGTTGCCTCGGGGTTGCGCCAATAACCCATTGCCACATTAGCACCCTTAACAAACAGCTCGCCATCCTCTTCCGGCCCACATTCTGAACCATCCGGATGACGAATCTGAATCTCCACACCTGCGATAGGAACACCGACCGAACCGAGTTTTTCCAGCAAATGCTGCGGCGGCAACCAGGTCAGACGCGCAGTTGCCTCGGTTTGACCATACATAACGTACACGTGGTTACTCAAGTGTTCCAGCACCTGCTGGGTCACCGGCACCGGCATCGCGCCGCCAGCCTGCAACACATAACGCAGCGATGACAAATCGTGCTCCGCTACTTTGCCACGGCTCAACAACAGTGAGAAGGTAGAAGGCACCCCGGCAAAACCGGTGATTTTCTCCTGGGCCATGCGGGACACCACCACATTGGGGAACATCATACTGTTCTCCAGATATAGAGTAGCCCCTTGCACCAGATGGGTGTGCAACGCCGAGTTACCGTAAGAGTAATAGAAAGGCAGCACATTCAGAAAGCGATCACCGGGCTCGATAGGCAAAGCAGCCAAAATGGAGCCCACATTCGCCATCAAGTTACCGTGACTGATCATCACCCCTTTCGGGTTCCCTGTGGTGCCAGAGGTATAAATGATGCAGGCCAGCCCATCCACAGCTTGCTCAAGCTGAGGTGGCTCCGTCGGCAGCTCATAAGCCTGCACGTCGCCCCAGGTGGGCAAGCCGCTGTCACACAAGGGTGCGGGCAACGCATCTGCCTGATTGACGGCAACCAGCTGCGCGGCTAGCCCGCCCTCTACCAGCTTGTGGGTTTCCCGCGGCGCAAAGTCCACAAAAGCCACCTTGGCTTCGCAATGATTCAGCCAGTTGGAAAAATCCTTCATCTTCGCACTAGTGTTCATCGGCACAACTGCCGCGCCAGCCAGCAATGCCCCATAAAATACGGCGACATACTGGGGGCTGTTTTCTGCAATCAGCGCTACCCGATCACCCTGGGCTACCCCGAGGCTGCGCAAAAAGCCCTCTACCCTGCGTGCGCTTTCCCACAAAGCCCGATACGAAATCTGCTGCTCTGCGGTCACAACGGCGGCTGCGTCCCCTTGCTCCAGCACTCGATCATGGATCGGAGCAAGAACGGTAGCGATGCGGGCACTCATTATCAGGCTGCGCTTTTGGCTTCGATAAACTTAACGAGGTTGTTCACAGAATCGAGGTTTTCTGGAACCATCTCTTCGTCAGCCACGCTGATGCCGAACTCTTCTTCCAGAAAAAAGATAACCTCAAGAATACCGGTGGAATCAATAATGCCCTGCTCCAGAAACGAGTCACCGTCCTTCAGTGCATCCTGATCATCGGTGAACAGGTAATTTTCGAGTATATAGTTTTTAACTTTCTCTTTAGCGGACATTTCTGCTCCTTAGCCACTGCCATTTAAGTATCCAAGCTCCCCCAACGGCAGCCTCGGACGATCTGTTAACTCATATACAGGTCATGCCAGACCTGCGTTGAAAGGATTCCCACCAGGGCCATATTGTCTTTGTAGCCGATGGCGCGCCCCAAGCGAATCTTCTTCACCAGCATTTGCACCCGCTTGGCATCAAACAGGCCGCTCTTGGCCAGAGCCGCCTCACTGAGCAGGTCGTTCACGTAGTCCGGTGGATTATCGGTGAAAAACGACGGAATATCAGGCGCCCGATACGGCTGCTTGTGACGGTTAACTATAGCATCCGGCACATAGCCGCCCATCGAGCGTTTCAACAGATACTTTTCGTTCAGCGCCTTCATCTTGAGCTTGGGCGGCAAGCGGTTAGCGAATTCGATAACACGGTGATCCAGGAAGGGAAAACGCCCCTCAACCGAACTGGCCATCAGCATTCTATCACCCTGAGAACTCAGCAAATAACCCGCCATCAGGGTTTTAGCCTCAAGGTATTGCGCCCGATTAAAGTAGTGCCAGTCTCCGGACTGCTGGGGCAACGAGGATTCCACCAGCTTCATCAGATCGCCTGACAACGTGGCTTTCACCTCAGAGGAAAAGAATTCCTTACATTTGGCAGTGGTGGTCCAGCGAGGAATATGGGAAAAACACGGCAGATTGGGTTCATCGAGGTTACTGCCAAAAAAATTCCGCAGATATTGCTGGGCTCGCCCGGGGGAGACATCAAGATAGGGATACAAACGCTTCAACAGCGCCGGGCGGAACCCGGAATCGGCATTGGCCGCCCAAAACTGACGAATTTTGGTTTCCTTGAAGATATCGTAGCCACCCAGCACCTCATCGGAGCCTTCACCGGTCAGCACCACTTTATAATCCTGGGATCGCACCAGATTCGACAGCAGCCGCATGGGCACGGGAGCCGTTCGCAGTATCGGTGCTTCGGTATGCCAAATGGTTTTGACAAAATGCTCAGCTATATCGGCTTCACTGCATTGCACCCGACTGTGATCGGCACCCACTTCATCAATCATCAGCTGCTGATACGAGGTTTCATCCAGCGATTCAGCATCAAACCCGATGGAGAACGTACGCAGTTTGGCATCACTGAAATGGTGGATCATGGCCACCAGCACAGACGAATCCAGACCGCCGGAGAGGTAAGCCCCCACCGGCACATCCGAGCGCAGACGAATACGCGTGGCATCCACCAGCAACGCCCGCAGCTGCTCTGCCAACGCCTCTTCGGAATCGGCAAGGTACTGATCCGCCTGCACCGGAAAACTCCAGTCCCAATAACGGCTGATTTCCATGCCGGAGGCATCCATCACCATCATGAAGCCTGGCGGTAGCTCGTACACCCCTTCGAACAACGTGTTCGGGCTGGCAGGAGCCCAATAGGTCATGAGCTGATCCAGAGCCTGCAGGTTTACCCCAGGGCGAGATGCCAACGCAGGCAAGATCGCCTTGATCTCGGAGCCAAAGGTAATACGGCTTCCCACCTGAGAATAATAAAGAGGCGCGATGCCGACACGATCGCGGTACATCAAGAGTCGCTGCTTGTTCGTATCCCAGATAGCGATAGCAAACTGACCGTTGAGCTTGTTTACAAACCCCGGCCCATGCTGCTCATAGAGATGGACAATAACTTCGGTGTCACTGTGGGTATAAAACTGATGGCCCTGCCCCAGAAGCTCCTCGCGCAGTTCCACATAGTTGAAAATCTCACCATTGAAGATCACTTGAATGGTGCTGTCTTCATTATGAATAGGCTGAGCACCACCGGCCAGATCAATGATGCTGAGCCGGGCATGGGCCAGACCAATGTGAGCATCATGATAGAACCCGGTGCCATCCGGCCCCCGGTGATGCAGCTGCGACACCATGTTTTGCAGTGTCGCCTTAACATCACCGCCAAGACCTGAAAAGTCAGCTATTCCCGCTATACCGCACATACTTTTCACAGCCCCCCAAAGGGGCCGTCACTCCTTATTCCAAATTAGCGAGAAACACAATCAACTGCTCGGCGATCCAGCGCTTGCCCGTTTCGCTCAGGTGTCCGCCATCATCGGTATTACCCGGCGACATGGCCTCATATTGCGTGCCATTCAAGCTAAACGAGAACGACTCGCCGGTAGCAGGGTCAATGGATTCCATCCGGGCGATATCAAATATGGGGTCAGCACTGTAGGTTTCACGCAACAATGCGTTGTACTCGGCACGACGCACATTGTCCATCTGCTCCGGCACTTCACGTCCAATCAGGTTCTTTACGGAAGTTTTCAGACCGGTAGGCACCGATTTGACGGGCAACGTAAAATGCACAAAGGTGGTTTCAGGATACTTGGCCTTCAAGCCATCTACTGATGCCTGATATTGTTGGAACAGTTGCTGAGCATCACCTGCCTGGGACAAGTCCACATAGCAAAACTTCAGGAAAGCCGCATCCACCTGATTACCCAGACCCGATTCCAAAGCGCCCTGAAACTGATCAATTTTAGTCTGAGGGAAACGATTCTTACCCACATTCGAGTGCAAGAAAGCCCCTGGGGCAACGCTGCCTGTGCTCTCACTCTCAACAATGTTCAGTTTCACTGCAGGGTTATCGGCCATGACCATGCGCAGGCCATCCAGCATATTGCGGCCCACGGACTGGTGGCCAAAGAAATAAGTCTTGGAGGACATGGCTTCCAGCTTTGCAACCGGAACATCCGCTAAACGAGTCAATGGCATGTGATCTTCCCCAACGCTGTCGGCACAACCCGCCAGCCCCAAAATTAAACTAAACGCTATTACGATTTTTGCAGTCATAACTCACAACCTGCTTTAATGTCAGTGAATTGGCTGCCGCTACCCTGAGTGGCCACTCACAACCTCTCATCTGAAATGGATGACAGATAAGAGGTTAGTGGCGCAGTTTACCACCCAATGGCCAAAAACGGCTGTTAAAAATACCGAACCGCACGAAAAACATTACACCCCGGCTTAATACCAGACCAAATCCGTCGGCTTTTGTTCCCCAGAAAACCAAACCATCTCGATCAGATCATTCTCTAATCAGGGTCATGTTCTGGCAGGTATAAGCTTACGGCCAACCCCCTTCAGAATAGACAACACGTGCGGCCACAGTGCGTTGCGGGTCAACTTCAATGCCAACAACCACACTGGCACCATGCAGCAGCCGGTCACGAGGATTACCACCCATTCGCTGTATTGATCCAGCGACAGGCTGGTTCGAACCCCTTTCAGAACGCCCCAGCAGGCCAGAGCCACCAGTATATTCGGCAAAAAACTCATCAGCATCTGTGCTGGATTCAAGCGCAGGGCAACCCAAAGCAAAAAGTAGACCACCAAAAAGTCAACCACCCCTGAAGCGACAAACGCCCATGCCACAGCCTCAAGACCATAGGGAAGTGCCATAATAATAAACACCACTTTCACCAGCAGCGATTGCACCTCTTTCACCATAAACAAACGATCCTGCCCCACTGTTAACAGAGCAGGCTTGCAAAAACAGTGCATCGACTGCAGCATGGCCCACCAGGTAAGCGTGGACGCAAGCCCTGCAGAGAAAGTCCACTGATCGCCAAACAAGGCCGTGATCATAGCGCCGGACGTTAAATTCACCACGGCGAACAGTGGTAACGCCACCGCCCCAATCAACGCCACCGCATTGAGATAGGCGGCCGCCACATCCCCTCCATCACGCCTCACCTTAGACAGATGCGGTAGCGCCACACGACCTACCGCCCTTATCACCAGCTCATTCAGAAACAGGATCAACCCCAACCCTCGGGAGAAAATACCCACATTACCCAGAGTCGACATGCGCCCCAAAATCAGATCACTGCAGTTCTGTGAGGCTTGCAAACACAGGTTGCTGAAACTGATTTTCATCCCTGCAGAGAATACCTCGCCGATATTTCGAAAGCTCGGCACCCAGCTCATGACCGAGGGTCGAAAATAGGTGATTACAAGAAACTCAGCCACAACTCCTGCCAACACACCCCAAGCAGGACCATAGTAACTAAAGCCCTTGAGCACCAACAGGATCGCCACACCGTTGTGCACCACACTCCCCGTTAGCTCAGAGCGAAGAATGGCATCAAAGCGCATATCACGAGCCAGAATCGCCAGCGGTATGGAGCAAAAGGGAGCCAGAAAGAACGGTACCGATATGATCCACAGAAGATTCCGTAAATCTGCCTGCCCGTAAAAATCCGCAATCCAAGGGGAAGCGATCAAAAATACCGAGCCAAGCCCCCACGACATGATCACCATCACACCCACCACTGTTTTTACCTTGGATGGGTCAATTTCCTTCTCTCTTACCAAATACTCACTCACGCCAAAAGTGCGCAACGAGGTCGCCACAAAGGCCAAAGATGACGCAATCGCAAAAAGGCCAATTTCTTCAGGGGTAAGCAAGCGGGCAAGAATAGCCACAGAAATAAAGCTCACCACCTGTAATGCATACTTATTAAGAACCGAATAGAAAACAGCCTTACGAATTTCCAGCATAAACCCCAAAATCCATATGTATCAGATACACTTTAAACGCACTCACCCCACCGTTATACATGGTTAGCGCTCAATTAGAAGCATCGAGACCAACCGAACAGATACCAGGGGAATTTCATCCATTACCTAGGAATCACCCCAGACAACACCGCAACAACTGGATCAGTTTACCATGACATGATCACAGGCTGGTGCCAACACGTGAAAACTGACAATAAATTTAAGGAGTTGAGGCCCAAGATGCTTGGCACCTCAGCAGAAAAAAAGGGCGATACTAACCACTGCTGTCCCACAGCTTGAGGGGCAACCGGCAGAGCTTTATGAAGCCCGTTTTTACAAGCTACTGGGTCGCTGCCAATCCCAGCCGGGTAAGCACAAGTTCCGCTTCAACAATCCACCCTATTCTCTGGATGCCAGTGCCCTGGACTTAGATGCGCCCAATGGTTTGGAAGCCTTACTAAACAAGGAGTTAGCTTCGTTACTCGGCTTCGATCGAAGGCTGTCTACCTAGCACTTGAGCGTAGGGTAGTGGATAAGCAAAGTGGCCTAACAAGCAATCAGATTATTGAGCTGACGAGCGCTCATGCCATCAAACGAGGCGCCCCGATTGCGGCCATTTATAAGGATCGCTGGAAGGTTGAGTTGTTCTTTAAGGCGATCAAGCAAAATCTGAAGATTAAAGCGTTTGTGGGAATACCGAAAAATGCGGTTCTGACCCAGGATCGCGCTGATCGTCTATTTGCTGGTGGTATTTGCCCGATACAGTGCGAAAGCAGGGTGGTCGGTTCAACGTATGTTGAGAGTTTTACAGCTCAATATGTTTGAGAGAAAAGCACTACGAAATATCTTTAATCCGAGCCCACCGCCCAATCAAAAAGACCAACCCCAAATGAGGCTGGTCTTATGAGTGTCAAACTGTGGGACAGCAGTGCAATACTAGGGAGCTTTACTCATCACGCCAACCTGGGTAATAACGATCCATCACAGGCCCACAAATTGATTCAAACGCCGACCGCTGAGTCAAGCTCCACTTCGCAAAGTCAGAACTCTTATCTCCTTGATTTGCCATAGGGAAACCATCATCCTGCTCCGTTGTAATATCCAGCAAAACCATCAACCGTTGCCTCTCATCGGAACTAGCCACAATATCTTCTAAGCGAAAGACATGGGATGTTTTCGTCTCCATGTTTTCAGCCGCCAAGCGCCAAAGGTGACAACAATTTTCAAATTGATCCGCTGAGAACACGGGCTTAATCTGATTCCAAATGCTATTGTCACGGTACCAGCCTCGATTCATCCCCGACTGAACCACACGTCGACCATCACGAATCAAATGGATCACCACATCCGCCCGAATCGCTTCCGGAATCAACGCATAATAGGGCGCCGACTCGACATCATGCAGCATACCCTCCGCGATCTGACAGACTGAAGCAACGTCTCTGTTGCGAACCAGCGGTAGCAAATACTCATACAATGTCTCATGACGCGCCACCAAAGCTCGCCCCGATGATGTGCTCATACCATCAAGATACTGTGCCACAGCCTGAGTACCGCAACGGCCTGACCCAGAAATCAGATAAGTTCGATTACGCGGTGACACATGATAATCCTGCTTACCACGAACTAAGCCGCGAAAGCCCGCTTGCCCCACGCTGACGATGCAATCAGCATCGACCAATTCCACATCCAGTCGAAGCGAATCCTTACCGCACGGAAAGGGTACAGTGACCTTTCGCTCTCCCAACTTCAAGGTCATCACCAAATCACGCTTCCACTCGCGACATACTTTATAGGCAAAAAACCCATTTTGGTCAGCGACCAACTCCAGATCCGTTGCATTCATTACTATCATCCTCATGCCAAAACGGTCCCATGCTCCAGGCGCAATCCGCCGTTAAACAAGGCAATCGTTTCACCACGAGATGACAACTGAATGACAATGGCACTTTATAAATTATATTCTCGATCTGTATCGCTAACATCGGCTTGGCTAAGCACAACTTTTCACAGCGCGGTACCACCTGGAACAGACAACTCAGGAGGCGGCATGCTTCGGCTTACCTGCCTGGGGACGCAACATCCGATATAATCGCTTCCTTGCTGGTACTTCAACTAAATGATAGCTGGCCACAGAAAACAAAATCACCGCCACCAAATACCCACCTAAGAAAGCCAACGATGGTTGTTCGCCATTTCGCAACAACAACTTATACATAATATCGGCAACAAACACGTGAGTTAGATAAACGGAGTAAGAAATGTCGCCTAAATATACGAACGGCTTGGTGTTCAATAGCCTGTGTATCACACTATCAAAGCCCAATACCCCCAACAATGCTAATGCAAACATTGACGGTATCGCCCAATAGTTTTCAAGACCAAAGTGGCTATTTAGATACAGCACCGATACCGCGACCACAACCATCACTATGCTGACACGGGCATCCCAATGAGACACCATCCTCCTCGCATTAAAAACGCCGACACCCAACACAAAACCCACTAGGCACCTAAACACCCCCAACTCCCCAATACAATCACCAATACCGCTGCAGGAGTTAGATTGATAAGAGAGCATCAACCCCAACGCCATCAAGGCGACTGCCAAAATTTTGACAATTACTGACAACCGAATGAAGGTAAAAACCAAAAACGGGAAAGCAATATAGGCCAACCACTCCCCACTGATCGTCCACGATGGTACATTCCAGCTCTGCCAATGAGCATCATTCAATGTCCACAGATCAATCAAAAACAGCTTGAAAAAAAACGACTCAAATGAATAGGAAACACTATCGTGCTCACGACCAGTAGCCAACAGCAATAGCTGCACCAGCAAAAAAAGCATCAACACAAACACGTGAAGCGGGTAGATCCGAGCAATACGCTTACAGAGAAAGTCGACTACCTCCGCCTTATGAATCGAGTTCACAAAATGGCTTTGATAACGAAAGGCAATAATGAAACCACTTAGGACAAAAAAGAAGTCAACCGCCAAATACCCTGCCGAAAACAGGGGCTGTAGCGGCGCCAGAAAATCATAGTTGATCAAAAAATGCTTGATGTGGAACAACACCACCACAAAAGCAGCGATCCCTCGTAACGACGTTAAATAATTCATGAATTACCCTACTTGCACTTCAGCATGGCTCCCTTACCGCCGTCGCAACCGACGCGAAGGGACTTGTTTTGCATATGAATTGAACAAGGCAATGGACAGGCCATGCATGTAGTAAACCCACGGGAAATAGGCCACCCCAATAAACATTCCACCGACGCAATATACCACCAGCGAAATAAACAGACACCTCCCTAGCAGCTTCTGCCACGCATCTGAATGCACACTGCCAAACACACTGCGCAAGGTCAGCAGCGTTTGCCCAATG